>Ga0307378_10004277_pt1 | contig 20487 bp, 13 predicted proteins | sample UN1MG_FD_202238 | JGI IMG/M metagenome (GOLD analysis project Ga0307378, IMG submission 202238) | Soil microbial communities from Risofladan, Vaasa, Finland - UN-1 | ecosystem: Environmental > Terrestrial > Soil > Coastal area > Acid sulfate soil | place: Finland: Risofladan, Vaasa | collected... | reverse complement strand
GGCCCGGTGGACGGTCGAGAGCCGGTGGGCCACGATGAAGCACGTCCGCCGCTCGGTCAGCTGCCGCAGGGCATCCTGGATTTCGAGTTCGGCCTGGGTGTCGACGGACGAGGTCGCCTCGTCGAGGATCAGGATGCGCGGGTCGGCCAGCATCGCCCGGGTGAAACAGATAAGTTGCCGCTGCCCGGCCGAGAGCGACTCGCCGCGTTCACCGACCTCGGTCTGGTACCCCTTGGGCAGGGCCTCGACGGCCCGGTGGCTGCCGATCTGCCGGGCGCATTCGATGACCTCGCCGTCGGTGGCACTGGGCCGACCGTAGCGGATGTTATCCATGACGGTGCCGGAGAACAGGAAATTCTCCTGGAGCACGATGCCGGTGCGGCGGTGGAGGGCGTCGAGCGCGATGTTCTTGACGTCCCAGTCGTCGATGCGGACGCTGCCCTGCTGCGTCTCGTAGAAGCGGGAGATCAGGCGGCACATGGTCGTCTTGCCGGCGCCGGTCGGGCCCACCAGGGCGATGACCTCGCCCGGCCTGGCCCTGAACGAGACGTCGTGCAGAATCCGGTCGCCCTCCTTGTACTCGAACGTGACGTGGTCGAACGTCACGGCCCCCTGGAAGTCGGCGGGATTGACGGCGCTGGGCCGGTCGACGATCTGGGGCTCGGTGTCGAGGACCTCAATGACCCGGTCGAGGGCCGCCAGCGAATGCAGCAACTGGTTGTACAGGTGGCTCAGCATATCGATGGGGCGGAAAAACATGGCGGCGTAGGCCAGGAAGGCCGCCACCTCGCCCGGCGTGGCCGTGCCCCGCGACACGCGGTACGAGCCCATCAGGATGACCACCACGGTGGCGTAGAGACGCAGGCAGCCGATGCCGATCATGTACCGGTTATGCACGCGCTGGGTCTCGACGCGGGTGGTGTAAAGGTCGCTCGTCAGGTTCGAGAAGATCGCCATGTTCTTGGCTTCTCGGGCGAATGCCTGGATGACGCGCGCCCCGGCGATCGACTCGGCCACGTTGGCCGTCAGGCGGCCGGTCTGGGCCCGCACCTGCCGCCACGCCTCGGTCGCACGGACGCGGAACCGCCGCGTCAGCAGCACCAGCACCGGCAGAATCGGGAACACCGCCAGGAACAGGACCCAGTCTTTCCAGAGCATCACCGCGACGACGCCCACAAGTTGAAAGACCGCCGCCGTGATATGGTTCGGCGCCCACGAGACGGCGTCCTGAAGGGCATCCATGTCGCTCGTGCCGCGGGCGATCAACTGGCCCGCCTTCCACTTGTCGTAGAACGCCGGGCTCAGCCGGTGCAGGTGGGCAAAGTACTTGCCGCGCATCTGGTACATGAACCACTGCGCGAAGGTGCTTGTCCGACGAATCTCGAAGAACCGGACCACCTGGGAAAGCCCGAACAGGCCGACGAACACGCCCGTGACCACGAGGATGCGGTCCCACGCCCCCCCGACGATGGCCGCCTTCTCGGTCTCGGCCGCAACCGCGAGGGCCTTCGTCGCACCGACAACGCCGTCGATGGCAGTCTGGAGCAGTTGCGGCACCGCCAGTTCGACAGCCGTCAGGACAAGCGTCAACGAGACGTTGAGGGCAATGGCCCGGCGGTGCGGCCGCAGCCACACCAGCAGCCGCTTCAGGGCCGGGCGGCTCAGGTGTTTCGGCTGTTCGTGTTCGGGGTTGACGGCGGGCCTGGGGCTCACGACACGTCCTCCGCGTCGTCCTCGCCCAAGTGCCACTGCATCCGGACAAACTCCCGGTAGGTGCCTTCCTGCCGCACCAGTTCGTCGTGCGTGCCCTGCTGGACGATCCGCCCTCCGTCGAGGACCTGGATGAGGTCGGCGCGTTTCACGGTGGAGACCCGGTGCGCGTTGATGAAGGTGGTGCGGTCGGCCATGACCTCGGCCAGGGCGTCCTGGATGACCCGCTCGGTGCCGGAGTCGACGCTGGCGGTAGCGTCGTCGAGGATAAGGATCCGCGGGTCGATGAGCAGTGCCCGCGCGATGGCCACGCGCTGGCGCTGGCCCCCCGAGAGGCTGATGCCCCGCTCGCCGACGGCCGTGTCGTATCCCTCGTCGAAACGGTCGGCGAATTCGTGGACCTGGGCCCGGCGGGCAGCCAGTTCGACCGCCTTCCGCTCGCTCTCGGGCACACCGAAGGCGATGTTCTCGGCCAGGCTGGCCGAGAACAGGAAGGTGTCCTGGAACACGAAGCCGATTTCGGACCTCAGGGCCTCGTGCGAAAGGTCGCGGATGTCGGTGCCGTCGATGAGGATCCGCCCCTGGTCGGGGTCGTAGAAGCGCGGCAGGAGTTTGATAAGGGTGGACTTGCCGCTGCCGGTGGCGCCGACCAGGGCGACGTTGGTACCGGCGGGGATGTCGAGGTTCACGTTCTGCAGAACGGGCCGGTCCCGGTCATAGCCGAACGTCGCGTTCTCGAAGACGACGCGTCCGCCGCCGACCGGCATGGGCTTGGGCTGCGACGGGGCGTCGACGCCGGGCTCGGCATCGAGAATCTCGAAGATGCGTTCGGCCGACACCAGGCTGTGGTCGAGCGTAGCCGTCATGTGGGCCACCTCGCGCATGTTGCCGGTCAGCATGCGCGACCACCGGAAGACCGTGTAGATGAGGCCGACCTCGAGCATGCCTTCGAGCGCGCGGTACGAGGTCACCGTCACGGTGGCCAGCAGCGCGACGCTGCCGAGCAGAAAGATGCCCGGCTGGTACACGGCAAAGTGGCGCACGAGCCGCAGCCATCGCTCGTACACGCCGCGAATCGAGTCGCCGTACCGCCCGATCTCCTCGCGTTCGCGGCCGAACGCGCGAACCACCTGCACGCCCTGGACGTTCTCCGAGAGGACCTGCGTGGACCGGTCGAGTTCGTCCCGCATGTCGTGGAACATCGGGTGAATCCGCCTGACGAAGGCTATCACCACGAGCATGTAGATGGGGATGAACGGAACCGACACCATCGCCACGTACCGGTCCATCCAGATGAGCACGGCGCCGGCGCCGAGAATGAACAGGGCGATCTCGGTCCCGCGGACCAGCAGCAGCGTGTAGAACATGCGGAGCATGTTGACGTCGCCGATGGTCCGGTTGATGAGTTGCCCCGAGTCCTGCTTGTCGAAATAGGAGAAACTCTGCCGCAGAAGCTTGCGGTAAATGCGGCGCCTCAGGTCCGTCAGGATCTTCATCCGGAGGTGGACCATCAGCATCGAGTTGCCGTACCGCAGCCCCATCAGGACGCCGGAGACGGCGACCAGGGCCACGACGTACCAGACGAGCGGCCGGGTGTTCTCCCAGTTCCACACGCCGGTCTGGAGCGGGGCGAGGGACGCCGTGATGCTGCCGCCGATGAGGTAGGGTTCCAGCAAACTCAGGCCCGCAATGACGACGCCGATGGCGGCGCAGCCCACCAGGCGCCACCGGTACGGCTTCGCCAGCGCGAAGATCCGCCGCAGGAGCACGCCCTTGGGCTGCGTCAGTTCCAGGTCACTGCCGCGTTGGGCCACCATGTCTCCGCTGCCATGCCGAAAAATGTTCAGACGCCGGCACGGCACCGGCGTCCGTCCGCCCCCGCTGGCCCCACTCCTAGACCCACCGGCGACACGGGTCAAGGATTTGTTTCTGAAAAAACGCGGTCACATCGTTCGTCCGACGGCCTCGGCCACCTTTCGACACGAGGCCACCAGCCGCGCAAAGCCCTCCGGCGTGATGGACTGAGCGCCGTCCACCAGCGCCGTCTCCGGGTTGGGATGCACCTCGATCATCAGACCGTCGGCGCCGGCGGCGACGGCGGCCCGGCTCACGGCCTCCACCAGGTCGGCCCGGCCGGTGCCGTGGCTCGGGTCGGCCAGGACCGGCAGGTGCGTCATGGTCTTCAGCGCCGGGATAGCCGCCACGGCGAAGGTGTTCCGCGTGAACCGCTCGAACGTCCGGATGCCCCGCTCGCACAAGATGACCTGCTCGTTGCCGCGCGACAGAACGTACTCGGCCGCCAACAGGAGTTCCTCCAGGCTGGCGCTCAGTCCGCGCTTCAGCAGGATCGGCTTGGCGCACGCCCCGACCGCCGCCAGCAGGACAAAGTTCTGCATGTTCCGCGCGCCGACCTGGAGGATGTCGGCGTACCGGGCCACCACCGGCACCTGCTCGGAGGCCATGACCTCGGTGACGACGGCCAGGCCCGTCGCCTCGCGGGCCTCGGCCAGGTACTCCAGGCCCTTCTCGGCGAGGCCCTGGAACGAGTAGGGGTCGGTCCTGGGTTTGAACGCCCCGCCGCGCAGACCGATCGCGCCGGCCTCCTTCACGGCATGGGCCGTCTCCAGGAGCATCTCGCGTCCCTCGACCGCGCAGGGCCCGGCGATGAGGCCCACCGACTCACCGCCCAGGCTGCCGGCGCCGACCGCGATGACGGTCGGGTCGCGTTTGACCTCGCGCGAGGCAATCTTGTACCGGGCCGAGATGGGCATGACCTTCTCGACGCCCGCCCCGACGGCCAGTTGCTCGGGGGCCTTGAGCCGGTCGTCGCCGACGCACGCGATGACCGTCCGCTCGGCCCCCCGGATGACGTGGGGCTCCAGGCCCATGTCCTTGACGCGCTGAAGCGTACGGGCGACCTGCTCGTCGGTTGCGTCGGGCCTCATGACCACGATCATGGCTAGGCTCCTGGTCGGCGAATGGGCAGCCGCGGTGGTCCGGTGCCGGTTGTCCGCCCTACAGTTACGCGCGATCAGGCGGCCCTGTCAAGGGCCAACGTGGCCGAGGCCCGACAAGAGACCTCTGACAGGATCATGGTGCTGCGACACAGCCCGGCAAAACCTCTTGCCGCCTGCCCCCTCGGCGGCTATGCTGGAACCTAATCACGGAACGCGGATCACAGAAAGCATGGCTGCCGACGCACGACCTCGCGTGCTCATCGTCGAAGATGAGCCCGACATGAATAACCTGCTGGCCGATATCCTCTCGGTCTACGATTTCGAACCCCTGCGGGCCGCCACCGGCAAGCAGGCCCTCGCGCTCCTCGACCAGCAAAACCCCGACGCCATTCTCCTGGACCTCATGTTGCCCGATTTCAGCGGCATCGAACTGTGCAAGCGCCTGAAGGACTCGCGCGACACCCGCCGCATCCCCATCGTCATCCTGACGGCCCTCGATGGTCAGGTCCACCGCCGCAAGGCCTACGAGGCGGGAGCCGACGATTACATGACCAAGCCGTTCGCGCCCGAGGCCCTGGTGGCCCGGCTGCGGGCGTGCCTCGACCAGGCCCTCAGCACCCCCGAACGCTGCCGGCGCCTGGACGTGACCATCGAACCCACCGCCAGCATCAGCGACCTGAAAGCCTTCAACGCCCTGGTCACCTGTCTGCGCGGGCGCACGGACCTCGACCTCGACCGGGTCGAGGCGCTGCGGAAAGGGCTCGTCCGGATCGCCGACGCCGCCGGCCAGTGGGCGGCGGCCCACGATCGGGTGCCGCCCGTGCGGCTCACCATCAACCTGGAAAGCCAGATGCTGCGGCTCACGTTCGAGCCGCAGGCGGCAGGCGGCGACGCCTTCCTGGCCGAGCACCTGGCTGACGAGGCCGCCGTACCGGCAGCCCTGATTGATGCCGGGGTCATCGACCGGGTACGGCAGGTCGACAGCGGGGTCGTGTTCGAGAAAGCCCTGGCCCCGCCGGAAAGTTGAGGGGCCGACCGCGCCGCTCAACGTCTGGCGTCCGAGGCTTCGCGCGGCGGGGTGAACTCCGACGGCGCCGTGAAGAGGAACGTCGAGCCCTCGCCCGGCGCCGGTTCGACGACGATTCGGCCGCCCCAGGACTCGACCAGCCGCCGGGCGGTCGACAGGCCCAACCCCATGCCGGCGACGTTGCCGGTAAAAGTGTCCTCGAGTTGCGAGAAGTCTGAGAACGCCACTTCGCGCTCCTCCGACGGGATGCCCGGCCCGTTGTCGCGGACGGTGACCTGGAGTTGGCGGTCCTCGATCTCGCGAGCGCCCACTTCGACCCGGACCTCGGACTTGTCGGCGAACTTGACGGCGTTGTCCAGCAGGTTGTCCACGACGATGGAGAGCAGTTCCTCCGGGGCGCGGGCGCGCGGCAGGTCGGCGGGGACGTCGACGACCCAGGTGACGGCGCGGCCGGGATACCGCTGTTCGATGCGTTCGCGGGTGCGTCCGATGAGTTCACCCACGGGCACCAGTTGTCCGGCCCGCTCGAGTTCCGTCGCGGTCAGGCCGGCATAGGAGAGCACCTTCTCGATGAGGTCCCCCAACTCGCGGATCTTAGCCAACGAGATGCGAATCGAGTCGGCCACGGCGGGGGGCAATTCGCCGTACTTGCCCTGGTCGATCAGGCTCAGGTAGCCGCCGGCGATCGTCAGGGGCGTCTTCAGTTTGTGGCTGATGAGCGACAGAAAGTCGCGTTTGAGTTTCTCTTTCTGGCGCATCTCGCTGATGTCGCGGAACACCAGCGCCGCGTTGTGAAGTTCGCCGTGGCTCCCCTCGATGCGCGTGTACCGGCCGGCCAGGTACCGCGGCGGACGCCTATCCTCCTGCGTCAGTTCGACCGTCACCGACCGGACCATCGACTGCCTCAGGGCCTCAGGCGACGGCTCCACCTGGAAGGGGGCGAGGAGTTCGTCCAGGGGCCGGCCGGTCAAGTCCTCGTCGGGCCAGCCGAGCAGGTCGGCGGCCCGTCGGCTGGCCGTCTCGACGCGCCACTGCCCGTCGGTAATGATGATGCCGTGCGAGAGGTCCTGGATCACCGCGTGGAACTTCTCGCGCTCCGCCAGCATCGACCGGTAGTACTTGATCTGGAGCAGGCTCTTGACGCGGGCCAGCAGTTCGCCGCGGTCGAACGGTTTGGGGATGAAATCGTCGGCCCCCGCCTCCAGACCCCGGATACGGTCCTCGGTGTCCTTCAGCGCCGTAATCATGATGATGGGGATGACCGCCGTGGCCTCGTCGGCGCGCAGGCGCCGGCACACCTCGAACCCGTCGACCTTCGGCAACATGATGTCCAGCAGGATGAGGTCGGGCTTCTCGGCCTGGACCTTGTCGAGCGCCTCCTGCCCGTCCATGGCCACGACGGTCTCGTAACCGGCGGCCTGGAGGTTGCGTTCCAGCAGTTTGACGTTCGCCGGATAGTCGTCGACGATGAGGACCTTCCCGCCGACCTCGTGCGCCGCCTCGTTCATCCGCCACCTCCCGTCGGCCCCGTCTCGCTCACCAGGTCCCTCAGGAGCAACAGGGTGAACGTGCTGCCCTTGCCCAGTTCGCTCTCGACCGTAATCTCTCCGCCGTGCCGTTCGACCAGGCGTTTCGTCAGGGCCAGGTCCAGGCCGGGCCCTTCGCGCCATCGTGCCGCGGACGATTCCGCCTGCCTGAATTCCTCGAAGACGGCTACCAGGTCATCCGGCGCGATGCCGGCGCCGGTGTCCTGGACCTGGATGAGGACCGTCTCCTTTTCGAGCCGGCCGCGCACCGTGACCACACCCCCCGCCCCCGTGGACGCGATGGCATTGGCGAGCAGGCTGTACAGGATCTGCTTCAGTTTCACACGGTCGGCGGTCAGTTCGAGCGGCCGGGCGGCGATGTCGGTCACCAACTCGACCCCCCCGCGCCGGGCCAGCCCTCCCGCGACGCGGACGACCTCGTCGGCCATCGTGCCCAGTTCACACGGCTCCAGCACCAGGTCCGTCGCGTGGGCGTCGGCATTCGCCAGGTCGAGAAGGTCGTTGACGAGGCCGAGCAGTTCGTGACCGGCCCGGTGGATGTCGCCGGCGAACTCGCGATGCTCATCGGTCGGCGGGCCGCCCACGCCGTCGCGGATGGCCTCGGCGAAGCCGATGATGGCATTCAGCGGGGTACGCAGTTCGTGACTCAGGCTCGCCAGGAACCGGCCTCCGAGGTCGCCGGCACGGACGGGGCCGTCGCCGGCGGCTCCCGGGCCGACGGCGCGTCGCTCGACTCCGCCCGTGGGCGAAGGAAGCCGGCTGCGGACGTACCGCTCGAAAGTCGGCAGGCCGGCCTCGGTCCACCGCCTCTCGATGCGCGTCTTGACGTCGGCGTTCTGCCGGACCAGCGTTTCGACGGCCGCGCGCTCTGCTCCCCCGGCCACGGCCAGCAACTTGTCGTCGTGACAGTCGGCCACCAGCACCCAGTCTGGGGTGTCGGCCACGCGGTCGACGCCGAGTTTCATGTGCGGGTATCGCCGGTTGCCCAGCCGCAACCGGATGCGGGTGCACTCGGCGGGAGGCCCGTCGGGGGGAGTCCGTCCGAAGGTGTCGGCCGCGGCCATTTCGGCCAGCGTCTCGCCGGCCGGCAGGGCCCGCCGGGCCTGGACGGCCACGGGTATCGGCGTGTCGCCGTAGGCCTCCTCCAGGTACAGGCGGACCGCCTGCTCGAACAGCGCGCGGTCAAAGTCTCTCAGTTCCACGGCAGAAATGGCCCTCTTGCGTTTCGCCCGAGGTCCGCGTGCCCCCACGCACCCGCGCCAGCGCGCGTCACCCCGCCCGGTTCAGCACCGCCAACACGCCAAGAAAGAGGACCCACAGTCCGTACATCGCCGCCACCAGGACGAGCGGCCAGACGGGGGCCCGGCTGTTGTTCGGCGCCACCTCTTGCATGCGAAGGCTTCTCCAACCTGGGCCGCGCGGCCACACGCGCCCGGTGCCATCAGCCTCCCGGGCCAGGCCCCTCGTTCGCCAACTCGTCGACCTTCGGCAGCACGAACTCCCTGACCAGGATCTTCACCGTGGCGGCCAGCGGCACGGCGACCACCAGGCCGAACAGACCGAAGAGTTGGAACCCCGCGAGCAGCGCAATCGTCAGCGTGACGGGGTGCAGGCCGATGGCCTTGCCCTGGGCAAGCGGCGTCAGGACCCATCCTTCGAGCATCTGCACGACGACGAGCACGCCGGCGGCCGCAGCCACGGTCCACCCGTTGCGCGTGTTGAACCAGGCGACCAGCACGGCCGGCAGCAGGCCCACGAAGATCGGCAGCGACGGCACGACGGCAGCCACGCCCGTCGTCACGCCGATCAGGTACCAGTAGGGCACGCCGAAGAGCGCCAGGCCGACCGACGTCGCGGTGCCGACGACCAGGCAGATGACGATGCGGCCACGCAAGAAAGCGCTGACCGCCGCGTCGATCTTCGCCGCGACGGTCTCGATCCGCCTCCGGTACTTGCCGGGCAGGCGCCGGCGGACCGCCGCCACCATCCGGTCGAAGTTCATCAGGAAGAAGAACAGGTAGAACCCCGCCAGCCCCAGGCCGAACACGAAGCCCTGGAGGTCCCACAAGAACGCCAGGAACCCGGTCCCCGCGCCTTTGAGCGTGTCCAGGGCACCTGCGAGCAGGCCTTCTCTGGCCTGGGCCGAGTCGCCGATCGCCTCCAGGATGCGGTCATACCACGTGCTCTCGCCGGACTGGAGGCGGATCGAGAAGCCCTTCACCCATTCCATGAGGGCCGGCAGGTACCCCGCGTCGCGGCTGCCGTTGCCGTTCAGGTCGGTGTAGCCGAGTTCGCCCTCGGCCAACGGTTCGCCGATCACCGTGACGCCGAAGTCGTAGAGTTGTGCCACGAGCGGCGGCACGGCAAACAGCGCCACCGCCAGGCACGCCCCCAGGAGCAACAGGAAGATGAGGGTGGCGGCCAGGGCGCGCGGCACGCGGCGGCGCTGGGCCCATCGCATGATGGGGTTCAGGATGTAGGCGACGGCCAGAGCCAGGGCCAGCGGCGAGAGCACCGCGTGGAACAGAAGCGACAGCGTCAGCAACACCAGGGCGCCCGCCGCGATGAGAACGTCGGTTCGCCAGCGCCGCCACAGGCTCGTCTCAGGGCTTGGAGCCGTGCTCATCCGGGCCTCCCGCGTTCAGGTGCAGTCGGAACCCGCGGTCGAAGGCTTCGTCGAAGTCCAGCGCGCTGACGAAGTCGCCGCGGCTGTCCTCGTCGGTCTTGCGAAGGAGCCCCACGTCCACCATGTTGAAGACGATCTCGCCGATGTCCTCGGACCGGCGCACGCCCCAACTTTCCAGGACCGTCCGCGCCAAGCGCCCGAACTGGCGCAGCGCAAACTCGCTCAGCCCCTCGCACAACTCGCGTCCGCTCACGTGGCCCGATCGGGCCAGCCGCTCGACCGCGTACCGGAGGGCCTCGGACACGAAGATGTACGCGTCGCGCGCGTAGCGATCGTCGCGTGCCAGGATGGTGTCGAGCAACTCGTCCGCCGACTTGCGCTCGGTCATACGGTCTACGCCTTCTTCGGATGGGCCGCCTGCTGGGCCTTGGTGGCCTCGATCATCGCCTCGACGGCCACCGGGTCCACGCGCTCGGCAATCCGCTCGTACCGACCGATGGTCCGGTCCTGGACGCGCTCGGCCAGGTTCGTGAAGTCCGGCGTCGGGCAGCCCAGCAGGCTGCCGACCTTTTCGGCATACCGCGGCAGGACGGGCCCCAGGTACGCCGCCAGCAGGCGGACGCCGTTCAGCGACGCCGTCAGGGCCACGCGGGCCCGCTCGGGGTCGGTCTTGACGGTCTCCCAGGGCTTTTCGCGTTCCATGTAGCGGTTGAGGGCGTCGGCCTGGGCGGTGATGGCCCGGATGGCGGCGGCAAACTCGCACGCCTCGTAGGCGGCCCCCACCTGCGGGGCGGCGGCCTCGATGCCGGCGACGAGGGCGGCGCCCTCGGCGTCCATCGTGCCGAGCCGGTTGTCGAGCCGGCGGGCCAGCAGCCCGGCCGCCCGGCTGGGCAGGTTGGCGAAGTTGCCCACCAGGTCGGCGTTCACGCGGGCCACGAAGTCCTGCGTCGAGAGGTCGATGTCGTCGATGCCCGGGCCCAGTTTACACGCGTAGTAGTACCGCAGGTACTGCGGGTCGAGGTGATCGAGGTACGTCCGCGCGTTGACGAACGTGCCGCGGCTCTTCGACATCTTGGAGCCGTCGACCGTCAGGAACCCGTGGACGAATATCCGCATGGGCATCCGGAACCCCGCCCCGGCCAGCATGGCCGGCCAGAAGAGCGTGTGGAAGTACAGGATGTCCTTGCCGATGAAGTGGTACAGTTCGGCGTCTTCGCTGATCCAGTACGACGCCAGGTCGCTGCCGTTTCGCTTGCACCACTGCTCGGTGCTGGCAATGTAGCCGATGGGCGCGTCCCACCACACGTAGAAATACTTCTCGGTCTCGCCGGGGATGGTGAACCCGACGTACGGGGCGTCGCGCGAGATGTCCCAGTCCTTCAGGCCCGCCTCGAACCACTCCTGGAGTTTGGCCACCACGTGCGGGTGAAGGTGTTCCTCGCTGACCCACCGGCGGAGCATCTCGGTGTAGGCCGACAGCTTGAAGAAGTAGTGCTCCGACGGCCGGAACGAGATGGGCGACCCGTCGATGGCGCACCGCGGCGACTTCATCTCGGCCGGGTCATAGACGGCGCCGCAGGCCTCGCAACTGTCGCCGTACTGGTCCTCGGCCCCGCATCGCGGGCACGTGCCGCGAATGTACCGGTCGGGCAGGAACATGCCGAGCGTTTCGCTGTAGGCCTGGCGGATCTCGCGCTTCAGAATGTGGCCGCGGTCGCGGATCCGCTCGAAGAACTGGCAGGCCAGGGCCTGGTTCTCCGGCGAATCGGTCGTGTAGAAGTTGTCGAAGCCGACGTCGAAGTCGGCGAAGTCGCGCTGGTGCTCGGCGTGATACCGCTCGACCATGGCCCGGGGCTCGACGCCCTCGGCCCGGGCGCGCAGCATGATGGGCGTGCCGTGGGCGTCGTCGGCGCACATGTACCGGCAGTCGTGCCCGCACGACTTCTGGTACCGTGCCCAGATGTCGGCCTGGACGTACTCGACGAGGTGCCCGATGTGAATGGGCCCGTTGGCGTACGGCAACGCCGCGGTAATCAGGATGTGCCTGTTCATGGGCGTTCCCTGTTGATTACGTCCCCTGTGCGCCGGGTGGGCTGCTCGCATTGCCCGGTCCAGGCTTGGGGCCCTGGCCGGCAGGACCCGATCCGCCGGCCTGGCCGCCGCCATCGCCTTGCCGCGACCGGCCTCGCCCGCCGCGCTTGGACCGTCGGCGGCGCCGGCGGCCGGTTCGGGCCGGCTGCTCGTCGCCCGTGCCGGCCTTGTCGGCCTGCGGGGCGTCGGCGGTGCCCCCCTGTGGGGCCGGCGCGGACGGCGGCTTCGGCTTCCCTGCCCTGGGGGCCGGCACCGGGGCCGCCACCTTGGCCTCTGCCTGGACGGCGGGTTGGCTCTCGGTGCCCCGGGGCGCAGGAACGGCGTCGGGCGGCAGCAGGCTCTCGACCGGCACGTTGACGCGCGTGCCCTTCTCGAGCAGGACGCCGACCATCTGGGTCACCACGTCGGTAGCGACCACCTTGCCGCGCCCCTCGGCCGTGCCGACGAGGGTGTTCTTGCGGGGCAGGCTTTTCGACAGTTCGCGATAGGTAGCGTGTTCGTACCGGAGGCAGCACATGAGTCGGCCGCACCGGCCCGAGATCTTGGCGGGATCGAGGGTGGCCTTCTGGACCTTGGCCATTTTCATCGACACGGGTTCGAGGTCCTTGATCCACTCGCGGCAGCAGAGCGGCCGGCCGCACCGCTCGTAGTCGCCGAGGAGTCGGGCCTCGTCGCGGACGCCGATCTGCCGCATCTCGATCCGCGTCTGGAACTCGTGGGCCAGGTCGCGGACCAGGGCGCGGAAGTCGACCCGCGACTCGGAAATAAAGTAGAAGATGATCCGGTCGCCGCCGAACAGGTGCTCGACCGAGATCAACTTCATGGGCATTTTCCGCTCGGCCACGCACTGCTTGCAGAAGGCGAACTCGCGATCGGCACTCTCCTGAAGGTGCCGCTCCTCGATCTCGTCGACGTGCGTGACGACCCGCAGCACCTCGCCCCTCATCTTGAGGGAGGCGTGGGCGTCGGCGTCGGTCGCGCGGCAGACAATGGTGCCGATCTCCATGCCGCGATCCGACTTGATGACCACGCGCTGGTCGCGACGCCACCGGTCGAGCGTGTACGCGAACCGGCCGAGCATCCCCATGGCGCCGTACCGGACGATGAGGGCCGGACGCCTGGCGGCCTCGGCGGCCTTCCTGGCGGTCTCGGCCGCCACCTCGGGACTCGGCGCGGGACTCTCGCCCACGGCGGGGGACTCGACCTCCTCAGGCAGCGCCGGGTCCTGTCCGGCAGCGGCCTCGGCGATTTCGGTCTCGTGCGGCGTCTCGGCGGCGGGCGGGTCCGAAGCGACCGGCACCGCGGGCTGCGGGTCGGACGCAGGGACCTCGGGCGGAGGCGTCGCCGGGGCCGTCTCGGACGGGGGCACACCGGGGGCGGGGGACCCCGCGTCGTCAGGCGGGGTCGGCAGCGCTTCGGGATGGGTGTCATCGGCCAAAGTACGCACCTCCGGCCCACCAGGAACCCTTGGAATCACGGCGTAAGAACCCGGTGATTGTATCGGCTTGGCGTGGGACGTTCAATCCGTTTTGCCCAAGGCACGAAAAAGGCCGGGAGCCTTCGCCGCAGGACCCCCGGCCCCAATGCACGTCGCCTACGCGCCAACCCCGTCAGCCACCGCCGATGGCCGCCAGAATGGGCTTCTCGGCTCCCGGTTTCTCTTCACGGGCCACGGCCACCTTCTCCAGGTACTGCTGCGCGGTTTTCGCATCGCCTCCCGCGTAATGGACGTACCCGAGGAGGAAATTGTACCCCACGTTACCGGGGCTGAGCCCCAGTTCGTGCGTCAGGTCCGCGATGATCCGGCCGTAGACGTCCGCCTTGGCAAAGACGCCCTTGATGTCGGGCACCACCTTGGCCCACTGGGGCCGCTTCGTCAGTTCCCGTTCGAGCACGACGATGGCCTGCAAGTACATGCGCCGGCCCAGGAGGGCGTGGACGCGGCCGAAGAAGGCGGCCGGCCGGTCGGGTTCGAGCGCCGCCGCCGCCGCGTACAGGGCCTCGGCCTTGTCGTACGCGGGTTCCTTCATGGCCGCATGGGCACGCAGGACGTAGGCGGCGTACGTCGAGACCGGCATGTACGGCTGCGGGAGGGTCGGGGCCACGGCATCGGCTTTGTCGCCCGTCGCGGTGTCGCCGGGGGGGGCCTGCTCGTGGGCAACCGGCGCCGGCCCTGCCGGCGTCTCCTCGTCGGTGCGCGGCATATACAGGCCCGTGGCGCCGCCGGCGGCCCGGTTCATCCAGAAGAGCGACGACGGCTCGTCGGGCACCATGATGTCGCCGGCGTGGGGTCCGGTCCCATCCCTCGGGACAAAGATGTTGCCGGGCTTGGACTCGAAACGCTGGCCGTATCGCTCGTAGGCCGACTTGTACGGCCCCCTGCCGGAGTCCTCGGACGAGTCCGGCGGCTCGGTCGCCTCGGCGGGCGTCGGTGAGATACGGCCGTCGATGAGCGCATCCATGAAGTCCAGGGCGCTCTGAGGGATCGTGATGCCGCCGGCCGTTACCGCCCCCGCCGCAGGGGCCGTGCCCGGCAGCGCAGCGCCCGGCGTAAGCATACCTCCCGGCACAGGCAGCGGCGGCGCGTTGATGTCTCGCAGCGCGTACGGGGCCCGGTCGCCGGGCAGCGGCGTCGCGAAGCGGCTGCCGGCCGAATACGGCGTGGTCACGCTGGACGAGCCGGGGAAGTAGGCCTCCGTCTGGCCGTACTGGAGTCCCGTGCCAAGGTCCTGGACGCCGAAACTGTCGCGGCGGAAATTGCTGAGCCCCGTCGAAGGCAGATCAATCGCCATCTGGTTGCCGGAATCGCGGTACGGCGAATTCCCCCGGAACGACTTGCCCAGCCGCAGGTTCCCCGTTATCGACAGGTTCCCGTACTGGTACGCGCCGAAGCGATACGGGTCGGGCGCGCGGTCGGGCCCGAACCGCAACGACCCGCTCGGGATGTAGGCGGGATTGGTGTAGCGCAGGTCGTAGCGCAGCGGCGTGTAATACTGGCCGGAAGCCTGTCCGGCCAAGAGGCCGGCCGCCAGGGCGACCGCGCCGATTGCCAGGAAGTTGTGCCTTTTCATGGTCCCCTCCCCCGGCAGTGGTGTCCCGCCGGAGATCGTCCTGTCCCACTTGTATCGGCATCCTCCCGCTGCTTTCCTCTTCCAATTATACCCCATAGGGCGCCCATCTGAAAGCCCAAGCACAGCCCCGCGCGCCGTCCGGCCACCCTGGAAACAGACGACCCGCAACGCCTGGCGGCGCCGCGGGCCACGAATCCAAAGGCGCCCGGGCCCCGACCTGCGGGCACCGGCGCCGCGCCAGGCATGCTACGTGCCGTTGTGAACCTCCACAGGCGACGGGGCGGTGGTCTCGGTGGAATCGAAGAAGAGATGGTCGTCCTTGACGCTGATGGTGATGCATTTCTTCTCTTTGTAGGCGCCGCGGAGGAGTTCCTCGGAGATGTGGTCCTCGATAAGGTGCTCGATGGCCCGGCGTAGCGGCCGCGCGCCGAAGTCGGGGTTGTAGCCCTGGTTGATCATATACTCCTTGGCCTCGTCCGTGAGGACGAGTCCGAGGTTCCGGCTCTTGAGGCGTAAGCGGACCTTCGCCAGTTCGATATCGACGATGGCCTTCAGGTCGTCGCGTGTGAGTTGGCGGAACATGATGGTCTCGTCGACGCGGTTGAGGAACTCGGGCCGGAAGTGCCGCTCGACCTCCTTCATGAGCACCTCTTTGGTCTGCTCGTAGGTGGCCTCGGCGGTCTTCTTGCGGAACCCCAGCCCGCCCTGGTTCTTGATGATGTCGGAGCCGATGTTCGACGTCATGATAAGGACGGTGTTTCGGAAGTCGATCCGCCGGCCGAAACTGTCGGTCAGGTTCCCTTCCTCCATAATCTGGAGGAGCATGTTGTAGACGTCGGCGTGGGCCTTCTCGATTTCGTCGAGGAGGACGACGCTGTACGGCCGGCGGCGGATGCGTTCGGTCAGTTGCCCGCCTTCCTCGTAGCCGACGTACCCGGGCGGCGCGCCCACCAGACGCGACACGTTGTGCTTCTCCATGTATTCCGACATATCGATCTGAATCAGCGCGTCCTCGTTGCCGAACATAAACTCCGCCAGCGCCTTCGCCAGGAGGGTCTTGCCGACGCCCGTGGGCCCCAGAAAGATGAACGACCCCATGGGCCGCCGGGGATCCTTGAGACCCGAGCGGCTGCGGCGCATCGACCGCGAGATGGCCGCAATCGCCTCGTGCTGGCTGACCACGCGCTTGTGCAGTTCGTCCTCCATCCACAGCAGGCGCTCCATCTCCTCGCTCTCGAGCCGCTGCAGGGGTACGCCGGTCATGCGGCTGACGACCTCGGCCACGACTTCCTCGTCGACGATGCCCTCGATCTCGTGGCCCTGTTGGCGCCACTCCGCCAGGAGCCCCTCCTTCTTCTCGCGGAGTTCCTCGACCTGGTTCCGCAGGACGGCGGCACGCTCGTAGTCCGAGGCCTTCACCGCCGCTTCCTTCTCCTGGTTCAGCCGCTCGACCTCCTGCTCGATGTGCGTGACGTCGGGCGGGCGGGTCATGGCGCGGAGGCGCACCCGGGCGCCGGACTCGTCGATGACGTCGATGGCCTTGTCGGGCATGTACCGGCCCGAGATGTACCGCTCCGCCAGGTCGACGGCCATCTGGATCGCCCCGTCGGTAATCTGCACCCGGTGGTGCGCCTCGTAGCGGTCGCGCAGACCCTTGAGAATGGCCACGGTCTCCTCGGACGACGGCGGCTCCACGATGATCGTCTGGAACCGGCGTTCCAGGGCCCCGTCTTTCTCGACGTACTTGCGGTACTCGTCGAGGGTCGTGGCGCCGATGCACTGGATCTCGCCGCGCGACAGCGCGGGTTTCAGGACGTTCGAGGCGTCGATGGCACCCTCGGCCCCGCCGGCCCCGACGAGGGTGTGGAGTTCGTCGATGAACAGGATGATGTTGCCGGCCCGGCGGACCTCGTTCATGACGGCCTTGATCCGCTCCTCGAACTGGCCGCGATACTTCGTGCCCGCAACCATCATCGCCAGGTCCATGACGACGATGCGGCGGTTCATGAGGAGTTCCGGCACCACGGCACTCATGATCTCCTGCGCCAGTCCCTCGACGATGGCCGTCTTGCCGACGCCGGCCTCGCCCAGCAGGACGGGGTTGTTCTTGGTCCGTCGGCACAGGACCTGGATGACGCGTTCGATCTCGTCATGTCGGCCGATGACGGGGTCGAGTTTGCCCTCGGCGGCCAGTTGCGTCAGGTCGCGCCCGAACGAATCGAGGGCGGGTGTCTTGGACTTGCCGCGGCGTTCCTCGCCCTCGGCGCCGCCTTCGCCTTCCATCGTGGCGCCGAGGATGTTGAGGACCTCGGCGCGCACCTCGTCGAGTTTCAGGCCCAGGTTCATCAGGACCTGCGCCGCCACGCCGTCGTGTTCGCGCAAGAGGCCGAGCAGCAGGTGCTCGGTGCCCACGTAGTTGTGGCCCAGGTTACGGGCCTCTTCGATGGCGAACTCGATGACCTTCTTGGCCCGCGGCGTCTGGGGCAGTTTGCCCATGGTGACCATCGCCGGGCCGCTCTTGACGATCTTCTCGACCTCCAGGCGGATCTTCTTGAGGTCTACCTGGAGATTGTGCAGCACGTTGGCCGCAACGCCCTGGCCTTCCTTCACCAGACCCAGCAGCACGTGCTCGGTGCCGACGTATTCGTGGTTGAACCGCTGGGCTTCCTGGTTGGCCAGGGCCATGACCTTGCGAGCCCGATCGGTAAATCGCTCAAACATGCTCAGGCCTCGTCGGATGCCGGTTCGTGTGGCGCAGGCGTCCCCCCTGTAGGCGCGGCGCGCTTCGCATTCACCGAACCGCGCCTTATTGTAACCGTTCGGCCCCCCCAGTTCAACCCCCGTAACCGTGGGACCGCTTGACGCACGGGTGCGGCGTAGGTTCTATCGTCAGAATCGCCCTGCCGCCGTAGCCAAAAAACCCCGTCGGCGACCCCCCAAAGGCCGTTCCTGAGGCGATGGCGCGGCTGCGTGGTCACTTGGCGTGGGGCATGGTGACCGCGTTGGGGGCGTCAGCCATCGCGGCCATCTCGCGACCGATCTCGAAGTCCCACCGCCCCTCATCGTCCAGGTACCGCGCCCGACGCAGGTATCGCAGCGCGGCATCGCGGTCGCCCCGACGGCGGGCAAGCGTGCCCAGGTGCAGCGTGGCCTCGACGTCGTCGCCGTCCTTCCGCAGGAGCGCCTTGCAGGCCGCTTCGGCATCGTCCAGACGCCCCTGGAGCGTCGCCACCAGGGCCGCCTTGAAGACCTCGTCGCGACCCTCGCCGGCCAGATGCCGACCGGCCACCCGGCGACGCACCCCGTGGAGCAACTGGGCCAACACGTATGCCGCCGCGGCGCTTGCAGCAAAGGACACGACGGTGGTCGTGGCGCAAGAATCGGGCCAAACGATGGTCGCCAGGATCAGGCCCACCATCGCCAGGCACCACCACAGGGCCAGAAGGGTGCCCAGGGCCAGGCGGCCCAGCAGGACCAGCCCCGTCCCCGGCACGAGGATATTGGCAGCCCAGGTCAAGACGGGATGGGGCATGCGGGTCATGGCAACAACTTTATAGGGAGGTCGCGCGGTAGCGTCAACCGATTTCCATGTGCCGGGCTGCGGCCGAACTCCCGCCGCCCTGAAGCCGGCCGCGGTGCCACGCAAGTACGTTCCCAGCGATTGCCAAAACGGCAGACAGGGCTCCCGGATGGGGGTGCGACTGTCGCAATGGCAGGCACGGATGTGCCGCTTGCACTCCGGCCGAGCGGGGCTTATGATACGGGTTGCGGTGTTTCCGGGACGCCAGGCCGCATTCGGCAACCCCTGGCACGACTTTTGCTCTTAGGGCCCAAGGATTCCGTGTAGACGTGCAAGGGAAGGCCGCGTCAGGTGCGGCAACGCGCAGAAGGAGTCGCAACATGGCCAGTAACAAGATCATCGGCATCGACCTCGGGACGACGAACTCGGTGGTGGCCGTCCGCGAGGGCGACAAGGTCACCGTCATTCCGAACTCGCAGGGCGCCCGGCTGACGCCGTCGGTCGTCGCCATCGCCGACAAGGGCGAGCGGCTGGTGGGCCAGGTGGCCAAGCGCCAGGCGACGACGAACCCCAAGAACACCATCTTCTCGATCAAGCGGTTCATGGGGCGCCGCCACCGCGAAGTGGCCTCCGAGGAAAAGATCGTGCCCTACGAGATCACCGGCGGGCCCGACGAACTGGTCAAGGTCCGTTCCCGGGGCAAGGAGTACACGCCGCCGGAAATCTCGGCCATGATCCTCCAGGACCTCAAGCGCACGGCCGAGAGTTACCTGGGCGAGGAAATCCAGAAGGCCGTCGTCACCGTGCCGGCTTACTTCAACGACTCGCAGCGCCAGGCCACCAAGGACGCCGGGACCATCGCCGGCCTGGACGTCGTGCGGATCATCAACGAGCCCACGGCGGCCAGCCTGGCCTACGGCCTGGAGAAGAAGAAGAACGAGAAGATCGCGGTCTTCGACTTCGGCGGCGGCACGTTCGACGTCTCGATTCTCGACGTCGGTGAGGGCGTTTTCGAGGTGGCCGCCACCAACGGCGACACCCACCTGGGCGGCGATGACCTCGACCAGCGTCTCATCGACCACATCGCCGACACCTTCAAGGCCGAGCACGGCATCGACCTGAGGCAGGACCACATGGCGCTTCAGCGCCTCAAGGAGGCCGCCGAGAAGGCCAAGTGCGAACTCTCGACCGTGGCCGAGACCGACATCAACCTCCCGTTCATCACGGCCGACTCCAGCGGTCCCAAGCACCTGACCCTGAAGATCACCCGCGCCAAGTTCGAGGAACTCGTCCGCTCGCTTATCGAACGCTGCCGGCGGCCCTGCCTCCAGTGCATCGCCGACGCCAAGCAGAAACTCAAAGTCGACGACCTCGCCATCGACGAGGTCGTCCTGGTGGGCGGCTCGACGCGTATCCCCGCCGTCCAGCAACTCGTGCGGGACATCTTCGGCAAGGAGCCGCACAAGGGCGTCAACCCCGACGAGGTGGTGGCGGCGGGCGCGGCCATCCAGGGAGCCATCCTGGCCGGGGAGTTCAAGGACAAGAACATTCTGCTGCTCGACGTCACGCCGCTGTCGCTGGGCATCGAGACGCTTGGCGGCGTCATGACCCCCCTCATCGAACGCAACACCACCATTCCGACCGCCAAGACCGAGGTCTTCTCGACCGCCGCCGACAACCAGCCCGGCGTCGAGGTCCACGTCCTCCAGGGCGAGCGGCCCCTGGCCAGGGACAACCGCACCCTGGGCCGGTTCCAGTTGGCGGGCATCCCGCCGGCGCCGCGCGGCCTGCCGCAGATCGAGGTCACGTTCGACATCAACGCCGACGGCATCCTCAACGTCAGCGCCAAGGACAAGGGAACCGGCAAGGAGCAGAAAATCACCATCACGTCGTCCTCGGGCCTGTCGAAGGACGAGGTCCGCCAGATGCAGCGCGAGG
>Ga0307378_10004275_pt1 | contig 20496 bp, 19 predicted proteins | sample UN1MG_FD_202238 | JGI IMG/M metagenome (GOLD analysis project Ga0307378, IMG submission 202238) | Soil microbial communities from Risofladan, Vaasa, Finland - UN-1 | ecosystem: Environmental > Terrestrial > Soil > Coastal area > Acid sulfate soil | place: Finland: Risofladan, Vaasa | collected... | reverse complement strand
GATTCAGTCGCGCGTGGCCGTCCATACGCGATTCCAACTTCGCCACGCTCATCACCTGTGCCATACTCTTCTGGTTCGGCTCCTACTTTGGCGCCAGTATCGTAAAGGGCTTTGCCCTGACCCTGGGCGTCGGTGTCATAGTGAGCATGTTCACAGCCATCACCGTAACCCGCACCTTCTTGCGCCTGATCATCGATCTGGACGTGGTCAAGCACCACCGCTGGTTCGGAGTCTAGGATACGGATGTTTGACATAGTCGGCAAACGGTACTGGTACTATCTCGTCTCAGCCATCGTGGTGGTGCCGGGGCTGATCTCGCTCATCCTCTTCGGCCTCAATTTCTCCATCGACTTCACCGGCGGTTCGATTATGGAGGTGCAGTTCGAGGAGGGCAGTGCCGTTCAACCTGCCGAGTTGAAGGAACTCTTTGGGGAGTACGGCTTCGGCGATACCTTGGTCCAGAGTTCGCAGGGGAATGTCTTCCTCATCCGTAGCAAGACCCTGGACCAGGAGACGAAGAGAGCGATCCAGGGAGAGATAGAGGAGCGCTACGGGGAGTTCACCGAGCTGCGTTTCGAATCGGTGGGCCCTTCGGTGGGTGGGGAGGTTCAGCGGCGGGCCTACCTGGTGGTGGCCATGGCTGCCGTCGCTATCCTGCTATACATCTCCTTTGCCTTCCGTCATGTGACGAACCCCGTGCGGTACGGTGCCTGCGCCATCATCGCGATGGTCCACGACATCTTCGTGGTGGTGGGATTGGCCTCCATCTTCGGTGTTCTCTATGGCTGGGAGGTGGATGCTCTGTTCCTCACGGCGCTGCTGACGGTGATCGGCTTCTCGGTGCACGACAGTATCGTCGTCTTCGACCGCATCCGTGAGAACAGCAGAAGGTATGCTGGCCTGCCCATAGAGGGTATCGTCAACCACAGTATTATCCAGACCCTCGATCGCTCCATAAACACCCAGCTGACGGTGGTCTTCACGCTGACCGCGCTGCTGTTGTTTGGTGGGATCACGATCAGGAGCTTCGTACTGACGCTGATGATCGGAATCATCAGCGGTACCTACTCCTCGATCTTCAACGCCAGCCCCTTGCTTGTGGAGTGGGAGCGACGCCCGGAGCTCTTAATCTATGCGCTTTCCCTCCTCGTTCCCCCCGTTGGCCTCGCTGCTGGACTCTTCTTTGGACTCAGAGGAGACGAGAGATCGCGACCCTGGGCCAGGGGCTGTCTCGTGGCTGCTGTGATCGGGGCCCTCTGCATCGGGGGGTTGCTTCTGCTCAGAGGCATGCTGCCAGTGTAGACGGTTCAGCAGGTGCTGATCCAACGCGGCATGGCCGGCCCACTGGTGTGCTTCTCCTGATGTCGGGATCGTCTCTCTGGTATGTGCATGGATAAGTGCGTAGTATTGACCGAAAGACTAGTCACTTCATAAGAAGGAGGGACAAATGGCTAGGAGAGGACGACTACTGATCGCGATGTTGAGCGTGATCGTCTTGATCTCGCTCACTATGGCCTGCACGATCCCCGGGCTGCCGGGGGGCGGTGGGCCCGTTGCTGAGGAGGATACTCCCACGGTCCCCGCTCCTCCGAGCGAGGAAACTCCGGTCGATGAGGAGGTCTGTGGCGACGGGGTGTGCGACGCGTCGGAGAACGACGAGAGTTGCCCGCAGGACTGTGCGCCGCCTCCGGGCGAGACGCCCGGGCCGGTGGGGCCCTACGAGGCGAACGTGGAGGCTCTGAACAGCCTGAGTTCGTATGCTTACGCCTTTCATTTTGAAGGGATGAGCACGACCACGGGGGCCGTTGAGCGTACTACCCTCGATATCCAGGGGCAGCGGCAGAACCAGCCCACCAGGGCGGAGCAACTAAGCTTCTCCAGCACTGACGGGTCTGGGTCGTCCAGCACCACCGAGTTCGTCTACATCGAGGACCAGGGCAAGATGTGGACCCGGGAGGGAGGAGACGCGTGGCAGGAGATCCCGATGATGGACGACTCCATGCTCCAGATCTTCGATGCCTTCAGCATGGACTTCTGGTGGGGCATGCTCTTCGGAACGACCGGTCAGGATGCACAAAACCTGGGTCAGGAGATGGTGAACGGCGTCCTGACGACCCATTACCAGGCCGTGGAGGGCAGTTCCTACCTCTTCGGTGTTGGCTGCACCTGGGGCTCATCGAACGACGATGCCTGGGTTGCGGTCGACGGAAACTTCCCGGTGAAGAGGCAACTCGACTCTGCCGGCGAATGCCAGGGCGAAGGTGGCGAGGTGCACTTCTTCATGGAGATCACCAACATCAACCAGCCGGTCAACATCAGCCCCCCAATGTAGATGGCTGTGGGGGGTGGGCCGCCATGACAGGGAGGGGGCCCACCCCCTTCTTCATTGAATCGGTCGTGACGGAGATGTGGACTCGGGCCAGCATAGTAGTAACCTTGGTGTTGGTATTGACCGCCTGCGGGGGAGGCCAGGAGTCTACACCTGAGCCCATCTCCCTGGAGTACGACGACAGGGCTGGGGTGCTCATCGTCGAGGCTGATACCTATCGGGGATTGGTGCCCTCTCCATCGGGCAGACACGTTCCGGAGTTGAGCATCTACGGCGACGGGCTGGTGGTGCTGGCCGAGGATGACGAGGCCCCCAGGGTGGGGACAGACAGGGCGATCACCACAGGGCACGTCGACCAAGAGGAGCTTCAAGAGCTTCTGGCCTTCATCGCCGAGAGTGGGTTCTTTGGCCTGGATGACCAGTACGCGCCCTCCCCTGCACTCCCTGACATGCCGTGGAGGCACGTCACCACAAATCTGCTGGGCACCACCAAGAGCGTTTCCATCTATCCCCACGACTACGAGGAGGCGCCCGCTGTCTTCTGGGAGACGTACCACAAGCTGCTGGAAATCTCGCCGCCTGACTCGGCTGTCTTCACTCCCTCTACCGGTACCCTCACGGCCACGGACCTGGGCCCCATCGAGGGCCTGCCTGCGGGCCAGGGGAGCCAGGTGGCTCCCTGGGATACGCCACTGGTGGGGGTAGTACTGGCCGAGGTCACGGAGGGGGCCCACCTGGCAGGAGAGCATTACCAGGTGGTCGGGGAGTTCCTGCTCCGCTACCCGCGGGGACAGCTATTCGGCTCGCAGGAGGGGAGGGCGTACCAGGTTCTCCTGGAAGCCGATCTGCCTTGGGCGGCCGGTTCCCCTTAGGCGGTTGAGCCTCCAAGGGCGTCCATAACACCTTGGTGTGGTGCGTGTCTCTTTGGGACAATGGGATACCAGACCTGGTAGCCGCACGGCATCCCGTGCGGCTATGCTACCATGGGGCAGGGGCAGCATTAGGCGACCAGATGGCTGGCAGTGAGTCAGGAAAGGTGGACAAAGAGAGTCCGGAGGCGCGCCGAGGATGGCGAGGCCTGCCGCGCAATGTGTGGATCCTGGGCCTCACCAGCTTCTTCACCGACGTCTCCAGCGAGATGCTCATCAATCTCCTGCCTCTCTTCCTGGCCAATGTACTGGGAGCCGGCACTGCGGTCATCGGCTTGATAGAGGGGCTGGCAGAGAGCGTAGCCAGCCTGCTGAAGGTGGTCTCGGGCTGGCTCTCGGACAGGCTCGGGCGGCGGAAATGGCTCACGGTAATGGGCTATGGCCTATCCACCTTGGTCAAACCCTTCCTCTACTTGGCCGCTTCCTGGTCATCGGTGCTCAGCTTGCGTCTCGCCGACAGGGTGGGCAAAGGCATTCGCACCGCGCCGCGCGACGCCCTGATCGCGGATTCCATCGATGAGAGCCAGCGTGGTCTGAGTTTCGGTCTGCACAGGGCAATGGATACCGCCGGCGCGTTCGTTGGTCTGCTGATCGCCGCTGGGGTCATTTGGGCCATGCAGGCCAGCGGTGGTATCCTCGAGCGGACCACTTTTCAGACTGTGGTCCTGGTGAGCATCGTCCCTGCCGTGCTGGCTGTGCTGATACTGGCCTTTGGCGCGCGTGAGGTGCCCCGCCGCGGTGCGGCATCCGAGGCGCCCTCATTGACAGTCGAGGGGTTCGATACCCGCTTTCGAGGCTTCCTCCTCATCCTGATTATCTTCACCCTGGGCAACTCCTCGGATGCCTTTCTGATTCTCCGGGCCCAGGAGAGAGGCTTGTCTGTGCTGGCGGTGATGGGTGCCCTGCTCAGCCTCAATCTGGTCTACACTCTGGTGTCTGGTCCCGCAGGAGCACTGTCCGACCGCATCGGCCGGCGACGGGTGATCGTGGGTGGATGGCTGCTCTATGGTATGGTGTACCTGGGGTTTGCCCTCGCTCGAGCGGGATGGCAGGTCTGGATTCTGTATGCTCTGTATGGGGTCTACTACGGAGTAACGGAGGGGGCGGCGAGAGCTCTGGTGGCTGACGTCGTCGGGCCAACACAGCGCGGCACGGCGTATGGGCTGTTCAACGCGGTGGTGGGGGTCACGGCGTTGCCGGCCAGTCTCATCGCCGGGTTGCTGTGGCGGGGACTGGGTCCCTGGCAGGGGTTCGGCGCATCGGCGCCCTTCCTTCTCGGGGCGGGGTTGTCGTTGGTGGCGGCGGCACTCATGGCGGGGTGGTTGCCCAGGCTGGCGGGCGAGTCCGAAAGAGGCTGAGGCGATCCGGTCCTGGCTTCAGCTGGTCAGGTACTCCAGGATCAGCTTGAGGGCCGCTTCAGCTGATTGTTCCTTGTTCGCGGCGCGATCTCCTTGCCAGACGTGCTTGTCGCACAGCTCGGCGGCTTCGGCAGCCAGTGCTATGTAGGCTAACCCCACCGGCTTCTCTGCCGTCGCACCTCCGGGTCCGGCGATGCCGGTGACGGAGACGGCTAGGTCCGTGCCGAGCACACGGCGAGCTCCCCTGGCCATGGCCAGGGCGGTCTGCCGGCTCACCGCTCCGTACTCGATCAGGATCTCACGGGGAACGCCCAGCACGGCCTCCTTGGCTTCGTTGGAGTAGCTGATGATTCCCCCCTCGAAGTAGGCGGAGCTGCCGGAGACGTTGGTGATGCGGTGGCCCAGCAAGCCTCCGGTGCAGGACTCCGCGACGGCCAGGGTCAAGCCTCGCTGGGATAGCAACTCTCCAACTTTCTCCTCCAGATCCTGTGCCGAATCGTCCATCCGGTGCTCCACTGGATAGCCGAGCCCAGCCAGCAGTCGCTAGCTGCGCTGTCGCATCTGGGCCAGCCCATCGCTGGCAATGAATTCTGCGAAATCCTCCATCGTGGGGAACACGCGGTCCGAGAGAAACTTCACGACCCAGTTATTGGCCATGGGGGAGATAGCAAGGACTAGGGCGCCACCACCGTAGGCTTGCCACATCTCGATCGCTGTGCCCATGCTGGCCTCGGGCAGGTAGGCGACCACGACATCCGCCTCGGCGGCACGGTTGGCCAAGTCAAGGAACGTCCGCTTGCCCCTCTCATAGCCGTAGCCGGGGCTATCCGGATACAGTTCCATGGGACAGACTACCTCAGCTTTGGGGTACTTCCGCAGTATGATATCCCTGACGGCCGTGCGGTAGTCCTGGTCACCGATATCGTCGTCCTGACGGGACCCCTGCATGATGCCGGCAACGAAGAAACGCAAGAGGGCCTCCTGGATCGTATAAGTGATCTGTGGTGGATTATACCACACGTGCCAGGCGAACTCCACCCTCTCGGGTCTTGATAGCTGCAGATAGCGATGGTATAGTTGAAGGCGATACCTGCGCCGTTACCAGGGGTTCCAGAGGGCGGGGTAGAGGAAGATGCCGATGGACTTCGCTAGAGTCGTGGTCAACACCACGGTGCAACCGCGCAAGGCGGTGGACGACGAGCCACGCGACCAGCCGGACGACAGAGGCCATAATGGGGGGACTTTTCACTACTCCATACCCCCCGAGCTTCGCGGCGAAGTTCGCTTGGGGCAGTTGGTGGTGGTACCCTTCGGCACCCGTCGCCTACAGGGCGTGATCTTCGGCTTCGACGACAGCTCGCCGGTGCGGGAGACGAAAGAGTTGTACGAGATCGCCGATCCGACGCCGGTTCTTTCTCCTCACCACATAGAGCTGGCCTCGTGGATCAGCCGCTACTATCTGGCCCCTTTGATCGACGCGGTGCTTCTCATGCTGCCGCCGGGAGTGACGCGCAAGTCCCGGACCGTGCTTAGTCTGAACGCGGAGATGACGCCGCCCACGGACCTGGATGGTGATCAGCAGGCGGTGATCGGGCTGCTCCAGCGGGAGGGCGAGGCTACCCTCAGTGGGGTGGGCAGGAAGCTGGGGCTGAAGAACCACCGCCGCGTCGTCGAGGGTCTTGCTCGAAGTGGCCTGATCGTGAAGCGATCGCGACTGGCGGAGACCAGCGTCAAGCCGAAGATGGAGCGGGTGGCCCGCCTCAAGGTGGAGGTGACGCCGGACGTGCTTGGCGAGCTCTCAAGGGCACCGGTGCAGAGCGGAATCGTTCAGTATCTGGACGAAGGAGGAGCAGCTGCCGTATCCGATATCTACGCCGAGGTGGGGGGGAGCAGCTCCACCCTGAGGGTGCTGGTGGACAAGGGTCTCGTCGAGCTGGAGGAGCAGGAGGTCTGGAGAGACCCATTGCAGGGTCGTACCTTCGTGGCCAGTTCTCCTCCCAGGTTGACCGAGGCCCAGGAATCTGCGTGGAGGGTGATAGAGGCCAGCTTGCACGAGGAGGGCCCCGAGGTATTCCTGCTGCACGGTGTGACCGGTAGCGGCAAGACCGAGATCTACCTGCGTGCCCTTCAGGACGTGCTGGACATGGGACAGCAAGCCATCGTGCTCGTCCCCGAGATAGCGCTCACGCCGCAGACTATCCGCCGCTTCGCTGCTCGCTTCCCAGGCCGCATTGCCGTGCTGCACAGCAAACTTTCCATGGGTGAGCGGTACGACGGGTGGCGGCGCGTTCGCGATGGACTGGTGGACGTTGTCATCGGTTCGCGTTCTGCCGTCTTCGCGCCTCTCCCCAGGCTGGGGATGATTGTCATAGATGAAGAGCACGAGTGGAGCTACAAGCAGGACAGGACGCCCCGTTATCACGCGCGGGATGTGGCCATCAGGCTAGCGGAGATAACTGGCCGCAAAGTCATTCTTGGTACAGCGACTCCTGATGTCGTGACCTACTACCGCGCCCAACAGGGAAGGTACAAGTTGCTGCACCTGCCCAGGCGCGTGATGGGCCATCGGCGGCGTGTGGAGGAGCAGCGAGCCCAGCATGGCATAGATGAAGGGCGCATTGGTGCCGTAAAGGAGGTGGGTGAGGGGTACGACGATGCGATGTACATGGAGCTGCCCCCGGTTCAGGTGGTTGACTTGCGGCAGGAGTTGAGGGCGGGCAACCGGAGCATCTTCAGCCGTGCCCTGCGTGATGCTTTGGCGGAAGCTCTCGCCGCCAACGAGCAGGCCATACTCTTCCTGAACCGTCGGGGAGCGACCACCTTCGTTATGTGTCGAGACTGCGGGCACGTCTTGAACTGCAAGCGGTGCGACGTGCCTCTGACCTATCACTCCACGGAGGACGACCTGATCTGTCATCACTGTAACTGGCGGACCCTCCTGCCCGATGCCTGTCCCAGTTGCGGGAGCGGCCGCATCAAGCACTTCGGCGTCGGTACCCAGCAGGTCGAAGCGGTGACACGCCAGCTCTTTCCCGAGGCCAGGATCGTACGCTGGGACCGGGACACCACCGGCGGTAAGATGTCCCACGAACGGATACTGGAGAAGTTCATCAATCACGAGGCCGACGTGATGATCGGGACACAAATGATAGCCAAGGGGTTGGACCTTCCTCTGGTCACACTGGTGGGGGTCCTGAGTGCGGACACAGCATTGCGCCTTCCGGACTTCAGGGCGGGAGAGCGCACATTCCAGTTGCTGACTCAGGTGGCGGGTCGAGCCGGGCGCAGCATTTTGGGGGGCAAGGTTGTCCTGCAAACCTACGCGCCAGCTAACTACTGTATCCAGGCTGCCAGCCGCCACGATTATGAGGGCTTCTACGGGCAGGAGATGGAGTTCCGCCGGCAGCAGAGGTACCCCCCTTTCAGCCACCTGGTGCGGCTGGTGTACGTGCATCGCGATGGAGAGCGGTGCGAGGAGGATGCGCGTAGAATGCACGCGGTGCTTGAGAACAAGATAGCGCGCCTGGGCTTGCCGGAGATCGACCTCATAGGGCCGGCTCCGGCCTTCTTGAGCCGAATTCGGGGCCGGTATCGCTGGCATCTCATCGTGCGCGGTCGCGACCCCCATGCCCTCCTGGAAGGGCTGGACATTGGTTCCGGTTGGCGGGTGGATGTGGACCCCGTGAGTCTGCTGTGAAAACCTCTCTTGCGGGAGATAGATGGCGCCTCCAGAGAGGGGTGTCCTGCCCAATTCAAGGAGGCGCGGCTCAAGGCTGAGGATCTTGGACAGAAGCGAGGACAGAGCCACGAGACTGGGAATCCCCCCACCTGCGGAGTTCGTCGGCCATACTGCCGCGGCTGACGGAGTGCAGCGAAAGCCCAAGGGGAGGATGTGCATAGAACATAGACTGGCGGCGCGTGAGGCCACCAGGAAAAGGAGACGTATAGCGTGCAAGGTAAAGAAGGAGATGAGAAGGCATGAAGGAAGATGAAGATGGCGTGCCTGAATCTGCCATGGTGATCGTTGCCCACCCTGACGATGCGGAGTTCACGGTGGGCGGCACGGTGGCGGCATGGACGAAGGCGGGCTGCCGTGTGACCTACGTGGTTTGCACCGACGGCAACGCCGGTTCCCACGAGCCAGGCATTACTAGAGAAGAGCTGGCAGGCATCCGCCGGGCCGAGCAACGTGCTGCGTGCGCGACGTTGGGCGTGAGCGAGGTGGTCTTCCTGGGGTACGACGACGGCCAACTCGAGCCCACGCTTGATCTGCGTCGTGAGTTGGTGCGCGCTATACGTCAGCACAAGCCGGAGGTTGTCATTACGTGGGATCCGACACGGCTGTTTGTGAATGGTGACTACATCAACCATCCCGACCATCGCGCGGCAGCCCAAGCCGCACTTGATGCAGCGGCTCCGGCGAGTGAGATGCCTTTGTTATGGCCCGAGGTCGGGGCTCCGCATCGCGTGCGCCAGCTGTACGTTTACGGCATTGACCAGGCAAACGTGTGGGTAGACGTGACGGAGACTATTGATCAGAAGATCGCGGCGCTCAAGCAGCACGCCAGCCAGATCAGAGACTGGGACCCAACCGAGATGGTTGAGGAATGGAGCGCAGAGGTGGGCAAGGAGAAGGGGTTAGCGCATGCCGAGAGCTACCGGGTCATCACGTTGAGGCAACCACCTGCGGGCGACTAAGGAGCGGGAGAGTGTGGTATGACGTATGATTTCAACCAGTGTATTGACAGGCGTCACTCCGAGAGCGCAAAATGGAATTACTACGACGAAGATGTGCTACCCATGTGGGTGGCAGACATGGATTTCAGGTCGCCTGATCCGGTTATCCGCGCACTGCACGAACGTGTTGAGCATGGAGTGTTCGGTTACGGCTGGGACCCGCCAGAACTGCGGGAAGTGATCGTGGACCGCCTCCAGCGCCTGTACGATTGGCAAGTGTCACCCGAGGCGCTGGTCTTCTTCCCGGGAGTGGTGACCGCCTTCAACCTGGTCTGCCATGCCCTGGCTTCCCCGGGCGACGGCGTGCTGCTGCAGACGCCGGTCTACTATCCGATGCTGTACGCCCCCGGCGGCGCGGGGCTGACAAATGACGAGATGGAACTGACGCGCTGTCCAGACGGGCGCTACGAGATTGACTTTGATCTATTTGAAGAGGTTATCAGCGCCCGGACCCGCATCTTCATGCTGTGCAATCCGCAGAATCCCGTAGGACGGGTGTTTCGGCGCGAAGAGTTGGCACAGATGGCCGAAATCTGCCTCCGTCATGACATTGTCATCTGCTCAGATGAGATCCACTGCGATCTCCTGTTCCAAGGCAGTCACCACCTGCCGATTGCGACTTTGGCGCCCGAGATCGCCGACCAAACCGTCACCCTGATGGCTCCCAGCAAGACTTTCAACGTTCCTGGCCTCAAGTGTTCGCTGGCGATTGTCCAGAACCCGGAACTGCGGAAGACGCTGAAAGAGACCCATACAGGTTTGGTCCACGGGATAAACGTGATGGGATCCGCGGCGGCGCTGGCAGCCTACCGCGATGGCCAACCGTGGCTGGACGAGGTACTGGAATATCTGGAGGCCAACCTTGATCTTCTTCTGCAGTACGTGGAGGCGCATCTGCCCGGCATCTGCATGAGCAGACCGGAGGCGACGTATCTGGCCTGGCTGAGTTGCCATGAGGCTGGGATCCCTGGCAATGCCCACGAGTTCTTTCTCAAGGAGGCCAGGGTCGCCATGAACGACGGCGCGGTCTTCGGCCAGGGTGGCGAGGGGTTTGTGCGGCTGAACTTTGGCTGTCCTCGCTGGAGGTTGAGAGAGGCGCTCGATAGGGTGAGGGACGCGTTGCTTACCTTGAGCAGGGACTGAGACGATGGTCAGTGGAGGAGTATCACGGCTCAGAGAGTTGGTGGATCAGGCCCGGCTTCATTGATGGAAAGGAGAAAGAGATGAAGGTGCTTCTGCTCTTAACACTCATGGTGACAGTCCTACTGATCACCGGTTGCTGTGCCGTTCCGGACTTGAGCGGCCTCTTTGGACAAGGCTCGCTCATGGGGTCGGGCAACGTGGTCACCGAGGATTTCGATCTGAGCGGATTCGACCAGGTTGAGGTCACCGACGCCTTCGAAGTAGAGATCCGCCAGGGGGAAGCTTTCAGCGTCGTCGTACGAGTTGAAGAGAACGTCAAGCAGTACCTTGACGTCGTCAAGCAAGGCAGCACTCTAAGGATTGGGCTGAAGCCTATCTCTTCCAGCACGGTGAGTGCCATGACACTGGAGGCCGAGGTCACCATGCCCGAACTGACGGGGCTCGAATTGAGCGGAGCGAGCGACGGTTCCGTAACGGATTTCACTTCCTCGGAAGCGCTGTACGCGGAGGTGTCCGGCGCCAGTTCGCTGCGGGGCGACATCGAAGCCGGGGGCGTCAGGTTTGACGTCTCGGGTGCCAGCGATGTCAAGTTGAGGGGTTCTGGGGAAGACCTGGTCATGGATGTGTCAGGCGCAAGCTCGGCGGATCTGGCCGACTTCCCGGTCGCTGACGCCGACATCCAGGTGAGTGGAGCCAGTTCGGCGGCGGTGAACGTCAGCGGACGGCTGGACGTGGAGGCCAGTGGCGCTTCGCGTGTCAGATATCGAGGGAGTCCAACTCTGGGCAGCGTGGATTCCTCTGGAGGTTCCAGCATAGACGCCTGGTAGGCGGCATCTTCCCCAGCCGAAGGTTCTAGGTGGTGGCTCGCGATTCGCAATACGTAAGCGCACGGCATGACGTGCCCCTACATTCCATGGCCTGGTTGAGTGCGGGCTGGATTGGCCGCAGAAGAGCAAGGTCCTGGGACAAGCTAACAACTTGTCCTGCCGCCGCTGGTGCCACTGAACAGGGTAGGGCCTTGACCAGAAGGTCCGTCGCAGGCGACACGGCGGGTGGGGTAGACTCGGGGAGCACAGGATCGCAGTCCCGTCAGGAGGGCGCCTGGCCCGTAGCACAATATTATCGTTGTACTTATGCTTGACACAACATAATGATTGTGGTATAGTATAAGCTGAAGATGATACCTGATCTGAACGACGATGGTCTCCTGCCACCGGGAGTGCACCCGGCTACACTCGAGGAAGTCAAGGATCGCTTCGGTAGGAGGAATGCCGTGCGCAGAGAGCTTTTCCGGGGCCTGGCACAAGCACTTCACAACCTTCGAGAAGCTGGAGTACAACGAGTCTACTTGAATTGAAGTTTCGTGACGGACACGATGTATCCCAGCGATGTGGATGGCTGCTGGGATGCTGATGCCAACATTGACCTGCAAAGGCTTGACCCGGTGTTCCTGAGCTTTGACCAGGGTAGACGGCAGATGAAAGACAAATATGGTGTTGATTTCTTTCCGGCTAGTTCCGTGGAGTGCAACTCAAGTCAGGCGTTCTTGGATTTCTTTCAGGTAGACAAAGACGGTCGATCCAAGGGCATTTTGGTGATCGAGTTGCTAGTGGCATCCCAACTGGGCGACTAGGTCGGATATCGGAGGTAGCACTGCCAATCAGGATGGAGCAGGACTCCATGGGTCGTCACTTGATCAGACCAGCAGGCTCAGAGCCCGGTCGAACAGACGGGGGTTCCAAGTGTCTTGGCGAGCGTCGCTATATCTGGGGTGCCAGACGCCGGAGTGGGAAGGGGACGTACTTTGATAAAGAACCAGCATCAATACAGGGTGACCAAGGCGCAGTTGGTAAGGTTGGAGGAAGCGCTGAAGCGTGCCAGGACGGCCAATACTAGCCTGCAGCCTGCGCTGCATAAGGCGATGCTCGTTGGGATGGAGGCACAGGTAGCTGAGCTGCGACAGGAGCTTGAGGAATACGATTCTCTGAAGAATCATGACGTGATTACTGTCGGGAGCTTCGAGGAACTACCTGAGGTCTTGATCAAAGCTCGAATTGCCCGCGGCTGGACTCAACGGCAGTTGGCCCGAAAGCTCAAGCTCAAGGAGCAGCAGATACAGCGTTATGAGAGTGTCAACTACCGTACGGTGTCTGTGGGTCGGCTGCTGGATATCGCAGACGCCCTCGACATAAGACTGGAGAGATGTGAGACCCGGCTCGCGGCCCCTGGCTCATAGGATAGCTGCAATAGAGAAGGCAAGTCCTAAGCAGCTTGCGCCGGGGCTAGGGCGGAACCGTCGCGCGGTGTATCGGCTGGCGCGACCGGGAGAAGTAGGCTTCTTGACAGAGTGAGAGTAGATGGGTACAATACGCCCATAACACTGCGAAGAACTCACAGACGGTGATCAGGAGGAGTAAGCGGTCTGGAGTTGGCAGAGAAGGGAGGCCACCGGCTGAGAGCCTCCCGCAACGAGAGCCGCTGAAGGTCGCCTGGGAGTCGGGAAGCTGAACGGCGTTTTCGCCTGGTAGGTTCTCCCGGTTGGGTCCGTTATAGCCCGTCGAGAGTCGTCGGAGTTCCGTACTTCGGCGGAATCGAGGTGGTACCGCGAAAGAAGCCCCTTTCGTCCTGGAGATGAAAGGGGCTTGTTGCTACATTCTGCCGCCAGCGCTGTAGGAGAAGCTGTAAGCTTGTCCTACGAGGGGGCTGCCGGGGAAGGATTGAGGACCATGCACGGCAAAGAGATGTCGAGGACTTATGACCCTCAGAATACTGAGGAGAGGTTATACGAGTTCTGGGAGGAGAGGGGCTACTTCACGCCGGAGATAGACTGGGACCGCGAACCCTTCACCATCGTCATCCCTCCCCCCAACATCACCGGTGAGCTGCACCACGGCCATGCCATGTTCATCGCCTTCGAGGACCTGATGATCCGCTACCACCGCATGCGGGGCGAGCCGACCCTGTGGCTGCCCGGCAGCGACCATGCTGGCATCAGCACTCAGAACGTGGTGGAGAGAGAGCTGGCCAAGGAAGGGCTGACCCGTGACGACGTTGGCCGCGAGAAGTTCGAGGAAATGCTCTGGGAGTGGAGGGAGGAGTACGGCGGCATCATCACCCATCAACTGCGCCGCCTCGGCGCCTCGTGCGACTGGACGCGAGAGCGGTTCACCCTGGACGAGGGGCTGTCGAGGGCGGTGCGAGAAGCCTTCGTCAACCTGTACGACAAGGAGCTGATCTACCGTGGCGAGTACATCATCAACTGGTGTCCCCGTTGCCAGACTGCCCTCTCGGACCTGGAGACGCCTCACGAGGAGGAGGGGAGCCACCTGTGGTACGTAAGGTATCCCCTGGAAGACGGGGGCTACGTCGAGGTGGCTACCACCCGGCCGGAGACCATCCTGGGCGACACGGCCGTGGCGGTGAACCCCTACGACGAGCGGTACAAGGAAATGGTGGGCAAGATCGCCATCCTGCCGGTGCTGGGGCGCCGCATCCCCATCATCGCTGATGAGGCGGTGGACCCGGAGTTCGGCACCGGGGCGGTGAAGGTCACCCCGGGCCATGACCCCACCGACTACGAGATCGGGCAGCGGCACGACCTGGAGACGGTCAACATCATGAACCTGGACGCGACCCTGAACGAGGAGGCTGGGCCGTACGGAGGCATGGACAGGTATGAAGCCCGCGAGAAGCTCGTAAAAGACCTGCAAGAGCAGGGGCTGCTCACGAAGATCGAACCGCACGTTCACGCCCCCGGGCGCTGCCAGCGATGCCAGACCATGGTGGAGCCCCTGGTCTCGGTGCAGTGGTTCGTGAAGATCAAGCCTCTGGCCGAGCCCGCCATCGAGGCGGTGCGAGATGGCCGGATCAGGATCGTCCCGGAGCGGTTCACCAAGGTCTACTACAACTGGATGGAGAACATCCGCGACTGGTGCATCTCCCGGCAGTTGTGGTGGGGCCACCGCATCCCCGTCTGGTATTGCGACGACTGCGACGGGCTGACCGTGGCCACCGTGGATCCCACGGAGTGCGAGCACTGCGGCGAGACGAACATTCGCCAGGACCCCGACGTCCTCGATACCTGGTTCTCCTCTGGGCTCTGGCCTTTCTCCACCCTGGGGTGGCCCGACGATACAGAGGATCTGCGCTACTTCTATCCCACCTCGGTGATGGAGACGGGGTATGACATCCTCTTCTTCTGGGTGGCCCGCATGATCATGCTGGGCATGGAGCACATGGGCGAGGTGCCCTTCCGTGAGATCTATCTCCACGGCCTGATGCGCGACGAGGACGGCATGAAGATGAGCAAGTCCAAGGGGAACGTCGCCAACCCCCTGGATGTGGTGGCGCAGTATGGGGCCGACGCCTTGCGCTACACCATCATCACTGGCAGCAGCCCGGGCGAAGACATGAAGCTGTACGAGGAGAAGCTGGAAGCCAGTCGCAACTTCGCCAACAAGATGTGGCAGATGGCGCGGTTCATCACGGGCAATCTCCCGGACGACTACCAGCTCCCCAGTGGCGAGCCGGAGACCTGGGCTGGTCTGCGATTGGAGGACCGCTGGATCCTCTCGCGGCAGAACCGGCTGACCAGCGAGGCAACCCGCCTCCTGGACAGCTATCAGTTTGGAGAGGCGGGCAAGCAGATCTACGAGTTCCTGTGGAGTGAGTTCGCCGACTGGTTCATCGAGGCCAGCAAAGTACGACTCTACGGGGAGGATGAGGAAGCCAAGAAGTACGCGAGGGCTGTACTGGTCCACGTCTTCGAGCGCAGCCTGCGTCTCCTGCATCCCTTCATGCCTTACGTGACCGAGGAGATGTGGCAGCACCTGCCCCACGAGGGGGAAAGCCTGATGGTGGCGCCGTGGCCGGAGCCGGGGCCGGTGGACGAGGAGGCAGAGGCGGCGCAGCAAGAGATCTGGCAGCACATCCGGGACATCAGGAACAGGCGGGCAGAAGAAGGCTGGCCAGTGGAGGTCAAGCCAGTGTCCTACACCGTGGCCGGTGAGCTCTACGAAGTCCTGAACGCTCAGAAGGACGTCTTTGCTTGGCTGGCGCGCGTTGAGCCCAGGAAGATCTCGGCCCACAAGGAGACAGCGCCAGCAGGCAGCGCAGTGGTCAGCGGACCACTCTCGACCACACTGGTCGTAGAGGTAGATGTGGAGAAGGAGCGGAAGCGGCTGGAGCAAGAGATGGCCAACCTGGACACGGAGATCGCGCGTTCGGAGCAACTGCTCTCCAAAGAGGGGTTCGTGACCAAGGCACCGGGAGAGGTGGTATGTCGGGAGCGAGACAAGCTGGTCAGGTATCAGAAGGAGCGGGACAAACTGAAAGAGAAGCTGGGAAGCCTGGGCCAGTAGAATGCTGCCCCTCGGCCACATAGCGTACGCCTGGGGCGGCCTGAGGTTGCTTCAGCGGAGGACGGCCCTCTTCGAAGACGCGGACTATCGGCTGGTGGCTGCGGCGTCCATGGCCCCCGACCTCGCCGACAAGGCGCTGGCTGTGACTGGGCTGTCGAAGCACAGAACTGGCCAGGTGTGGGCGCATACTCTCTTCTTCTGCCACCTGCCTGTGCTGTTGGCCACAGTCCTCTTCCGGCGGCGCTGGCTGCCCTACGCCCTGGCGTTCAATAGCCATCTGGTCACCGACAGGATGTGGCGTTTTCCCCACACTCTGTTCCATCCTTTTTTCGGAAGGCGTTTCGGGGATTGGCGCGATCTGAACTCCTTCAAGCTGATGGTGGAGGCCTACAAAGAGGTGTTGCGAGAGGATCGTCTCACCATTCCGCTGGAACTGGGCGGAATCGCCATCCTTGTCTGGTTGCTGATCAGTGGGCGGCTCTACCGTGAGGATCGATTCCTCTGGTTCCTGCGTAGAGGTAGGTTCCCTGCCACATCGAGTGAGGAGCAGAGATCATGAGGGTGATCGCGGGGGAGGCCAAGGGCCGCAGGCTGAAGATGGTGCGCGGCTCCGGCACCCGCCCCATTGGGGACCGGGTGAAGGAGGCTCTCTTCTCTATCATGGGAGACCGCGTGACCGATGCTCGCTTTCTCGATCTATTCGCAGGCACTGGTGGTGTAGGCATCGAGGCGTTGAGTCGAGGAGCCAGGTGGGCGGTATTCGTCGATCAGCAGGGGCAGGCGGTAGCCACCATCAAGGACAACCTGACGCACACCAGGCTCAATGATCGGGCGCAGGTGGTCCGGGCCGACGTCTTTGCCTTCATGAGAAGGGACCATCTCCATCCTTTCGACCTTGTCTACGTGGCCCCTCCGCAGTACCAGGGACTGTGGGCCAAGACGGTGCTTGCCCTGGATGAGTCAGACCTGGTGGCACCGCAAGGTCTGGTGGTGGTCCAGATCCATCCCAAAGAGTACGAAGAGCTGGAGTTGGAGGCTCTGGAGCTCGCTGATCAGCGCAAGTATGGAAGCACCATGCTCTGCTTCTATGGCGCAGAGTGACATCCGGTGCAGGGCTCGATCCGGCTTGGGGGCGGGGGTCAGATGGTGGCTCAAGCAGGCGCCTCTCCCCGCTATCTCAGATCAGGATTACCCTTTTGAGTCTACCTGCATTATAATCGACTCACAGTGGCAGCAGCCGTGTAAGGATTGAAGGAGGTATAGAGGAGATGGAGGATCTGAGGGGCGTGGTATCGGATGCCCGCGGAGGTCTGGAGAAGCTGGCGGGCAAGATCCCTGGCTACCATGGCTACAAAGAAAAGGAGATGCGACGGGAAGCTGACAAAATCCTGCGTTTGTATCTCGCGGAGCGCTTCCAGGAGCAGCGGACCAAGCTGTCCAATATTCAGAACAACCTCGCCAGCGAGGGAAAGCTGAAAGACCTGGGTCTGTTGGAGAGAGTGATGCTCCAGCTCCAGTTGCTCATTGACCGGCTGAAGGTGGCAGAGTACGGGTATGCCGGTCTCTTCGATGCAGTGAGGGTCAAGGAGGAGCAGCTGGACGCCCTCTATATGTATGATAACGCCCTGACCGTCTCGGTGGATCAGCTGGCCGAGATGATGGACAAGCTGGCCATCGCGGCCATAGCGGGGGAGGAGATACGGAGCCCTGCTAACGATGCCCTACTTCTCTTGCAGGAGCTGAACACCACCCTTGACCGTCGAAAGGAAGCTATGCTGACCGTTGGTCAATCGCAGTAGCACTTGATGGACAGATGAGGAGGTACTGAAATGGCAAGGATCTTCGACGTAATCGAGTATTTCGATGCCACCGGTCGAGAGATGGTGCATCGCATCCCAGAGCAGGGTTCTGGCGACTTCCGGATCGGCTCACAGGTCATAGTGAGGGAGAGCCAGCAAGCCGTGTTCTTCCGGGACGGAAAGGCGCTGGACGTCTTCGGCCCGGGCCGGCATACCATCTCCACGGCAAACGTGCCCGTGTTGGTTGACCTGATCGGCAAGGCTTTCAGTGGCGAGACGCCTTTCAAGGCCGAGGTGTACTTCGTCAACATGCGCGAGTACGTGGACCAAAAATGGGGCACCCCAGAGCCAGTCGCTCTGCGGGACACGGATCTGGGGATGGTTCGAGTTCGGGCCTTCGGGACCTACTCCATGCAGACCAAGGACCCTCAGCTCTTCGTGAACAAGATCGTGGGCACGCAGGGGTTGTACTTCACCAACGACATCGACAACTTTCTGCGCAGCATGATCATCTCCAACCTGACCGACATCTTGGGCGGGATAGGCAAGTCCCTCTTCGATCTGCCGAGCCTCTATGATGAGATCAGCGCCGGGACCAAGGCCAAGGCGCAGGACGAATTCAACACGCTGGGCATAGATCTGAAGACCCTCTTCGTGAGCAACATCTCGCCCACCGAGGAGACCGCCAAGGCCATCGACGAGCGGGCGGCTATGGGCGCCATCGGCAACATGCAGGCCTATCTCCAGTTCAAGACGGCCCGGGCAGTGGAACAGGCCGCGATGGCCTCGGGCGAAGGAGGCGGGGGCTTTGCCCAGATGGGTGCGGGCATGGGCGCTGGTGTCGGCATGGGCGCCATGATGGCTGGCATGATGGGTCAGGCCATGCAGGGTGGTGCAGCGGCTGGCGCAATGGCGGCCACTGTAGCCTGCCCCAGTTGTGCGAATCCGATGCCTGCCAATTCCAAATTCTGCCCCAACTGCGGAGCCAAGATAGGCCAATCCATGATCTGCGCCAACTGCAAGACGGACGTCCCGGCAGGGTCCAAGTTCTGCCCCAACTGCGGCAACCCTGTGGAGTAGGGAGGGCAGCAACCCGGCCAGCCGGCACAGGGATTCAATCGACTGAGGCAGTGTCCGTGAGTGGACCCAACAAGGAGGTGTATCAATGTCGGTCTTGAAGGTAATCGAGCTCGTAGGAACTTCCCCCAACAGCTGGGAAGAGGCCACTGAAAACGCAATCAACAAGGCGGCAGAGACCCTGCGAGGCATCGCTGGCGCCGATATCGTCGGCCAAAACGTCGCGGTCAAGGACGGCAAGGTCGTCGAGTACAGGGTCGACGTCAAGGTGGCCTTCCTTGTGGAAGGCGGTGTGGGGTAGGAGAGCCTATCCCCATCAGTAGTCTCCCATGCACAAACTCCTCAAAGGACTGAGAATCCTCAGTAGCCGCCTGGGCAAGCAAGGTTTGAGGGTTACAGCCCTTTGGGCGAAAGACCACGCGCTGCGTGTGCTGACGGGCATGTCGCCGGTAGCGACGAGCCGCATCGCGCCCAACCTCTACGTGGGTGGTCAGCACTACCGCCGCGGGCTCCGGCGTTTGGCAAATCTGGGGATCAGCGCCAGTCTCAGTCTGCGGCGTGAGGCGGATGACGAGGCCCTTGGCGTCGCACTGGAGAGGCATCTCTGGCTGCCCACCACGGACGATGCGCCGCCAACTCAGGAGCAGCTCCGGAAGGCGAGTGTCTTCATCGGCGACGCGCTGGCCGAGGGCCGCGGCGTGTATGTGCATTGTTTGGCCGGTGTGGGCCGCGCGGCGATAACGGCGGCGGCTTACCTGGTGAGCACGGGACTGACGTCTGATGAGGCGTGGGCCACGATCAGGCGGGCCCGTCCCTTTCTCAGACCTAGCGCGGCTCAGGTGGCCGCCCTGAGGGAGTTTGGGGAGCGGTTGTCTGAGGCCGAGTAAGGCAGCGAGTGAGGGCCGACAGAGACGTATGCTGCGGGCTTGACGATCCCAGCTTGGGCACAAATGTCACCGATTCTACACGAGCTCTCGCATGCTTGACACTCTCGTGATCTTATGATATAGTCTCCCAAATCGGCAGGACGGTCACTGAGTCCCTCTGATCGTTGGCCTAAAGGGGTACGTGTTCGAGGGGAAGAGGAAGAGCGAGCCGTCTTGTGCCGGGTTGTGTTTCCCCTGGAGAATGGCCAGGGCTTCTGGCAATTGCTCAGTTGTTTCGTCGAGCAGTCCTCTATCGAAGCAGGTTGAAGGAGGAAGAGACCATGAGGAGCAATCGACGCTTCAGAGTCGCTTTGGCGTGCCTGCTGCTGGTGGCCACTATGGTGCTGGCCGCTTGTGGGCCGACGGCCAGCCAGGTGGTGGAAGGTGGCCCCAGGGCCTGGGTCGGAGGGCCACCGGACGGCAGCGAGGTGCCCATCGGCGAGGTATCCGTCATGTGCCACGCCTTCGCCCGAGGGGGAGTCAGCCAGATCGAGTTGTACGTGAACGGGTCCTTCGCCAATCGCGCTGCCAATCCGGATGCGGGGAACGAGTACTTCACCGCCAGGCTGACTTTCGAGACCACGGGGCCAGGGAGTTGGGTGCTGCATTGCCGCACCTATGGCCAGGAGGGCGCCATGGTCCAGTCGAGTCCGGTGACGGTGAGGGTTGCCGGCGAGGAACCCCCTCCCGCGACTGGTGAGGAGGAGATCCCCATCCCCAGCGCCACCCCGACCTCGACGGAGGTGCCACCGACGCCAACTCATCCGCTTCCGACCGCGACAGGGGTGCCACCCACAGCGACTCGCATACCCCCGACAGCGACGCGAATGCCACCCAC
>Ga0307378_10004271_pt1 | contig 20506 bp, 14 predicted proteins | sample UN1MG_FD_202238 | JGI IMG/M metagenome (GOLD analysis project Ga0307378, IMG submission 202238) | Soil microbial communities from Risofladan, Vaasa, Finland - UN-1 | ecosystem: Environmental > Terrestrial > Soil > Coastal area > Acid sulfate soil | place: Finland: Risofladan, Vaasa | collected... | reverse complement strand
GACTGATTCATTGTCGAAGCAGCCCACGCTATTAAGCTTCAAAAAAAATAATGAAACAAAAATAGAAAAATCACAGTTGACAAAGGTCGTTCCATATCAGGGTGGGCATCGCCCACCAACTTCGAATATGGTGTGCCGTGCACACCCTACGGGAAAAAGCTAATGGCAACAATCCATGTAGAGGTTCTATCCGAGAAGGAAATCGAGGCGATTCACGCCGGTACGATGCAGATACTGCGCGATACCGGTGTTATGGTGCATCACGATGAGGCTCTGGAGCTGCTGATGCAGGCCGGCGCCGAAGTGCAGCAGGATACAAAGATCGCCCGGCTGCCCGAGCGGCTTATCATGGACAGCGTCGAGCGGGCGGGCAAAAAGTACATTCTTTACGGCCGAAATCCCGAGCGGACCGCGCGGTTCGGTTATGGCGATTTTGTGCTGATGAGCAGCCCGGGGCAGTATAGCTGGATCGATACCGACAGCGGCCAGCGCCGAGCAGCGACGGTTCGGGATGTGCATGAAGCGATCAGACTCGGTGACGCCCTTGGCAATATCACGGTCGTAGGTTCGATGGCGCAGCCCCAGGAAATATCCGAAGCATGGAGGGATGTTTATCTTACCGGCGAGCTTGTCAAGGGCACCGGCAAGCCGACTCGATGCTGGGTCAGGAACGAAAAGACGGCCAAGTACATTCTCGATATATATCGTGCTGTCGCCGGCGGCGCCAAAGCTCTGCGTGACAGGCCGATGGTCGAGGCGTTCCTCGAACCGATCAGCCCGTTACGGCTGCCAAAGGATGGGCTGGACATCGTGCGGGAATTTGCCCGTGCCGGTCAACCTGTGAGCATTGGCCCGATGGCAATGACAAGCGGCACGGCTGCGGCAACGTTAGCGGCAACGCTCGTGCAGGAAAACGCTGAGATTCTCGCCGGAGTGGTTGTCACGCAGCTATTTGCGCCGGGCACCCCAATCACCTACGGCGGCATCCCGCATATCATGGACCCGCGAACGAGCATCTGTTCGTTCGGCTCGCCCGAGCAGGGCCTGATGGCCGTCGCGATGGTGCAGATGGCGAAGTACTATGGCTTTCCGGTGTATGTGAACGTATGTCTGACGGATGCGAAAGTCCCGGATGCGCAGGCGGGTGTGGAGAAGGGCACAAGTCTTCTCCTGGCGGCTCTTGCCGGCGCCGATACTTTCGGGCACTGCGGCATCTGCGGGACGGACCACGCCGGCTCTCTGGTGTGGCTCGCTCTCGATCATGAGATAATGGAATATGTCAAGCGGATAGCTCGCGGCTTTGAAGTCGATGCCGGGATGGTGGCTGCCGATGTTGTGAACAAGGTCGGTCCCGGCGGCAATTTCCTGGCCGAGGAGCATACCGTACGTCACTTCCGCAAGGAGCTCTGGCTGGCAGGGCCGGCATGGACCAGGCAGAACTGGGACGGATGGACGGAAAGCGGCAAATTATCGATGGCCGACCGCATAAAAGAACAAGTAAAGCAGATTCTTGGCAGCCATGAACCGGAACCGCTGGAAGCGGGATTGACAGACGAAGTGGATTCAATTGTCAAAGCCGCGGAGCAGGAGCTTGGATAAGACGGGGAAGGCTGGTTCATACGACTGAGGTGAACATAAAAAACTGTAATTTCTGTAGGCTGAAAGGATATACGATTAATGAAGAATCATCTGAGTGTTAAGCTGAATGAAAGACGTTTCGTGGTTCTATTGCTTTTTTTGGCTATGGCAATTGTCACCGATGAGACTTTTTGTAACGGGACAATCGCATTTGCTGCTCAGCCGAATGAAGCCTTAGCTTCGGCCGACGGTCTGATTTCGTCGCCGGAGCCGGACTGGCCTCAGTGGCGGGGGCCGCGACGCGACGGCATTTCGGATGAGAAGGGTCTGCTCTCAAGCTGGCCTGACGGCGGGCCGAAGCTCCTGTGGAAGATCGACGGCATGGGCACCGGATGGTCGTGCCCGATCATCGTTGGACAGCGGCTTTACATTACAGGCGACGTGGGCGACGATCTGGTCATATTTGCTCTGAATCGCAGCGGGGCCGTTCAATGGATGGTAAAGAACGGCCGGGCCTGGAAGGAGCCCTATCCCGGGGCACGCGCGTGCTGCGTTTTTTCGGATGGCCGGTTGTATAATATGAACGCATACGGGCGCGTGGTTTGCCTGGATGCGGCATCGGGCAAGGAACTTTGGGCTGTTAATATCCTGGAGCGCTTCGACGCTAAAAATATCACGTGGGCGTTGAGTGAATGTCTGCTGGTGGATGGCCGGAATCTGATTGTTACGCCCGGCGGGAAAAAGGCGCTCATGGCCGCACTGGACAAGCATGACGGTCGGACGATATGGACCACAGAGCCGCTTGGCGATGACCGCACCTCGCACAGCTCGCCTATTCTACTGCGATATGCCGGACGCCGGCTGATTACGAGCTGCTCGTCGGCGCACGGTTTCGGCGTCGATGCCGATACCGGCAAACTTCTCTGGACGGTGCCTCTGAAGAACCCTCACGGAGTAAATGCCAGCACGCCGATTTACGGTTCCGGCAGCGTTTACTACGTGACACCCTATGCCGAACTGGGCAGAGCCTACCGTCTCGTTACGGAAGGGCAGGCTCTGACAGCCGAGCACATCTGGACGTCTGGCCTGGACACGGTGACAGGCGCGGCCGTGCTTGTTGACGGGGTGCTTTTTGCCACCGGCTACCGGGAGTCGAAATGGTGGTTCGGAGTTGACTGGCAAACGGGCCGGACAAAGTACGAGCTTAAAGACTTCACAACCGGGGCGGCGATTTACGCCGACGGCCGGCTCTATTGCCTTGATGAGCGAGGCGTGGCGGGCCTGCTGAAACCGGGCCCCGACGGCCTGGAGATCGCCGGACGTTTTGCCCTGGTGGCTGAGAAGGTTCGCGATGCCTGGACGCATCCGGTCCTGCACGACGGCCGGCTTTACCTGCGCTATCACGATACGCTATTCTGTTATGACGTGAAGGAAGGTTGAAAAAAGTTTACGGCTCTCCGTAAGCACCGTAAGGCGTCCCTTTCGGGAGAGTCCCAAGGACTAAAATACTTGATATTTTGATTATACTGGCGTAGGATTTGGTATAAATAGCGGATTCTTTTATTGTCTGATGTTAGGGGACAGGCCATGAAACAATGGGCGTACTTCATCTTATTATCGCTTATTACTGTAATATGTGTTTGTTTTATTGTCCTGAATATAAGATCTGTAAGAAAGGTGTCATCTGCCGCAATCGAATTGGAGCAGTACAAAAAGGCGATTGCCGATCTCGAGGGACAAAGCAAAAAGGCAAGTTCAGAGAGGGACCTGGCGAATCAGCAAGTCAGCCGGCTTGAAGCGGAGTTTTCATCCCTAATCGAGCAGCGAAAAGCTGATCAGCGAGTCATCGAAAATCTGCGGGAAATGATGCAGCAGAATAAACCGGCCGATGTTAAGCAGGAGGCAAAAGAACAAGTGATCGTCGAACAAAAACCGCAGCAAGACGCCGAAGAAGCCAAAGAAAAGATTGTGAAATACGATGTCGAATCGGTAATGAAGATGCTCTCGGCCGGCGGCAGTCTTAAAGACGCGATCGGTCGGATTATTAGTTCTAAGGGTGTCGATTCGACATTACAGCAGCACAGTGGGAATCCCGCCCATTGGGTTGCCGCTGCATCTCTGGCGAAGGACCCGGAGGCGGCTCTGGAATATCTCGAACAGGCCGCCGATCTTTTTCCGGATTCATCGATGGCTCTTACTTCGTTAGTTGAGGCCCACATTACAGCCGAGCGGATCGATGAATCGACTATGGCCTATATCGATCAGATGAAAAAGATCGATCCGACGAATGCGCTTGCCGATTGTTACGCCGCATATTGTCAGTTTAATAATGGAGACATTGAAGGGGCGCTCCAATCCCTGTCGCAGGCAAGCATAAAAGACAGATTTGCCGACGACAGCATAGACTTGTTGATGTCGCGAAACGATTATTTTCTCAGCGAAGGCTGCTCGGGTTCGGTCGCACTCGGCCTTTCGGCGTTCGATTTGCCCTTATCACATATGGGCATGCTCCGGGAGATAGGCGAATATTCCATGTCACAGGCCGAGGTGCTCTATGCGGCCGGCCAATACGAAAATGCCCTGCAGATTGTAACGGAAGTCTCAAAACTTGGTGGAACTCTCTCTTCGTCCGGCCGATTTGTCGTTAGCGACCGTGTCGGTATGGCTTTGCAGATATCTGCTCTCGAAAAGGCAAAACAGATATACGAGGCTTTGGGTAACGTTGCTAAAGTAACGGAAGTTGATTCTCAATTGCAGGCCGTCGGCGACAGATCAGCGACGATTGATATTATGGTTCAGGCCTTTGGCGGCGTTATGCCAAATATGACCGACCAGGACCTTGCCGATTATGTCAACGGCACTATTCTGAACGGTGAGTTCACCACGCTGCAGAATATACCGGAGATAGCGGCGGCTTTGGAACAGGCACGCAAACAACAGGAAGAAGAATCTTCCGAAACGGGAACCCCCTAAAGCTAAAAACTTAAAAATTAAAACTTAAAGTTTCCCGACCACATTTCTTCAAACAGGAGTTTTGGCATGAAACGCTATTTTGCGATAAGCTTAACGGTTCTCATCCTCGTAATGTCCGGCGTATTTTGCTTACATTCGTACGGTCGGCCCATCGACCTTCGTACGGAACTCGACGGCACGGACTATCGGGTAAAAATCGTGCTGGACGGTGAAGATGTTCTCCGTAAGGAGTCCCTAGGACTGGCTTCGCCGCCGGAAGGTCTCTGGTCGATTGCCACTGAATGGGAAAATAGCTGGCCCGCCGGCTGGATTCATGCCGGGCCTACGGAAATTGAGCACGTGGGAGACTGGACGATTCTGCGAGGTAAGCTTGAAACTCCGGCGGGCACCTGGCGGCTCTCGGATTCGTATCGGCCCGAGGGCAACGTAATCAAGTGCATCAGGCGGTTCGTCTGGGACGGGGCTGATACGGCAAAGTTCGTGACACTCTCGGTCCGATTTCAATGCCGGGGCCGGGGTTCGAAGGCCGTACTTCCCGGCATACTCTATCATGGCAACCCGTCCGGCGCAAGGAGCGCCAGGGTGCCCGTTTACTCAGGCGAGCCGGGGCAGGAAGCCATCTATGAGGAGCACCGTTTTCCGATGCCCTACGCCAGCCTGGAATGGTCTGCGAACGGCGGCCTGCAGGGAGCGGCGCTGCATTCGCTGCCTTCGCCTGTTCCATTCGGCAACAGGCTCGATCAATGGTGGTCGCTGGGACTGACAGCTAAAGAGCTGGGCACCGAACTGGTGCTTCTATCCGGCCCATGTGCCTCGAACGGGAAACGAAGCGTCGTCAAAGCCCTTCAGCGCGGTTTTGTCACGTACGATAATGCTTACATCAATGTCCCGCCGGGCGCCATTATCGAAAAGACGTTTTACCTGGAAGCTTACAATGTCGCCGGCAATGGTTCGGGATTCCAGCAGCCGACGCGGACGTCTTTGGAGATTTTCCGCCCATATTCCGTCGTAGAGATGCCCACATTCAGCCGGATAATCGAGGAAAAATACCGCTTCGCAAAGACCCGGTGGTATCAAGACGGTGATATAGCGGGTTTTAAGAAATATCCCGACCGCAATTATTTCGTATTCGGCTGGTGCGGGCAAACCGCTGCATTGGGCTACGCATTACAGGTACTGGCCGCCGACCTGCAAGATCCGAACGCCTTGAAGATGGCAACCAGGTCCCTCGATTTTCTTTCGACGGCGGAATTCTATGATGAAGGTTTCTACACATGGTACGATTTCAAACAAAAAAAATGGCAGCAGGGCGGCGGGCGGCCTGAATTGCTTTCTCAGGGCCAGGCCATGTTGAATTTCGCCAATGCAATTCGCACCGGCAGGGCGAAAAATTTGGACGTCTCCCGCTGGGAACGTTTTCTTCGCCGGGCATGTGATTTTCACGCTAAAAGAATCTTAAAGGACGATTGGAAACCGCTGTCCACCAATCAGGCCTTTTTTATTGCTCCCTTGTGCAGTGCTTATAAGCTTTTCGGCGACGACATTTATCGCCGGGCCGCGGAAAAAGCGGGCAGTGTTTACGCGTCGAGGCATCTTAGCATGGATGAGCCCTACTGGGGCGGTACTCTGGACGCCAGTTGCGAAGACAAAGAGGGCGCTTTTGCCGCTCTGCAGGGATTCATGGCTCTATATGAATTGACGCGGGAGCCAAAATATCTCAAATGGGCCGAGCACGCCTGCGACGTTGTCCTGACGTACATGGTTGTCTGGGATATCGATCTGCCTGCCGGCCGGCTTCGCGATCACGGCTTCAAGACTCGGGGCTGGACGGCCGTCTCGGTTCAAAACCAGCACATCGACGTCTTCGGCGTGCTGATCACGCCGGACATCTATCGATTGGGACAGTACTTGAACTCAGGCGTTCTGAAAAGACTCGCTATCCTGATGTACCGCAGTTGCGGCCAGCTCATCGACCCGTACGGCAGCCAGGGCGAGCAGCCCTATCATACTAATTATGGCCAGCACTCAAAGTACACCCAGCGCCTCAAATCGAACGACCTGACAGGGCTGCGCGGAAATTATGTGGAAGAATGGACCGTGTTCTGGATAACCGCTCATTTCCTCAACGCCGCCGCTCAATTTAAAGAGCTTGGCATAACAATTTCGGATTGAGGTAGTAGGGGCGGTTCGCGAAGAAGCCCCTACGTGAATCGCCCCTGCGAACTGATGGTTTTAAGCCGCTCCTGATTTATAGGGTATTGTTAAATCTGAGAATTCTGCTACGATATTGCGATAATGCCGGGCTTGGGATTATGTTTTAGTTTTTATCCGTGGTCCCGGCGAATACTATTTAGGAGAGCATTATGAAAAACCAAAGCCAAATCACTCGAAGGAGCTTTTTGAAGGGCACTGCCGCCATTGGAGGCGCGGCTATAGGTCTGCCGGCAATCGTACCGTCCTCGGTTTTCGGCGCCAATGCGCCGAGCAGCCGGATTGTCTTCGGTGCGATCGGCGTCGGCTCGCAGGGCACCGGCGACATGCAGGGATTTTTGGGCAAATCGGAAGTGCAAATGGTCGCTGTTTGCGACATCGACAAGGGCCATCTCGACAATGCCAAAAAAATCGTGGACGACAGGTATGGCAACAGCGATTGTGTTGCATATCATGACTTTCGCGAGCTGATCGGCCGGGGCGACCTCGATGCCGTGCAGTTGGCTGTTCCCGACCACTGGCATGCGATTCCCGCTATCGCCGCGGCCAGGGCCGGCCTGGATATCCACGGGCAAAAACCGCTGGCCCGCTCCATTCGCGAGGGACGCGCCATGTGCGACGCCGTACATCGTTACGGCCGGGTTTGGCAGACGGGAAGTCAGCAGCGCAGCGACTATAAATTCCGCCGGGCGTGCGAGCTTGTGCGTAACGGGCGCATCGGAAAAATACTAAAGGTTGAAGTCGGCCTGCCGACGGGCGGCGGCACTGACGTCAAACCCGTGATGCCGGTCCCCGAAGGGCTCGACTGGAACCTCTGGCTCGGGCCGGCACCTTACGTGCCGTACCGAGGAGTCTCGCACTGGGACTGGCGATGGATCATGGATTACTCAGGCGGCCAGCTAACCGACTGGGCCGGGCATCATATCGACATCGCACACTGGGGCATGGGCTGGGATTATACCGGGCCGGTGGAAATCGAAGGCAAAGGCAATTATCCGACCGAGGGGCTCTATAACGTGGCCACCCAGTACAAATTCGCCTGCACGTACGCCGACGGGACGGTTATGACCGTAGCGAACAATCAGCAGATCACCCAGGGCGCAAAGTGGTATGGCCAGACAGGGTGGATACACGTTAACCGCGGCGGATTGACCGCATCCGACGAAAAGATACTAAGAGAAGAAATCGGACCCAACGAAATCAGGCTGTATGAGAGCAGAGACCATAAGCAGAACTTCCTCGATTGCGTAAAGAGCCGGGAGCTGACAATTTGCCCCGTAGAAGTCGGCCATCGCTCGATCAGCGTGGCTCTGCTCGGCGAAATCGCCATGCTCACAAGGCGCAAAATTAAATGGGACCCCGAAAACGAAAAGATAATAGGCGACCCCGAAGCGAGCGCGCTTCTCGGACGGTCCTATCGGGAACCGTGGATCCTGTGAGTGATATTCAGTAAAAATCCTAACTGGGTTTAATGTTCCAGGTTCACGGTTCAAAGTTGGTGGAATAGTCCTATTTTTAACCGTTGAACCGTGAACCGTTGAACCGTGAACATCCTAATCTAAAAAGGAGTACAATAATGAAAAGATACATCCTGATTTTACTTGCATTCGTCCTGGCGAGTATTTCGCTGCCGGAGATGTCCTTCGCTGCCGGCGAGAATTGGCAAAACCTCTTTGACGGCAAAACCCTGAACGGCTGGATTCAGCGCAATGGAAAGGCAAAGTACGCCGTCGAGGACGGCATGATTGTCGGAACCACAGTTCTAAATACGCCGAACAGCTTCCTCTGCACCGAGAAAAACTATACCGACTTTATTATGGAGCTGGATTTTCTCGTCGAGCAAGGTATGAATTCCGGGATCCAGATTCGCAGCCACAGTTTCGAGCACTACAAAGATTACCGCGTTCACGGCTACCAGGTCGAGATCGACACAGGGATAGGGCCTTATAACAAGAATCCAAAGAACCTTTTGGCTGATGGCCAACCCGCTCCGCCAACGGACCCGCGCTGCTGGTCGGGCGGCATCTACGACGAGGCCCGCCGGGGCTGGATCAATGATCTAACAAAGAACCCGGCTGCGCGCAATGCTTTCAAGCAGAACCAGTGGAATCATTACCGCATCGAGGCTGTCGGCGATCGCTTGCGTTCGTGGGTTAACGGCGTTCCCGCCGCCGACTTGAAAGATGATATGACCTCAACGGGTTTCATCGCCCTGCAGGTCCACGGCTCCAAACAAGCCGGCAACAAAATCAAATGGCGCAACATTCGCATCCAGGATCTTACGCGCAAAGAAAATAAAGGCCCGCTAAAGGCCCTGATCGTTGACGGGCAGAACAACCATGGCTGGCAAGCCACCACCCCTGTTCTAAAAAGCCAGCTGGAGGAAACCGGCCTGTTTACGGTCGAAGTGGCGACCTCGCCAAAGGCGAGTCAGCCGATGGATGCTTTCAAGCCGAATTTCGCCAAGTACGACGTCATCGTCTCGAACTATACAGGCGACGACTGGCCAAAAGCAACCCAGGACGCGCTTGTCGAGTATATGAACAACGGCGGCGGCTTGGTTATTTTCCACGCGGCGGACAACGCGTTTCCCAAGTGGCAGGAGTGGAACGAGATGATCGCTATCGGCGGCTGGGGCGGCCGAAACGAAAAATCCGGGCCAATGGTCCGCTACCGTGACGGCAAGGTCGTCTTCGACAACTCCCCCGGACCGGGCGGAACACACGGCCCTCAGCACGAATTCCAGGTTATAATCAGAGACCGACAGCATGCTATTACCGCGGGCCTGCCCGAAAAGTGGATGCACGCGAGCGATGAACTCTACAGCAAGCTGCGGGGTCCGGCGAAGAATATGACAGTTCTGGCAACAGCCTACGCCGACCCGGCAAAGCAGGGCACGGGCGAGAACGAGCCGATGCTGTTTACCGTGCGTTACGGCAAGGGACGCATTTTCCATACGGCCCTCGGTCACGCGCCAGAACAGATGCGCAGCATCGGATTTATAGTCACTTACCAGCGCGGCACAGAGTGGGCCGCAACCGGACGAGTCACGCAGGTGGATGTCCCCAATGACTTTCCCACCGCTAATAAAGTCGGCCTGCGAGCGATCCTCTCGGCTCCTTATGACGCCATCCGGGAATATGACTTCGGCAAATCACGCCGGGCGCTTGCGACTATCGAGGAAGAGATTCGCAATGTCCCGCCCTCGTCGTTTCCTCAAATCGAGGCGGGACTTCTCAAGGCTCTTGAATCACCCAAAACAACCTTTGCCGGCAGGCAGTTCGTCTGCCGGATGCTGCGTCGCGTTGGTTCGGCCAAATCCGTGCCGGCCCTGGCAAAGATACTCGCCGACAAGGACCTGTCGCACATGGCGAGGTTTGCACTGCAGTTTATGGCCGCTCCCGAGGCCGGCGCCGCTTTGCGAGAGGCTCTGCCAAAACTCGATGGCGATCTTAAGATCGGCGTAATCGGTTCTCTCGGCCAGCGGGGCGACCGCGAGGCCGTGCCCGCTATAGCGCAACTTATTGCCGGCGGCAATTCCGGTATTGCCCGTGCCGCGATTGAATCTCTTGGCAGAATCGGCGGCTCAGAGGCGGCCGGTGCGCTGGCGCGTGCTAAAGTGCCGGCGGGCCTTAAGCCTGCGCGTGACAACGCTTACCTGATGTGTGCCGACCAGATGCTCGCCGACGGGCAGGCAAGTGAGGCCGTGAATATCTATCGCGAGATGATAGCTCCGGCCAACAATACATGGATACGTATCGCCGCTTACAAAGGTTTAGTTCGCGCCGAGAAGGACAAGGCCGTCCCTCTGATTCTGACTCTGCTTAAGGACCGGGATCTCGACCTGCAGCGAGCGGCGGGAAAGTTCATAACCGAAATGCCCGGCACAGCCATCACTAAGGCGCTTGCCGAGCAGCTTGGGGGGCTTAGTTCAGACGCTCAGGTTGTGCTTCTAAGCGCCCTCGAGGGGCGAAGCGATAAGGCCGCCGCTCCTTATGTCGCGAAAGCTGTCGGCAATCGCAACGAGGCCGTTCGTCTTGCCGCTATCGATGCGCTTGCCGTTCTCGGCGACGCTTCGAACGTCGAGCTGCTTGCCGGGGTTTCCGCTGCCGGCGACAAAACCGGCAGTGCAGCGATGGATTCTCTGGGCCGGCTATCGGGTCCGGGCGTTGCCGGGGCGCTGATTGCAGTTGCGCAAAGTCGTGCCGGCACGCCGGTTCGCACGAATGCGATTCAGGTCCTTATCAATCGCCGTGAAGCCGAAGCCAACGACGTTTTGTTCGTTCTGGTGAAAGACGATAATCGCGAGATTCGCCAGTCGGCATACAAGGCTCTGGGTGTATTGTCAGAACAGGAAGATTTGCCCACCATGGTTTCAATGTTGCTTGCGGCTGCAAATGACGCGGACCGCGGCGACATCGAGCGGGCGTTAATCGCAATTGTCGCCCGGCTCGAAGCACCGGATGCCACTCCGGTCATCAATGGTCTGGCCAAAGCTGATCGTGCCGCTAAGCCTCATTTGCTGGCGGTGCTTTCTCGCATCGGTGGTCCAAAAGCGCTTGATGCCGTTCGCGGCCAGGTTCTCAGCGAAGATGATCAGGTCAAAACAGCTGCCATCCGTGCTCTGGCCGACTGGCCCGATGCGGCGCCGCTTTCGGATTTGATGAAGATTGCGAAGACCGATCGAGATTCGACCAGCCGGGTCCTGGCGCTTCGCGGCTATATTAAACTGCTGGGAATCCCCGCCAATCGCGGAGCGGCCGAGACGGTCAAATTGCTGGCCGGGGCGATGGACGTCGCAAAGCGGCCCGAGGAGAAAAAAGCCGTACTTTCTGCCCTGCCAAAATATCCGTGCCAAGATGCGCTGGCTCTGGCGGAAAATGCGAAGAAAAATAGCGATCTTGCCGCCGAAGCCGATCTGGCCTCGAAGAAGATTAAAGAGGCCCTGCTGAATAAGAGTCTCAAAGCCACAGCCTCGCTCAACAACGGCGCTGCAAATCGTGCCCTGGACGGCGAGCTTTCAAGCCGCTGGGACACAGGCAGGCCGATGAAGCCCGGCGACTGGTTCGTGCTGGACCTCGGCGTCGAGAGTACGATAAAAGGCCTGACTCTCGATACCAGGAATTCGTCCAATGACTACCCGCGTGGATATGAAGTCTATGTCTCTTTCGACGGCGGAAGCTGGGGCAAACCCGTCATTACCGGCAAGGGCACCAATCCGATCACTGAAATCAAGTTCGGCAAACCTGTGCGGACCAGATTCATTAAGATCCTGCAGACCGGCTCATCCGATAGTTGGCACTGGTCGATACACGAACTGAAGCTCGATCTTCAATAAACTATAGATCAAATATGATATCTTAAATTTCGCACTCCATGAGGAGTCGCCGAGCTTTGCGTTTTCATTTTCGATTTCTGAGCAGCTCTATGAATTGCCTGGCCTGTAATTGAGCCAGGCTGTCTACGATTATATCCGCTCTATGCAGGTCCGCCCGCTTCCTTGTGGTCGTTACAGCCACGACCGGCATACCCGCGGCCTTGCCGGCCTCTACGCCCTGGATCGCATCCTCGACGACTACGCAACTATCGGCGCCGAGTGATAGTTTTTCGGCGGCCTTTAGAAAAGTATCCGGCGCCGGCTTGCCGTTGGTTACATCCTGGCCGGTAACGTAGGCATCGAAATAATCCTGCAGGTCCGTACGCTCTAAAACAAGGTCCAGGTTGGCCCGCGGCGCCGAAGAGCCGACCGCCAGGAGAAAATCTTCGTTCTTTAAATCGCAGAGCAAAGCTTTCGCTCCTTCCGATGGGGCCAGTTTATCAGCAATAAGCTCGCGATATCGCTGCTCTTTCCAATCGGCCAGCCGGCAGACCTCGCCGGAAGACGCATCCCGGCCGAGCAACATTGGGATTATCTGGTAATTTTGCATGCCGAAGGTGCTGTAAAAGAACTCATCCGTCATGGAAAAGCCTTCTTTTTCGGCCAGGTCGTACCACGATTGCTTGTGTGCCCAGCCGGTATCGACCAGCACACCGTCAAGATCGAAAATAACGCCCATCCGGCTGTCAGACTCCAGTTCGGGAGATTGCAAAACATCGGCACCGCAAGTCGTCTCTTTCGGTAGAGTCCTTCTCCCCTTCGGGAGTTCGTCTCCCCTTCGGGAGAATGCTAAATGTGTCATTTGCTATAAAATCCTTAATAATAAATATGAATGTGAAGGGGTTCACGGTTCAGGGTTCAACGGTTCAACGGTTCAAGGTTGAAAAGGTTCAGGGTTTAAGGTTAAAAATAGGACTATTCCACCAACTTTGAACCGTGAACCTGGAACATTAAACCCAGAACCATGAGATTTTCGATAGCCAGGCTATAAATTGACGATTTTAAGCGAGGAAATGCAAAATTGGCAACCTTAAATCGTAAATTGTCAATCTTAAATCGACAATCCAGTAACAGATTCTCGCTTCTCCTTGAATCTCGGGCAAATTTTATGACTAAAAAACCGCCTTTATGGCCTTAAAAGGCCGATACGGAAAAAATATTTAAAATCTTCCAGATTCGTTATCAACATTTACCCCGCGAGAAACGCTGTCTATATAGATAGTGGCGCTCTTTGCGTTATCTCATGGGCTGAACCCCGCGAGAAACGCTGTAAATTACGAGTACGTTAGAAGGTTCCCGGTTCAACGGTTTAAGGTTAAAAATAGGACTATTCCACCAACTTTGAACCGTGAACCTGGAACATTAAACCCAGTGTGTTGTTTTGTAAATTTTTAGGTGCGGTGGCGCCGGGGGCGCGTGAGAGGCAACTTTCCGTGCCTTCGGCTGCTTATTATAAATGAACTTTTGCAAAATGGAGATTAGGCATACTTTGAAAAGGAAAAATCTTCTTTTTTGATTTTTCCTTGTCAAGTAGGAACTGCTTGATAGATAATTACTTACGTTAATTATTTAAGGAAATCAAAGAACGAATTTCCTTAAATAATATATGCCTAATCTCCATTTTGCAAAACTCTTATTATAAGGAGTAATCTCTGTGCATAGGGACCATGACGTTTTCATTGAAGGGATTGAGCAGGAGAAACGACTCGAACTGACCTTTTTCAGCAGGAAACTTTGCCGGGAAGTAGTAAGTCTATGCGCTCCGTTGCATTACGGCAAGGGTCCGGCCAGCCCCGCCACAGGTGCGGAGTATGAGCTGGAATGTTATTATCTATGGGATTTTGGGGCTAAGAAGGGCAGTAGTTTCCTGGCCTTGTCGCCGTCGCAAATCGTCAGTATGAAACTGACAGAGGATGTTTTTTACGTCCAGGAATTCTATAGCCTAAGCAGCCGTGTAGAAAAACCGGCAAAAAGCCCCGATGTGTAGGGTGTGCACTGCACACCTTCAACGCTCATTAACGGATGATTTGTTTCAGGCCCTTTACGAGTCTGCCTATGCCTTCGGCGGCGGTTTCTTTTTGGAGAGCGCCGTAGGCGACACGCAAGTAGCACGTATCTTCCATGCCGAAAGTCATGCCGGGGATGACGGCGACTTTATGCTGTTCGATTAGCTCCCGGACGAGATCCATGGGATCCAAGTTCTTGTGGACTCGCAGCAGGAAATAAAAAGCGCCGTTTGCGGGAGGAACGTCGAGAAAATCGGCGATTCCGGCCAGCTCATCCAGGCATATCCGGCGGATTTCGGTGGTCATTTCCAGCTTTTGACGGCAATACGACCGACCTGCCTTCATCGCTCCGACGGCGGCCCACTGCGAGATGACCGGGGCACAGATCAGGATTGTGTCCTGAATCTTTCGGACCGGCATGAAAAGACGCTCGGGTATGACCATCCAGCCGATCCGCCAGCTCGCGAAGCCGTAAGCCTTGGAAAGAGAAAACAGCGAAATCGTATGCCCGGCGGCCCCGGCAATCGAGCCGGGCGAAAAGTGCAGGGCATCGTCGTATGTGAAGTATTCGTATGCTTCGTCGCTGATGTGGTAGATGCCGTTGCTGCGGCAGATTTCGTTGACCCGCCGTAAGTCCGATTCGCGATATACCGCGCCGGTCGGATTATTAGGCGAAATTGTTACGACGGCGCGTGTTCGCTCGGTAATGGCGGCGGCGATTGCCTCCGGCTGCAACTGGTAGTCGTCGTCGGTCGGTACGCAGACGGCTTTGCAGTCGGAAATCGCCACCGCCATCTCATGGTTGAAATAGTACGGCAGTTGGAGAATTATTTCGTCGCCCGGGTCGGTAATGGCGAGAACGGCGTTCATAAATCCCATGTTCGCCCCGGCGGTTACGACAATTCGGCTGCCGTCCGGAGAGATGCAGTTTTCCTTTTCGAGTTTTTGTCCGATTGCATCCAGCAGTTCGCCGATGCCCTGGACGAGCTTGTACTTATGGTTCTCCGGGTCGGCAAGGAATTTCTCAATAGCCTCGATTGCCTGCTGGGGCGGGCCGTAATAAGCGACGCCCTGGCCGAGCGAAATCGTGCCGGGATTGCTGCGAATCAGCTCGCCGACCACTGGGATGATCGGCGACTGCACGGATTGCATCCTGAGACTGTCGTACATCGATTGTGACCCCTGCCGTCAGACCGTATAGGTCGAAGCTGCGGTATTTCCGCCCCGGCCGGTCCAGTTCGTATGGAAGAATTCGCCTCGCGGCTTATCGACCCGCTCGTATGTATGGGCGCCGAAATAATCCCGCTGGGCCTGTAAAAGATTGGCTGGCAGACGCTCGTGGCGATAGCCGTCATAGAATGTCAGGGCAGAGCTGATCGTCGGTAACGGAATACCCAGTTTTACCGCGGTAGTAACGACGCGACGCCACGATCTTTGGGCCTGTCTGACGGCCTTTTTAAAGAACGGGTCGAGCAGCAGGTTCTCCAGCTTGGGTTTCTTGACGAAGGCTTCTTTTATCTTGCCCAGGAAGGCCGAGCGGATTATGCAGCCGCCCCGCCACATCAGGGCGATACCGCCGTAATTCAGGTTCCATTTGTATTCCGCAGCCGCAGCTCGCATCAACTGATAGCCCTGAGCGTAGCTGACGATTTTCGAGGCGTAAAGGGCCTGGCGCAGGTCATCGAGGAATTTCTCTTTGTCACCTCTGAACGCAGCCCTTGGGCCTTTGAGGGACTTGGCTGCTTTGACTCGCTCTTCTTTCAGCGCCGACAGGCAACGTGCGAACACGGCCTCGCCGATGAGCGTCAAAGGCTGGCCCTGATTCAGGGCCTCGATGGCGGTCCATTTGCCGGTGCCCTTCTGGCCTGCGGTGTCGAGGATAAGGTCGATGACTTCGTTGCCGTCCTCGTCCTTGTAGCCGAGAATGTCGCGCGTGATTTCGATCAGGTAAGAATCAAGCTCGCCCTTGTTCCACTCGGTAAGGCACTCGTGCATTTCCTGGTTAGTCATGCCGAGGCCTTCTTTCATCATCTGGTAGGTCTCGCAGATCATCTGCATGTCGCCGTACTCGATGCCGTTATGGACCATTTTGACGAAATGTCCGGCGCCGTTTTCGCCGACCCATTCGCAGCATGGTTCGCCGTCTTCGGTCTTGGCGCAAACCGCCTGGAAGATGGGTCCGACGTGTTTCCATGCCGGCGGTGAGCCGCCGGGCATAATCGACGGGCCGAGCAGGGCGCCTTCTTCGCCGCCCGAGACGCCGGTGCCGATATAGAGCTTGCCCTTGCTCTCGACGTATTCGGTGCGCCGCATCGTGTCGGGGAAGTGGGAGTTGCCGCCGTCGATGATGATGTCACCGTCTTCGATGTGGGGCAATACTTTGTCGATGAAGGCATCGACCGCTTCGCCGGCCTTGACCATCAGCATAATCTTGCGGGGTTTTTCAAGGTTCTCGGCCAGCTCTTCGATGCTGTGACAGCCGATGATATTTTTGCCTTTTGCGCGGCCTTCGATGAAGTCGTCCACTTTCGATACGGTTCGGTTAAAACAAGCTACCTTGAAGCCTTTGCTTTCCATGTTCAGGATGAGGTTTTCCCCCATAACCGCCAGGCCTATAAGGCCGATATCAGCTTTTGCCATTTTCTAAAACTCCTTTCGCGTTTTGTTTCTCGTATTTTGCAGTACGAGGTACGTAATTATTGTTTTGGTATTGTCGGAATATAGCCGTTAGACAAACGGTGCAGGACTTCGCCGGCGTGATGCACGACAAGGATTCCTTCGTCTTCTCTATTCTCGTAGTCGGCTATATTTATATCATTCGGGTTCAGATAGTCAAGGTTTACTTTTTCGCATCGTTGTTTGCTTATGCTCGTGGCGAGCACTACGTTGGCCCGCGGTTTTTCTACGCCGTCGATGAAGGTGCCGATGCCCTTGACGTGGGTCGAGTGTGCCATGATTCCCCTGGGGACTCCGGCGAACTGCTCCATGCGTTTGAGGAAATAGTCGCGGGTATGATAACCGATTTTGTCGAGCCATTTGCCGTGTGTGTACGAAATCTCGGTGATGTGCGGGGCATAAATAATCAATGTTCCGTCGTCGGCGAGGATCGGTTCGAGTTTGTACATGACCTTGCCCGCCGTCCAGATATCGTCGTACATTTCCGGGGCGATGCCGAGAATCGTGTTGTAGGGCTTGTCTTTGTATGTGATATGCACCTGCTCGGACAAATCCGCGGCCTTTTCCCATGTTTCGAGCGTGTCTCCGATGAAGATGCCCTTGAGCGCATCTTCCAGCGCGACGATGGCGAACAGCTTGTGCGGCATCGTAATCATAGACGCTGCTTTTTCCACGACCTTTCGCGTCGGCGTCCATTTGCTGCCGTTTATCAAAGGATTGGTTACAACGGCGCCCAGCCAGTGGAAGAAGTGGATAATATCGTCGCCGGCGATACCGGGGAAGATGTACTTGTGCCCGCCGGAGAAACCAACGACCTCATGCGGAAACACGGGGCCTAAGATGAAAAATTCATCGTACTCGAAGAGCAGCTTGTTGATTGCCACGTCAACTTCTTCGGCAAACAAACCGTCGCTGATCTGCTCGATTTCGTCGGCTGAGATTTTGCCGATGGAAGTGAAAGTCTGCGGCTCTTCCCATTCGTGGTTGAAGAATTTTACCGCCGCGTATTTGTTCTTACGCTCATCCGGCGTCATGCTGAGCCTGGCGCAAATCTGCTCTTCGCTCATCGGCTGATGAGTCCCCAGGGCAACCAGGCAATCGACTGCCTTTGCCTTTGGTCCCAGGAATTCGTAGATGATTTTGAAAATCTCGCCGATAGGCCCCGACCGCGTATTGTCGGGGATTATCATCAGGATGCGTTTGCCGGCGTAGTCGTTCTTTGAAAAGAACTCGCCAACCGCTTCGCGTGCCTGCCCGGTCTCGACACAAGCCTCTTTATTTTGTCGCTCAATTACCATTGTTCGTATTTCTCTTTATGCTTTACTATTTACGCATCACACTTAACGCTATTTCCAGGGCGGCAGCTCCGGCAGATACGAATCAAATTCCGCGATGAGTTTTTGTTCGTACTCGCCGGCATATTCGCCGTTGACAAATTTATCGAACGCTTCATCGCCGAAACGCTTCCACGATTCGATTTCGTTGCCGGGATTGACGGGATAGAACAACGCATCATTTGCCCCGGCGGCCTTCATGTCACCCGGCGCATCGCCGATCATCAGGACGTGGTTCTTCTCGTATCTGCCCTTCGTGGCATAGCCGAGGTGCTGAGCTTTTGTTCCCATCTCCTGGCCGGCAATGACTTCGACGTATTTGGCTATGTCGTGCTCTTCCCATTCTCGCCTGAGCGCTTCATCGGGCGTGGCCGAAACGACAATTACATCCGCTAATAGCTGGATTTTTTCCAGCGACTGGCGCACATTCGGAAAGGGCGGCATGCCCTTAACGATTTCCCCGATAGCCCAATTGACACGCTCGCTCCAGGTGAGTGCGAGCTGGAGCTCTTTTTTAGCCTCCGGGTCGGTGGCCTTCTCGATGGCCTGCTTGAGGCCGTCGTTACTGAGCAGGCTTTTGGGATCGTCGACCCATGCGAAATAATGCGGGTATTGAGGAACTTCGAAGCCTCTGGTCTTTGTCATCGGATGCTCCGGCAGCAACTCGGCAATGATTCGCCTGGCGGTTTTATGCCGGTTGGCGCCTCGCGTCTTTGAAAACAGATCCGCGAAGTCCTTGCATTCGCGGGCCGCCTGGGCGACCGGCTGTAAGGCGAAGTAAGCTATCAGCCACGGGCAAAAACATTCGCGATGCTTGATTCCCATCGTATCGAAAGCACAGCCGTCGGAATCTATGCCGACGAAGAATTTGTGTTTGGGTCTGAATTCCTTCAATGGTCTTGCCGGGTCAATATCGACCATCATTTTTTCCAATGAAATAATCATTCATCAATCATCATTAATCAATTGTTCAGACTCCGCTGAAAGCCGAGAATCCGCCGTCGATGGGGACGACAATGCCGGTGACGAATTTTGCCGCATCGCTCAGCAGCCACATCACGGTTCCGACCAGCTCTTCCGGCTGGCCGAACCTTCCCATGGGTGTATGATCGATAATTGTTTGGCCTCGGGCGGTTAAATCGCCGGTTTTCTCGTCGGTCAGCAGGAACCGGTTCTGTTCGGTCAGGAAGAAGCCCGGTGCTATTGCGTTTACGCGGATGTCTTTAGAATAGTTCTGGCAAACATGCACGGCCAGCCACTGCGTGAAGTTGCTTACCGCCGCTTTGGCCGCCGAATAGCCGGGGATCTTGGTCAGGGGGCTGAATGCGCACATGCTGGAAATATTCAGGATTATCCCGCCCCCGCTTTCGGCCATTTCCTTGCCGAAGACCTGGCTCGGCAGCAATGTCCCGATGAAATTCAGGTTGAAAACAAACTGCAAGGCCTCGCTCGGCAGGTCGAAAAAGGACAGGTCCGGCGACGTGGTAGCTTCTTTTTTATTTCCGCCGGCCCCGTTAATCAGGATATCGATTTTACCAAACTCGGCGTTAATTTTCTCGCGGGCTGCTTCCAGGCTCGCTTTATCCAGCACGTTGCACTTTACGGCAATGGCCCGGCCGCCGGTGGAGTTGATCTTCTCGGCAACTTTTGCCGCCGCGGGTTCAATTAAATCCAAGACGGCAACTTTTGCCCCGGCCTTGGCCAGCTCTGTAGCCATCGTGCCGCAAAGAACGCCGCCGCCCCCGGTTATCACAATTGTCTTGTCTTTCAAGTCGAATAAATCGCTCATTATACCTTCCTTCTTGCTTAAATATGCTTCAAAACAAATTCACTCAAATCTTGCTAAAATCACACACTTCCGGCAGAATATACAACGGTTCGATAGAGAATTCAACTGTTTTTAGAGCCCGGAAACGGCCGGGGCGAAACTCTGGAAGGATAACGTATGGCAAACTACATGATAGCACGTTTTGACGAGATTGACGCGGTTAAATGTCCCTGCGGCTTTGCCAAAAGGGCGTTTGCCGGCCCGGATAATTCCACCGCCACGATGCACATAGTAGATATCCAGGCCGACTCGCAGGTGCATTATCATAAAAAACTGACCGAAATCTACCTCGTCCTCGAAGGCTCCGGCCAAATGGAGCTGGACGGCGAGAAAATCCCTGTCGAGCCATACACCGCCATATTCATCAAGCCCGGCTGCCGCCATCGCGCCGTCGGGAAAATGCGAATAATAAATGTCTGTATCCCACCTTTTGACGCAAAAGACGAGTGGTTTGATTAGCACAAGCTGCTTCTTAATGGTATAATACAAAGATGATCAGACTTCAGAAAGATCGAACCAGACT
>Ga0307378_10004268_pt1 | contig 20510 bp, 15 predicted proteins | sample UN1MG_FD_202238 | JGI IMG/M metagenome (GOLD analysis project Ga0307378, IMG submission 202238) | Soil microbial communities from Risofladan, Vaasa, Finland - UN-1 | ecosystem: Environmental > Terrestrial > Soil > Coastal area > Acid sulfate soil | place: Finland: Risofladan, Vaasa | collected... | reverse complement strand
CCGGGCCCGCCGGGGGGCCTGGGGTCCCCCCCCCCCCCCGCGGCCCCCCCCCCCGCCCCGGCGGCCCGGGGGGGGGGGGGGGGGGGCCGCGCGCGCCCCCCCCCCCCCCCCCCCCCCCCGCGCCGGGTGCCAGTGGCACCCGCGCATCGACACCACACGCCTACGGGCTTGTTTGCTCCCACGCCGCGGCGTACGATAGATGCCAGCGGTACGGACGGGCCGACGAACCCATGGCGGCCCCAGGCCGGCCGCATCGACGGGGGTGGCCATGCCTGTTCCAGTGACCTGTTCGTGCGGCAAGACGTACACGTTCAAGGACGAGTTCGCCGGCCGCCGGGCCAAGTGCCCGGCCTGCGGGGCGGTGCTCACGGTTCCCGGCGAGCCGCAACACGCCACCGTGGCCGTCGAGGCAGGCGGCCGCCGGTTCTCCAAGGTGGAGATCGCCGCCTTCATCGTGGCGGGCGTGGCGGTGCTGGCCGTGGCGATCATCCTTCCCGCCATGTTCCTGGGCGGGGGATCGAAGCGCGACAAGGCCCCCGCCGCGACCAAGGAACCGCTCGCCGCCAAGACATCGCTGGCGTCCAAAACGCCTGTGGCGCCCAAGACACCACCGGGGCCGCCTGAGCCGGTCGTCCCGCCCGAGACACCGCCAGGGCCACCCGAGCCGGCCGTCACGCCCGAGACGCCGCCAGGGCCGCCCGAGCCGGCCGTGCCGCCCGAGCCGGCCGTGCCACCTGAGACGCCGCCAGGGCCGTCCGAGCCGGCCGTCCCACCCGAGACGCCGCCGGCGCCCAGCACGCCGCCGGCCGTGCCACCCCCGCCGGGCCGCCAGGAGGGGCCTTTCGACCTGGCCACGCTCAAGGCCGGCCGCTACGCCAACCAGCAAGTCCGCTGGCAGGGCAAGGTCCTGGCCATCACGTCGCGGCGGCCGGGCATCGTGTCGGTGCTCCTTTACGAGCAGGACCCGGTCCGCATCGGCGCCAGCCTTCACCTCCGTGGCAACCTGCCCGGCGGCGTGGACCCCGACGTGACCGTCACGTTCGACGGCACGGTGGCGGTCGAGGGCGCCGGCCCGGGAGACCAGCCGACGCGAACGCTGACCATCAAGGGCGGCCTCATCGACCTGGGGGCCATTCCCGCGCCGCCGGCGTCTCCGCCTGCCGCGCCGGCCCCGGCCGCACCGACGCCGCCCGCAACCCCCGCACCGGGGAATGCCACTTGAGGGGCGGTCGCCGTCTGGCCGATAAGCGGAGTGAGTCTGTGGCGGCCGGCCCACGCAACGGCCCCCCCTGCCGGGAAGAGAATCGCCCATGTGCGGCATCGTCGGATACATCGGTAACAAGCAGGCCTACCCCATCCTGCTGGAGGGTCTGAAGCGCCTCGAGTACCGCGGATACGATTCGGCGGGCGTCGCCATTCAGCAGGGCGGCGACGGGCGCCTGATGGTCGTCAAGAGCAAGGGCCGCATCAGCCAGCTCGAGGCCCGGATGCAGGGCCGCGAAGCCGCCGGCACGCTGGGCATCGCCCACACGCGGTGGGCCACGCACGGGGCGCCCAACGACGTCAACGCCCATCCGCACACCGACGCCTCGGGCCGCCTGGCGGTCGTCCACAACGGCATCGTCGAGAACTGGTCGGCCCTGCGGCAACTGCTGGAGAGCGAGGGCGTCGTCTTCCGCAGCGACACCGACACCGAGGTGCTGGCCCACCTGTTTGCCCGCCACTACAAGGGCGACCTCGAGAAGGCCGTGCAGCAGGGCCTTCAGGAGGTCCGCGGCGCGTACGGCATCGCGGTCATCCACGCCGACGAGCCCGACGTCCTGGTGGCGGCCCGCAACGGATCGCCCCTGATTATCGGCGTCGGCGAGGGCGAGTACATCGTGGCCAGCGACGCCTCGGCCATCATCGAGCACACCACCAACGTCATTTACCTCGAAGACAGCGAGATGGCCACCGTGCGGCGAGGCGGCCTGGTGACCTCGACCATCGACGCCGTGCCCACCCACAAGGAAGTCCAGCAAGTCGAGTGGTCGCTCGCGCAGATCGAGAAGAAGGGTTACCCGCACTTCATGCTCAAGGAGATCATGGAGCAGCCCGAGAGCCTGTCGGACACGATGCGCGGACGGCTCGACGTCGAGGCCGGCGAGGTCCACCTGGGCGGTATCAACGACGTCGCCAAGGCGCTGACGCACGCCCGGCGGGTCATTCTGGCGGCGTGCGGCACGGCGTGGCACGCGGGGCTGGTGGGCGAGTTCCTCTTTGAGGACCTCGCGCGCATCCCCACCGAGGTCGAGTACGCCAGCGAGTTCCGGTACCGCAACCCCATCGTCGACGAGGGCACCGTCGTCATCTGCATCAGCCAGAGCGGCGAGACCGCCGACACCCTGGCCGCCATGCGCGAGGCTCGCCTCAAGGGGGCCCTGGCCCTGGGCATCGTCAACGTGGTCGGGTCGACCATCGCCCGCGAGACCGACGCCGGGGTGTATCTGCACTGCGGTCCGGAGATCGGCGTGGCCTCGACCAAGGCCTTCAGCAGCCAACTGGTGGTGCTCATCATGACGGCGATGTTTCTGGGCCGGCGTCGGCACCTGGCGCCGTACCAGGCCCGCGAGATCATCAAGGGCCTGCAGGCCGTGCCGGGGCAGGTCCGGCGGGTGCTCGCCCTGGATGAGCAGATCCAGACCGTGGCCGCCGCCTACAAAGACTGCCCCAACTGGTTGTACCTGGGCCGCGGGTACAATTACCCGGTGGCCCTGGAAGGGGCGCTGAAACTGAAGGAGATCTCGTACATCCACGCCGAAGGCCTGCCGGCCGCCGAGATGAAACACGGGCCCATCGCCCTGATTACCGAGGAGATGCCCGTGGTGTTCCTGGCCAACCGGGGGCTCCAGTACGAGAAGGTCCTCTCGAACATGGAAGAGGTCCGCAGCCGCGGCGGCCAGGTCATCGCCGTGGCCACCGAGGGCGACGAGGAAATCCGCCGCCTCGCCCGGCACGTCCTGTACGTGCCCGACGTGCCCGAGCCGTTCCAGCCCATCCTGAACGTCGTGCCGCTGCAACTGTTGGCGTACCACGTGGCGGTCCTCAGGGGCTGCGCCGTCGACAAACCCCGCAACCTCGCCAAGAGTGTGACGGTAGAGTAACGCGAACCGAGCCGCGAGCGTCCGCGAGCGGAAAATCATGAACTGGAAATCGCTGCTCAAATCCCAGGGTTACCTCGTCGCCGACGGGGCGATGGGCACCCAACTCGCGGCACGGGGCCTGGAGCCCGGCACGCCGCCCGAGGTTTGGAACCTCGACCGGCCCGACGCCGTCGCCGACGTGGCCCGGGCGTACGCCGACGCCGGGGCCCAGGTGGTCCTGACGAACACGTTCGGCGCCAACCGGCTGAAACTGGCCCGGCCGGGCTTGGCGGACCGCGTGGCCGAGGTCAACGCGGCGGCCGTCGAGGCGGCCCGGCGCGGGGCCGGCGGCCGGGCCCTGGTCTTCGCGTCGGTGGGTCCCACGGGCGAGTTCATGGCGCCGCTGGGCGCGCGGCCGCGCGAGGCGTTCGTCGAGTGCTTCGCCGAGCAGGCGCGGGCGTGCATCGAGGCCGGGGCCGACGGTATCTGCATTGAGACGATGACCGCCCTGGAGGAGGCCCTGGCGGCCCTGGCGGGGGCCCGCGCCGCCGGCGGCGACGTGCCCGTCGTCGTGTCGATGACCTTCGACCGCGGCCCGAAAGGTTTCGCCACTATGATGGGTGTGCGGCCCGAGCAGGCGGCCCGCGCGCTCGACGAGGCCGGGGCCGACCTGGTGGGGTCGAACTGCGGCAACGGCATCGCGGGGCTCATCGAGGTGGCCCGGCAGTTTCGCGCGGCCACGCGGCGACCGGTCTGGATGAAACCGAACGCCGGCCTGCCGCAACTCCTCGGCGGCAAGACGGTCTTTCGGGAAACGCCCGAGGAGATGGCCGGCCAGGTGGCGGCGTTGCTGGCCGCCGGGGCGAACGTCGTCGGGGGATGCTGCGGGACGACGCCCGACCACATCCGCGCGATGGCCGCCGCCGCCCTCGCCGCCCGACCGACCGCCCTCGACGCCGGCCGCGACGTCCTGGCCGCGCTGTAGCAACGCGGCGGGTACGGGGACCCGCCGCGCACGTCCTAATCCTACAACGCCACTTCGCTATTTCATGCCGCCTGGCGGCCTTCCTAGGCCGCCAGGAACACGTGTCAGGCCCGATCGCGGCGGCCTGGGAAGGCCGCCGCGCGGCAAGTAGCGTTGTAGGGCTGATGCCAATCCGAAATCCGAAATCCCAAATCCGAAATGGGTTACCCGGCCTGGATTTTTTCGAGGATCTCGGGGGCCACGTCGAAGTTCGAGTGGACCTTCTGGATGTCGTCGTGGTCGTCGAGGCCTTCGAGCAGCGCGAGGACCTTGCGGGCGTCGGCTTCGCCGAGCGAGACGAACGCCTGCGGACGCTGGGTGACCTCGGCCGAGTCGAAGGGGATGCCGGCGCCGGTGAGCGCGGCCTTGACGGCGTCGAAGGTCTCGGGCGGGGTGATGATCTCGAACCCGTCGCCGGACTGGGCGATGTCCTCGGCGCCGGCGGTCAGGGCCACGTCCATCAGGCGTTCTTCGTCGTCGAAGGCGGGGACCGAGAAGATACCCTTCTGCGAGAACATCCAGGCGACACACCCGGGTTGGCCCATGTTGCCGCCGTGCCGCTCGAAGATCTTGCCGATCCCGCTGGAGGTGCGGTTGCGGTTGTCGGTCATGGCCTCGGCGAAGATGGCGACGCCGCCGGGCCCGTATCCCTCGTAGACGACCTCGGCAATCTGCGTGCCGTCGTCGAGGTCGCCGGTGCCCTTCTTGACGGCGCGGTCGATGTTGGTGTTGGGCATGTTGACGGACTTGGCGTCGTCGATGGCGTAGCGGAGGCGTATGTTCATGTCGGGGTCGCCGCCACCCGTCCGTGCCGCCACGATGATGGCCTTGGCGCACTTCGAGAACACTTTGCCGCGCTTGGCGTCGACCGCGCCCTTCTTCCGCCGGATGGTGGCCCAGTGGCTATGACCTGACATGGCAGACTCCTGTCAGCCGGGGCTCTTCTTCAGGGTTCCCTGAAGGTCGAGCCGGGGGTTAGGCTCCTGCCCGGGGACGACCGGCGAGATATCGGGGGTTCCGCCGGCCTGGAGCCTTTTGAGTTTGTCCTTGACGCGTTTGACGTCCTGGGGCCTGGCCTCGTCGCCGCGGGCGTCGAGGATTCGTGCGGCGGCCTGCCAGGCCTTGACGGCGTCGTCGGGGCGTTTCAGTTGCCAGTACGAGTCGCCCAGGTGATCCCAGAGGATGGGGTCGAGTTCGGGGGCCAGGCGTGTGGCCTCTTCGAGCGCGCCGATGGCGTCGGCAAAGCGGCCCTTCTTGTACATGACCCAGCCCAGGCTGTCGAGGTAGGCGGCGCTCCCCGGCTCGACCGCCAGGGCCTGGCGAATCAGGGCCTCGGCCCGGGTCAGGTTGACTCCCCGCTCGGCCCACAGGTACCCCAGGTCGTTGTTCGAAGGGGCGTGGTCGGGTTTGGCGCGGAGGATGAGGGTGAGTTCCTGCTCGGCGGCCGCCGGGTCGCCCATCTCGGTGTAGAGGCCCGAGAGCAGGTACCGCCAGTCGATGTTCTCGGGCTGGGCGGCCAGCAGGGCCCGGACTTCCTTGACGGCCTGGGCGACCTGCTTCTTGCCGGCCAGGGCATAGGCCATCATCAGGCGGATGCCCAAGGCGTCGGGCTTTGCCGCCAGGACCTCGCGGCACAGGACGAGGGCGTCGTCGTACCGTTTCTGGCGGTACCGGACCTCGGCCAGAATGCTCTTGGGCTCGACGGCGTCGGGCTGGATGCCCTGGGCCTCGAGGGCGATGTTCTCGGCGGCCGCCAGGTCGTCCTTCGTCAGGTACAGCGACGCCAGTTGACCGTAGGCCTGAAGGTCGCCGGGGTAGGTCTTCAGAAGGGCCCGGAGTTCGCTCTCGGCCTCGTCGACCTCGCCTTTTTGGGCGAGGGCCTCGGCCAGGAGGTAGGCGGCGGGCTTGTCGCCGGGGACGGCCTTGCGGACGAGGCGGTACTCGGCCAGGGCTTCATCGAGGCGGCCCAGTTGCTGGAGGAGCATGCCCATGCGGCGGCGGAAGACCGGCAGGTTCAGGCCGGCCGAGACGGCCGCAGTGTACACGTTCAGGGCCTGGTCGTGACGGCCGGCCCGGATGAGGAGGTCGGCCTTGCGCGAGTAGGCGATGGCGGCCTTGGACTGGCGGGCGATGGCCTTGTCGTACAGGGTGAGGGCGTCGGCCGGCCGCTTGGCCACCTCGGCCAGCATGCCGACCAGCAGGAACGGCCCGTAGTGGGTCACGTCGTCGGCGACGAGGCGCTGGGCATCGAGGTAGACCTGGGTGGGATCGTCGAGGCCGTCAATCAGTTTGGCCGCGCGGACCAGGATGGCCGACTCGGCCACCTCGCCGACCAGCGTCGAGGCGAGGGCCTCGATGGCCTGGATGGGCTGATCGTCCTGGGCGTGGATCTCGGCGAGTTTCAGGGCGGCTGCCACGCTCGTGCCGGGGGTCTTCTCGACGCTGGCGCTGAGGTCGCGGTAGAGGGCGGCGGCCTCGTCTTTGCGTCCGGCCGCCTCGTAGGCGGCGGCCAGTTGGAAGGCGAGCATCCGGTTGTCGGGATGTTCCTGGTGGTAGCGCACCAGGTCGGGGATGACGTCGCTCGGTTTGCCCTCGGCCTTGTAGACCTCGGCCAGGCGCTGGTAACCCTCGGCGCCGGTGGGGTGGCTCTCGATAACCTTGTGGGCCCACTCGCGTGCGGCGGCGAAGTCCTTCTTCTGGAGGTAGGCCGTGGCCATCAGGCTCAGGAGGTCGGCGTTACTGGGCCGGGAGTCGATGGCCTCGCCGAGGACGGCGATGGCCTTGTCGGTCTGGCCGCGGTCCAGCAGCAGGCGGCCCAGGTTCTGCCGCAGTTTCAATTGGCTGCGATAGATGAGGAAGAGTTCCGGATACCGCTGGAAGAAACTCTGGGGCGTGGTCAGCAGGTCGAGCAGCGACTCGTAGGCGGCGATGGCGCCGTCGACGTCGCCCAGGCTGTGGCGCGCCCGGGCCAGGTGATACGTGCCGAGAATGTGGTAAGGCGACCCCTTCTTGGCGGCGGCCAGGAGACGGCCGAGCAGGTCGGCGGCCTCGGCCTGGTCTTTCTGGCTGATGGCGATGTGGGCCCGGAAGTAGAGCGTGGCCTCGTCGGCCGGATCGAGCTCCAGGGCGCGGTCGAGCGACGTGACCGCGTCGCTGACGCGGCCGGAGTAGTACTGCGCCAGGCCCAGGTTCCGCCAGATGCGCTGGGCCTCGGGCGCCAGGTTGGCGGCCTGGCGGAACTCCTCGACGGCCAGAACCGTCTCCTGGTTGGTCATCATGATCCGGCCGCGCACGTAATGGGCCAGCGCCTGGGCCACGGGGTCGGGGCCGGGCTCCTCAAGCGGCACGGGCGGGGGCAGACAGTCGCGCGCGGGCGCCTGGGACGCCGGCTCCGGTTCGACGGCGCGGGCCGTCAGCGGACCGGCGGCGGCCACCGCCGCCAGCGCCAACCCGATCGCCCATCGTGTCCTCGCGCGCATAACGACTCCCACCGAGGCCCCCCGGCAGCCCCTGCTCACACGCGTCTGCCGGGCCTCGACTCAGTGGATGACCTTGTTGAGGGGGTAGACAATAATACCCGATGCGCCGGCCTTTTTCAACCTCGGCACGAGGTCGCGTTCCTCGGCGACCGGCAGGATAACGTCGAACGCGAGCCAGCCCTTCTCCGCCAGATAGTTGACGGTGGGACTACGTTCGGCCGTCAACATCTCCTTGATGCGCCCCTCCAGACTCACGGGGACGTTCATCTTGAGGCCGACCATCTCGCGGGCGTCGATGGCGCCCTGGAGCAGCATGGCCAGGTTCTCGATCTTGTCGCGTTTCCACCCGTCTTGCCAACTGCGGACGTTGGCGATGAGTTGCGTGTTGGACGTCATGACGGTCTCGATGACGCGCAGCCGGTTCGCCCGCAGACTCGAGCCGGTCTCGGTCACGTCGACGATGGCGTCGAGCAGCCGGGCCTTGACCTCGGTGGCCCCCCACGAGAACTCGACCTTGACGCCCACGCCGCGCGACTTGAAGAACCGCTTCGTCACCTTCACGAGTTCGGTGGCCACCAGGCCGCCCTCGAGGTCTTTGACGCGGCGGATCTTGCTCTCCTCGGGCACGGCCACGACCCACCGGACGGGCACCAGGTGGGCCTTGGCGTACACGAGGTCCTGGACGACGCGGACCTTCGAGCCGTTCTCGGCGATCCAGTCCTGGCCGGTCAGGCCGGCGTCGAGGACACCGTCCTCGACGTAGCGGCTCATCTCCTGGGCGCGGAACATGACGACCTCGATCTGGGGGTCGTCGGTCCGGGGGATGTAGGAACGCTCGGAGAGGCGGACCTCGAACCCGGCGCGGGCCATGAGGTCGAGGGTCGCCTGTTCGAGGCTGCCCTTGGGCAGTCCGAGTTTCAGGATGTGGGTCGGTTGGCTCATCCGTCACCTCACGATGGCCTTATCGGCTGTTCTCAGCGGCCGCTTCGCTTGGGTTTCCGTGCAGCGGCCTTGGGGCGTCCGGCCCGGGTCTTTTTCTTCGGCCTGGCCCGGGCAGGCTTCTTTCCGGCGACCTTGCGGGCCGGCGTTTTTTTTGCGGCGCCTTTCTTGCCGGCGGCGGGTTCCTTCGCCTTGGGGGGGGGCCGGCGTTTGGCCGGGGCCGCCGACGGGCAGGACTTGCGGAGCGGGCATTTGCCGCACAGCGGCGCGGCCACGAGGCACAACTCCTCGCCCAGCCGCCGGACGAGCCGGTGCACCTCGTAGGCCCGGTTCGACTTGACGGCCCGTTCGAGAAAGCCCTGCATCTCGGTCTCGGACTGGGCGCTCGGGTCGACGATGGCCAGCCGCCCCAGCACGCGGGCCACGTCGTTGTCGACCGGAAAGGCGTGGGCGCCCACGCCGTCGCGGGCGAGCGTGGCAGCCACGAAGGGCCGGACGTCCTCCATCTTCTCGAAGTAGGCCCGGGCCTGGACCTTGGCCATCGTCTCCAGGAAATCCCACACCATGCTGTTGTGCTGCTTGAACACCTGGTCCAGCAGGCGCGGGATGACGCGGGCCTTGTACCCGCTCCGCGGGAAATTGGCGCCGAGGACCTCGCGGATCTCGCGCGGCCGGCTGACCCTGAGGTCGTTCCAGTCGACGAAGTACTCGCGCAGCCGGTCCATGGCCTTCTCGACGGCGTCGGCCGTCGCCTCTTCGGCCAGGATGGTGCGCAGGGCGTACTCGACCGGAAGCGCGATGGGCACCTGCGGCTGGTCGCCGTACCGGCGTTTCAGCGCCAGGCGGATCCGTTCGAGGCGTTTGACCTTGTCGGTGAACGTGGGCATCGTACGCGTGTCCTCGAATACCTAGAGCGTTCTACAATTGCGTATTCACACTACCACTTGTGCGCGGTGGGTCTCCGTACCCACCGCGCCTACGTCCACGGGCCTTCCTTCGCGGCGGGTCAGGAGACCCGCCGCGCGGAAGGTTGTAGCATTACGGCCCGTCGTCGGGCGGCTCGCCCGCGGCGTCATCGGGCCCGGCGTCCGCGGCGTCATCGGACTCGGCGTCCGCGGCGTCATCGGGCCCGGCGTCCGCGACGGCGAGTTCCGGGTCGGCCGGCTCGACACCGCGGCGGATGCGGTCGGCCCGGGCGGCCTCGTCCTCGGCCCGGGCCTGGGCGATGACGGCGCTGATCGAGACGCTCTTCTTGATCGAGTCGTCCACGTGAAACCGCAGAACCGGACAGAACTTCATCGCCAAGGCCTCGGCCACGCGTGCCTGGACGCGGCCGTGCGCGTGCCGGATGGCCTTCAGGCACACCGCCTGGGCCTTGGCGTCGCCCATGACGCTCACGCGGACGTCGGCCAGCCGCATGTCGGGCGAGACCTCCACCCCCGTGACGGTTACGAAGGCCATGCGGGGGTCGCTGAGTTCGATGACGAGCGTCCGGCTGACGACCTCTCGGATGAGGCTGGCAACGCGGCGTGTGCGTCGTCCGGGTTCTTTGCGCCGGTCTCGTCTCATCCCTGCGACCTCGGCCTAATCCTACAGCGCCACGTCACCACTTCCTCCCGCCTGGCGGCCTTCCTAGGCCGCCAGGAACATGCGTCAGGCCCGCTCGCGGCGGCCGGGGAAGGCCGCCGCGCGGCAAGCGGTGTTGCAGGCCTAAAGCAACTCGGTTTCATACTCGACCAGTTCGGCGCCGGCGGTGCGGCGGACCAGGTCGACCACCTTGGCCAGGACCTGGTCGGCAAAGCGTGCCTCGTTCGTCACGATGGCAACGCCCAGGACCGCCGTCTGTCGGCGATCGAGGGCGTCGACCTCGCTGACGGAGACGTTGAAGTCGTTGCGGATGCGTTCGCGGAGGCTCTTGACGACACGGCGTTTGTCCTTGAGGGAACTCGCCTCGCGGATGAGCAGCCGCATCTGGAGGACGCCCACAACCATCACCCGTCTCCGCCACCTGGGCGCCTACGCGGCGCCCGCGCTGCCCGTTACAGCGTCCGCGCCACGGAGACCACGTCGAACGCCTCGAGCCGGTCGCCGACCTTGACGTCGTTGTAGCCGGCGATGTGGATGCCGCATTCCTGCCCGGACCGGACCTCGCGGACGTCATCCTTGAACCGCTTGAGCGATCCGATGCGGCCGCTGTAGGCGACGACGCCGTCGCGGATGATGCGGAGCTTGGCGTTGCGGTTGATGACGCCGTCGGTCATGCGGCAGCCCGCGATGGTGCCGACGCGGCTGACCTTGAACGTCTCGAGCACTTCGCACTCGCCCAGGTGCCGTTCCTCCTCCTGGGGCGTCAGCAGGCCCTCGAGGGCCTTGCGGACGTCATCGGTAATGTTGTAGATGATATTGTACTGTCGGATCGAGACGCCTCGGGCCTCAGCCAGTATCCGGGCCGTCTGGTCCGGCACGGCGTTGAACCCGATGATGATGGCGTCGGAGGCGTCGGCCAGCAGGACGTCGCTCTCGTTGATGCCGCCGACACCCGCGTGGATGACGCGGACGCGGACCTCCGGGTGCTCGATCTTCGCCAGGTTCTCGCGGATGGCCTGGACGGAGCCCTGGACGTCGGCCTTGAGGATGACGTCCAGTTCCTTGACCTCGGCGGTGGTCATCTGCTCGAAGACGGCCTCGAGGGTCCGCGGGCGGCGCTGTTCGGCCAGTTCGGTCTCGCGGTCATGGCGTTGGCGGTCCTCGGCCAGTTGCTTGGCCAGCGCAAAGTCGTCCAGAGCGTAGAACCGGTCTCCGGCCTCCGGCACTCCCGAGAGCCCGGCCACCCGCACGGGGATGGTGGGCCCGGCCTTGCGCATGCGTTTGCCGGTCTCGTCGGTCATGGCGCGAATCTTGCCGTAGGCCGTCCCGACCACGACGACGTTGCCGGTCTCGAGGGTCCCGCTCTGGACCAGGAAGGTGGCCATGGGTCCGAAGCCGTCAGCCATTTCGGCCTCGATGACGGTTCCGATGGCCGGCCGGTCCGGTCGGGCCTTCAGTTCGATCATTTCGGCTTCCAGCAAGAGCGATTCGAGCAGCTTGTCGACGTTCTGGCCGGTCACGGCCGAGGTCTCGACGCAGATGGTCTTGCCGCCCCATTCCTCGGTCAGCAGTTCGTACTGGGTCAGTTGCTGCTTGACCCGGTCGGGGCTGGCCTGGGGCAGGTCGCACTTGTTGAGGGCCACCACGATGGGCACGCCGGCGGCCTTGGCGTGGTTGATGGCCTCCTCGGTCTGGGGCATGATGCCGTCGTCGGCCGCGATGACCAGAACCACCACGTCGGTCACCTTGGCGCCGCGCGACCGCATGGCCGTGAAGGCCTCGTGTCCGGGCGTGTCGAGGAAGGTCACCCAGCGGTCGCCCGCCTTGACGCGGTACGCCCCGATGTGCTGCGTAATACCGCCGGCCTCGCCGTCGACGACGCGCGTCTTGCGGATGTAGTCCATCAGCGACGTCTTGCCGTGGTCGACGTGGCCCATGAAGGTGACGATGGGCGAGCGCGGCAGGAGGGTCTCGGGGGGGTCCTGGCGCTGCTCGATCTCCTGGAGGACGTCGGCCGGCGCGTATCCGTGGCGGGCGATGAGTTCGATGTCGCGCGAGAGGGCCACGTCCAGGGCCTGTTCCTCCGTGAGGGTGTCGTTGATGGTGGCCAGGACGCCCTGCACCATCAGGTGCTTGATGATGTCGCTGGCCTTGACGCCGATGGCCGCCGACAGGTTCTTGACGGTGATAGGCACCTCGACGACGGCCGTGCGGGTCTCGCCGGGGACGTGGACTCCCCCCGCGGATCGCGGGGGCCTGGCCGCGACCGGCCGACCGGTTCGGCCGACGCGGACGCGTTCGCTGGCCAGGCTGGGCCTGCCCGTGCCCCCTTCGCCGAGGCCGGCCACGTCGTCGAGTTCCTCGCGTTTGCGGATGCGCTCGCGGCGACGGAAGGCCTGGGCGCGGCGGAGGCCCTCGGCCTCCTCGTCGGCGGCTTTCTTGACGTCTCCCCGCCGGCGTCCGCGGCGTGCGGCGGCGGGCGCTTCGGCCGTCTTCTCGGGCGGCAAGTCTTCGCCGGGGACGACCGGCCGGGCCCGGGGTTTCGACGGCCGGGCGGCCGGTTGCTTCTTCTTGGGCACGCCCACGCCGACGGCCTGGGGGTGCTCCGGCGGCGCCTCGGTCACCTTCTGGGGGTGCGCGAACGGCCTGGGCGCCAATTTCGGACGCGGCGCCAGTTTGGGTTTCGGCGCGAGTTTCGGGCCCGGGGGCCGGCGAAGGATGCGCCGCTCTCGCCTCTCGGCCGGGACCTCGGGCGCCTCGACCTCGGCGGGAGCCGCTTCGGCCCGGGCGGCCTCAACGGCCTCGACGACCTCGACGGTCTCGGCGGGCGGCGCGGCGGCGACCTCGGCGGGCGGCGCGGCGGCGACCTCGGCGGGGGCGGGGGCCTGTTCCTCGACGGCGGCGGCCGTAGCCGGTTCGGGCACCACTTCGGGCGGCGCCGCAGCCGGGACCTCGGTTTGGGCCACGGCGGCCTCGGCCCCGGGACCCCGAGCGGGCGGCTTCTGGCGGCCGGGCAGTTTGACACCCTCCGCCTTGGGCTTGGCCCGGCCCCGGCTCGGCAGCGAGATGACCCGCTGGCGGGCCTGGATCAACTGTTCCTCGGGCGACAACTCGGGCACGGCCGGCACGGGGGGCTTGGGGGGCTCGGCGACGGCCGCGGGGCCGGGTTCGGACTCCGGCTCGTCGGTGTCGTCGCCCAGAAACGCCGCCAGGCGCCGGCGGACCATGACCGCCTCGTCCTCGTCGACCGTGCTGGAGTGCGACGAGACATCGAGACCGGCCTCGCGGCAGATTTCGATGACCTCCTTATTGGGCATGTCGAACTCGCGGGAGAGTTCGTAGATACGTACCGACACCGTTTACCTCCCTGGACGACTACGTTTGGGGCGTGGCGTCCGGCTCCTGCTCGTCGTCGCCGACGGCCTCCTCGGGTGCGTCGGCCGTCGTCTCGTCGGATTCCTGAGTCTCGGGCCGGGCCTCTTGGGCCGTCGGCGTCTGGGCGACGGCAGGCTCGGCGTCTTCGGATTCGGCCTCACCGGCCTCGGGCTGGTCGGCCCCGGCCGGCTCGGTCTGGTCGGCTTCGGTCGGTTCAGGCTGGTCGGCTTCGGTCCCATCCGATTCGGCCTGGGGCGTTTCGCCTTCGGCCGCTTCGGCCGCCTCAGCGGCTTCGGCGGCTTCGGCGACCCGCTGTACCTCGCGCTCGGCGGCACGGACCTCGAGTTCGGCCACGCGGGCCCCCACCTGGACGATGATCTGGCGGGCCCCTTCGGCGTCGACGCCGGCCAGGCGTGAGAGCGTCTCGAGGTCGACCTCGACCACGTCGGCCAGGCTGATGTACCCGGCGGCCATGAGATCGTTGGCCAGTTCGGGGCCGACGGTATCGATGTCGGCCATCTGCTCCATGGCGGTGTTGCGCTGCTGGTCGTACTCGCCGGGGGTGAGGATGTCGATGTTCCATCCGCTGAGTCGTGCGGCCAAGCGGACGTTCTGGCCCTTTTTGCCGATGGCCAGGCTCAGTTGGTCCTCGGCCACCAGGACGGTAGCCCGGTTGATGTCGCGGTTGAGCAGGATCTCTTTGACCTCGTCCGGTTTCAGGGCGTTGGCGATGAAGACCTGGGGCGACTCGTTGTATCGGACGATATCGATTTTCTCTCCGGCCACCTCCTCCACGATGTTCTTGATGCGGCTGCCGCGAATGCCCACGCAAGCCCCGACGGCATCGACGCGGCTGTCGATGCTCAAGACGGCCACCTTGGTCCGGTGTCCGGGTTCGCGCGCGAGGGTCTCGATCTCGATGATGTGGTCGGCCACTTCCGGCACTTCGAGTTCGAACAGGCGGACGATGAGGTCCGGGTGGATGCGGCTCAGGACGATCTTGACGTTGGCGCCGGCCTCGCGGACCTCGATGATGAGGGCCCGCATGCGGTCGCCGACGTGCAGGGACTCGCCGGGAATCTGTTCGCTACGTGGCAGGAAGCCTTCGCCGCGGCCGAGGCTGACGACGGCGTTGCCGTGGTCCATGCGGGTCACCTGGCCCGAGATGATGGTGCCGACCTGTCCGGCGTAATCCGCCATGAGGCTGGCGCGTTCGGCGTCGCGGATTTTCTGGATGATGACCTGCTTGGCGGTCTGGGCGGCAATGCGCCCCAGGACGGTCGGGTCGACGGGCTGCCCGCTCAGGGTGGCCTGGATTTCGCCCGAGGCGCGGTCGATGGAGACGACGGCCTCCTCGATCGCACCGAAGTGCTTCTTGGCCGCCGAGGCCAGCGCCGCCTCGATGCCCAGGAAGACCACCTCGGCGTCGATGTTCTTCTCGCGTCGAATCGCATCGACAATTCGGACCAGGTCGGCTCCGTTCATTCGCGTCGCAACTCCCCGTAATGCCCTGCGGTTCCCGGTGTTTCCACGTTCGTCGTCCGAAGCCCAGGCCAACAAAAAAGTGGGACCACGACCAGACCCCACTTCGGCCGCCCTGGCCTGGAGCCGGGGGCGGCATCCGCACCGCGCCTGGGTTAACTGGCGTGTGCTACATGCTCAGGCTCCAAACTGATGTTGTCGCCCGTCTGGTCGTCAAACAGATGGATCCGGCCCGTGTCGAGGTAGGCGTCCATGCGTTCGTCCACCGTCACCCGGATATGGGCGTCCAGTTTGCACACGATCTCGACCTCGCCCGGTCCGCTCACGTGGACGATCTGCTCGTCGCCCAGCGGTTCGACCACCCGGACGATGGTCGACAAGACGTTCTCGGTGCCGGCGAACTTGCCGCTGGCCGCGTACCCGATGTCCTCCGGCCTCACCCCCAGCGTCACGCCCTTGCCGGCATAGTTCTGCACGCGGCCGACGATGGCGTCCGGCAGGCGTATCCGGGTCGAATCCGCTTGGAAGTACGTGCCGGCGCCGTCGGCCACGATCCGGCCTTCCAGGAAGTTCATGGCGGGCGTGCCCAGGAACCCCGCCACGAACCGGTTGACCGGGTAATCGTAAACGGTCAGCGGCGGGGCGACCTGCTGAATCTCGCCCTCGTGCATAACGACCACGCGGTCGCCCAGGGTCATGGCCTCGGCCTGGTCGTGCGTGACGTAGATGACGGTCGTCTGGAGCCGGTGGTGCAACCGCTTGAGTTCGGCCCGCATCTCGACGCGGAGTTTGGCGTCGAGGTTCGAGAGCGGCTCGTCGAACAGGAACGCCTGGGGCTGGCGGACGATGGCCCGCCCCACCGCCACGCGCTGCCTCTGCCCGCCCGAGAGGGCCTTGGGCTTGCGGGCCAGGAGTTCTTCGATGCCCAGAATCCGGGCCGCTTCCCGGACGCGCCGCTCGATCTCGTCCTTCGGGAACCGCCGCAACTTCAGCCCGAACGCCATGTTCTTGTAGACCGTCATGTGCGGGTAAAGGGCGTAGTTCTGGAACACCATGGCGATGTCGCGGTCCTTCGGGGGCACGTCGTTGACGACGCGGTCGCCGATGCGGATGGTGCCGCCGGTGGTCTCTTCCAGGCCGGCCACCATGCGAAGGGTGGTCGACTTGCCACACCCGGACGGACCCACCAGGACGATGAACTCCTGGTTGCGGATGTCGAGGGTGAAGTCCTTGACCGCCACCGTGCCGCCGGGAAACACCTTGGTTACGTTTTCCAAGGATACGTCGGCCATGGCAGCCTCCGTCGCCCAAGAGTCCCCGCCGCATGCGGGAAAACGGTTCTAAATGTACCCTAACCACGCCGGGCCGTCAACTACTTTTCCCCGTGCCGGCGCCCAGTGCTCACCATCTAACACATTGCCAAGAAAGACGTTACAGACGACGTGGGGCCGGGCGGCTAGACGTCCTCGCCCGGTGCCTTCCCGGCGCCGTCGGCCGGTTCGGCCGCTTCGGCCGGTTCGGCCGCCTTGGCTGCCTCAGCCGCCTTGGCCGCCTCAGCCGCCTTGGCTGCCTCGGCTGCCTTGGCTGCCTCGGCCGCTTCGGCCGCCTCGGTCTCGGCGACCTGCTCCTCGACCCGTTCGAGGCGGACCGTGTTGCCCTCGCGGACCTGCCGGAAGACCTTGATGTCGCCCTCGCACCGGCCAATCGGGTTGACGGGGCTGGCGGCCCTGGGCTCGTCGCCCTTGGAGGCCGGCGTCTTGCCGAAGAAGATGCAGAACGCGCTGCCGGTCGGCCAATAGCCGATTTCGCCGACTTCCATGCGGTCCCGGGCCTCCAGGCCCAGGTCGCACTGAACCGGGATGCTGAAGTAGATCTCCTGCCCCCACGTATTGACCGTGCTGTCGATGGGCAAGGCGTCCCAGATGCGCTCCGCCGTCGCCGACTCGTTCAGCGTGGCCAGCATCTCGATCTTCTCTGTCGCGATACGTATTTCGTGCATAAGTCTCTCCCATGCGGCCCGGCAAACGCCATACCATAAGCGCCGGCCGCACCCGATGCAAGCAAAAAGCGGTCCGGCAAGGCGGCACGGACCGAATAGCCCCGCCGAGCGTGGGCGAATCCGGTCCGTCTCGCACAAGGCCGAAACGCCGAGCCGCCTTCCACGGAAGGCGATCGTACGTCGCCTAACCTTCTTTTTGCTTCTTCTTGATCACGATGTATACGATAATCAGAATGATGAGCAGAACCAGCAGTAGCCACCACCACCAATCCATGAGGAATCTCCTTCCTGCCGGGTACCCGTCTCAGGCGGCCTAGGCCGCCCTCGCCATTCCTGCACTCAGAATAGCCGCCCGCGCACGGGAGTCAAGCATTATTTGCCAGCCGGCGGCGGGGCCGGGAGGGCCTCCGGGGCGTCCTCCGGGGGCACGGCGGCGTCTTCCAGTTCCGCGATGCGGCACTCGATGTCGATGCGCCGGTCGTCGTCCAGCCGCCGGTCGGCCGACGTCTCCAGGTCGTCCAGCCGGACCACCTCGCGGTAGGCTCGCAGGGCGGCCGCCCGGTCGCCCACCAGTTCGGCGATGCGGGCCTCGATCCAGGCCCGAACCTGCGGACGCAGACGCCGCCCAGCCTCCGGCATGAGGGCATCCAGCCCCTGCGCCTCCCGGTAGGCCGTCACGGCGGCCTCCGTTTCGCCCATCCGCTCGAGCACGTGGGCCAGCCGCAGACGCGTGGCCACGTGGGTCGGGTACAGCCGCGCGGCCTCCTCCAGGTAGTCCCGCGCCGTCGCCAGGGCCGCCGGGTTCTCGTGCGCCCCCGCCGACGCCAGGTAACACTCGGCCAGCGCCAGGTAGGCCGACCGCAGCCGGGGGTGCCGCTGCACGGCGTCCCGGTAGGCCCGGATGGCCATTTCGAGGTCGATGGCGGCCGCGGGTCCCTCCTTCGACGCGGCCCCCTTCTGCCACTGGTGTCCGCGAATCACCGCCGGCTCCCAGGCCAGCGGATTGGCCTCGGCGGCGGCCCGCAGCGGCTCGCCGCCCCCGAACGCGTCGAGGCCCCAGTCCCCGACCCGCAGGAGCATCTGCTCGCGGGCCACCGGCAGGACCAGCAGACGCACGTAGCCGAAACACATCGCCATCACGGCGATCATCAGCAGGAACCGGGCCGCCGCGCCCAGCGCCACGCCGCCCGATTCCGGCCGCGGCCCCCGCGGCCGCAGGCTGACGCCCAGCACGACGAGCATCGCCCAGGCCGTCGGCGGCGCCAGGACGGCCGTGCCGATCTGTTCCTGCAGCGCGAACGCCGCCAGAGCGACCACGCACGCCGTCCGCAGGCTCCGCAGCGGCCGGCCCGACGCCTCCAGCCGCGACGGCTCCTCCCCCGACGCCAACCCCGCCACCATCACCATGACGGCCGCCGCCGCAACGCCCACGTACCAGCCCATCATGAAGAAGTAGATGACCACCGGGCCGCCGAGCAGCATCGCCGGCACGAGCAACCCCAGCAGCGGCTCGCCGGGGGGCGGTTCGACACCTTCCGCGTGGCGGCCTTCCCAGGCCGCCACGCTGCCGCCGACGGCCTCACTCGCGGCGGCCTGGGAAGGCCGCCGCGCGACATCCGGCATGGTGGGGCGGCCCGTCGGCGGGGCGCCGCGCAGCCAACTCCGGATCGCCCCCGCGGCCAGGAGCACCAGCGCCGTGACCCCCGCCAGGCCCAACTGGCTCCAGACCGACAGGAACATGTTGTGCGGGTCGGCGACCTCCTCGGGCGCCCAGGCCACCTTGTACTCGACGTAATGGTGCCCGAAGTTCTCCAGGCCGACGCCCCTGTCCCAGTACAGGCCCAGGATCTTGAGCGTGGCCCACCAGTAATCGAGCCGGTACCGGAGCGTCTTCAGGACCGCCTGGACGGCCGGGTGATCCACCTGGCTGGCCGCGGCCAGACCCACGGCCGCCACGACCAGCGGCATGAGGTAGAGCACGATCCGCCGTCGCCGCTGCCGCACCCGCCAGGCCGCGGCCAGCCAGTACAGGCCCACCAGGACGGCGGCGACGGCCGCGCGGCTCTGCGTCAGAATGATGCCCAGCGCACACACCCCCGCCACGACGACCATAACCGCCGCCAGGACACGGGCGCCGCGCGACCCGGCCTCCGACCATTTTTCGCGGGCCAGGCCCACGGCCACGAAGAACCCCAGCGTCAGGAACGACGCCAGGACGTTCGGGTGCCCCATCGACGCCTGGACGCCGCCGAAGAACCGGCCGATGAACATCTGCTCGTGCCAACTGCCCGGCGCGATGCCCCGCTCGGCCAGAATCCGCTCGCGGTCGGCCTGGAACATCGCCCACGTCTTCGGCAGGCCGACCGCCGCCTGGTAGACGGCCACCGCGGCCAGCACCACCGCCGCCGCCACCAGCACCGACAGCAGGAACCGACGCTGGGCGTCCGTCCGGATGGCCTGCACGAGCGCCGCCAGGCCCACCCACAGGCCCGCCATCTCGGCCCCGCGCACCAGGGCCGTCGACTTGTCCGACGCGAAACACGTCGAGACCGCCACCCCCACCACGAACAGCACCGCCGGCACCGCCAGCCACGGCGCCGGCATCGTGGCGCGGCGCTCCGCCACCCACGAGCACACCACCAGCACCGGCATCAGCGCGAGCGCCAGGCCGAGCGCCAGCACCACCACCGGCCCCGGCAAACCCGTTACGCCCATGAACGACGCGTTGGTCGAGAACTGCGGGAGGACCAGCAGTACCGCGGCCCCGATGGCGAGCACGGCATGGCGGAGCCCCCGCGCCAAGGTCGGTCCTGAAAGCGCCGGCAGTCTCACCGCGGGCCCTCCGCATCCGGCACCGCCGGCAGACCCGGCCGCCGCCGCGCCACCACCAGCGCCACCGCCACCACCGCCAGGTGCAGGCAGCCGATGGCAAAGAGAGGCGACGGAAAGTACATCAGGACCGACCCCAAAGCGGCCACCAGCGCCAGGCCGGCGCCGACCACGATGACCGTCCACGGCCGGGCGCCGCGGGCCAGCATCCGGTGCCCCAGGTGACTGGTGGCGTCGCCGACCATCGGGTTCCGGCCCCTCGCCACGCGCCCCGCCAACACGCACGCGGCGTCAAACAGCGGCACCGCCAGCACGGCCACCGGAACGAGGACGACCAGCCGCGTGGTCCCCTCTTCGGGGAAGTAATACCGTGCCATGATGGTCAGCGCCGCCAGCAGGTACCCGACGAGGTGGGTGCCGGCGTCGCCCATGAAGAGCCTGGCCGGGGGCCGGTTGTAGAGGAGGAACCCGGCCAGGGCCCCGGCCGTCGCCAGGGCCGCGCCCGGCACGAACCACTCGCCCACCATCATCTGCCCGGCCGCCAGGCTCCCCAGCGCCACCACCCCCACCGCCGCCGCCAGGCCGTCGGCGTGGTCGAGCATGTTGTAGGCGTTGACGACCGCCAGGATCCACAGGACGCTCAGCACCTCGGCCGCGCCCGGCGCGCCCAGCCA
>Ga0307378_10004267_pt1 | contig 20512 bp, 23 predicted proteins | sample UN1MG_FD_202238 | JGI IMG/M metagenome (GOLD analysis project Ga0307378, IMG submission 202238) | Soil microbial communities from Risofladan, Vaasa, Finland - UN-1 | ecosystem: Environmental > Terrestrial > Soil > Coastal area > Acid sulfate soil | place: Finland: Risofladan, Vaasa | collected... | reverse complement strand
ACTCTTACTCTAAGTGAGCAATAAATTTTCATAACTGTAGAATTTTCAGAGTAAAATTCAAAAACATTTCTATTAGGAATTACAGGAAATTATTCAGGTAAAATATGCGCCATGTCTAATGAAAAAACAATTACTGTTGTAGGTGGTGGGCTTGCAGGTTCTGAAGCAGCTCATCAGATAGCAAAGCTCGGAATAAAGGTCAAATTAGTAGAAATGAGGCCTGTGAAAATATCCCCTGCACACAACTCTGACAACCTCGGAGAGCTTGTATGCAGCAACTCTCTTAAGTCGGACTCTTTAGACAATGCAAGCGGAATACTTAAAGCAGAGATGAGACAGCTCGGATCGTTAATTATCGAAGCCGCTGACAATAACCGAGTACCTGCAGGGAAAGCACTTGCCGTCGACCGGATTAAATTTGCTGAATACATAACCGATCAGATAGAAAGTAACCCGCTAATAGATCTTGTCAGAGAAGAATTTGAAGAAATACCGGAGAATTTAGATTCCCCTTTAATTATTGCAAGCGGCCCTCTAACTTCAGAATCTCTATCAGAGAGTATAAAAAAGCTGTCCGACTCAGACCATCTTTATTTTTACGACTCGATATCTCCAATCATTGACTCTGAGAGTATTGATCACTCAATTGTCTATAAAGCGTCAAGATATGAGAATGGAGACCAAGAAGAAGGAGATTATATAAACTGTCCATTAAATAGAGATCAATATTATGGGCTTATAGATGAGCTTCTTACATCTGAAAAAATTGAAACGCGCGATTTTGAAAAAGGTCTTTATTTTGAAAGCTGTCTTCCTGTGGAAGTAATTGCAGAGAGAGGTAAGGACACTTTAAGATTTGGACCAGCCAAGCCTGTAGGACTTAAAGATCCTAGAACCGGGAGAATCCCATATGCAGTCGTTCAGCTTAGATGTGAAAACAAGGAAGCCTCAATGTATAACATTGTAGGGTTTCAGACAAAACTTAAATACCCTGAACAGAGAAGAGTCTTCAGAATGATTCCAGGATTAGAAAAAGCTGAATTTATGAGATATGGGAGCATGCACCGTAACACCTATATCAATTCCCCAAAACTTATGCGCCCTAGCCTACAGGTAAGAAATAATGATATGCTCTTTTTCGCAGGGCAAATTTTAGGTGTAGAGGGGTATGTTGAATCAAGCGCCATGGGAATCATTGCAGGAATAAATGCTGCAAAAGTAATGAAAGGCGAACCCCCGATAGTCCCCCCCAGGGAAACAGCACTGGGCTCACTCATAAAATATATAACCGATACACAAGTTAAGAGCTTTCAGCCAATGAATATCAATTTCGGGTTATTCCCGGCAGTTCAAGGGAAAATGCAAAAGACAGAAAAGAAAAAACTTATTGCCAAAAACGCATTACAATCTATATCAACCTTTATTTCCCGATAGATAGCATTGAAAACTAGAATTTTGATCATGCCCACCTAAGCTCCGGCAATAATTGTGTATTTTGTATTGAAAATACTTGACTTTTGATAGAAATTGTAATAGTTTAAAGATTATGTACGGGCAGCAAGCAGAAATACGTCTACCGGATAAAATATACTTCCGCATCGGGGAAGTAAGTGATTTCACGGACATAAAACCCTACGTGCTTAGGTACTGGGAAAGTGAGTTTGATGAAATTAACCCCATTAGAAGGAAATCCCAGAGGTTGTACGACAGGGATACTATTTATATAGTTATTAGAATAAAAAATATGCTGTATGAACAGAACTTCACAATTGCTGGAGCCAAGAAAAAGCTGAAAGAAGAAGCAAATCAAAAAAGAGTCAGCACTAAAGTAAATGTCTTACTTCACGAAATCCTAAGCGAACTTAAATCCATTAAGCAAGAACTTGGCTAATTGCCCAATAGCATTTCCCATAATTTATTAATTCGAACATATAATCGGGGTGTAGCGCAGCTTGGTAGCGCATCGGTCTGGGGGACCGAGGGTCGCCGGTTCAAGTCCGGCCACCCCGACCACTTTTACCCTTTTCTTTGAAGAAGGGATTTAATCATGTATTTTGTATTGCTTGATTAAATCTATCCAATCTGTTGATATCAGAGCTTATGTCTAAACGAATCCTAATCTCAAACGACGACGGAATAAATTCAGAAGGTATTCATAAACTTCATGAGACCCTCAAAAAACTTGGCGAGGTATATATAGTAGCACCCGATAGAGATCAAAGCGCCGTGAGCCATTCCCTCAGCCTCTACCGCCCTCTTAGGCTGGATCAAATCTCCGAATTTGTATATACCGTAGACGGAACACCGACAGACTGCATTAACCTGGCAATAAACGGAATTCTAAGAAACAAGAAACCCGATTTAGTAGTCTCCGGAATAAATAAAGGGGAGAACCTTGGTGATGATATAACCTATTCAGGCACTGTTAGCGCCGCTATGGAGGGAACGCTTTTAGGAATACCCTCAATTGCCATATCACTTGTTGGAAGAAACGACTTTAATTTTGATTACGCCCTTCACCACACAGACCTAATTGCAAAATATGTTTTAGAAAATGGACTCCCTCAGGACACTTTGCTTAATGTAAATATCCCCAACACCCCTGCACATGAGATCAGGGGAATTAGAATTACAAAACAAGGGAAACGTCTATATGATGAACCTATTGTAGAAAAAGTAGACCCCAGAGGTAAAAAGTACTACTGGATCGGGGGAAATGAGCTTGGGTTCTTGGATATAGAAAATTCGGATCTTGTGGCTGTAAAAGAGGGATATGTTTCTGTAACACCAATTGGTCTTGATCTTACAAACTTTGGCCATATTGATAAACTGAAAATAGACTTATTAGAGGAATAATATGTTTAGAAAACTTTATAATTGGGTGTTGGGCTGGGCTGACACTAAATATGGGGTACCAGCACTAGCAATTGTTTCATTTGCAGAATCTTCTTTTTTCCCAATTCCACCAGATCCGCTTTTGATGGCTCTATCATTAGGTAAGCCTAAAAAAGCATTCCGGTACGCTTTTGTCTGCTCAGCAATGTCGGTCTTAGGAGGCATAGCCGGATATTTCATTGGATGGGCACTATGGGATCTACTAAGCGGGTTCTTCTTTACTTACGTATTCAGCCCCGAAGTGTTTGAATATGTAGGAGAGCAATATAAACAAAATGCCTTCCTAACAATCTTGGGTGCGGCGATAACGCCAATTCCTTTCAAAGTTTTTACAGTAACTGCGGGCGTCTTTCATATAAGCTTTTTATACCTAATTATTGCCTCCGTAATTGGCCGTTCTGCCAGGTTTTTCATCGAAGCAGGACTAATTTATTTCTTCGGCGAAAAAATAAGAAATTTTATAGACAAATACTTTAATCTGCTACTTACACTATTCTTTGTATTGATAGTACTTGCAGTTGTCATTATTAAATTGCTATTAAAAAATTAGAATCACCAGAGCATCTATGCTAAGATAATAGGGAGGGATTGAATATGGGCGATTTTCATCAAGCAGAAACAATATCGACTCTACACAGGCTCAAAAAAGATAATATTAAGCAGCTCGAAGAGCAGTTAAATGAATTTTCCGAAACCCGCCCTATCGCGCTTGTGCTCCCATGCCTATATTCAGAGCTACAAAGAGTGGCTCTTAAGAATATTCTGGATAACCTAAAAGATGTTACTTACTTAAATGAAATCATAATAACCATTGGAAAGGCTAGCGAAGATGAGTTTAAACACGCTCAGGAATATTTCTCTATACTTCCGCAAAATTACAAACTAATATGGGATGACGGGGAAAGAATACAGTCCCTTTTTAACCTCTTAAAAGAAAATGGCCTTGATGTGGGGGAGCGCGGAAAAGGAAGAGCGGCATGGATTGCCTACGGCTATGTACTGGCAAGAGAAGAAAGTGAAGTAATAGCTCTTCATGATTGCGATGTTCTCACATATAACAGAGAGCTGCTTGCAAGACTTTGTTACCCAGTTGCAAACCCCAATATGGGGTATGAGTTTTGTAAAGGATATTATCCCAGAGTTACCGATAGGCTGTACGGAAGAGTAACGAGGTTATTTATTTCACCTATTATAAGAGCTCTTAAGAAAATAGTAGGTCAATTACCATTTCTCGTTTACCTAGATAGTTTCAGGTACCCACTTGCGGGCGAGTTTTCTATGAGTGTTGATCTAGCTAGAATAAACCGCATACCTGCAGATTGGGGTCTTGAAGTCGGATCCCTGGCTGAGGTCTTTAGAAACGTCTCCATGAAAAGAATTTGCCAAGTGGACTTAGCTGATAATTATGAACATAAGCACCAGGACGTATCAGCACACGACGCTGACAGCGGTCTTCTTAAAATGTGTACGGATATATCTACATCACTTTTTACAACTTTATCTTCAGAAGGCGTTCAATTTTCAGAGAGTCTATTCAATACCTTATACGTAACATATCTGCGCATCGCTCAGGACGCGATAAAAATGTATAACGACGATGCAGCGATTAACGGACTCTTTTTTGACAGACACGCGGAAGGACTCGCCGTTGAAACTTTTGTTCAAGGTATCAGAATAGCTAGTCAAAAGTTCCTAGAAGACCCTCTCGGATCTCCTCTCATTCCTAACTGGAATAGGGTTACTTCAGCAATCCCGGACTTCCTGGACCAATTAGAACTTGCAGTTGAAGAAGACAATGCCTAAGTTTGTAATATTCTCAGACCTAGACGGCACACTCTTAGACAATGAAACTTATTCTTTTCAAGCTGCCACCCAGGCACTTGATCTTGTTCGGTCAAAAAATATACCTCTTGTATTATGTAGCAGTAAAACTCCTAAAGAAATTGAGCTGTATAAAAGACTACTAGATAATAATTGTCCATTTATCTCAGAAAACGGTGGGGGAATATTTATTCCTAACACCTACTTCTCAAAAGAGTTTGCATATGATAGAGAAGTTGATGGATATAAAGTAATTGACCTTGGAGCTTCCAGGGAGATACTTTTAGCTACACTAAGATCAATTAGTAAAGAAACTGGAATTCAAATAAGAGGGTTTTCTGATATGAATGTTAGTGAAATTGCGCATTTAACTGCTCTTGACGAAGATACGGCTAAACTTGCAATGGAGCGCGATCACAGCGAACCTTTTATTATTCTTGATGACGAAAAATATGCTGCAACTATAGAGGACAAAATCAATCTAAAAGGGTATAGGCATACGAGAGGCGGCAGATTTCATCATATATTAGGTGAAAATGACAAAGGGAAGGCGGTCAAGATACTGAGCAATCTATATAAATCGGGCTTTGGAGATATTAAAACAGTAGGATTAGGGGATAGTCTTAATGATCTGCCCATGCTGAAAGCGGTTGATATCCCTATTTTAGTTCAGAAACCCGGCGGCAGCTATGATCCAAAGATTAAGATCTCAAACTTAGTTTATGCTGACGGAATAGCCCCTTGCGGATGGAACTCCTCAATCTTAAAGTTGTTTATGAACCTTGATTAAGATACTGCTATTATTTGATAGTATTTAAAAGAGCCGGTGGTAAAATTATAAATGGTGAAGCAAATCTATATTAGAAGAAGGAAAAGGCGCCGTAGAAGTACACTTATGCCCTATATTCTTGGGTCATCGGCGATTTTTATCCTGTTTTTACTCTTCGTTCACCTCTACCTGATAGACATATTCAATCTAAGAGATAATCTGGCACAAGAAGAAAAGAAACAGCCGGAATTTATCGAAATTACAGAATTACCGGTCCCGAAGGAAAAAGAAACAAAACCTCCTAAGGTAACTAAAAGGTTAGCTGAGAGAAACAGAGAGGTACTTGAAGAAACAACTCGAGACAACTTTACAAAACAATCAGCCAGCACCCCTCCTGTACCACCGAGTAAACCAAAACCTGCAGTAAAACCACAGAAACAGACTAAAAAAGTTGAAAAGAAAACAGAGCAAAAACCAGAAAAGCAGTTCACCAGATCAGACATAACCAGGAACAAAGAGGTGGCATCGCTACCTGAAAAACAATTAAAACAAGAAAAACAAACAACAAAAAAAGAACTGCCGGATCTTTCCCGAGAGCAGCTCTTTAGCTCAGCGCCTCAACCTCAAACACTGCCCCAGAACCAAAGAAACCCTCAGGATTTTAGAGGTGTTCCAAACGTCCAGAAAAGAGAAGAAACGGTAGACCTCAGCACGACTGAGTTTAAATACCTATCCTACTTCATTAAAATGAAGAGACAGATTGAGTCTGTTTGGACATACCCTAGGGAATCCGGCATACGTGGAGAATACGGAACGCTTTTTCTCGTATTTACTATCAAGAGCGACGGATACTTAGATGGTGTTCAGTTAATAACATCTTCTGGATACGCAAGGCTTGATAATGAAGCAGTAAGGGCTATTAATGCAGCAGCCCCATTTCCCCCATTCCCTGCAAGCTGGGCTGGGCTCGAGAAACTAAACATAAGAGCAACGTTTGAATATACTGGGAGGAGGATTTTTTAGGGTAGATAAAAACTATACTATAACAACTTGATCTTGCTGCTTTTTCTTTTTACTTACTTCCCCAATCTGAGAGGCCTTTTCCTTAAGTTTCTCCAATCTTTTTAATACCTTTCCAACATCCGTTGAATCTACGACAATAACCATGCCTATACCACAGTTAAAAGTCCTATACATTTCTTCTTGGTCTATTTTGCCTTCTTGTTGAATTAGCCTCATAATCGGCGGCATCAACCATGTGGATGAATCAATTTCAACAGCGCAGTTTTTAGGAAGTACCCTAGGAATATTTTCGAGCAGCCCTCCCCCTGTAATATGAGCCATTGCCTTTATATCAAAACTTTTCATGAGAGCGAGCAAAGTTTTTACGTATATTCTAGTCGGCTCAAGAAGCTCTTTAGCCAATGTACGTCTTAGAGGTTTTGGTTTATCAGATAGATTGAATTTGTTTTTCCCTAAAAGAACTTTTCTTGCAAGGGAGTATCCGTTTGAATGAAGTCCGCTTGATGCAATTCCAATTACTGCATCCCCTGGTTTTACAGCTGAGCCGTCTATTACTTTGTCCTTATCAACAATCCCTACAACAAAGCCTGCAAGATCAAACTCGTCCTTTCTATAAAATCCCGGCATCTCTGCAGTCTCTCCGCCTAGCAGTGCACATCCCGCCTGCTTACAGCCCGCTACAATCCCCTTTACGATGTCTACCCCTTCTTGTGGGGTTAGCTTAGATGTTGCAATGTAGTCTAGGAAAAACAGAGGCTCTGCACCGCAAGTAACTACGTCGTTAACATTCATAGCTACCAGATCAATACCTACAGTATCAAACTTTCCGGTCATAAAAGCGATCTTTAATTTAGTCCCCACCCCATCTGCCGCTGCAAGTAGAATTGGGTTCTTATATTTATTAATAGGGAGCTCATACGCGCCTGAAAATCCCCCAAGCTTGCCCAAAACATTTTTGTTTGCAGTTGATTTTGCAAGAGGTTTTATGAGGTTTACAAATAGATTCCCGGCGTCAATATCAACGCCTGAGCTTTTATAAGTGGTCTTTCCCATTTAGAAAATGAAACATACCTGATTAAATCTATTAGAGGAATATCTCTAACATGATAATATATAAGTTCTTAAGGCACATGAAGAAAACACTTTTCACTAAAATTATCGGTTGCGAACTCCCTATACAGCTTGCAGGAATGCCTGGGATTAATACGGTCTACCTCGCTGCTGCCGTCTCTTCCTCAGGCGGTCTGGGTATGATCTCTGGAACGCACATGGATCCTGATTTTCTATTGGATACGATAGATAATTTAAAAGAGCTGACTAGTCAGCCTTTTGGGGTTAATTTTCTTATGCCTTTCCTTGATAGGGACTGCGTTAAGGTTGCAGCATCGAAATCTAAGCTAGTAGAATTCTTCTACGGAGACCCGGATCCTAGTTTAATTGAAATGGTACACGAGGGCGGAGCGCTTGCGTGCTGGCAAATTGGGTCCCTAAAAGAAGCAATCCAAGCTGAGGAAGCAGGGTGTGATTTGATTGTAGCTCAGGGAACTCAGGCAGGAGGGCATGTCAGAGGAGATGCCAAACTATTACCTTTGATTTCGGAAGTGCTAGAGAATGTGAACATTCCGATAATTGCTGCAGGCGGAATCGGTATAGCAAAGGATATAGCGGAAGTTTTAAATGCAGGAGCCGCAGCTGCAAGAGTAGGGACAAGATTCCTTGCGGCGAGGGAGTCAGGCGCTCATCCTAAATATATTCAGGCGCTTATAGACGCTAAGGCTGAAGACACGGTTTTAACAGAAACATTCTCAGTTGGATGGCCCCATGCTCATCACCGTGTTCTTAAATCTTGCGTTAATGAAGTAAACTCTTTTGAGGGAGAAATAGTTGGTGAAAGGGATTTAGCCGGAGTTAAAAAACCTATTTTTAAGGGAAGTATTGCTCTCCCTACAATAAACACCACGGGAAATATAGAAGCCATGGCGCTTTATGCCGGAGAATCTGTGGGGGCTGTTGATTCAATAAAGTCCGCAGCAGATATTATGAGTGAGCTTATCAAGGAGATATGACAAATAGTCCTGTAATAGATGATTTAGCTTCCAAAAAAGTTTAATAATGGTATTATTCTCCCTCATATTTTGAGAGGATGATTTTCGAGATAATAAATGACATTTCAAGAACTAATTTTAGGACTTCAAGAATTTTGGGCTAAAAAAGGGTGCATTATTATGCAGCCCTACGACCTAGAGAAAGGAGCGGGAACATTTCATCCTGCAACTTTTCTCAGATGCCTAGGCCCTGAGCCCTGGCAAGTGGCCTATGTTGAGCCCTCACGCCGTCCAACAGACGGTAGATATGGTGACAACCCCAACCGACTACAGCACTACTACCAATTCCAGGTACTTCTAAAACCCTCTCCCATAGATATTCAGGACTTATATCTGGAAAGCCTAAAGCATTTAGGCATCGACCCTCTTGCACACGATATCAGGTTTGTAGAGGATGACTGGGAATCTCCTACTTTAGGAGCATGGGGACTAGGATGGGAAGTATGGCTTGACGGCATGGAGATTACGCAGTTCACGTATTTCCAACAGGCAGGGGGGATAGACTTGAAACCTGTATCTGGTGAAATAACTTACGGTACAGAAAGGATTGCGATGTATTTGCAGGGTGTTGAAAGTGTATATGACCTAGAATGGACCAAAGGTGTAACTTACGGTGAAATTCATCATAGAGACGAATATGAATTTTCAAAATATAACTTTGAAGAATCCAATCCTGAAATGCTGAGAGACCTCTTTGAAAAATTTGAGCTCGAATGCTCAAGCTTAGCTGCAAAGAGGCTTCCCCTACCCGCGTATGACTACTGCCTTAAATGCTCACATACTTTTAATTTGCTCGATGCTCGAGGGGCAATAGGAGTTGCGGAACGAGCTTCGTATATAGGAAGAGTAAGAGCGCTTGCAAAAATGTGCGCCGAGGCTTATCTATTTGAAAGGGAGGAAATGGGATTTCCCCTATTGAAAAAGAACCCATGGCAAAAGAGCTAATACTCGAAATCGGAACAGAAGAGATACCTGCCGGATTTTTAGACAACACAATCAACAACCTTGCGTCTCTTACAAAGAAAGCGCTTGAGGAAAATTCCCTAAGCTATGAAAGTATTGATAGCTACGGAACCCCTAGAAGGCTAACCCTTAGAGTTAAGGGTCTTGTGGAAAAACAAGAAGACAGAACAGAAGAGGCTTTCGGGCCCCCAGTAAAAATTGCCTATGATGAGAATGGAAACCCTACAAAACCGGCTCTTGGATTTGCAAAAGCTCAAGGGGTCGACATCAAAGAGCTTACCACTGTTAAACGCGACAGAGGAGAATTTCTAGCAGTAAAGAGACAGATAAAAGGACAAAAAACCGATAAAATTCTAAAAGAAATACTTCCTGACTTGATACTATCTCTACCATTTAGAAAGTCTATGAAATGGGGGGATGGAGAGATCACATTTGTAAGACCTCTTAGATGGATACTCTCAATCTTCGGTGACAAAACTATATCCTTCAATCTTGAAAACCTTAAAAGCTCTAACAAGAGTTACGGCCACAGATTCATGCATCCTAAAGCATTTAAAGTAACAAATTGGGATGATTATGAAAAAGGGCTTGAAGATGGCTATGTACTTTTGGATCAGATACAGAGAAGAGATAACATTAATACAGGCATTAAAGAACTTGCCGAGAAAATAGGTGGGTTCGTTCCTGAAGACCCGGAGCTTCTTGAAACAGTAACGAATTTGGTTGAAACTCCTGTGGTTCTTAAAGGTGATTTTGAAGAAGAGTTTTTATCCCTTCCTAAAGAAGTGTTAATAAGTGTAATGAAAAACCATCAGAAGTACTTTGCCGTTTTTTCCAAATCCGACAAAGATGAGCTTCTTCCACACTTTATTTTTGTTTGTGGAACACCGGTCAAGGATAACGATGTAGTAAGTAAAGGAAACGAGAGAGTAATCAGAGCCAGGTTTACTGATGCCAGGTTCTTTTTTGATGAAGATAAAAGCTCTCATCTTGAAACTAAACTTGACGACCTTAACGGCATGGTTTTTCTCTCCGAGATAGGGACTTATTATCAAAAAACTGAGAGGCTGACGGAGTTAGCCGGCTACCTAGGAGATCAACTAGGATTTAAAGATTCAATTATTGATATCAAACGTGCGGCTGAGCTTTCAAAAGCCGATCTTGCCACACAAATGGTATTTGAGTTCCCTGAGCTACAGGGGACTATGGGTAAGTACTACGCAGAACTCTCTGGCGAAAAAGCTGAGGTTGCCAAGGCAATAGAAGAACATTATATGCCTATAGCCAGGGACAGCGCCCTGCCTGAGTCTGAAATAGGGTCAATAGTTAGTATAACGGACAAAGTTGATGCTATTTCATCCTGCTTTATATCCGGGCTTATTCCTACCGGGACTTCAGACCCCTATGCACTAAGAAGACAAGCGATCGGCATTATAAATATTTCTGTGGATAAGAATTTTCATTTCAGTCTAAAAGAGATATTCCAAAGTAGTCTTGAATTAATAATTAAGCAGACTGGTGATAAATATTCAGACTCATCAGAAGAAACACTGAAAAACATAATAAACTTTATGGCCGATAGATTCAGAAATCTAATGACCTCTGAAGGATTTTCTCAAGACGTAGTCGAGGCAGTTGTTTCAGTTGAGTTTGATGATATCTTGAACTCAAAGAGAAAAATCGAAGCTCTCACCGAATTTCGTAAAGCAACTGATTTTGAAACTCTTGGTGCAGCTTTTAAACGTGTTGTAAACATTGTAAAGGATCACTCTGGGAATGAAGTTCTAAGTGAACTTTTTGTGGAAACGGCTGAAGAACAGCTGCATAGCACATTAAGTGATGTTCGTGAAAAAGTCGAAGCTAAAATTTTAGACAAGAACTATTTAGACTCACTTTTGATTATGAAAGAGTTAAAAGAACCGGTAGACCATTTCTTTGATAATGTTATGGTGATGGATAAAGACCCCAAGATAAAAGAAAACAGGCTCTCTATGTTATCTCAGATAAAGAACCTGTTCTTCAAAATTGCTGATTTTTCTAAACTAAACACATAGCTCTGTGCTGAATATTCCACGCCAGAGCATTTAACCCCCTAAACGCAGCCACAACTCCCCTTAAGCGCACCGATACCTAACTAATAGCTCACCCGTTTCAGAAAATGGGCGCAATAGCGGAACTAGAAAACTGCGCATATACAAGGAAGCTATCAGAGTCTCACCATTGGGGGTCTCAGGGTGTATGGGTCAAACAGGATGCACGATATAGGATTGTCCCCCTCACCTTAATCCATCCTAACCTTCCTTTTAAAAAAGGAAGGGATTACCAAGAAGCAGCAACTATATCTCTCTCAGCATTCCTGTAGAAAAGGAAGGGATTAAAGAAAAACTACAGCTAGATCTCTCGCTTCGCTCGAGATGACGGTTGTTAGGGGGTTTTTGTTATGTATAGCACGCCAATAGATTCCCGATTAAGACCTTCGGGAATGACAAACAAGGGGAGAGGATGCAAGGTGCAGGATTAAAAGATTAGATTCTGAAATGAATTCAGAATGACGGCAAACGAAAAATCTCTCACATGCACACATTGTGTTCGCTCGAGAGGACGGCCTGGTGGTGTTTTCGGTCCAGATTACTCCTCCCCCACGTGGGGGGGAGGAGATTATTTTACCTAACTTGCTATTGCAGTAGACCTAACTTCCCTAATAACAGTAATCTTAACCTGTCCTGGATAGGCTACTTCTTTTTCAATTTTCTGAGCTATTTCATGAGAAAGTAGAGCACCCTCTTCGTCATTTATTTTCGTGCTCTCAACAATTACCCGCACTTCACGCCCAGCCTGGATTGCGTAGCATTTCTCAACACCTCTAAAAGAGCTTGCTATGTTTTCTATATCCTCGATCCTCTTAACATATGCCTCATAGGTCTCTCTCCTGGCGCCGGGTCGAGCAGCAGAAATAGCATCTGCAGCCTGGCAAAGAACACCTAAGAGAGTCTGCGGCTGAGGGTCGTGCGCTGATGCAATTGCTTTAATGATCTCATCAGACTCGCCGTACTTCCTTACAAGATCCTCTCCTATCTCAACGTGAGAACCTTCAAGCTCGTGGTCTACGGCTTTACCAATGTCATGAAGTAAGCCGCCTCTTTTAGCGAGCTTAATATCAAAACCAATCTCTGCTGCTAAAATACCGCAAATAAAGGCTACTTCGATTGAGTGGTTAAGTATGTTCTGTGAATAACTGGTCCTGTATTTTAATTTTCCGACGTGTTTTACAAGCTCAGGGTGCATACTTGCTATCCCAAGATCAAATAGAGCTTCTTCACCTGATTTCTGAATCTCACGCTCAATTTGCTTCTCTACATCGGATACGATCTCTTCTATCCTGGTTGGATGAATACGGCCGTCATCTATTAATTTCTCAAGAGATATCCTTGCAACCTCTCTCCTAATAGGATTAAGCGAAGATACTACGACTGTCTCTGGTGTATCATCAATAATAATATCAACACCGGTTCTAGCTTCAATTGAACGGATATTCCTTCCTTCCCGACCAATTATTCGCCCCTTCATATCATCATTGGGCAAACTCACTACAGAGATTGTCTTCTCACTTGTATATTCACCGGCGTATTTCCCTATGGCTAGAGCAATAATATCCTTGGCTTTTCGCTCTGCATCTTCATTAAGCTGATCTTCTATCTGTTTTAGCTTTTTAGCAGCTTCGTGTCTTCCCTCATCTTCAATAATATTAACAAGCTCGGTTTTAGCAGCCTCTTGAGTCATACCAGCTATTTCTTCAATTTTCTTCTTAGCTTCCTCTACAACAGCGTCAAGATCTTTTCCCTTTTCTTCAAGAGAGCGTTCTTTTTCAGCCATATCACGCTCTATCTGAGCTACCTCTCTCTCTTTCTTCTCATATGATTCGATTTTATTATCAAGGGTCTCTTCACGTTTTTCGAGTCTCTTTTCTACTTTAGACAACTCTCTTTGCTTTTCCCGAGAATCACGCTCAATTTCTGCATTTCTTCTCTCGATAATTTCCTTGGCTTTTAATTCGCCTTGAATTTTAATCTTTTCTGCTTCTTTGTTAGCAAGCTCTATAATAGTTTCAGCTTCGTCTTTTTTTATACCTATATTCTTTTTTAACTCAATTTGTCTATAAAGGTAATGAATAGCAAAACCTATAAATAATGATATAGCAGCCGCCAAAATAACTATCCACGCTGACATATTATTTTCCTCCTAATTTTCTCCTAGAAAAAACTATTCCCTGCTCTGTAACTATAAATCCGACTTTCCGGTCGTCCTTGTCAATCGGTACAGAGTCTAATACTTGAAAACTGTAAGAAAGGCCTACTTTTTTACTCTGCGAAATATTTGATAAAGCCCGATCATAATAGCCTTTCCCATACCCAAGCCTGCTGCCGGATTTATCAAATGCCAGAGCCGGTATTACAAATAGATCAATCTGCTTAATATCCGCCTTAAACAAATGGGCTTGGGGCTCTAAAACACCAAATTTGCCAATCTTAAGCTGCTCTAGATCATGAATTCTATGGAAGTCTAGGGAAGAGCCATTTACTCTAGGGAAATAAACCTCTTTCTCTGTTTGAATCGCTTCTTTAAATATCGATTCAGTCATGACTTCGTTATGAATTGAGGAATAAAGAGCAATGCTATTGGACAGTTTAAATACTTCTAAACTGTATAGATTATCTGAGATTAGTAAACTTTTTTGTTTTACTTCAACATCAGAAAGTGCAGACCTTCTATTAGCAACACTATTCCTGATGCTGTCTTTTTCTAACTTAATATTGAAACTCCCTGACTTCAAAAGGGAGATAAACGACTTATTTTTCCAACCATCATCTATGTTTAAAGGAGTCTTCCAATTCTTCCGTACCAAATTCCTCTCTGCGTGTTCCGTCACCGGAACTAAATGATTCGTTTTCTTTAAGGGAGCTTTCCAATATTTGTAACAATCTGTTTGATCTTTCCTCAGCACGATCTTTGAATTCCTCGAAATCTTTTTCTACTCGGAAGTAATCATCGGTAATCTTGAGCATAGCCAAAAGGAACGAGCGAGGCACAACAATAGAACTTTCAACCTTTGAAATTTCTCTAACCTTATCCTCTATAAAAGATGCTATTTTCTGGACATAGTCCTCTTGTGCATCTGTTTTAATTACGTAATCAATATCAAAGAACCTGATTGTAAGACGTTTCACACTAAGCCTCTGACCTACTTAAATAGATTTCCACCTTTTCAATTACCTTATCGAGCTTAAGTTTCATATCATCTCTTTCCTTCTCAAGCTTATCAATACTCTCACGAAGTTTCAGAACTTCATCAGAAAGATTTCTATGTTCTGCCTCTAACTTTGTCTTCCTAGACAAAGCTTCCTTAATTTTATCCTCAAGAATATCCATTGTTTCCATTGCTTTACCACCACAAGTTTAATCTTATCTTGAAATTTTTGCAAGATGTGTGAAGATAAAAGGCGAAATGGCAGAAAGTTCAATGTTACAGAGACTCGAGGAAGTCGAGAAAAAATATATGGAGATTGAGCAAAATCTTAATCAAGCAGATATCTCTCCTTCAGATATTCATCAATATTCAAAAGAGCTTTCTGATCTTGAAGAAGTTGTAGAGACATACCGTAAGTACCGAAATGCGATTGAAGAAATAGGCAAGAATCAAACCTTATTGAAAGACGCGGAATTAGGGGAACTGGCGCAGGAAGAACTCGATCAACTCATCCCAGATCGGGATAACTTTGAAAATCAACTACGCTTGCTTCTTCTTCCGAAAGATCCTAATGACGGCAAAAACGTATTTCTCGAAATAAGAGCCGGCACCGGCGGTGATGAAGCAGCTTTATTTGCTGGAGACCTTTTTAGAATGTACTCGCGTTATGCCGAAGAGAGAAAATGGAAAATCGAAGTTATCAGCATTAGCGAAACTGGGGGAGGCGGATTAAAAGAAGTAATAGGATCAATAGAAGGAAAGAATGTATACAGCAAATTAAAATATGAAAGCGGCGTACATAGGGTACAAAGAGTTCCTTCAACAGAAACAAGCGGCAGAATCCATACCTCTACAGCAACTGTAGCAATCCTTGCTGAGCCGGACGACGTAGAAGTAGTAATTGACGAGAAAGATTTAAAAATAGACACATATAGGGCTTCCGGACCAGGCGGTCAGCACGTTAATAAAACCGACTCTGCAATTAGGATTACTCATCTTCCATCAGGAATCGTAGTTCAGTGCCAGGATGAAAGATCTCAGCACAAAAACCGTGCACATGCGATGAGAATGCTAAAGGCAAAACTATTTGAGATTGAAGAAGAGAGGAGACGCAGTGAATTTGCAGATGAAAGAAAAACCCAGGTTGGAACCGGGGAGAGAAGTGAAAAAATAAGAACCTATAATTTCCGTGATGGCAGAATTACAGACCACCGAATCAATCTTACACTATATAAAATTGACGCAATATTGAGCGGTGAGCTCGACGAGTTAATAGACTCACTTACAACTTATTACCAAACTGAAGCCCTAAAAGGAAACTAGCTCTAAGAGCTAAAACAAAACCTTAATCTAATAATTTAAGAGCTTTTGTTGTATTTACCCCCATGATAAATAAAATATAGATATGGACTGGTACTCGGTTGTAGCTCTTTGTTATTTCCTATCATCAATTTTTTATGGAAGCCATTTTTGGCCGAAAGGGAAAAATCTGTCTAAATTTGGTTTTTACTTTATTGCAGCCGGAACCACAATTCAAACATTAAGCCTGGTCTATGCTTATGCAAAAGGTGAACCCTTAGCACAGAGTTTTGTTACGACACTTTACCTTTTTGCATGGTTTATCTCACTTGTTTATATAGCATCTCAATTCAAATTCAAGGCTTCACTGCTCGGCGCATTTGCAGCCCCGCTTGCATTTATTTTGACACTCCCTAATGTCATCATACCTCATGGGATTATCGAGCAAAATCCTACATTAAGTAATCCATGGATACTGATTCATATTGCCCTCATCTTATTGGGCGAAGCTTTGTTCACGGTTGCGTTTATATCAGGAGCGCTGTACCTATTCCAGGAAAACAAGATCAAATCCAAACATGTAGGCAGTTTCTTAGAAAAATTTCCCTCTCTTACTACCCTTGATCGAATGAACCACCTTTGCCTTATTATAGGGTTCCCACTGGTAACAGTTGGAATTGCTCTGGGGTTTTTGTTAGCAAAAGAAATCTTAGGCAGTAATTGGGTTTGGGGACATAAAGAAACCTGGTCTATGGTTACATGGATACTCTATGCAGTGCTGATTCATGGAAGGTTGTCATCAGGTTGGAAAGGAAGAAAAGCCGCTTGGGGAGCAGTTCTTGGATTTGCTATAATCCTCTTCACTCTATTCGTTATAGGATATCTCTCCCCTGGACAAGATGGTTTCCTCGGTTAATAATAATTATAGTATCAATCTAATTCGCATCGCGCAGAGTTTATACAAAGTAGGACTTTTTATACAAAGTAGTACTTAAGGAGATTCAGTTTGGCCAAGAAAGAACAACTTGATGAAGTTTACTATCTTGGATATTTCAAAAAACTTTATGAGTCATGGGAAGAGTCCACTCATAAAATGATGGACGTATGGTTCAATAGCCCTCTTATGGATAGAGCTGTTGAGAAGTCCTCGGAATTTAAGAATTATGTTCAGGTTTTTATGGAGCAGTCTTTAGAACAGAGAAACGTTCCGGAAAGAGATGAAATGGACAAGCTCATTAACACAATTGATGCTCTTGAATTAAAAATAGCTAAAATGGAAGAAAAGATTGAAGACTTACAAAAGCATCCAGAAAAAACTTCAAATAAACCCAAAAGTAGAGTCAAAAAAGCTAAAGCCAAAACCCAATCTTAAAATCAGACATGCAATCCCTTATGCAAACTTTTATTAAAAACCTTATGATACAATCAATTTCTTCAAGAAAAAAAATAGGCAGGTGAATGAAATGGGATATGAATTTATCAATTTCGAAAAGGAAGATAGTGGAGTAGGTATTCTAGCGATAAATCGTCCTAAGGCTTTAAATGCACTTAATTGGGACACGCTCAAAGATCTGGGCAGCTTTGTTGAAAATGATCTTCCTAAAGAAGAGTTAAGAGTTTTGATTATTACTGGCGAAGGAGATAAAGCTTTTGTTGCTGGAGCCGACATCGCTCAGATGAGTGAAATGTCTGCATCGGAATTCAAAGAGTATGTAGATTATGCACACAAAATTTACAATTTAATCGAAAACGCCCCCTACCCTTCAATAGCGGCTGTGAATGGATATGCGCTGGGGGGAGGATGTGAGCTTGCCCTTGCGTGTGATATAAGAATCGCATCTGAAAAAGCCAAACTTGGTTTCCCTGAGGTTAAACTTGGGATATTCCCAGGCTGGGGAGGTTCACAAAGAATTACAAGAATCATGGGCAACGCTAAAGCCAAAGAACTTATATTTACAGGCGAGATGGTTAGTGCTGAAGAGGCTCTTAGATTTGGTCTTGTGGAAAGAGTAGTTCCACATGAAGTAATTATGAAAGAAGCAAAAGAATTGGCGGAATCTATAGCCAAAAGAGCGCCGCTGGCTGTAAGCGCGGCAAAGAAAGCTATAAACACAGGGTCTGAGATGGGCTTGGACAAAGCGCTGGAGTTGGAGAAAGAACTGATTATCTCTTGTTTTGATACAGACGATAGAGCAGAAGGGATGAAAGCTTTCCTTGAAAAAAGAGAGCCTGAATTTAAGGGGAAATAGATATGGTTTAATAATTTAGTATAAGGTAAAGTATTAACCTATAGTAAAAATACCAAATATAAGTCAATTCCAACAAAACGGAGGTTTAAATGCTAACTAAAATATTGAGGAGCCGTATAACTTTTTCTTTATTCGTAGTGTTATTAGCAGTTTCATTTAACTTAAGTACAAATGCATTCTCAAAGGAGGAGAAAATGTCTGGAGATATTCAGGAAACACCATCAGGACTAAAATACATAGTGATTGAAGAAGGTGAAGGGGATAAGCCTACAAATGGAAAGAAGGTAAAAGTTCATTATACCGGCAAATTAGAAGACGGGACTGTTTTTGACAGCTCAGTAAAAAGAGGCGTTCCAATTGAATTCACTCTCGGCGTAGGACAGGTAATCAAAGGCTGGGACGAAGGAATCGCCGATATGAAAGTAGGCGAGAAACGCCAGCTTATTATACCGCCAGATCTAGGATACGGGCCTAATGGTTATCCACCTGTAATTCCCGCTAATTCAACCCTTATTTTTGATGTAGAATTGGTAGAAATTAACTAAACATCTTATACCGGTAGATTTGCACATAATTTGATTAATGTAATCTGATTTACAAAAGAATGTCCTTAAAGAGGGACAATGAATTATCTAGCTCATTTATATCTAGCAGAAGATTCAGATGAATCATTATTAGGAAATCTACTGGGTGACTTTGTCAAGGGCCGTCTCGTCGAGCAGTACAGCCCTGAGATCATTAAAGGCATCAAAACACATAGGAAGGTAGATGCATATACAGATGCCCATCACAATTTCCTAGCTTGTAAGAAGCTATTAAGAGCCGACAGGCGAAGATTTGCCGGAATTATCGTAGATCTAGGCTTTGATCATTTCCTGGCTAAAAATTGGCCCAACTATTCAGACCTAGGACTAAGCGAATTTACCGATAGAGTTTACAGTGTTCTATTAGACCGCGAGCAAACTCTGCCTCAAAAGCTAAGACAGCGTCTGCCCTACATGGTTAAAGACGACTGGCTTGGGTCTTATAAAAATATAGAGACAATTGGACTTGCTCTTCATGCTATTTCCAAACGACTCAGTCGTTTTGAGAAGGCCAAGCCAATAAAAGACGGTTTAGATGATATTAAAAGTAACTATGAAGAGTTCGAGCAAAACTTCAATGAATTCTTCCCGGATTTAATAGCCTTTGTTGATAATTATAGAAGAACTACATTTGAGACCGGCAAATCACCTTCTACTGACTTGATTATTAAGTAAAGAAACCGTTTCATCCCAGCTAGCATTAAAATCCGAGCTACTGACTATATTAGGCCAGCTCAAATCCTGATGATCTTCAATATAGTTGTATATCTCAATTTGCCTTGGTGACAAAAAGACATTAGGAGACTGCAAGCCCCCTATTGCAGCATTTACTCTGGCAAGCTGTGTATTGGTCATAGGCACGTATTTGTAAGAAGTTCCGGACAAGTAGTATTTAGGTCTGCTATCGGCTCTAAATGTGGTTTTTGGAGAAACCGAACTTTCTCCGACAATTTCTTTTGCTATAGAACTCTGCTCAGAATTCTCAGTGAAAATATGTCTTGCGACATTCTGAGATTTAGCCTTGTTTACAAGATCTCCATATGAGATGATGTCGGGATTGAACTCAAGCTCTACAACCTCATGACCACCCATGAAACCGGGCTTAGTCGAAATAACACCATTAACATTGGCGAGCTTCCCTTCACCTACCCAAAAGCAGTGCATAGCAAATACCGCACGTTCCGATCTTCTGTTATTAACATTGAGCTCTTGCGCCAAGAGACTTAGATATGGAGGCACGCCCTTATTATCATTCTCTAGAGCTGTAATCATGGCTCTTACTAGCCCCGCCTTTGTATAATCCCCGTTTAATCTTGGAACAAACTCTTTTCTATCTGGGGCAATAATTCTCACAACAGGATTATTCCAGGAAGGCTCTCCAAACGATTTAAGAACTTGTTCATCAGCACGCCGGTTCAGGTGGAACTGGAGCATTACAAGAATAGAGATGGGAATATATCGTACGCAGCTTTACTACGTGGAATCAGTATAACAATCCCTTACAATCTATAAAATGGTTTTCATCAACATATATACTTACTGTTCAACATCTAAAGTTG
>Ga0307378_10004266_pt1 | contig 20513 bp, 14 predicted proteins | sample UN1MG_FD_202238 | JGI IMG/M metagenome (GOLD analysis project Ga0307378, IMG submission 202238) | Soil microbial communities from Risofladan, Vaasa, Finland - UN-1 | ecosystem: Environmental > Terrestrial > Soil > Coastal area > Acid sulfate soil | place: Finland: Risofladan, Vaasa | collected... | reverse complement strand
TTGCTTGAACCACATTTGTTTTTTCGATAGTCTTTTGTTCATGGCCATCCCTTTCAAATGACGGTTTCGGTTAATGATTTTTCGAGAATCATAACCGTTGAAAGGATGGCCTTCATATTATCTAAATGTTGCAGCAGGGCTCGCCGATAGGATTGACGGCTGTGCGGAAAATAACAGGGCCGTGAATCAATTATCAGTGGATAGCGGTTGCTTTACCAACGGCAAAAGCATATAATTCAGGAATACGCGTTGGCAGGCTGCCGCAGGCCGGCGAGAATCGGGCCTGCGGGTGCTGTAAAGCATCGCGTAATTATTGTTTTTATGAACTCATGAGGAGGAGTATTATGTCGGGCAAATCCACAATTCGGATGGTCTCCATTTTCATGCTTGCCGTTATCTGCAGCGCCGCTTTCGGCGCCGATCCGGTTGGCTGGTGGAAATTTGATGAGGGGAGCGGGTCAACCGCCTATGATTCGAGCGGGCACGGATACAATGGTTCGATAGAAGGCACAACGAGCTGGGTAACCGGGGCTGTCGGTCCCTATGCGCTGCGTTTGACCAGTGGTTACGTGGTTATAGGGGACCGTTCTGCACTTCGGCCTTCACGATTGACGGTTTGCGCGTGGGTGAATCTGCCCGGGCCGCAGGCGGATTTTGCGCGACTGCTTGTCAAGGGCAACGACAACTCCGAATCGTACAACTTTCAGTTTAGTGGGTACTATCTCCACTTTGGCAGCCAGGACACGGGCGGAGGCGGACACGGTGTGGGTCTTACAAATCCGCTGTGGCCCGACGACTGGATTTTTGTGGCGGGCGTCTATGACGGGAGCAACATGATTCTCTACGTGAACGGCGAGCCTGACAATTCTGCGGCAGTCGGTTCGTTCACCCCTATCCAGGATGACGGCCCGCTGGTAATCGGCGCACGCGCGCCGGATATGGATCGGAGGATGAACGGCAGCGTGGATGACGTGCGGGTTTACAACTACGGTCTTTCGCCAGCGGAGATTCACGCGATCTACTGGGCGGTGCGGGACCCGAGTCTTGCCGGCGGTCCTAACCCTGATGACCTGGATGAAGATGTCAGACCGGATGTGGTGCTGATGTGGTCGGCGGGGCAGGCCGCAGTTTCGCACGATGTATATTTGGGCACGGACTTTGACGATGTGAACAATGCCACCAGTTCGAGTCACGCCGGCGTCATTTATGACAATGTCGATGTGAACTACTACGACCCGTCGGGTCTGCTGGAATTCGGTGTCACTTACTACTGGCGCATCGACGAGGTGGGCTCGGGGGAGACGCTGAGGGGCGCAATCTGGTCCTTTACCACCGATGACGGCAAAGCCCGCAATCCGAATCCTGCGGACGGAAGCTTCGCGCCACTTGAGACGATCCTTGAATGGGCGGGTGCGCCTCTGGCAACGTCTCATGATGTGTATTTCGGGAGGTCACTCTATGATGTCGGTGAGTTCGCGACGCCGGTCAGCGCCGGGCAGACTGATACCTTTTACAACCCTGGACCGCTGGTGGAGGCGAGCAACTACTACTGGAGGATCGACGAGCGGGGGCCGCAGCTTGTCAAAGGCGACATCTGGGGGTTCAGCACCGCCGGCGGTCTGCATCTGAAGGTTGACCTAGGGCTTCCGCAGTGCTTTGACGGGGGCGCCGTGGTGATTACGGACCCGCCAGTGGAGGGCACAGTGAAGGAAGGATGGTGGGGGTTCGTGGCATCTCGCTGGGCCGATATGTACATGCACGACGCGGTCTGGGAGAGGGGTGAAAACGGAGAGGGTCCGCCGCCCGATACCGACGGCATCGCTGGGTCTGGCGTGCACGTCGCCATCGGCTGCGGGGGTGTGGGTGACGGGGGCTTTCACGTGTACAACATGTGCCGTGACAACCTCGGCGGCGACGGCTGCCCCACCGGCTCACCGGTGGGAGGTGCGATTGCCAACGGGTGGTATCACGACGTGGACTGGGGCGGGGAGGCGACCGGTGACATCCTCCTGAGAATCAACGGTCTGCCGCCGGGCGAGTATATCCTGATTAGTTATCACAATCACTGGGAGCCGTGCAGCCAGGGGACGCGTAACTGTCTGAATTGTTATTCGCACATGCCCAACATGCCCGCCGTGACGGCCCAGTCGCTTCCTGTCAGCGGATTGCCCGAATATGGGAGCTGGAACTTCACGCCCGGCACGGGAGTGGGAGTGACGGCCATCCAGAACGACTACGACATTGACGTTTCGTGTGTCACTGAAGATGAGCAGGTTTCCACTTCCACTATTCGCTTCCATACCGACGGCAATGATGTTCTGGTTATCTATGACGGCGGCGATAACACGTATCCGGATCCTGCACGGCCCGACCGAGAGGGGTCAAAGGCCATTTTGAATGCGTTTGAGATTATTGCGGTTGCGCCGGACGAGCCCGAGCAGCCGACGGCATCCAACCCAAGTCCGACCCAGGGCGCCGAGGACGTTGATCCCGATGCCGTTTTGAGCTGGACGCCGGGCGAGGGTGCGATATGGCATGATGTATATCTCGGGACGGATTTCATTCTTGTACGCGACGCGAATACTGCCTCCGCGGTGCACCGTGCGACACTCGGCGGTGCGGTGAACAGCTACGACCCGTGCGGTCTCGAACCGGGAGGGACGTACTTCTGGCGGATTGACGAGTCGAATGGCGTGGACACTTACACAGGAAGCGTATGGTATTTCACGGTGAGAGATTATATTCTCGTGGACGATATGGAGTCCTACGACGAGACCAACGACATATCCGAGACGTGGCTGGGGTACCCGTACCCTGACACGGACAACTACGCCTTTGTTTATCTTGAGCAGTCAACGGTTCACGGCGGGCAAAAATCAATGCTATTCTACTATGACGCATGGTTTGGGACGTACTTTACGGCTACCCGCATCTTTGCGAGCCCGCGGAACTGGAACCTGCCGGGAGTGAACCATTTGTCGCTCTGGTTCCACGGCTATTCTTACAACATGGCGGATGACCGGATGTATGTTGTCTTGAAAGACGATGCCGGTCACGCGGGCACGGTGATGTATGATGGCGATGCCAACGACATCACGAAAGAGCAGTGGCTCGAGTGGAATATCCCGCTGGAGGATTTTGGCGACCAGGGGGCGGACCTATCGCAGGTAGAGGAACTGATAATCGGCGTGGACAGCGAGTGGTGGGCGGGGGTCATATACTTCGATGATGTTCGACTGTATGGGACCCGATGTATTGCCGAGTACGCCCCAACTGCAGACGTGACGGGCAATTGCATGGTGGATCTGGAAGACTTTGCAGTGCTTGGGAGTCAGTGGCTTGGTCCGCCTGCCACACCGTCGGCCGACATCGCGCCAAATCCGGCCGACGGCTGGGTCGATGGGCTGGACTTAGCGGTGCTGGCCGGGCAATGGCTCGAGATAGGGCTATTTCCGCCGGAGTAGGGGGCAGTTGCATAGGAAACCATTTGTTCTGCGTCTTCTAAAGGGCGGCGCATCGGGTCGTTGCGGCCGGCATCGTAGGCGACCGGCGGGGTGCGTGGGCTCAGTCAAGGCTGGTTTCCAGGCCTTTTGCCAAGAAAAATCCTTGATTTATGGGACGGAATCTGCTATGGTGACTGTTGTTGCCGGTCGAGACGACCACGATTGACATAAATGGAGTGCAGAACCAGGTTGGAATCTTCGCAACTCTATTTCTATCATATACTTATGACTCTTCGGAGGTGGACTATGTACAGGAATTCGGCTTTGCTGGTGTGTGTGGTTGTTGTGTTTTGTTTTGCCGGCGGGTCCGCACTCGGCCAAGCTATAATGCAGTGCGACACGGGCGGATGCGGGCCGCTGCAATCCGGCTGGACCGGCCTGAGTGGTTGTGGGACCCACATCAATGTCGCTGGCAGCGGTATCGATGTGACGCTCGCTACGGGCAATCCCGGGGCGTGCGAGTGCAGAAATCCGGGCGGGACGGGGACGTTAGCGGACGTGGAGGCCGATTTGCTGTTTGCAAACGACGAACAATCGAGTCCCGGCGGGGATTTCATTATTACGCTGAGCAACCTGACATCCGGCATGACCTATCGGCTGCTGAGCTATCACAACCGTTCGGATGAAGGCGATACTACTATTCCCGGCGTGACGATTACGGGCGGCACGCCGATTTCCGTGCCGGCCAGTATTGTTCAGACGCACGCGATTATGGACGACCCGGCCGAATGTGTCTTTACCGCTGGAGCAGGCGATGTTTCCATCCGCTATCTTGCGCCTGTCGGCGGCTGTGCGGGATGTCAGGCTTTTCTCAATGGTTTTGTTCTCGAATACGTTGGTCCGACGATAAGTTTCGCTACGGATACGTCAGGGGGGATTGAGAGCATCAGTCCCGCACTTGTTGAGGTCAAGCTCACCAATCCGGTGGGCGGGGCAACATACACGGTGCAGTACGCCGCCACGGGTGGTACGGCGACGCCCGGCGTGGACTACAATCTCACACCGGATACCCTCGTTTTCAATCCCGGCGACACGAGCAAATTCATCAGCATCGAGATTATCAGCGACCAGGAGCTGGAAGAGGATGAAACAATCATCCTGGAGCTGTCCAACGCAACCGGTCCCGACGTGATGCTCGGGATATCACAGCACACGTATGTAATTTCCGACCTGGCGCCGAAGGTGCTGTTCGACAGCGCAGCCAGCAGCGGTCTCGAAAGCCACAGTCCGGCAATGATCAAGGTAAAATTGTCACACGCGAGCGATGACACAGTGACGGTGAACTACGGCGTTACGGGAGGTACGGCGACCAGCGGGGCCGATTACTCTGTGGTGGGCAACATGCTGACCTTCGTGCCGGGCGATGTGACCGAGTACATAAGCATCAATATTGTGGATGATACAATCACCGAATCGCAGGAGACCATTGATCTGGCGCTGTCCGGTCCGGTCAACGCCACGATAGGGACGCCGGCCCAGCACACTTATTCGATTCTGGACAATGAGCAGGGGGTTTATTTCGACGGACTGATCTGGTATTACTCGAGTACGTCGAATCCCCTTTACGTGACGCCGGAAAATCAGCTCGTCTGGGCGCCCGAAGGCGAGGAGCAGATAATAACGCGCCTGCCGGAGCAAAGCCTCAGCGTCGGTAACAAGGTTGAGATGACCTACTGGTGGATGACAGACGGCGACCATGATTGCCCGGACTGTTTCGCATGTCCCGACGGCTGCTATGATGATTCTATAGAGTGCATCGCGGGCACGAGCGACCTGCGCGCCGGGCTGTTCGAGGCGGACGGTGAGTACATAACCGGGGACGGGTATTCGGTGACTGGCAGCTCGGTATTTGCGGGATATAAAGGTTATGCCTGGCGGTTCGGGCCCAATATGTTAGCGGGGCCGACACGCTGGGTGGATTGCACGGGCGAAGTGCACAAGACGGGGAATTTTCAGAAGAAGTCTGCGAGTCTGGACAATCTGATGTACACGAATGACGGACTGGAGGCTTACATTCCGGGCTTCGAGCTGACCCCCGGCGAATGGTCGCTCTGGACCATTTCACTGGAGCACACGGATGATGGCATCGTATCATCGATAACTCTCAACGACACAACCTACACGTGGACGGACACCTCGAGCACTGACCGGCCGAGCAAGATAGACGTCTTTGCCTTCCACATGCGCAACCACCGTCCTTACAGCATCTGGACCATTGAGCCTGTGGCGCCGCCGCCGCCGCCGTGCAAGAATCTTGCCGGCGACCCCATCATCGACTGGGACGACCTTGGAGCGTTGGCGGATTGGTGGATACATCGCTGCCGCGAGGGGGAATGGTGCGAGGGGCGTGACATCAACGAGGACGGTGCGGTAACGATGTTCGATTTTGTGTGCCTTGCCTACTGGTGGCAGCAGCCTTGTCCGCCCGAATAGCGTCCGATCCCTGATAATATAGGGTAAGGAAAGACCTCACGATGTCACTGAGGCCTCCATGGGGGAAAGCCCGTAATAATAGAATTATCAAACTGCGGGCTCTTCGCAAGGCCAGTCATGTAACAGAACCGCCAATTTTCAGCGCCGCTCGTGTATATAGGAGGCGCGATGGCGCCCGGCAATATATTCAAGGCTTGCAAGGAGAAGGATTGTGATTGTCAAAACAACGTTGTGTGTGGTCTTGCTGCTCGGATTTGCCTTTTGCGGCCGCGCCGAAGAAGCCACGGTGTTTGACAATATGGTCTGGTATCATTCGCATGACCCCTCAAAACTGTCCGTGAATGCTGACGGTCAGCTCGAGTGGACGCCGGGCAAGCCGCACACACTTTATGTCAGGCTTGCCGAGCAGGATCTGAGCGATGTGGGCAGCTCCATCACGATTTCCTATATGTGGCACAGCATTGGCGATTACCTCGGTTGTGACTGCCATGACCCGCCCAACTGCAATTTCGATGACGATGTCACGTGTCTGGCGGGAACGGGGGACTTCCGCCTGGGGCTGTTCGATTCAAATGGCAAGGGTTACATCACCGGCGACTATTTCGGCGAAAAGAATCCAATATTCCTCGGCTATCTCGGCTACCAGTGGCGATTTCACCCTCACGTGTGCGACAGCGAACGCTTCATCGAACAAAAACCGGACGGGACTACGGAATCCCACACGAATGTAACCTGCTGGAAACGCAATCAGCCCTATATCGAACCTTGCGGCCAAGAGCTTCTTGGCGACTGTGACCCACGGCCCTGGGTACGAATCATGAGTCCCGAGCCGGCCTGCTTCGATCTCGGATTTGACGAGTGGGGCCTCTTGATCATAGAGGTTGAGCGAGTCTCTTACAGTGCGCTAAAGACCACCTTTACCTTCAATGGAGAAACCTTCGATGTCACGGACGGCGACACCCTTTATCAGCCGGACAAGATAGATGTTTTCGGCGTCCACTTCTCGAATGCCCGCCCCTACGACATTGTGGTCCTTGAATCCCTCCTGCCTCCTCCGCCGCCGTGCAAGAATCTTGCCGGCGACCCCATCATCGACTGGCATGATCTTGAGGCCCTGAGCGATTACTGGATAACGCGCTGCAGCGCCGGGAACTGGTGCAACGGGCACGACATCAACGAGGACGGCAGAGTAACGATGCCCGATTTTGCGTGCCTTGCATATTGGTGGCAGCAGGTTTGTCCGCCCGAATAGCAACGTGTCTATACCGAGCTTTTGTAGTTGTGGGCGCGGGATCTCGGCCAGATCACCCATACCAGGTTCTTTTCTTTGAGCGGGGATGAACCAGGCCGAAAAAGAGACGCACTACGTTTGCAAACATGAGGGGAATCTGGTAGACTCTTTCGTTTGAGTCGTTGTCAGGTGCACTTGACTGCGGCGGAGTGCAAACCCGAAGTGACCGTTTGAACTGAAGTTATCACCGTGAAGGAGCTATTGGAATGTCGAAGAAGCTGACTGGTCTAACATGTTTAATCGTGGCGCTGACTTTGTCGGGCGCGGCGCGTTCGGGGGTCCGTCTGGCGTTCGACTGCGGAGGTTGTGGTCCGCTTCAGGAGGGCTGGATATGTATCCCATCGTGCGGAACGTACCGGGACGTGGGCAATACGGGTATCGATGTGACCGTGGGGCTTCTGATTGAGCAGGGCGAGTGCAGTTGCCGGAGCTATTTCGACGAATCGTCGGACGGTCCTGCGACGGGGCCGCTGGCGTACGTGGAGCAGGATTTTCTGTTTTCCAATGACAGGCAGGATTCGCCCGACGCGGATATTGTGATAACCTTCAACGGGCTGATCGGCGGGGCAAGGTATCGTCTGGTGAGCTACCACAACCGGCTGGACGAGGGCCAGACGACGATACGTGGCGTGGAGGTTACGGGTGCGAGTGACGTCATCAAGCCTGAGACGATTGACCAGGAGCACAACCGGATAATTAACCCGGCGGTGATTAGCTTTACTGCCGGCGGCGGGGATGTGTCCATTCGGTATATCGCTCCGGCCAAGAGAGGCAAGCGGGGACAGGTGTTCCTGAATGGTTTCGTGCTGGAAGGCGGGCGGCCCGATGTATCGTTTGAATCGGCGACATCCTCAGCCGTTGAGAAAGAGGGAACGGTTGCTCTCAAGGTTGTGCTTTCGGAGGCTCAAGAGCAGCCCGTTACTGTCAAGTATGCTGTGACGGGTGGTGACGCTACCGGCGAGGGGCTGGACTACGTCTTAAAGGCCGGCACGGTGACATTCGCGCCGGGAGAGACAGCGAAGAGCGTCGATATCAATATCGTTGGCGACGGCATGGACGAAAACGACGAGACCATTGAGGTGACACTGACAAACGTCGAAGGCGCGGACGCTGAAATGGGCGCCATCACGAAACACACGCACACGATTGTGGATCCGAGGCCTTCTTTGGGACTCGTTCCGAATAGAGCCGTCAAGCTCGAATCCGAATCTGTTGTGGAAGTGGTGGTCAGTCTCGAACGCGCGTCGAAGAGCACGGTAATGGCGGACATCAAAGCGGTGGGCAGCACGGCCAAGTCGGGGACGGATTATAAGCTGGCGGAGTCAGGGACACTTACCTTCGAGCCGGGCCAGACCACCAAGACCATCGAAATCGAGCTTATCAATGACGGCTCTGACGAGGGGGCCGAGCAGATTGTGCTGGAGCTTTCCAATCTTGTGAATGCCAAGGCGGGCGAGGTGCGTTACACGTGCACGATTGTTGACGGGTGGTCGGAGTATGCGTTCGAGATGTTCAAGCTTGATCTTGGCTGTGCGGGGAAGCCTGAGACGCTGAAGGCGGGCTGGACGCCGTGGGAGATTCCGAATGGCTGTGACGGTCAGCCGCACGAGGGCCGGTCAATTAAGAACATAGCGGGGACGGGCGTCGATGCGCGGCTGAGCATCGCCGGCGACAAGGCGTGGGGGAATCTGCGCTGCGAACAGGGCCAGCCGATTTGCAATTCGTATTACTCATATTTTAACAACTACTCGGTGGAGGCGGGGATTGAGCTGAAGCTGAGTGGACTTGCGGCGGGCGAATACTGGGTCTATACGTACCATAATGTGCCCAGCCAGAAAGTCAGGGCCATACCCCGGATAGCAGCGACAGGCGCGGGCGTCAGGCAAATAGGCGTTGCGGAGGGCGCACACATAGTGAACGAAAAGCTGGATGACAATGTTATTCCGTCGCTCGTGAAATTCTATACGGATGGTTCGGGTCCTGTGACGATTACATACCATGCGCCGCCGGGCTCCAATGCCGCGGTTAATGCCTTTGCGCTTCACAACACGGTGACGCCGGCGTATGCAACGAATCCTGTGCCGGCGCACAAGGCAAAGGATGTTTCGCCGGATTTGACGCTTCGGTGGGTTGCGGGCTCAAGTGCGGGTTCGCACCATGTTTATCTGGGTACGGATGAGCAGGCGGTTGAAAACGCGACAACATCTTCAGCGGAATACAAGAGCAGCGTGACTTCGAACAGTTTCAAGTCCCCCCTGCTGAAGTTCGCCCAGACCTACTACTGGCGTATTGATGAAGCTGATGAATCACAAGCCGGCAAGCCGTACAAGAGCAAGGTGTGGAGGTTCACCGTTGACCGCGGACAGGCACGGAGCCCGGCCCCTGCCGATGGGGGCAATGCGCTGGAGCAGGCGGTGCTTCGCTGGTCGGCCGGGGCCTATGGGAAAAAGCATGAGGTATATTTCGGCACGAGCGAGGCGGCGGTGGCCAATGCGGATAAATCCGTACCGCAGTACAAGGGTTCTTTCACCGAGACCAGCTACAAGCCGGAGGCGCTGAAGGTCGGCACGACCTACTATTGGCGCGTTGACCAGGTCGGCGATGAAGCCTCGGTCAAAGGGGACATCTGGAGCTTCAGGGTGACGAATCCTGTGCACCTGAAGGTTGACTTTGCGCTGCCTAAGAGCGACGGGAGCGGCGTGGTGGAAGGTTCGGCGAAGCCGGGATGGCAGCACTGGGCCGGGCCGCAGTGGGCGGATATGTATATGCACGATGGTCTGTGGGAGAACGGCGGCAGCACAAAGCCAGGCGATGCGGGTATAGGGGGTTCGGGCGTGCACGCGTTTATTACGACGGGGTCGGAGGGTCAGCTCGGTCTGCACGTAAAGGGTATGTGCCGTGACAACCTTGCGGGGGGCGGTCCGCCGACGGGGACGCCGAAGGGTGAGCCGATTGCGAATAGCTGGCTTTATGCGGTTGACTGGGCGGGGGAGTTTACGGGTGACATTCTTCTGGTGCTGACGGACCTGCCCGCGGGGCGGTATGAGCTGATTAGTTATCATAATCATTGGGAGCCGTGCTCGCAGGCGACGCGGCATTGTATGGATTGCGTTTGTGACAACCCGCGAATGCCGCCGATGGCGTCGATTACGGCTAATGCACTTCCGGTAGAGCCGCCCTTCGGCTATGCCGCACATTGGGGCCTGCCGAAAGGCACGGGCAAGGGGGTCAAAGCGGTGGAGAATGCGTACGACGTGGCGCCGACGAATGTGCTGGATGATGATAAGGTTGCCACATCGCGGATTGTTTTCGAGACGGATGGCTCCGAGGTGCTGGTCATTTACAGAGCCAACACCAGGCCCTACCCCGATTGCGGCCGCAACAGAAGAGATGGAAACCGCGGCATCCTCAACGCCTTCGAGCTAAACTTCCTGCCGTAACACAGGGGCTCAGGTTGGTCAGCTTATCACTCGAAAAAAGTGCCGAGCATTGTGGTCATTCCGAGCGCAGCCGACGAACCTAAAAAGCCTTCTGTCCCTTTTCCGCCTGTCCCAGCACGCGGTAGGCAGGGACCGATTCTACTTCACCCTTACGAACGCCCCGACTTCAACGGGAGATAGTTTTTCCTCCCATCTTCAGAAGGAGATTCTTCGCCTCCGGCTCACAATGACACTCTGCTGGCGTGCAGCGTGGAGCGTTTAGGGTGCAGAGTTCGAGGGTGCGCGGTGGAGCGATTCGGCGGCGGTGGTTTGCTGAGCCAGGGCCTTGCGGAATAGCATGAGGCGGTAGGATTTGAATTTTCTGAAGTTCTCGCCGGTGCGTTCGCCGTTGAAATACTTCTGACTTGCCTTGGTGAGCTGCTTGCGGTATTTCCAGGTGAAGAGCTTAAAAGCAATGGGATAGCGTTCCGAGAAGAAGCGGAGGCCCGAGCGTAAGACAGGCTCGCCCACCTTGTTGAGGGCATCAGCCAATATGTCAATAGTCGGCGCAGTCAGCTCGGTGATGTCTATGTCGCGCAGGGGCTCGAAGGGATAGTCCTTCATAAGCTCCCGGAATTTGCCGAGCCTGTGCCCGCCCTTTTGGTGGCGTCTTCCTTCCGTTTCCTTTCGGAAGACGTCACATATCAGCATATAGCCGCCGTCATTGAGCAACCGCCAGGTTTTTTCCAAAGCCGTCTCGAGATGGATATATTGAAAGCTCTCGCTGAAGAGCACGAGGTCGTATCGTTTTTCTGTTTGGACGTCTTCATAGCGACACTCGAAGATATTGACCTGGTCGCCCAACAATTGACGGCCCTGCTCCGCGAAGAAGGAGCTTGGCGATACGGCGTCGACTTTGTGTCCTCGTTCGATAAGCCTTCGTGCCACTGCGCCCGTTCCGAATCCGACGTCGAGGATCGTGTGGACGCCATCCGGAAGATTCGAGATGAGCAATTCCGTGTAGTTCTGCTGAGCCTTGTTGAGATTGCCGATATCCACCGGCAGGTCCGGCGTCCAGTATCCGTAATGCAGGTCTTCGAGCTTGAGGAAATATCGGCCGCAAATCGAAGCTATCTCCAGGCCGACCTCGCGAGAAATGTTCTTCTTTCTTTTCTTCACTTGTGCCTGCTCCAATTATTCCAATAACAGCGTTTCAGATATCCGCCAGCCGCGTGTCGAATACTCCGAAGTCACAATGCGGTCTTTCATTCTCACCGATGCTTTCAAGATACGGCGACGGTGGAAACTTTGCAACAAGTTTTTTCTTTTTTGGCTTGGGTTTGTTTGAGCTGAGATGTCGTGTGGCCCGCGCGGAAGTCGAAGCGATGCCTACACGGGGTGAACAGACGGAGGGTCGTTTTGTAAGCGGCCGGCAAAGGCGGGCAGCATGTCGGCATACGACGCATCCACCAAATCCGCCTGTGCAATCCCAAGCAGGTCCATGTATTTTCTGCACTGGCCGAGCAGCTCGGCTGTGTCGGCCGCACCGGCAGCACCGATGGCTTCAATTTCCACGAACCGGCCGAGGCCTTCGACGACGTCCAAATGAAATTTCACATTTTCAAGAAAGTAGATTTGGCGCTTCTTTTTTACAACCTTGAAGACGCCCAGGGCGGCGGTCAGGACCTGCTTCAATGCCGAGGCGTTCTCAACAGGATACAGCGAAACGTCTGATTGCTTCGGTCCGACCTGATCGGGGCGCTCGTAATGGATAAGACCATTCTCGATGTCCCCCTGTCGCAGCTTCAACCTGCCTTTGGCAACCTTGAAGTACGTATCCGTCTGCCGGTCCATCCCCTTGTACTCGGCTCCCCTTTCACGCAGTATCGCCCTGACCCTCTCCGGATTCGAACACCGCGCCTTGATCTCAACGTTGATATGTCCCATCACTTTGCCCGGTTTTTCCCTGATTCTCCGAAAACCCTCCGAATTCCGCAACCCCAAAAATCACACGCCAAACCTTTGACTATTTTCCCTCATAACTTCCCCCCCACAAAAAGTGCTTGTATATCGCCAGTCCTAACTCTAATATGTGCCCCAGCTTGGCCCTGAAATCGAGGATATTACCACTATGGCCCAAATAATATTTACCCCCGGTGAAGCCGTAAACATGCTCATGGCAAATGACTTGCTCCCGGAAGTGATTACCGACATCAAAGTCAGCGATGACACGCTGGTACTCAATGTTGCCACCCCCTTGCCCCTCGTGGATTCCCTGCCCGTCTCAATCAAATACCTCGGCTTCAAGGAGGGCCGCCTCGAACTGGAAGTCTCGGTCCCCATACTGAAAGGCAAAATGCTCGAAACCGTCGTCCACCTCGTCCAGGGCACACTCGAACGCAGATTCCACGAGCAAATTCAGCTTGACTATCCGAGGCTTTACGTTCATATTAACAGGCTGTTAGTGGCGAAGAATATCAGGTCAGTTGAGGTACGCGAGATAACCTTTGAGCGTGGATTCTTTGAGATTATGGTGGTCGCGCCCTGACCGGACAGGGCGCGGGCTCGTTGAATTGAAGTTTTGAACAAGGAGGACTATTATGAGCGCGTTGGTAGTGTACGCCTTAATCACGGTCGTTTGCGGAATTCTTCTATTCGTTATGGCGGTCTTCGGCGCCGACAGTGACGTGGATGCGGACGTCGATGTGGATGCGGATTTTGACGTCGACGCTGATATGGATCTCGACGCCGCTGACATGGATGTGGGCGAAATCGGAGGCCCGAGCCGGCTGAGCCTGAAGCTAATACTGTTCTTTTTCATCGGTTTCGGCGCAATTGGGTACGTCTCGGCTTACCTCAAATGGCCGGTTCATCACGTCATCTGGGGCCTGCTGGGCGGCGCCGTCGCCTGGTACATCGGCTACGCCATCCTCAAGATGCTTTACAAGCAGCAGTCGAGCAGCCAGGTCCGTGCGGCCTCTTTCGCGGGAGAGCGGGCGAGAATAACCGTACCCATCCCGAAGGGGGGTGTAGGTGAAATAAGCGCCGCTAACGAAAAGACCGGCCAGAGCATCTACCTCAGCGCCCGCGCCGGGGACACGGAGAAGGAATTCCAGAAAGGCGACGTTGTCACTATAAAGTCCGTGACGGGCGGAACGGCAACGGTGGAGTAAGAAGCGCCGGCGCCAGGCCCCAGTGGCTGATTCTCAACAACTTAGTATAGGAGAATGATTATGGAAGGTTTAGGTTTGATTATCATTGTCGTCGCTGCCGTAGGCGGATTGCTTTCCGGCATTCTGATTTTCACCGCCAACTATATCAAGGCTGAACCCAATGAGGCCCTGATTTTCACCGGGCGGCGGCACCGCGAAACGCAGCGGGGATGGAGGGCCGTCGTCGGCGGCGCCAAATTCAGAATCCCCGTCCTCGAAATCGTCAACAGGATCTCACTCAAGACAATGAACCTTGCCGACGTCCGCGTCGTCAACGCCTACTCGAAGGAAGGCGTCCCGGTAACCATCGACGCCGTCGCGAATGTCAAGATCTGCGGCGAGACTGAAATGCTCGCCCGTGCCATCGAAAGATTTCTCGGCACCGAGCCAAGACAAATCCAGCAGATAATCAAGGAAACTCTCGAGGGGCAGCTCCGTGACATCATCGGAGTGCTCACCGTCGAGGAGCTCTACCAGAAGCGCGATATGTTCGTCAACAAGGTGCTGGAACAGGCCGGCGAGGAACTGGCAAAAATCGGCGTCATCATCGACATCATTAACATCCAGGACATCCGCGACGAGAAAGGGTACCTCGAGGCCCTCGGCATCAGAAGAACCGCCGAGGTCAAAAGGGACGCCGCCATCGGACAGGCCGAAGCCGACCGCGACGCCATGAAAGAATCCGAAACCGCCCGACGCGAGGGAGAGGTCGTAAGGGCAGAGCAGGAAAGACAAATCGCCTTGGCAGAGAAAGACCGCGACGTCGCAAAACAGCAGTACGTCGGAGAAACGCTCGGCGCAACAAAAAAGGCCGAGCAGCAGGGACCCCTCGCCGAAGCAAAAGCCAGGCAGGGCGTCGTCATCGAAGAGCAGAAGGTCCTCGAAGAGCAGCAAAAGGCAAGAGAGAGAGTCGAGGCCGCACGCGCTGAGGCCGAAGAGCAAAAATATCGCGCCGAGGTTGTCATTCCCGCGGAAGCCGAAAGGCAGTCCGCCATCCTCCGCGCCGATGGCGAAGCCGCCGCGATCCTGAAAAAGGCAGAGGCGCAGGCCAAAGGCATCCAGCTTACCCTCGAAGCCGAGGCCGAAGGACTCCGAAAAAAGGCCGAAGCCTGGAACGCCTACGGAAAAGCCGCACAGCTCAACCTCGCCCTTGAAGCCATAAAGAGCGTCGCACAGGCGGGCGCGCAGTCAATCGGACAGGTCAAATTCGACAAGGTCATCGCACTCGATAGCGGCGACGGTGACGGCGCCGTAAACAGAATGCTCACCGCCGCACCCGCAGGACTGGTCAAGTTCCTCGAGCAGATCAAAGCCGCCACCGGCGTCGACCTCACCGAAAAGCTCCAGGAAATCATGGCTATGAAAGAAGAAAACCCTCCCGCCGATACCGCGGATACAACAGCGCCGAAATCGCGAATGCCAAAATAGCATGGATTCTGTGTCGAGGCCGGACTGAACCGTCAGTCACCAAAAACGCAGCTAAACCCTTATGCCATCTTCGGCCCCCGGCAGGCGGGGCGCCTTATTTCTCCGCCATTTCATTTCGTGCTGCCGTCACCTGCGCGCCGACCCGAATCGCACGCCGCTCATTTGCCAGGTTGGTTAATTGTCAGTCGTAAACAGCAAGCCGCAAATCCGCCGTCATCCTGTCCCTACGCATGCACGGCCGAATTAATCTCCCGACGAATAACAAATTCTTAAACCCTCAATCCCACGATGGGTTGGCGCCCTATGCAATATGACGGCCGAAAGGAGGCTCTTCGTGATGCTCGGAGTTGAGCGAGAAGGCCAGCTCGCCGACTTCCTTCCATTCTTTCTTTCCATACCGAAAGACACTGCCCAGAATCGTTGCTTCCCTGCAGTCCGGACAAATTCTTTGCTCAACCACAATTTTCACGTCGCCCTCGGCCGTCTGGTGCTGCTCCGCCAGTTCCCGGCAGTAAGAGGCCATATCGTCGTAGATCCCTTTTTCCTTCAGGTCTGCAAGGCTGCCAAAAATTTCTTTGACAAGATTGTCCTCATGCTCAAAGAAGATTTGGTACTTGTCCTGCTCCTGTTTATACTTGCCGCAGCGGTTACAGTACGGCCGCTTCTCTGAGCAATAGTAAAGCATGCCGCCGGCGCCGAGTAAGCCCCCGAGAAGGTCCGCAATGTACGATATTGTCATACCAGTCGCCCCTATCTCAGTCCCCACGTCCCCTGGCCCATCGGAAACAGCTGAGCCCTGCAACTTGAGTTTCATGAACTGGGTAAATGTCATGAGCTCGCGGAGTCTGTACTCGCCGTCGGGTACGCCTTGGACTCCGGAAATTGTAAACTTCATCGTAAAGTAGATGCCGTAGTCGACGGCGGCGTATGCAACCATCACCGCCACGGCTAAAACAACAAGGCTCGCCCCAGCAACCTTTTGATTAATGCGATAGCAGATCGCGAATTGAATCCACGCTATCAGCACCCCAAGAATGAGCCCGCTGATGGGCACAATATACCAAAGGTTCCAGTGAAGATATTCGTTCACCACCGGCAGACAGCCCAGCCCGAAACCGATCGCAAGACCAACCACGATTGAAGGAATTAGTTTAATCGACATGATTCTTACCTCCCTGTTTACATGATGTTTCGCACCTGCTCACTTACAGGAATTTCGGGCCCCGTAATTACTCCGGTCGAAGTATAACTAACGTACTGTTTCCCTGCAACAAGAAATTTTCCTGCATTGGCACGTCTCCTGTATAGCCCTTCCACGAACCGGAATTCACGATCCAGGAGTCATACTCACATACACGTTTGTGAATTATCGTTAATCATTTGAAACGCTCACAGAGAAAGTCCGGAATATTTTGTAATAAACTCCTCCCGGCGGTTACTATTAATTCAGAAAGCAGGTGTTTTTCAGATGTCGGCAGATACGCACGAAGAAATCTTCAAAAAATGGCTGGACGAACACGGCAACCTCATCTTGCGGGTTGTTAGGGCCTATGCCCACATAGGCGAAGACCGGGATGATTTGTTTCAGGAGATTCTCATTCAGTTATGGTCGTCTATTGCTGCCTTCCGCGGCGACGCGGCAGAGACCACCTGGATTTACCGCGTCGCCCTCAACACCGCCCTGGTCTGGCAACGCTCCCAAACCAGAAGACGCAGGCGACATCATCAGCTTATTGCCAACTTGAACCACGCCTCCCAACAAGCAGGCAATTTTTCCGATACGATGCGCGACGGCCAAATCATTGAGCAGCTCTACGATGGCGTTCGCCAACTGCCCAAGATTGACGGCTCTCTTATTCTCATGCACCTCGACGGACTGACCTATGAGCAAATGGCCGACGTCCTCGGAATCACAAAAAACAACGTCGGCGTAAAACTCAATCGAGCCAAGAAGCAGCTCGCTCCATTATTGAAAGGGCTTATCGATGACTTTTGATGAACTGAAGAAAACCTGGCAGTCCCAGCAAACCGGTTTCAAGCTGACTATCGATTCCGATATGCTTCTAAAAGAAGTCAAAAGAAACAAAAAACATTTCGCCTCTGCCATATTCTGGCGCGACGTCCGAGAAGCGGGCCTTTGTGTCATTTTGTCCATCTTTTTCCTGTATGTCGGCATCAGGCTTGCGCTCTGGCCGTTATTCTTGCTGGCTGCGCTCATCCTGGGAGTCGGTCTGTTCCTGGTAGTTGACCGAGCCTTCCAAAAGAGAAAGGCTCCGAAGTCCACTGAATCACTCGGCGGCTGCATCGAAGATGCTCTCGCTCAGGTCAACCATCAGATAAGGCTGCTAAAGAGTGTCCTCTGGTGGTATTTGCTGCCTCCGGGTATCGGCATGACCATCTCTTGCGTATATTTGGCCTACTTGTTGCGCAGGGCGCCGACCTGGTGTCTCTTGATTCCCGTTGCATCCTTCATTGTTATGACTATAGTTCTTTGGCGCGTTTACCATCTGAATCAATGCGCTGTCCGCAAAGAGCTGCTGCCCCGGCGCGCCGAGCTCGAACAACTGCTGAACGCACTTACGACCGCCAACGACCAATCCGCCTCTTGAGCCTGAAACCACGGTAACCATCGGTTGATCGAGCATCGAGTATCGAGCATCGCGCATCATGTACATTGACTCGCCGCCCCCAATACGCTAAACTTGCTCTATGGTATGAAGACGACCAAACCACAGATTATCGCGTTCGAAGTGACGCGGCGATGTCGCTATGACTGCCGGCACTGCCGCGCCGAGGCGGGTCCGCAGGCCGAGTCACAGCAGTTGACCACCGAGCAGTGCAGGAAGATGCTCTCAGCCGTGGCCAGGTACAGCAAGTGCATGATAATCCTGACCGGCGGCGAGCCTATGGAGCGCGACGACATCTATGAGATCATAAGGTACGGCTGCAAACGCCGACTCCGCATGGTCCTGGCGTCCTGCGGCTATCTCATCAACGACCAATCCATCGAAAAGCTAAAGCAGGCAGGCATATCCGCCTTGTCTTTCTCCTTAGACGGCGCCTCGGCCGAGACCCACGATGCCTTCCGCAGGGCCCCCGGCTCTTTTGAGGCCGTCCTCAACGCCGCCCGCCTTACCAAAGAGGCGGGCATCCGCTTCCAAATCAACACCACAATCAGCCGAATCAACATCGACGAAATCGCCGGCATCGCCGACCTGGCCAAGCGTCTCGGCGCCGACTGTTTCAATCCGTTCATTCTTGTCCCCACCGGCCGGGGAGAGCAGATTGCCGATGAGCTTCTGGATCCGCTCAACTATGAAACAGTCCTCAACGAGCTGCTGCGGATGAAGCTCGAATCGCAAATCGAGGTCAGGGTTACTTGTGCGCCGCAGATGGCCAGGATTTGCAGCCAGCAAAAACTCGACCGCATCGGCGCAGGCGTCTCAGGCTGCATCGGTGGACGCGAATTCGGTTTCATCAGCTATCGCGGCGACGTCCAGACGTGCGGGTTCCTGAACCTCTCGGCAGGGAACCTTATCGAGAACGAGTACAACTTCAAGGCAATATGGGAAGGGTCCGAGCTGCTGGAGGAGATTCGCGACGTCTCGGGATACAAAGGCGACTGTGGCGTCTGCGAATATGTCACCACCTGCGGCGGCTGCCGGGCGAGGGCGCACGCGCTCACGGGCGATTACCTGGCGGGCGACCCGGTTTGCAGCTATAAACGGGCACAGAAAAATGAGTGAGCAACTGAGCACGCTGCAAGAGAAACTGTGTAACGCGCTGCAGGAAGGGCTGACAATCTGTCCGAGGCCTTATGCGGATTTGGCAGAGTTTCTGGGCAGCGACGAAGAGAGGATTCTGCGCGAGGTTCGAGAGCTGAAGCAGTCTGGCATTATTCGGCGGATAGGTGCGGCGATAAACGCCCGCGCACTGGGAAGGGTCAGCACGCTGGTGACAGCGCACGTGCCCGACGAGGACATCCCGGCTGTCGCGCGGGCCGTAAATGCGCTCGAGGGCGTCTCGCACAATTATCTTCGCAAGCACTATTACAATCTGTGGTTTACACTTCAGGGGTCGTCCGGCACCGAGATTGAACGCACGCTGGCGAATCTTTCGGGTCGGCTGGGCATCGATTTTCACAGTCTTCCGGTTATACGTATGTTCAAGCTCGACGTTCGATTCGATGCGGAGGGTGAAGGTCGGGCCCAAACGGCCGAAGCGGTGAAGGTCCCCGGTGACATGGTCGCTGAGCTGAGCGAAGATGAGAAGCACGTCCTGTCGGGGCTTCAGGGTGAGCTGGAGGCGACCGCCAAGCCGTTCGATTTTCTGTGCAAAGGCGGGATGAGCGAGAGGCAGGTTCTTGGCATCATCGTGGGGCTGCTTGAGAAAGGCGTCGTCAGGCGGATAGGGGCGGTGCTGGACTATCGCAGGCTGGGCTTTACGGCGAACGTGATGTTCTGCTGTTCGGCCCCGGCCCAAGCGGCCGCGCGAGCGGGAGAGAATCTGGCGCGGTTCAGGGTAGTGAGTCACTGCTACGAGCGCAGGACCTTCGAGGGCTGGCCTTATAATCTCTTTGCGATGATGCACGGGCGCAGCATGGGCGAGATTCAGCAGGTGGTGGACAAGTTCACCGGCTCTGAGGCGATAGACTCTTATGAGCTTCTGCCGACGCAGGCCGAGCTGAAGAAGCGGCCGGTCAGGCAGCAGTTCGGCGAACAGTGAAGACTCTCTCACGTAGCGCACAGGGGTTGCTTTAGGGCCGGTTTGGCGGGCGAGCGAACCGGCGAGGGCTGCACCCAGGCTACGCCGCGACAAGTTGAGTTTGATTGGTCCCCAGCTTGACGATTTCAAGAAGCTCACCCGTAGGGATCTCCGCTTGGCTTCGAGTTTGTTCTGGTTAAGGCCGAAAGTGGTTTCATTTTCATAAGTGTTTGTTGGAACTGAGGTTGGGTCGTTTTTTGGGTTTTTTGGAAAATTGGGTTTGTTTGGGTTCGTTTTGGGTTTGAGGGGCCCTGACGAGCGAAAAATTGGGTTCGTTTTGGGTTCGTTTTTGGGTCTTGCCGAAGGGCCTTCATTTTCGTAATCCTTTGCAGGGCTTGGGTTTGCGCTGATTTTGAGTGTTTTGGAAATTGGGTTTGTTTTGCACGAAAAGGGCGGATTTGTAGAGGATTCTCGACAGAAATCGAACGGAGAAGGCGCAGGACACAAGACACAAGGATTCCGC
>Ga0307378_10004265_pt1 | contig 20516 bp, 13 predicted proteins | sample UN1MG_FD_202238 | JGI IMG/M metagenome (GOLD analysis project Ga0307378, IMG submission 202238) | Soil microbial communities from Risofladan, Vaasa, Finland - UN-1 | ecosystem: Environmental > Terrestrial > Soil > Coastal area > Acid sulfate soil | place: Finland: Risofladan, Vaasa | collected... | reverse complement strand
TTGGCGGGGATGGCGGGGGCGCTCTCGTTCGTGTTGGGCCTCGTCGCGCTCGTCGCCATCGTGCAGGGACTGAAGCGACGGACGCTCCGATGGCGCCCCGCGGTCCCGGTGGCCGCCATCGTAGTGCTCGTCGCCCTTGCCAACGACCTGAACGCGCTCCCGCTTGCCTGGGACTACTTCGATGTAACCCAGACCGAGTTCAGCTTCCTCCTGGATCACTTCATCAACTTGTTCCTGTCGCTGGTGGGGCAGTTCCTGGGTGTTCTCGGTGTCGTGGCGGCCGCGGAGTGGCTGTTCCGGGGCGTCTATCGGGACCGGCCGCCACTCTACCGGTGGCTGACGCGAGACGGACTGGCGAGCAGCGGCGGGAGGAAACGTCTGCTGGCCGGCTATCTGCTGGCGGCGGCGCACCTCGGCTACGTGACCGTGTTCTACTTCGGGGCTGGCCGATATGTGGACGCCTGGATGCCCTCTTCCGTCCCCTACGACGATCTGTTTAGCACGGCCGTACCGTGGGCCTATGCCCTCCTCATCGGCGTGCAGGCGGCGGTGAGCGAGGAGTTCATGTTTCGCGTGTTGGCGATCTCGTGGCTCAGGCGCGTCCTCAAGTGGGAGTGGCTGGCCATCGCCATTCCGGCCGTCATCTGGGGCTTCCTGCACTGCAGCTACCCGAACACGCCGTTCTACATCCGCGGCGTCGAGCTGACGATCTGGGGACTGGTGTTGGGATGGGTGTTCGTTCGGTTTGGCGTACTCCCGAGCCTCATTGCCCACGCCACGTTCAACGCGGTGTTGGTGGGGGAGTACTTCCTGACGAGTGTCGTGTGGCTCCCGCGCCTCAACTTCGTCGTCGTCCTGGTGGCGGTGGCGAGTCCGTTCGCGGCCGCGGTGTGGTGGTCGCGCCGAAGGCAGGAGTCGGCCGCGCCGACCGCGGCCGCGACCCCGGATGGGACCGTCTCGGCGACGAATGTCGAGTACGAGGAGCAGATGCAGGCGCAGGCGGAGGGGGAGCCGCGCCCGGTCCCCTTGTCGCGGTCGGAGCCGGCCTGGCAGCCGCTCCCGCGCCGGTCGTGGCGGCTGGGAGTGGTTGGTCTGGTCGTCGGTGTGGCGCTGGTCGGAGGCGTGGAAGTCGTCGCTCCGGAGGAGCCATCGCGGCCCTGGCGAGCGGAGGAGTTGAAGGCACTGAAGACCCCGTATGTGAGCCGGGGAGAGGCTATCGACATCGCGGCCGAGGTGCTGGCTCGGGAGAAGGCCGATGCCCAGGGCTGGTTGCTGTCGACGTCGGTGGAGGAGTACGAGGTCGGGGAGAGCGCGGGTGGGTATCTGGAGCAGTTCCTGGAGCCGGCCGACGTGGGCGAGCTGGCCGCCCGGATGACGACACCGGGGTTCCTCTGGGCGGTGGAGTGGCAGAAGCCACTGGCGCGCGACGCCTGGGTGGTGCGCGTGCAGGCCGACGGGGGGGTGTGGGATGCGATGCGCCTGCGGCCCGAGGAGGCGAAGGCCCCCAGCAGCTCGGAGGCGGAGGCGAAGCGGCTGGCGTCGGAGGCATTGCAGGCGCGAGGTCTGGACCTAAGCCGGTATGAGCTGACGGGGTCGCGCACGTTCGAACACCCCGAGAGGACGGCCCACTATCTCACCTGGGAGCCGAAGACGCTGACGGTCGGAGAGGCGCAGTTCATGACCGAGGTGTCCGTGGAGGGCGGCCGCGTGAACCGGGTCGAGCGGTACATCACGGAGCCGGATTCGTACTCCTTCGAGCAGGCGAAGGAGGGGCCGCTGCGCTCCCTCGGCCTGGCCCTGACGACCCTGCTGGGCGCGGCCCTCTTCCTCTGGTTCGCGTCGACCTACCTGCGAGCAGTCCGTTCCTATGAGGTGGATTGGAGGTCCGCGCTGAAGGCGGCGGTTTGGGTGGGTGCGCTCGCGGGGCTCCTGATGTTGCTGGCCATCCCGAACGTCTGGGCGGACCTGCCGGAGACAGTCTCCCCCGCCGCCTATCTGGTCGGCCTCGTCGTGGGATATGTGGTCGTGCTTGCGCTCTTGATTGCGCTGCTCACCGCGGTCTTCGGGGTCGGCGGCTCGCTCTGGCAAACCTGGTTTCCGGACGTGCCAGGGCCGGGTTTCTGGTGGCGCGCTGCCTGGCGGCCGCTCGCCTATGCGAGGCTGTGGCGCGAGGCCGTGCTCGCGCAGATTATCCTGGCCGGCATCGTGCTCCCGCTGATGGGGCTCGGCAAGATGCTGACCAAGCTCATTTACTTCCTGGCGCCAACTGCGGAGGCGGCCGGGAGCGTGCGTCTCCCGCCGTGGGTGCTAGCAGCGGCGGCTCCACCGGCTCCATCGGAGCCTTTGGGCATCCAGTGCCTGTCGCCAGGCCTCACCTCCGTTGTGGTGGCGCTCACGGCCGCAGGGGGCTTGCTGCTCCTCTGGGTGGCCCTCGTCCCTCTGGCGAAACAGATGTTCCGGGGAAAGCGAGCCGCGATCGCGTGGCTGGTCATCGTGGCGACCTCCTCAAGCCTCGTCGCTGCGGCCGACTGGCGGGAGGCGGTCCTCGGCGTGGTGATGGTGCTGCTCTCGGTCTGCGGTTTGTGGGCGGCTTTCGTGTATGTCCTCCGCTGGAATTCGCTGGCCATTTTCGCCGGTTCCATTACCATCTTCCTCGTCGGCAGCGCCTCTGATCTGCTGTGGTTCCCCGCACATCGTGCCGGCGCCATCGCGCTCTATGGGGCAGCCGCGATCATCGTGCTGTGGGCCATCATCGGAACGGTGGTGGCGTGGCGGCGGGGGTCCGAGGTAGCGGAGACGTCAGCGGGCGAGCACATCAGTTTCGCCCTCGCATCTGCGGCTGAGTCCGACGGGGGTTATGAGGGCAGCGCGGGCGGGGAGTCAAAGGAGACCGAGACTCAATCGCCAGGCGACTGGAGCTAGCGCGACGGCGCGTTCGCGCAGTGAGAGCGTGTCGTACTCGGCATCGCTGATCTCGGGCGAGTCGAGCACGTAGTAGCGGTAGTTATGGTAGTTGAGCTGGCGGCGCAGCTCCTCGACTCGCCTGCGGACTGTCTCCGAGATTGAGTCTGCCACGGCCGGGCCCCGCCTCTGGGAAGATGATGTACGTGGGTGTTACGGCGCGAGCGCGATAATTCCTGTTGCTCGGCGTTCGACGCGGGACCAGGCGGACGCCGTCTGTGGGGCGACGGACAGCGCGAGAGACGAATCTAAAGGTGTGCATGGCGGTGTGCGGAACACTAAAAGGTCGACTGGAAATGATCGCTGCACGCGGAGGAATCGTATGGGCAAGTTAGCACTGACGGGCGGAAAGCCGGTGGGGGCGGTAAAGCCGGCGGCGTGGCCGGTGATCGACGAGGAGGATCGGCAGGCGGTGCTGCGGGTGCTGGAGAGCCACGAGTGGTGCCGCCTGTGGGAGGAGTCGGAGGCGGTGAAGTTCGAGCAGGCCTTCGCCGGCTATCAGGAGACCAAGCACTGCGTTGCGGTCTCCAACGGGACGGTGGCGATCGAGCTGGCACTACTGGCGGCGGGGATAGAGGCGGGGGACGAAGTGATCGTGCCGGCGGTGACGTTCATCGCGACGGCGTCGGCGGTTTCGATGGTCAACGCGGTGCCGGTCTTCGTCGATATTGTGCCGGAGACCTGTCAGATAGATCCAGCCGCGGTGGAGGCGGCGATTACGCCGCGGACGAAGGCGATTATCGGCGTGCATTACGGCGGCTACCCGGTGGACTTCGACCGGCTGCTCCCGATTGCGAAGAAGCACGATCTGGTGTTCATCGAGGACTGCGCGCACGCGCATGGGACGGAGTGGAAGGGCCGGAAGGTGGGGGCGCTCGGCACTGCGGGGACGTTCTCGTTCCAGATGTCGAAGTCGCTTCCGGGGGGCGAAGGCGGCGCGGTGCTCATGGATGACGACGCGCTGTACGAACAGGCGCGATTGCTCCACAACATCGGGAGGGGGACGGCGCCGCGCGAGTACGGGCACGTTCTGGTCGCCTCCAATTACCGGATGTCCGAGTTCCAGGCGGCGGTGCTGAGCAGCCAACTCAAGAAGCTGCCCGCGCAGGTCGAGAGGAAGCACGAGAACGGGGAGTGGCTGGCGTCGGAGCTGGAGAAGATCGGGGGGCTGCGGCCGTTGAAGCGAGATCCGCGGATCACGAAGCGCGGGTACTACTTCTTCGTGATGCGCTATGACCCGGAACAGTTCCAGGGTGCGCCTCGGGAGAGGTTCGCGGCGGCGATCGAGGCCGAGGGAATGGACATGCTGTGGGAGGCGTACCAGATGCCGCTGTACGCCAATCGAGCCTTTCAGAAAGCAGGGCGCGGCAACACGGGCCCCGTGCGGGTGCCGTCGCTGAACCCGGGGCAGGATTACGATAATCTGCACCTTCCGGTCTCGGAGAGATTCTGCTACGAGGAGCAGCTCGTCATGGGGCACGAGTGGCTGCTGTCGGAGCGTGCGGAGCTGCAGAAACTCGTCCGCGCGGTGGCGAAGGTCAAGGAGAACGCGGCAGAACTGGTGCAGTAGAAGCTGTCCGCGGCTCCGCCCCGGGTCGGCTTCCCCGGGCGGTCCGCGGCGTGATACGGATTCTCTTGCATTACGGCTACGACCGTAATGCAAGAGAATCTGCTGTGTGAGCATCACGCCGTGCGCGGTAGAGTTTCTTGCATTATGGGTGCTCCTAACCATAATGCAAGAAACTCTATAGGACCGCGGTCGATTTCGTGAGGGAGAGGTGAAGAGATGATACGGATGTGTGCGTTGGTCGCAGCGCTGCTGACGGCGCTGTTGGTTTGTGGATGTCAGGCGCAGCAGGGGGCGGGAGAGGAGAATACCGTGGGAGCAGCGCGGAAGCTGGGCACGCCGACTGAGAACAAATCGGTAAAGATGGACTCCGGTCTGGAGTACATCGATGCAAAAGTGGGGGAAGGGGCGGAGGCGAAGAGTGGGCAGCTGGTGTCGGTGCACTATACGGGCTGGCTCCTGAACGGGACGAAGTTCGACAGCTCTGTGGATCGGGGGCAGCCGTTCGAGTTCCCGCTCGGGGCCGGTCAGGTGATCAAGGGATGGGACGAGGGTGTTGCGGGGATGAAGGTCGGCGGCCTGCGCAAGCTCATCATCCCGCCGTATCTGGGATACGGAAGCCGGGACAAAGGCGCGATTCCCCCGAACTCGACGCTGATCTTCGAGGTGGAGCTGCTGGGGGTGAGGTAGCTGACGGCGGGGACGCGTGAGTCGGTAGGAAGATGAGACCGATGGGGCAGGAGCTTGTCTCCTGCCCTAGCTTCGGCCCACGAGACGGAAGCTGGCGCCGTGGGGGATGTACTCGGCGCTGATGGGGAGGGTGTCGTTGATGTATTGGGTGAGGGTGATCATGCCGGGCTCTTCGGAGACGCCGTGGTTAACGCGGATGATGCTGTGGTCGCTGTCGGCGGCGAAGGCGATTCCCTCCCAGTACCAGTTCGAGTCGTCGCAGATGATAGACGCCTCGCAGTCGAGCTGGTGGAACACCTGGATGTCACAGTAGCAGCCGGTGCCGATGCCCACTTTGAAGATGATCTGGTCGGGCGGGCCGATGACCTGGACGGCGGATTCGCCCAGCTCGGCCGTTCTGGAGGCGATGCGCCCGGCCAGACTGTCGAGGGTCATGGGCTCGATGTCATAGCGATGCTGGAAGGTGTTGGCGCTGCGCGCAGCCGGGGTGTCACCGAGACCCAGGTGTCTCGCCCACGCGTACGGGATGCCGATATCGGGCATGGCGTCCCAGGCGTCGTGAATGCGCAGGACGACGAGGCCGCGCTCCTCGATGAGGCGGCGCTTATGCTCGGCGGTGCGGCGTCTGATGGAGTCGGCCGGCCACGATGCGACCGCGGCGAGCTCGTCCGCGTGGACCCAGAAGGTGGGCTCGTGGGTGATGAGCATGCCGCAGCTGTGGGCGATCGCCTCGCGAACGTTCTCGAAGGTGCTCATCCAGGTGACGCCGACGCGGGTGATGTGTTTGTCGGGGTCACCGATGATGATGCGATCTACCGACTTCTCCGGCTCGATCCAGTGGGTGATAGAGCGGAAATGATTGAGGATCTCGCCTGCGGTCATCCTGTTTCTCCACCCGGTATCGGGGTGGAGGTTCACCGGCCGGGGTGAGAGGTCCTGCCAGACGTTCGGTTAGGGCACAGGGCGTGGCCGTGCTCCCCCTACAGCTTCTCTAAGTTCGCGTATTCGGGGTCGAGTCTCTTGATTCCCTTGGCGGGGAAGGCGACGGAGATGACTGTGTCTTCACCCGTGCCGTTCACCGACACCACCATGCCCTGGCCGAAGGCGGGGTGGCGGACCTTGTCGCCGGCGCGGAAGGCTGGCTCGCCGGCGCCGGCCTCTTCGAGGATCTGCTGGGCCTCGGCGGAGCGGGTCACGTCGGCCGACTCCCAGGTGATGTGGCGCGGGGCGACGGGGCCCATGGGCTCGATGAGTTCGTCGGGGATGTCTTGGAGGAAGCGGGAGGGCATAGTCCGGTTGGTGAACCCGTAGATGGTGCGGTATTCGGCGGAGGTGAGGAAGAGGCGCTCCTTGGCGCGGGTGAGGCCGACGTAGCAGAGGCGGCGCTCCTCTTCCAGCTCCATCGGGTTGTCGCTGAAGGCGGCCCGGGCGAGGGGAAAGAGGGCCTCCTCCATTCCGACCACGAAGACGACGGGGAACTCAAGCCCCTTTGCGCTGTGGAGGGTCATGAGGGGGACGGCCTCGACGCCTTCCTCGAGCATATCGGCGGTCGTGAGGAGGGCGACGTTCTCCAGGAAGCCCGCGACGCTGGGCTCTTCGGCCTCTTCTTCGTACTCGTGGGTAGCGCTGAGCAGCTCCTGGATGTTCTCCAGTTTCCCACGGGCCTTGATCGTGCCTTCGTGCTCGAGGGCTCTGCGATAGCCGGACTGCTCGATGACGGCCTCGGTGACATCCGTGAGGGAGGAGTCTTTCATCACCGCGCGGAGGCCCTCGATCAGGCGGACGAACTGAACGACGGCGTTCTGGGCGCGGGCGGTGAGCTGCGGGATCGCCTCCGCGTGGCGGGCGGCCTCGAAGAGAGACAGGCCGCGTTCCAGGACGGTCTGCTCGAGGTGCTCCAGGGTCGTCTTGCCGATGCCGCGAGTGGGCCTGTTGATGATGCGCTTGAGGCTGACGGAGTCGGCGGGGTTGTGGAGCACGCGCACGTAGGCGAGGATGTCCTTCACTTCCTCCCGGTCGTAGAACCGCATCCCGCCGACGATGCGATAGGGAATGCCGCGGCTGACGAAGAGCTGCTCGAAGACGCGGGACTGGGCGTTGACGCGGTAGAGCACGGCGAAGTCGCGGTGGGTGCGGCTTTCGTGCTGAACGAGGTGGTCTATGGTGTCGGCGACGAACACGGCTTCGGCGTGCTCGTCGGCGGCGCGGTGGGTGACGATCTTCTCGCCTTCCTCCGAGCTGGTCCAGAGATGCTTCTCGCGGCGGGTGCTGTTGTGGCGGATGATCTCCCAGGCGGCGCGAAGGACGTTGCTGGTGGAGCGGTAGTTTTGCTCGAGCTTGATGACCTTGGCGTCGGGGTAGTCCTCGTCGAAGCGCATGATGATGCGCATGTCCGCGCCGCGCCAGCCGTAGATGGCCTGGTCGTCGTCGCCCACGACGCAGAGGTTGCGGCGCTTGGCGGCGAGCTGCACGATGAAGCGGTACTGGGCGAAGTTGATGTCCTGGTACTCGTCCACGAGGAGGTGGTGGAAGCGGTCCTGGTAGCGCTCCAGGACATCGGGGTTCCGCTCGAAGAGCCAGACGACATAGTCGATGAGGTCGTCGAAGTCACAGGCGTGATTGTCGCCAAGTCGGTTCTGGTAGAGGGCGTAGACGCGGGCGACGATCTCGTCGTAGGGCCGACCGCCGCGCCAGTTGAAGTACTCCCGAGGCGGGATGAGTTCGTTCTTGGCGTTGCTGATCTCGTTGAGGATTCTGGATGGGACGAACTGCTCGGGGTCGAGATCGAGGTCGCGCAGGCAGTCCTTGATGAGAGCGCCCTGGTCGGACTCGTCGAAGACGACGAAATCGGTGGGGACACCGACGCGCTCTCCCTCCTGGCGGAGGAGGCGGGCGCAGACGGAGTGGAAGGTGCCGACCCAGACGTCCCAGTGCTGGCGGTTAAGGAGCCGGCGGAGGCGCTCCTTCATCTCGTTGGCCGCCTTGTTCGTGAAGGTGACGGCGAGAATGTTGAAGGGCGACACCCCGCGCTCCCGGATCAGGTAGGCGGCGCGGTGGGTGAGGACGCGGGTCTTGCCGCTTCCGGCGCCGGCGAATATCAGGAGGGGTCCGTCGCCGTACAGGACGGCCTCCCTTTGGCGGTCGTTGAGCCCCGCGAGGACGGGGGAGTCGGCGTGTTCAGACATGTTCACCACAATCAGGGATCTGGAACGGCGAAACGGCCGCCCGCGGTCATTCTATCACAGAGCGGCGGGGCCGTCACATTGGCATGATCTTTGGGGCGGGGAGTGTGGAATCAAGGTGGGGGGAGCGCAGAAGGAAACATGGTTGTGAGATCTCTGCTAGTGCTGCTGCTCTCGGCGGCCGGGACACTGGCCGGGTTCGCGTACGGACGGTCGCAGTGGTCCGACATCTGGCCTGAACTGAGCCGGCTGAACCTGACCTGGACGGTCGGGGTCGGCTGGCTGACAGGCACGGCAACCGGTGTGTGCGCGGCACGAGCGATGGCCCGGTGGCGCGGCAGGGGCCCGGGGCGGAAGGTCTGGTGGCGACGAATCGCGGAAGGATCGATTGTGGTGATGGCCCTGGCCCCGGGCGCGATCTGGATCATGGCGGTCACGCCGGCGGGGCTGATGCGCGAGGCGGGGCCGGTGACCAGGCTGCTCGGGGAGCGGCGGCCGAATATCGTGCTGATCGGCATCGACGCGCTGCGGCCCGACCACCTGGGGGCGTACGGCAGCAGGGCCGGTCTGACCCCAAACCTCGATGAGTTCGCGCGGGAGGCGACACGGTACGAAGCCGCCTACGCCGCCTCGTCCTGGACGCTGCCGTCATTCGGCGCGTTGCTTGCGTTGCGTTCTCCGTCTGAGTCCGTCGTCATGTTCACAGAGGGGGAAGACGGCGAACGCTACTTCGACCGAGCCGCAGTGTTCGCAGATGCTCCTCTGCTCGCCGAGCGCTTGTCTTCGGAGGGGTATCGGACGGCTGCGGAGTTGACGAATCCGTTTCTCGCCGGGACGAAGGGCTGGGAACGGGGCATCGATTTCTTCCGGAACGAGGATGGCTCGGATACGGACGCGCTGCTCACGATGAGGACCACGCGCGCCGAGATCGTCACGGGAAACGCGTGTGACTGGCTGCGTCTGAACCGATACCAGCCGTTCTTCCTGTGGATGCACTACCTGGATCCGCACGCCCCGTACGGGTCGCCTGAGACTCCCGAGGAGCTGCGGCGCGCCTATCCGGGGGAGTGGGAGACGGCGCGGCGGGACTGGTACGAAGAAATGCAGGATGCGCCGGCGGAGGTACGGGCGAGGTATCAGCAGTTCTGTCGGGAGATGTACGCGGAGGAAGTGCGGTACGCGGATCGGTGCGTGGGGAAGGTTCTGACCGAGCTGAAGCGCCGCGGGATCTACGACAACTCGATTGTAGTGATTCTGTCCGACCATGGGGAGGAGCTCTTCGATCGCGGTGGATTCGAGCACGGACACAGCATGCACGAAGAGGTGCTTCGGGTTCCGCTCCTCGTGAAGTGGCCGAAGGGGGTCGAGGCAGATGCAGTGGTCGGGCAAACGGTCGCGCTCGGCAGCGTCACGGCGACGGTGCTGGAACTGGCGGGCTGTCCGCCCATGGATGGAACGCGGGTGACACCGCTGCCGAGATGGGATGGGGGACCGGGAGCCGAGGTGTTCTCCGAGGGGACGCTTCACGGCGTGGAGCAGACGGCGCTGACGACAGACGAGTACAAGGTCATCTACCGGCCGGGGGCGGACGAGGGCGGGGGCGCCTTTGAGGTCTACGACCGGAGACGCGACCGCGGGGAGCGGCACGATCTCGCGGGGACGGGTGCGGCGTCCGAGCTGCGGGCGCGATTGAGGGCGCTGACGGAGGAGGCGCAGGCGACACGCGCGAGGCGAGGGGAGTCTCAGGTGCCGAGGATTGAGATGACTGAGGAGGAGAGGCGTCGCCTGAAGAGTCTGGGCTATCTGTCGGACTGACGGTCCCGCTGTTCGTAGATATCGAAGTCCTCGATGCGCTGCACCGTGCGGTAGCGCGTGTCGAGGAGGCCTTGGAATTCCCCGAAGCTCTGGACTTGCGCGGCGGAGTCGTCGCGCCTTCCGGTCATCCAGGGGAGGACATCGTTGTGGGCGACGACGATGAAGGGGGGGCGCTTCTCTTCGAGGTCGCGGACGAACTCGGCGCGCCACCCGGCGGGGGACCAGGTGGTGACGAGAGGGACGGTGTAGAGGAAGCGGCTGGCGGGTGCGCGGTCGGCGAGGAAGTAGATGAGGGGTTCGAATCCCCAGACGAAGACGGTGTCCGCCGGCTCCGTGTGGCTTCGCAGGTAGGCGGCGACATCGCGATCCGCGGAGAGTGAGACATCGCCGTAGCGATCCCATCGGGCGAGGAGCGCGGAGCGAGGGGTTTGGCCGAGGAGAGTGCTGATGGGGAGGCGGAGCGACTTCCAATAGGCGGCGCCGAGGAGGGCGAGAACGGCGGCGAGGCCGAGGGCAGAGAGGGCGCGGGCGGCGGGGCGGGGGCAGGCGCGATGCAGGAGCCGGCCGGTGGCAACCAGGCCGTGCCCGGCGAGCAGCGCGTGGGGGGGCAGCACCGGCAGCCAGTGGTAGGTGTAGTACTTCCCCTGGACCCAGACGGAAGCCATGATGACCAGCGCCCAGGTGGGCAGCAGCCATCGCATGCGGCCGGATGCGGGCCTGACGGCGAGGTCGGCGGCGCCGACGAGGGCGAGGATGCCGACGGGGAACATGAGCCAGTGGCGGCCGCCGATCAGGAAGCGAGCCGTCTGGTAGAGCGGATTGCTGGCGAGGGGGATGGGGACTCTCAGCCGGGAGTACTCGGCGTTCCAGACGAAGAGCACCTCGATCATGTCTTTGAAGGCGCCGGCGCGCCAGATGAGCGCGGCGACGAAGGCAAGCACGAGGAGGCAGCCGAGCAGGTAGGAAACGAAGCGGAGGAGGCGAGGGCGCGGGCGCTCGCGGTCGGCAGCCAGAAGTGCCAGAAGAGGCAGCGCCAGGAATACGCCGAGCGTGGACTTCAGCAGGATGGCGAGAGCGACCAGGGCCCCGGAGATGAGCGCGAGCCGGTTGCTGCGCCGCTGCTCCGCGCCGATGAGGGCGGCGACCGCGAGGACCAGCGGGAGGGAGGCGAAGCCGTCGGGCTGCGTGGTGTTCCAGAAGCTGTTGCCCGCGACGTACCGGAGCAGGAAGAAGAGGGCCCCGGCAGCACCCGCTATAGGCGAAAGCAGGCGTCTGCCGATTGACCAGATGGAGATCGCGGTGGCGAGGGTCCAGATCAGGTCGAGCATCCGGGGCGCAGCGACGGAGCGGCCGAAGAGGGAGAAGCTCGCCGAATAGAGGTAGAAGATGCCGGGCGGCTTGACATCCCAGATGTCGCGGTAGGGAACGCCGCCGCGCGCGAGGATGTCGGCGGCGGCGGCGAAGACGCCTTGATCGCGTCCGAAGGGATAGGTGAGAAGCGGAGACAGCAGGGCAGCGCCCACCGTGAAGACGAGCAGCAGGCTGCACCTGGTGAGGACCGTCGGTCGACTGCGGTGAGCATCCTTGGACGTAACGGGACTGGGCTGTTGGGCCATGTCAGTTCGCTGGTGGCGCGGAGAAGCAATGCTCTCGTGCTGCCCCGTATTGTAGCAGATCGCGGCGGGCGCGGGGTAAGGTCATGCATCGAGAGCCTGGCAGGGCTCTCGACGGGAGGGCAAGCGCCAACAGCGGGGAATCAGGACTATCCGCGGTGTTCGATGAGAGCAGGAGGTGGTATGGACGCTTGTGATGGCCGGAGTGCCATCGGCATCGTAAGGTGGCGAGCGGCCGTCTTGGTCGCATGCGGGGCGGCGCTGGCGATGCTCGTCTGCGGGTGCGCTGATGGGAAACGGGAAGGCTCTGCCCCTGCGAGCAGGCTCTCGTCAGGCCCGGGGGCTGACCGCGTACGAGTGGGGGCGCGGGGAGCGAATCTCATCATCGTAGTGCTGGACGCCGCGCGAGCCGACCATTTCGGGGCCTACGGATACCAGCGAGATACGACGCCGAACGCGGATGCGCTCTTCGCAGACAGCATCGTCTTCGAGGAGGCCTACTGCCTGGCGCCCAACACCAAAGCTTCGGTGGCCTCGCTCTTCACCGCGCAGTTCCCAGACACGCACGGGGTCGTAGGCATGTTCGTCGCGCTCTCGCCCGAGGTGCCCACGCTTGCCGAGGTGCTGAAGGAGAACGGATTCCGGACGGTCTGCTTCTCGGCGAATCCGTTCCTCTCGTTGGAGTTCGGGTTTGAGCGGGGATTCGACGAGTTCCACGAGATCTTCAGGCAAGTGAACCTGAAGGCGAATGAGCTTGGACAGGTACCGGCGGAGCTGCTCGGACAGGCTGCGACATCTTGGTTCCAGGAGCATGGGGAGGAGCGCTTCTTCGCCTACCTCCATTTCTTGGAGCCGCACAACCCGTACGCGCCACCGGAGCCGTTTGCCGACCGGTACCGGGGTGACACCCGACATGAGACGCTGATCGCTGCCTATGACGGCAATCTCGCCTACGTCGACACCGTCGTCGGCGAAGTGCTGTCGGCGCTGGAGCGACTGGGTCTCGTCGAGAACTCCGTGATCGTCCTCATGTCCGATCACGGGGAGGCGTTTGGGGAGCATGGACGGTTTTACCACGCGGATACGGTGTACCAGGAGACGGCCCGGGTGCCGCTGGCAGTCCGGCTTCCGTCCGCCTGTGGGGCGAAGCCCGAGAGCCGCTCGGAGATCATCCCGATCGTAGATTTGATGCCGACTATGCTGGACCTACTGGGTGTGGCCTTTCCGGCAAGCATGCAGGGAAGAAACCGGCTGGGACTGCTCGCCGGGGAGGAAGAGGCGGAGCCGTTCTACGCCGTTTCCCGCTCGCGCGGGCGGGACGGAACTGGAGGTGTGGAGCGTCCGGAGGAGGTCGTCTACGCGCTGACGACGCCGCAGTATACGTTGATGCTCGGGAACAAGGGGAAGCGCGTGGAGCTGTACGACCGGGAGTCAGACCCCGGGCAGCGGCGGAACATCGCATCGGAGCGGCAGGAGGTGACGGCGACGCTGCGCGGCCAGTTCGAGGACTGGGCGAAGATGCAGCGGGCGCGGCCTGTTGTGCTGCGCGGAGGAGAGGTGCTCGTCTCCGAGGAACGCAGGGCCGAGCCGAGCGACCGGACGAAGGAGCACCTGAAGGCGCTGGGCTACCTGAAGTAGGAGATCCTCAGTCGGTCCGCCAGCCGTGCTCGCCGACGAGAGGGACGAAGACGCAGCCGCCCAGGTCCTGGTGCTCCAGCTTCTCCCCATGTTTGATGACCCGAGTCAGGGTCTGTCCCCAGCGGTCGCCGGTAGGGGCGACGAGAATCCCGTCGTCGGCGAGCTGCTCGATCCAGGGATCGGCGATCTTCGGCGAGGCGGCGGTTACGATGATGCGGTCGTAGGGGGCGGCCTCGGGGTGGCCGAGGCTGCCGTCGGCTACGATGACGGTGACGTTGTGGTATCCGAGCTCCGCTAGGATTCCCCGAGAGCGCTCCGCGAGGCTGGCGAAGCGCTCGATGCTGTAGACCTCGCCGGAAAGCTCGGCGAGGATGGCGGCCTGGTACCCGGAGCCGGTGCCGATTTCGAGGACCTTGTGGTCGGCCGTGAGGCGGAGCGCCTCGGTCATGAGGGCGACGATGTAGGGCTGGGAGATGGTCTGGCCGTCTCCGATGGGAAGGGGGTAGTCGCTGTAGGCACCGGGGTCATCGGGGTCGCGCAGGAACCGGTGGCGGGGGATGTTCTCCATGGCGGCGAGCACGCGTGGATCCTTGATCCCGCGGCGGCGGAGCTGCGTCTCCACCATGGATCGTCGTGCCTCCGCGTGCTCGTCCTGCTCGGACAGCTCAACCCCCTCCTGCCGCGGCGGACCGAGCCGGCTGCGGGTGCCGGCCGGCGGCCTCGAAGTAGGCGAGGATGTTGTCGAGTGGGGTCTGGACGGTGATGGAGTGGCTGCTGCCGAGGATGAAGCCGCCGCCGCGGGCGCAGGCGTCGATGGACTCGCTCACCTGGCGGCGGATGTCGTCGGGCTTGGCGACGACGAGATCGTGATTGCTGACGCCTCCCCAGAGGCAGACATCGTTCCCGAAGTCGCGCTTGAGGCTCGCGATGTCCTCGATGGGCTGGATCGCCTGGTAGACGTCGATGCCGGCCTCGATCATATCGGGCAGGATGAGCCGCAGGTTGCCGCAGGAGTGGCAGATGAGGTAGAGGCCGTTGTCGTGGGCAACCTGGCAGATGTGTTGGAGTGGGGGGAAGAAGACCCTCCGGAACACCGCTGGAGACATGAAGGGGCCGGCGTTAAAGCCGTAGTCGTCGCCGACGAGGACAGCGTCGAAGCCGAGCTTGGCGAAGAACGGGATACGGCGGGCGATGGACTGGTAGCCTTCGAGGAAGTCGGCGGCGAGGCCGTCGGGATCGTCGGCGAGGCGGTACATCATATCCTCAACCCAGAGGGCGGAGAAGATGGGGAGGTGGGCGTCGCCGAGACCGGCGAAGAGGAAGTGCGTGTCGCCGAGCTCGGCGAGCACGTGTTCGATGACCTCCAGCTCCGAGGGGTCGGGGTGGAACTCTCCGTCGACGAAGCGGTCGGGGCGAGGGGGCTCGTAGGATGCCGTGCCTTCCTGGAGCAGCATCAGGTCACGCGTCAGCTCCGAGTAGCGAAAGACGTTGCCGCGGCGGTCGCGCCAGGTCTCATCGTCGATCTGCTCGGGGCGCTCGTAACGGACGTCCTTCGGAAAGGTGAGGTCGGCGCAGACGAGATCGCATTCGAGGCGCCGCGCGAGGTCGACGGTGTCGCGCTTGATGGAATCGACGATCTCGTCCCGGCGGCGGTCCCAGAGGGCCTGCGCGAGATTCATCTTGCCTCGCAGGAAGGTGGGCCGGCCGAGGACGAGGGAGGCGGGCTCGTAGTCGATGATCCATTCGCCCACGGGGACGATGTCGGGCTCGCGGTGTTGGATGGCGGCCTCGACGCGCTCTTTAGGGGTCACGTGAGAGCTCCGGGTGTGGTGATGCGAAGATTATAGCGCGGGAGGGGGAGATTGGGAACAGGCTGCGTGAGGAGAGAGCAGTTCGACACCGGAGGGCCGGCAGCTGCTCGAGTGGACGCGTGCGGGCCCCCTGAGCCTACTCGGACCTGCTGATGTGGAGAGCGGCCGAGGGAAGTTACGGATTCTCTTGCATTACGGTTACGACCGTAATGCAAGAGAATCTGCTGTGTGAGCCTCACGCCGTGCGCGGTAGAGTTTCTTGCATTATGGGTGCTCCTAACCATAATGCAAGAAACTCTATAGACGGGCGAAGGTTGGCGTGGCAGAAGGCAAGCTCCTGCCGAACATGCTAGGTGAAGACGATGGACTTGATTTCGGCGAACGGGATGACCCGCCGCTCGGTGGCGATGTTCCGGGTGCCGATGGCGCGTGCGTAGCGGGTTTCGCCGGGATCGTATTTGAACTGCGTGAAGCGGCCGCTCTGGATGAGATCGTTCGGGCTGCGGAGGGAGAGCCGGTAGAGCGCGGGGACGGCGACTTCGAGCGAGTCTCCAGACGCGAGCTGAACCTGTGCGGCACGCCAGGGGGCGACCGGGCCCAACGTGATAGCGTCAAGCTCGCTGAAGGGGAGGAAGCGCAGCTTGCCGTCGAGGATGCATTCGAGCGCGGCGCAGAGGAGCAGATGGACGTCCGAAACCTCTCGAAAGAATTCGTCCTGCCCGGCGAGGCACGACACAATGGCAGGTCTCGGCTGGTATCCTGCCGAGCGAGCTGTGGCCAGCGCTTCGGCAAGCGCTGTGTCGTTCCCGGCGACGGCGTGAGCGTGGGCGCGGCGAAGAAGGACCTCGGGCTCGTCGAGGGGCGGCTCTGCCGACGTTCTCGGGTCCGGCTGGGCGACGGCGCTCCAGTAGGCTTCCCGCGCGATCTCGTGCTCGACGCAGCGCAACCGCTCGGCCACCCGATCGAACTCCTCGCCTGGAGGGAGGTCGGCAAGCTGCTCGTGAAGCTGCTCCACGGCGGCGTGGAAGTGGCCGGCGCGCACATAGGCGAAGGCGAGAGCGATGCGCACGGCGCCGACAAACGGAGGGGAGGCATAGAGCGCGGTCTCCATTTCGCGCACCGCGCGAAGATAGAGGGGCGCTGTTCCATCCATCAGGGGGAAGTCGAAGCCGGGGTCCCGATAGGAGGCGTGTCGCGCCTGCTGAGCGCACGCCGCCGCGAGGCAGGCCCGCCCGATGGTGAAGTGGGCGATGGCGAGATGGGGGTCGAGCTCCCGAGCCTGTTCGGCGGTCTCCAGGGCATCCTTTGCTCTCCCTTGTGCCAGGCAGACCTGGGCGAGGTCGGCCAGGATCGGGGCTGAATCGGGAGTGAGCCTGACGGCCGCCTCGAGCTGCTCGCGGGCGGGCCCGAGCGTCCCGCCGGAGGCGAAGGCGAGGCCGATGGCGTGATGGAGGATGCCGTCGCCGGGGTAAGGCTCGCAAGATCCGGCCAACTCGTCGGCCGCATCCTGAGCTTGGCCGGCCCGCAGGTGATCGATGATTCTCTGTCGACGCTCTCGCTCTGTCATGGCCCTACTCGTACGCAGACGGCGGCGCGAGGCCGAAGCCCACGTAGAAGGTCCCCCGTTCTCGCCGCCAGCCCAGCCTGTACTCGAGGCAGTGCGCGGTACGCGTCGCCTCCAGAATCATATCACGAGTCTCGTTCTTTTCAAGATCGTAATACTCGACAAGCCGGAGGCGCCACGCGGAGTTGACGGTCCACGTGACCTCGCCAAGCAGCTCTCGGTGCGGCCCCACGCCGTCGAAGAGGAAGGGACTTTGGCCGGATTCGCGCCGGCTGATGTGTGATAGCTCCAGCCGAAGGCGGGCATTCAGGCGGATATCCGCCGCGTTACGAAAGTGGCGGACCCTCAGTTCGTCTCCCGGAGAATACCGCGACTGGCGCCAGCCGATTGCATGGCTGAGCTTGACGGAAGGCCCGAGGGGATAGGCCGCATAGGTGAGGAGCACGTTCAGGGAAGTGCGGTCTGCGCGGGCGAGATCTTCGGTTCCCTCGGAGTCGAACTCGGTGTAGCTCCCGGCGAGCCAGCTGGCGCGCAGCGTGACAGGTCGGGCGATGCGGAAGTCCGGCAGCACGAGGCCGTACTCCGGCTTCCGATCGACGAGGACGTCGGCGAGGCTGGCCTCGAGATCATCGGATTCGGCGACGCGGTCGGCGGGATCTTCTCGGCGGATATAGGCGAGGCTCAGCTCCGCCGGGCCGGTGTATCGTCCAACCTTCGCCAGGCCGCGAATACCGCGCGACGTCGTGTAGCGGTAGGTGAAGTCCGCAAACCAAGGGCTTGCGGGGCGACTCATCTGATACCCCATGGAGGCATAGGGGCCGTCGTCGCCCGTGATGCCGAACACGGGTGACGGAGCGCCTCTTGTCGTGCCGATCTCGCCGACCCGGACGGAGTAGCCCGGCACGGGGAGAATCGTCCGCCCGCGGAAGAGCACGCGCCCGTGGCTCAGCGAGAGCCGGCCGGACGTCGAAGGCTGTCCGGGAGTCGTGTCCTCCGCCGTCAGGGTTATCTGCTTGGCGGCAAGTGCGTAGTGCGGTTCCTCTCTGTCGCAGGTCGTGAAGAAGGCGTCATGCGCCACCACTTCGGTGGGGGAGACGCGGATCTCCTCTCCCGTAATCACGACTCCCTGCTCCACCGCCCTCGCCTTCTTGAGCGAACCCTCGGCGCTCATCAGATCGTACTCCAGCGACTCACCGGTCAGCCGGCGCCCGCCGTGGAGGAGATGGAGGTCGCCGGCGGCCTCGACGCGGCCGCTCGTCCGGTCAGCGGTAATCGCGTCGGCGTGGAGCTCGAAGTTCTGATAGGAAAGAAGTGCATTCCCGGAGGCGTAAGTTGTCTCGTCGTCCGGGTCGATCTCCACTCTGTCGGCTTCAATTGTGGCCAAAGAGAGGGGCGGAGTCGCGCCCAATGGAGTCGAGTGAACGAGGGTCAGCCCCAGGAGCGCTAGGAGGGCGCGACGGCGGAACATCGAGCTAGAACTCGATGGAGACCGCAGTTTCCGCTACTCGGTCGCGCAGCGGAGGTGTATCGAGAGCGTAGTTGGAGTATTCGAGCAGTGAGTAGGAGAGCTTCACCGAGGTGGAGGGAGTGAGCTGGTATCCAATTCCGAGCGATGTCAGGGAGGCCGCATCGAGCGCCGCGAGGCCCTGCCCTCGGCGGGCGATCTCTTCGTAGGCGAGGCTGAGCGTGAGGGCGGAGCCGACGCCGTACTCGTATGTGGTGCGGAGCCGCGAGATCCGGGGATCGGTGAGCGCGGCCTCAGCGGCGCCCACTCCAGCCGCTTCCCCCGTCCGGTCGGCAGCGGCGGACTTGGCGAGATGATCCAGTAGCTCCGGCGCTTCTTGGGGATTCGTGAGGCTGAGGCCAACGGTCCCGTGGGCAAGTGACAGCTGGAGCATATCGGGAGCTGTCCGATCTGCCGATCTGCCGTCGGCGGCGAGGCCGAGCGCCGGTCCCCGTCGGGCGAGGCTTTCGAGCCGCCAGGCGCGGATGAGGTCTTCATCTGCCAGGGGGGCGAGAGATCGAGAAATGCCGGTGGAATCGAGGCCCATCGACCGCAGGATATCGGCGAACTCCACTGCAAGCCGTCGGAGATCGCCGAGCGCCTCGGCAATCAGCTTCTCCGAATGGCGGGGGCTGATGCGCAGCGCTCTCATCAGAGCATGGAACTGGGCATCGGCGCCGGCCTCAACGGGAAGCGATGCCAGCCCCTGATCGACGGTGCTGAGTGAGTCCAGGAGAGCAATGCCGAACTCGAAACGAGTGATCTCGGGACGGCCGGAGAAGCCGGCCTGGCGGTCTTCGGACAGCACGCCCAGTGAGGTGAGACGCGCGCAGGCACCATAGGCCCAGTGGTCCGAGGGGACCTCGGAGAAAGGATCTGCCCATAGCGGTGACACCGCGCTCACGAGAATCAGCCCGGCGACGACCAGCCACCTGGCGCGCATCTCCCGTGCTCCTCCAAACAACAGCCAACAGTATTGTACCATAACTTCTCGCTCGCAACAAGCCAGGGGTTGTCGGGGATCCCGCGAGGCACAGGAGAACAGGAGAAAAGCACTTCGTCCAGAAGCAATTGAGGCAGCGACGGACCAGATCGGCCGCCAGCAGCCATACCCGAGGCAGGGCGTTCTCTCAGTGCAAAGCAGAGTGCGGCTTCCGGAGAATCTGGCGCCTGGGGCGCTGTATGATGCATTGCAGGCCGGCGGGCAGGCGGAAAACCGCGCCCTTGTGATAGAGCTGGGGCGACGTGCGGCGCGCGAAGGTTGGGCGCGGCGGTTTCTTCTCGATGTCGGCGGGGGGAGGGTGTATCTCTCTCCGTACTCCGCGGTTCCGGCGCTGTCCGAACTCGCCCGAGTGGACCACGCCTGCGTCGTGGGGATCATGGAGAGCGGGAACCCTTCGGCGAGCCTGGTGGCGGGTGCGGCGCTGGGCCGGGATCCTGGGCGGTTCGAGGGAACGCTGGTTGCGGCGGCGCGGCGGCCGGAGGCGACGGTGAGGCTGGCGGCGATTGCGGGGCTCGGGGAGGCGGCCGCTGGAGGGTCTGAAGGGGCCTCGGAGGCACTGGCGGCACGACTCGACGACCCCGATGGGAACGTCCGATGGTCGGCGGCGGTACACCTGGGCGCGGCGCGGGGCACGACATGTGTCGAGCGAGCGCTGTCCTGTCTTGGGGAAGTGATTGAGGGCGGCGACGAGCGCCTCCTCTCGGGGGCGGTGTTCGGCCTGGCGAAACTCTGGGATGTCCGCAAGCGGGAGTCGGCGCGGCTGCTTCTGCGGGCGGCGAAGCGCGGCAATGTCACCAGGCGAGCTGTGGCTCTGGCGATGAGGCGCCTTCCGAGGAGGGCGGCGGCGGGAGCGGCGGCGGTGTGCCTCGCCGATGCCGACCCCGAGGTGAGAGCGTTGTGCGTCGAGGCGCTCGCCGGGTGGGCTGTTTCGTCGATGCCTGCCAGGCGCGAATTGGCTCGACTGGCGGGCGACCCGGAGGCGGCAGTGAGGGCGGCCGCGGCGGAGGTGCTGGCGCGTTACGATTTCCCCGATGCGGAGGCGATGGTGGAGAGGCTGGCTGCCGATCGCTCTGCTGTGGTGCGGGCGGCCGTGGCGCAGGGGATCGGGCGGGGCGGGAGGGAAGGCCGGGAGGATGTTCTCGAACGGCTGGCGGGAGATGGGGTGGCG
>Ga0307378_10004264_pt1 | contig 20518 bp, 15 predicted proteins | sample UN1MG_FD_202238 | JGI IMG/M metagenome (GOLD analysis project Ga0307378, IMG submission 202238) | Soil microbial communities from Risofladan, Vaasa, Finland - UN-1 | ecosystem: Environmental > Terrestrial > Soil > Coastal area > Acid sulfate soil | place: Finland: Risofladan, Vaasa | collected... | reverse complement strand
TGATGTGTGACTCAGCGCATGTCTGAGTCCAGTCTTGACTTTTTTTCACCTCCTTTTTCTATGTAGAAACCGGGTAGAAACCGGTGTCCATGAAAGTGTCTATTCCCATTCTTCGGGGAAGAACTCCGCCTATTTTATCTTATTCAAATAATAGCAAATTAAGTTCGATTACACAAGGGAAAAATCAAAGCTTCCTGTCCTTTAATCCCTAAAAAAATGGTGAATATCAGCTTGATTTTATAAAGGTGCATCTTTTGAATTTGGCAGTCCTTGAATTTAGTATTTTATGGACAAGCCTTTAGGGGAGATTTCTTTGCTCCTTTTAGGATCGAAGAGTGATAGTTTCGAGATTCTTTATCTCTTTTGCTTTTACTGTTTCAGGAAGAAACAATTTACTTGAATTTTTTCTTCTGATTTGTATAATAAAAACGGGGCGAAGCTCTACCAAGAGTTCCCTTATTAAGTTCGGTTACAAGAACTTTTCACTGTACCCTATACTGAAAAGTTTCCAATACAGATACTATAAATAAATCTTTGGTTGGGATTATCTAAAACGAAATTTATTAGAACGAGAGGGGTTAAGAAAGCTACAATTATGAATAGATGGGTTAAGCTGTTGAAAAGCTATTGGATAATACTTGCAGGAGTAGTAGGAGTGCTTGTTGTTTTTTTTGGGAGTGTAATAGGTTACTTCGAAGTCGTCAAAACAATAGTCTCCAAGAGTTGGGGGCCATACTTCGTAGGAATAGTTTTCATTTTTTTCCTTTTCTGCATTTGCCTTCTATGCAAAGTTATAACACAGAATATATTGATAAGGAAGGACGCCAAAAAAATTTATGATGTGCAGAGATTATTATCAGATATGTACGGTTTTAAAAGAAAATCTGTCAAGATAGAAACGGAGATAGAAATGGACGGTAGCGCTGAAAGCAAAACTACTATTGATGTCCTATCAACAAAATACGAATTACGCGCATGCTACCATGAAGAATTTATCACAGCTGTAGAAAATCCAGACAAAGACCAATTAAAGATGGAACCATATCTGATAAAAACGGGAGATAGAGAAATTAAGTTCCCTACCATAGAAAGTGGATTAGACCACATCAATTGGTTAGCTGTGTTTATACCTCCATTAAATCCCGGAGATGACTCAGTAACCTATGGGTACCGAACCTATAGAAAAAATGTTCACGCAATGACCATAGAGGAAGCTCGGAAAACACCTGAATTCCCGTACGAAAGGACAAGCTATCAGATTATTTACCCCACTGATTACTTAGAGATCAAGTTATTATTTCCCAAAAAGTATTTTCCGCGGGTATCTTTTATGGTGTACTTGGCCTATGAGAGAAACAAATGTCTTTTTGAGTTTGAAAAACTAAAAAGGGAAAATTGCTTTGTTCAGAAAAAAGAAAGAGAACGGTTAGAGGTAATACTTCGCGTTAGTTCCCCGAAGTTGGGATTCATATACCAGATTGAATGGGAACCTCTTTCAGCTTTGGAATACGAAAAAGTCCGAAAATTGTCTTGACATTTAGGCTCTAATGATATAAAATTAAAAATAGGGAGGAGGGAGATTATCAATGGGTGGCGGACACGGAAGATAGTTTAACTTCAGAATTTGCCATAAAGAACCTATCTGATGAAAACAACAGTTTATCAGATAGGTTTTTTGTTTATAATGTCTTTTTGGGCAAGATTTAAATAACTCTTAAGAATCCGAGCTTTAAGGATGGTCAAAAGTGAAATGTCGGAGCTTTTTCTGTCTAACAAATAATGCTTTTCCGTGCTTAGCGCTCGAAAGAAAGTTGAAATCAACTCAGGCTTATATGAGTGCTTCTCTGAATTCAAAGGTCATAGAATTTAGAGTCTTATGGACAAGGCTCTTAGAAACGCCCATTTGTTTTGCTATCGACCTGACAGAATTGCCATTGAAGGCCAGCTCCTTCACCTTCTCAATATCGAGCTCCAAAGGGGGCCTTCCAAGCCGTATTCCTCTTTCTTTGGCTCTTCTAATACCAGCCAATACTCTTTCTCTGATTAGAGACCTCTCAAACTCGGCTATCGCTCCCATAATGGTAAACACCAACTTCCCATGATTCGTAGAAGTGTCAATACTGTCCTGATAAGAACAGAAATCAATACCCAGACCTTCTAATTCTTCTAATGCGGTAACCAGATGTTTTGTGGATCGAGCAAACCTATCAAACCTCCAGACCAAGAGAATATCAAATTTCCTTTTTCTTGCATCTTTCATTAGCCTGTCTAAGGCTGGTCTGTTTTCTTTTATTCCGCTTACGCCCCGGTCCACATACTCTTGATAGACTTCCCAGTCTCTAAGCTTCACATACTTCCTTAAATCCAATAGCTGACTTTCTGGGTTTTGATCTTTAGTGCTAACTCTTGCGTAGATAGCCACCTTTTTCATAATCTTTCACCTCCTTAAATTGGCATTGGCTGAAGGAATAATCTCTTTTTTTATATTGCTCTTATTTGTTCTTATTTAACTAAATCCTTTTTTAAGTGTTCTAAACCGTTCCATATTCCTTTTTTAAAGTGCTCGAAATTGCTCGATATTCTTTTTTAAATTCGCAAAAACTCGCAAATTTTACCCCTAATTGCCCTAAATCCTTTTTTAAAGTGTCCCTTATCTGTCCTATGTTCTTTTTTAAAGTGTCGAAAAGTGCCGAAAATTGTTGGGTCCACCTTTCTACTGATATTAAATTTTATGGACAAATTCTTTTTTATATGTTCTTATTTGTCCTAAATCTTTTTTAAAGTGCTCCATATTTGTTCCAAATTCCTTTTTTAACCTCTCATAAATTCTCAAAAATTGTATATATAAAGCTTTAATTAGAGAAATCCTTTTTTTATATCCTCTTTTTATATCCTCTAAAATCCTCTATTTATTAGTTTATATAGTACTTGTAAGTTTAATATATATTCTCTATTTCAAACCAATAGACTTATAATTTTTTCTTGACTCAATACTGCCTAAGCAAAGCTCCAAAATTTTTAACCATTTTTTGACCACAAGTCCGCCAAAACCCGATAAATTCCGATAAACTCCCATAAAATAAAAAATCCCAAATCTCCTTTATTTTCAAGTAGATTCGGGATTATCGTCTATCTTTTTACGACTCTTCTTTTTCCTATGTTTCGGTTTACGAAACCGCTGCTCTATCCAACTGGAGAGCATTCGAATAAAAAAGCGGGAGAAACCCAATGGATTCTGAATAACTTTCGTTTTACCCTAAACCAACGCCTTTTTTGTTCTTTATTTTCTTAATTTCTTCTAATAATTCTTCTTCTGTGATTATACCCTTTCTAACCAAAAGTTTGATAAGAGCCTCTCGAGTATACATAATGGTAAGCAGAGCATCTTTAAGGTCTATTGCTTCCGTTTTAACAGCCATTTTTATTCCTCTCTTTAATTAAAAATTTAGTTCAACGATTTAACTCTTTTTCCTCATATACCATTTTTACATCCACTAACTCCTGAAAATCAATAAAGTTCACTTTCTGCAACAATGTATCTATTCCATTTGCTCTTTCTCGAATAAGGAAAATATATTGATTTCCTATTGTCGGCTAAATCCTTAAACGGAATCAGTAAACGAATCAGAGCTTTGTCGTAATCGGAATTAAAACCCACTAAATAGTAATAATCTATGTTTGTTCTCTTCCATAAATTAAAGTTCCAATATTTCCTGAGATACCTTTTGTGACCTTTCTTCCTATAATCCTGGAGCAAGCCACTACTTGATACTTCTACCCAGCCTAATTCTTGGTCTAAAAAATCCACACGGTCGTGATAAATAATGTCCTCACGGTTATTAACTATTAGATATTTCCCACGTAATTTTACGAAATCCCTTTCTCCCTTTCGTCCTTTTCCACTTGCGGTAGTAATTTCAAACTTTGGTTTATACTTTTCCGTTTTCCTTCTTTTGTAAAAACTTACCCTTAAGCGCTCCTTCACTTTATCTGGAAAATTCTTGTGATAGTATCTGGAACGACAGATATCGGAACAAAATCTTTGGCCTTTGTTCTTTTGAAAAACCTCAAATTTCTTGCCACAATTCAAACAATATCTTATTTTAGGAAAGAAACCAGCCAGATTAAGTGCTCTTTTCCAACTACCAAATTTATCTATTATTGTCCTAGAAGTAGGAAAAAGTCCTCTGGGGACCACATTATCGTATTTTTCTGCGGAAATTGCCTCCCTTTCGCCTATTGAAAGTATGGATTCCAAGGATTCTTCCTTCGTATAGCGCATTTGATATTTTTCTGACATCAGACTCTGTCAAATTGTAAGGGTAATATTTGACACAAGCAAATTATCACCGTTTAGCCATTGTCAATCAGATAAATGGGGCCTTATCCTCAATAGCGTCCAAGAGGCGAGCCTCTTTGAGGAAAAGCCCTATATATCTTATAACACTGGGGTTCCAATTGGCAAAAATGCGAATTAGAAGGCTATTTTTGGGACCTGAAAAGTCAGAGTCTGAAAGCGAGGTTATTTGCTACTTTCAAAAGGGAGTTTACCTACACGACTAAAGCCAGGGGCATTGCTTTCCTTGGTTACTTTTCCAATAAGTCAATAACATGAGAGATGTCTCTAAGGCCAGACTCAATGCGTCTTCTGGCGGCCTGGGAGGTAGCATATTTTACTTTTTCGTAACCATGCTTATTTATTAATATTATAAAGGTTTCAATCTGGCTGAGGTCTTTAGGCTCTCCCAACTGGGCTGAAAGGTCCTGTGCCTTCTTGGTTATATCTGCACCGTACCTTTCAGTGAGGGCGCCTAATCTCCTTTTGAATTCATCTGGCGAGATGAGCGGATTCAGGCGGTAGTCATTTGCTGGCCTCTTACCCGGCTTTCCCCAGTCTTCTGGAACGTGGCGATAGACCTCAAGCAGCTCCTCCCTCTCAAGTTCTAAAATGCCATTGGCCAGGGCTCGTTCACCTATATGATATTTCTCTGCCAGGTCCTTTTGGGACCTGAACCAGTATGGGTTTCTTTTAGACTCTTTCGCCTCAAGCAGAGCAACAAGCCACATAAACTTTGCCCGGAAGGAGAGTCGCTCATCCAGCCCATATTCCCAATATTCAAATGGAAGGACGAAACTTTGCTCTTTGGAATCGAAATCAATTATAGTAAGCGTCTTTGACCAGGGACGATGTTCGATGAGCTTGTATTTTCGCTTCAATTTATTCATAGGCTGACGTATGCTGAAATAGTAATAGAACTTTGTATAAGTTCGCTTCCGCCCCTGGCCAGGTCTTTCATAATGGAGGTCCTTGGCCAGCTTTTCATAATCTATTGGTATTGTAGCTGAACCCAACTCCTGCGCTCCCTTTTGCAGTAAAAGGTAAAGGTCGAAGGCCTTCTCTGAACTGTGGCTGAAAAGCAAGGGAAGCTTGTTTTCCTCCAGCATAAGGTGTTTTGGGATTCTTACACCCTCGCGCTCTTCAGGTCGAACCGGGAGACCCTCGCTTGTTTTTATCTTCCTGAATTCCTCAATTAGTCGAGATGCGAGCTCTGGCGACTCGAGCAAAATGGACACTTCATCGTTTGAGTAGAATGCTGACTTAGACCAGTTTGCGCTCCCTATGAATAAGATTTCCTTATCTATGATGACCGCTTTTGAGTGAAGAAGAGAGACGGGGCTATCCAGACGAACCCATACGCCTCCATTGGCTAAAGCTTGGTAGGCGTTATAATTCTTATCGAATAGTCTATCTTCCAGAATAACTCTCACATCCAGACCTTTCTTCCTGGCATCAACCAGGTCGTTTATCAGGACCGTAACTGGATTATCCGGGTCATCCGGCTTCATAGCAACATAATACATCTTGACCCAAACCGAATCCTCAGCCTCCTGGATAGCCTGATGGAGGACATCGAAATATTCGCTTCCAAGAAGTAGCCTGGCCTCCTCAGCCTCATAGCAAAAAGCCCTTGCAGTTATTCCTAACATTACAAGGGCGATTATGATGATTGCTAAATATCTTTTTACTTTAATCACTTTCTATCTCATCACCACTTCCGTCTAATTATCTGCCTGCTTCTTGACCCTTTCTCCCCATTTAGCCCCTTCTGAAACCAGGGAATTCCAACCGAAGCCAAAACCGAAGGCAAGGCAGAATAGCTTAATCCATGCCTCAACACCAACACCAGGTTGAGCAATGTTGAATTCTGGAAAGATTAACAACGTAGTAATTAAGCCTAAGATAAACGAGGCCAGGGCTGACAACCAGTATCCTTTTTTGAATTCCTCAATCTTTCCCTGCTTTAGCTTTCTCAAATATGGCACTAAGGTCCTGGCCAGGACACCGAATAAAATCCCAAAAAGTTTCAGGAAAAGTTCCATATTAATTCCTCCCTATTTTATGTTCTTTTTCTTTCAGGTCATTCGCCCGTTTCAACTCAGCAACCAGTTTCTCACCTAAATTCACTACTTTATCAAACATCTCTTTGATAGTCTCCAGTTGTTTTGGCTCAAGCACAATCTTCATCAAAAACCTCCCTGAATGTAGCAAAAGTTCAGAAACCTTTTTCCTCGTTTCATCTTCTATCCTTCGCCTGCGTAAAACAAGATTCTTTACTTTAGATTCTTTTCTAAATACTACTACCCTTAATAAATCTTTTCAGTCCTTTTGTCTAATAGACACTCCTTGCGTCAGCTTCACGTCAACCTTGTGTCAAGTTTGTCTCAATCTAAATCGTCACCTAATCGTGCAGTTAATTGTGCCTCGTTGGTAAGATAGCTGAGGGAAGTCGAAGTATCAAGTTTTCAAGGTTCAACATCTGACACCTTTTTGTAGTAAAATTATTTTATTCTATTTCAAAAGATGTCTCTATATTGTTTTTAACATCAGAATCGAATGTACCAAAAACCTCTAATTCATCAAATTTTATTTCTTCTGGATCTATTGGGTTAAAAGGGTCTAAATCATTTCTTATAGTAATCTGATTATATCGTTCACCATACTTTCCAATTCCCATACAAATAACATCACGAGCTCCTGATTTATATAAAAGGTTTCTAGCGCATTCACTAGAAAATCCTTGAGTAATAAAATCGTCTAAAACCAAGATTTTCTTATTTCGAAGTTTCCTGTTAAAAACTGAATTTAAATGTACTGTACCTATTTGGTTTTCAAAATCCATTGGTAAATGCAAACTTCTTGAAGCACCACTGTCTCTGGATTCTCTGTATCTAACAAATAAATCTATATATTTATCCCTAAACTCCTGAGAAGCAATTTTTATATAATGTCTCATTGTGGGATTTAAAGAATTTCCAATAGTATGAGGGGGATAGGTTGCCCAATAATCGACTTCATTATAAATTCCACTTAAATATATACTTGTAATCAAATGACTTAAGAAAAATTGTCTATGTTTCATCTTGCCCCATTTAAAGGTATCAACTGCAATACTTCTTAGGGGTGACCGACAATCTAATAAGGTTAAAACTCGTACTCTATTGCCTAATGCATCTTGTGTTTCTAATTTCCATCCCCAAAAATTTTCCTTTAATAGATATTTTTGGATATATTTTTTTACATGAATAGGTGTAGCTACAGGTATGCCGTACTGAGGACTTGGATTGGCCCACTTAGCACAAAAATATAGAACTCTTGCATTTGCAGCACAAAAAGCGTCACTTTTATCACTATCACCAATGTAAATAAATTTATTTCTAGAAATGCCTAGTTTCTTTTCTATATAATAAATAAATTCAGGGCTGGGCTTCTTCTTGTTTACTAATTTTGGATGGACTAAACAATCATATATTAATTCTTTGCTACTTAGAATTGATGCATATTTATTGGGGGTGTTAGTAACAAAAGCAACTTTTAAATCCTTACTTTTGCAAAACGACAATAATTCTTCAATACCATTTTGAAGTTGCCGAGACGATTTACAGGTAGTTCCACTCAAATCAAGTATAACAACTTTTATGCTCATTATTTTATTTTAAAATTTTACACATAAATGATGGAAAGGAAACTCTTAACTACAAATCTTTAAAAAGGAATGTCAAAGTCGTCAGGTATCTCTTTTTTAGGTGGACTTGTCCGTTCGTTTAACAAAAGAACAGCGTCTTTTAATTCCATTTTGGAATGTTCGCCACCTTGGAAATAATTTTCACAACCAAAAAAGACATACCCCGTACTTGTACCACAACGAGGCACGAGTTTCCCATTACATTTTTCACACCGTAATGGCTCCTCACCATTAACTACCTTACTTGATACAGTTAGCGAAAGGGCAACGGGATAAACTTTCCTACATCCCGCCTTCATTAATATACGCGTGATTTCATATAATGTACCACCGCTGGTAATAACATCATCAACTACTACAACAACTTTGCCTGTAACATCGCCCTTTACTACAAAGGCGTCTTTTACATTGCGCTTTCTATCTTCGTATGAACCAGCCCTCGTTTGCTTTGGATATTCGCGAACACACCTAATTAAATCGGGCGCTATTTTTGACTTATCAAAATCCCTGAACTCTTTTGGAATATGTTCCAAATATATTTTAAATCGATTTTGTGATGTAGATACTCGTGGGGGCACTCCTGTAATAAAATCGTATTTACCGTTAGATATCCATTCAGCAGCATATTTTAGTTGACGTGAAAATAGTTGTTTATGACGCTCAGGATAATTCTTTTGATTTCGAATCCTTATTGATAAAGGATTCTTGGCATGTCTTGTATCATCGCATGGGAAATATCGTCCACCAACAAATACTTTATTATCTGGCATATCTTGATTAGGCAATTCTAAAAATTGTATCAATTGCTTTTCAGCCGACCAATTTAACATATTGTGTGGACAGGAGTGCACTTCGGTCATATATCCAAGAAGTACGTTTGATAAAACTTTTTCCAATTCTTCTGGAGACTCCAGAATATAATCGGGCCCACATCTATATACTTGCTCTTCTTCCAAAGAGCTCTCAGATTTATACCTAAAAATCATCGTCCCCACATGAAGCTTTAATGCCTTGTCTATTGTGTTGCTCTCAGCAGTAATATATATAGTATGACACGATAATAAATTCATATCATCACGGGCTCGTTTTATTGGCTCATAAAACAAAAAGGATTTTTCAAAGTCGCTAGTTGCAGTAAAAATATGTTTTGCATTTAGACTAAAAGAGTTATGTTTACAAATTTCTAATATTTGATCTTGTAGTAATTTTGAAACAAATCTGTAAGGATACTTATTTTTTATTTTATTAATTAAACAAGAGAGTTGTGGAAAGATTTTAATGCGGTCTAAAATATCATTATCTACAACAGACCAAACTTTGTCTCTATGTAAATAAGGCAGTTTTCCGTAATGCAAAAACCCATCAATATTAAAAACAAAACCTTTAACCTCATTTACTTCTACGAACATAATTATTCATCTTTAAACAAGTCATAGTTTAAATCTTTTGGAGAAGTATCAGGTTCCTTTACAAGTTTAAATTTCTGCAACTCTCCCACAAGATCTTCTATTTTTTCAACAATATATACACCTTCTTTGTCCTTGTATGTTTTAGGCCATACAAGTTTTGGGTTATCTATCAAATTTTTCAATATAAATAGTTTCCTTTTTTGTCTTAAGCACTGCCGTGCTTGTATCAAAGCTCCACTAGTTTCGCCTGCTTCCACTACGATTGTTGCTAAACTTAGCCCGCTCATAGTTTGATTTCTAAGGGGGAAATTGTATGGCAAGGTAGGATATCCGAAAGGAAACTGGGATATTAAAAGATGCGATTCAGCAATTGTTTCCTGCAAGTGTTTATTTTCGGCAGGATAAGTCTCACCAATATTGGTTCCAATTACCGCTATTGTGCGTCCCTCTGCCCTCAAGGCACCTGTATGCGCAGCTGTGTCGATGCCCTTAGCAAGGCCAGAGACAATTACAAAACCCATATCTGCCAATAAAAGTGCTAACTTACGTGCTCGTTTTTTTCCATCTTCTGTTGGTTTTCTTGTTCCTACTACTGAAACTGCAGGATACTTCATAAAATCAACATTGCCACGGGTGAATAAAACCACAGGTGCTTGTAAGGAATATTTCAAATACGAAGAATACACATTGTCATTTATAGTTACTAGATTATAGCAGAAATTAATTTTAGCAAATAGACCTTGTATTTCCTGATATGTACTCCTAAATTCAGTAGGGTTTATTTTTAGTAATAGGTAAAGTTCTCCCCCATATTCGATAACTGGTGTATCGTTAAATATGTATTTTTTGAGTTTTGGATAATAATTCCAAAAACGTTTCCAGTTAAACTTTAGAGTCTTTAAAATTGTCGTATAATTAATTCCTTTTTGTAAATTATATATGTTGTTCATAATTACCTCGTATTATTATATTTTATACTATATTTCGAATCCATATATAAAAAACTACCTATACTTTTACTTTTTTTATTTAGATTTTTATTTAAAATCCCTGAGGTACTAATCCTAAATTATTTATACTGGTATTAACAAATGCTAAACTTTCATGAACTTTTAAAATTTCCTCATAGTCCCAATATTTTAATTTATCTTTAAGATCTTTCACATTTGATATGTGTTTCTTTATTATTTCAAGTTGTTTTTGATCTGAAACAGCAACTACACCTTGAACAGCAGGATTATTTAAAGATTTCAAAAGATTTAAAATTAGACTATCAATACTACCTTTTGTTTGAACTTCAAATATATATATTACTCTACCCATGTTTCCAATAGTAGATTCCCAAATTGTATCTATCTCCGAACCTTCTGAAACTTTTTGTTCAATTTTCGATGTAAAACCTAACCATTCTCCTATATCCCTTAATTTATCTCTAATATCATTATGGATAAATTTTGATTCTCTTGGTGTTTCTAATTCCGTTTTAATTTTTCCTTTAGGTTTAACGGCAAAAATTTTACTTAGATTATCTTCAACTTGTAACTCGCCCCATATGAAATAATCAACAGTTAATAGTGTATCATCTTGAAATCCAGCTTTTTTTAATTCAGTTGAAATTTCTTTACAAATTTTGCACAAGTATTTATAAATTTTCCCTGTTAATTGATAATCATATCTCGGTAAATTTTTAACTTCTAAATAATTTAGCCCAACATATGCTCTTCTATTCCAAAGCATGAATCTATTCGGATGTGTTTTACATAAAATTTCGCTAATTATAGCGGGCCCCATTCCCTTTATTTCAGTCCTAAAATTATCCCATCTTACCGCAATGTCTTTTTCACCCCAAACTAATTCAGTTAGTTTTTTTTGTAAATTTTCCAATCCATTATCTTCAATTATCTTATCAACTACATAATGTTTATTTCCCCATATTAGCATAGCCCATAATTTTGATATATAGTTATATATTTCCTCATGGGTCATTGAAAGTATTCTTTTTTTTGTAAAATTTTGATAGTAACCTATAAGGACTGAACGTTCCTTAAAGTCTTGTTTGAATTTATTTTGATCTTTTTTTGATTTGGAAACAAAATTTCTAATATGTTTACTTAGAATTATCTTATTCACAGATTAAACCTCCTAAAACTTATAATTGAACCCTACACAAAAGATTTTTAATGCCTTATTTTGTGAAGAGCCAACTTAAATAATCAATAAAACTCTTCAAGTATAGAATTATAGGTCTAAAAATATTGATTGGGGAAGCATTCTTCTATCCAATTTCGTATTTTATTGCCATTAACAACTGTTACTTTAGTTTTTTTAGCTTCATCTATACCTTCGGGAGTATAATCAGAAGTTGTTATGCATATTGCAATATCTTTATTCCGTGATATTCGGTAGCTATGTAATCTTTGTATTGGATGGCTACCAACCTTATTAGTCCATCTCTTGCATTGAAAAATATACCTTAATCTATTTCCATTTTTAATTTTTATAGCTTCAATATCTACACCACGATCTCCTGTTCGACCGATAATTACAACATTTTTCCATCCTTTATTTTCTAGTACAACCTTCATTAGTTCCTCGAATTCTTTTCCTGATAAGCTATTTATATTTTTAGCACCTTTTTTTGGTTTTATTGTCATAATTTCTTTTCTAACAAATCCATTAGGAGTTTCCGTAGCATAATTCTTAAGTACATTTATTATCCATTTATCTTTTGCAAGAACTTCAACAGCATCTTTATCGCCATTATCTAAATAAAAACTTAATTGTAATCTAAAATCTTCATAAGTAAACGAATTTTGTTTTTCTAATAATCTTTCAATTACTTCTGGTGTCCAATCGAGTATTCTATTTTGAATTGTTTCACGTCTAAAATCATCAAACATTGTTATATTATGGTTTTTATATATCAATCCTTTTTCTATACAAAAGTATCTTTCTATAATTTTATCAATTAGATCTGAATTTCTATATGTTTCGCTTAATTTTTTATTTTTACATTCTTCTCTAGCTAATCTTCTTGCTTCAGAGGTCGAAATGTTTTCTTTAGCTAATGAATTTGATATAGCATCATAGATTACTTTGTCAATCCAAACATCTTTTTCAAAATAGTACCTCTCCTTTTCGCCCAATTTTAGTAGTATAATAATCGAATCTGCACTGTTAGCCCAATTTGTTGACCACAACTTTCTCATAGTAGGGTCTTTTTTAGAAATATCAATTCTATGGATTGGTTCAAAACCCGCTTTACGTGCAGATAATTTAAGTCTATTCATTATTTCAAACCATCTCTTTTTGCCTGGATGTAAAAATAAAATGCAAAACTTTCCTTTTTTCAAAACACGTCGGAAATTATAAAAGACTTTGTCCATGTCTTTATAATAGTTGTCCCAGGAATGTTTTGTGGGTCTTTCAGGGCTATCAGAAATAATAATTTCTTTTTCTAGCCTTTCTTTTGTCAATTTAAAAAAATTGTTTTTTGTAAATTTATCAAGCCAAATGCTAAATAATTGATTTCTTTCCAAATAAGGTACTTGATCAGTATAGGGAGGATCAGTTATAATCATGTCTACGCTATCATTCGGAAGATCACTTACTTTTATATCTTTTATGTCTTTATTCAATAATCTATTTATACTTGAACTTTTGAAATTTGAATTTATATTATGAGCATCTATTTCGTCAAAATATAACCCTTTTATATTATCAAATCTCTCTTCAAAAACTCTCCATACATTGTGTTCCAATGCTTTTTTATCAACCAAGTGATAGAGGTCCTGACTCTTAGATTTATAATCAGTAATTTTACACAAATGTAATGAAGTAACCAAGCACATTTGAAAAAGATTTTTCAAGTTAGGTTCCTTTATATTGCTAATTTCATTCTGCAAAATAAGAAGTGATTTTTGTGCACGAGGAGTAAAATGGAAATTATAGTAATCACTTTTCTTGGGAGTTATATTTATTCTTGAATTTATTATAAATTTATCATTAGGAAAACCCTTAATTGAACTGGCTCCTATACTTTTTAATAATGTGTAGTCTGATTTTTCAAATTTTTTACTTTTCCGTTTACATTTAGGACACTCATTAATAAAAATAATATTCTTTCCATCTTTTATATAAATATGTCTTGTAGGATTAAAATAATTCTCAGGGTTTCTATCATAAAATAATTTATTAATAAATACTGGTTCACCACAAGAACATTTGCTTCTATAGAGCACCATTATTTCATTTTTTACTTTGTCTTCAATAATATTAAATTTGTTGTTAATTTCTTCTTTCGAGAATTTTCGCAATAGAATTGAAACTAAAAAATAAGAATAAGAATCTATATCATTTCCGATTATGTGTCTTTTTAATTTGAGGGCCTCAAAAATAAATGTTCCTGACCCCATAAATGGGTCGTAAATAACTTCATTTTTTGAGGTTAATTCTTTAATAGTTACTTTTGACACAGCATTAGATTTTCTACCAGAAAATATAAATGCTCTTCTATATATATATTCCGGCTCTACCTTAGCTGCTAAAAGCGAATCCGAGAGCTTCTCAATTTTATTTCTTAATAATTCCTGTTTATCTAATGGTAATAACCAAAACATAATTTGCCTAACTTTATTTAAATTTTATAAACATGTGAATTTCTAATCCGTTTTTCTGCAATCTTGAAATATTTTTTTTGCTTTTCAATTCCCAAATATCTTCTGTTCAATAGCTTTGCAGTTAAAGGTATGCTACCAATTCCCATAAATGGGTCAAGTATAAAATCATTTTCTTTTGTGCACGCTATTATGATTCTTTTTATAACGTCTAAAGGTTTTTGTGCTGGGTGTTTCCCGTGAATTCTATCTTTATATGAAATTACAGGAACTTCAAACAAATTCCTCATTTGAGTAGTCTTTTCTTTTAGATTTGAATTTCCGCAGTAGGGACAATAATTAAATTTACCAAAAACTGTTTTTTTACACTTTGTGCATTTTTTAATAATATTAAGTTCTTTAATTTTTTCATAATTAAAAGTCCAATTTTTAGCTTTTTTTTGTGAATTATTAACCGCCCAAATTATTTGTTCTGTGCTTTCACAAAACATTCTTTGGGTTATATTAGGAAATGCATTTGGTTTATACCAAATTATTGAATTAATAGTTTTCAAGTTTAATCTTTTGAGTATGTATCCTATTAAATATATATTATGCATACTACCAAAAATTAAAATGTTGCCATTTTCTTTAACCACCCTTCTAATTTTATTTATCCAATTGTATGTGAATAATTCATATTTTTTATTTGTATACGAATCCCAGGTTTCATTAATTTTGAAAAATTTCTTTTCCTCCTTCCATATTTTATTTGAAGAAAGCCAACCTATCTTTTTCTTGCTATCATATTGAGAGATACTGTATGGTGGATCTGCAATACAATGATCAAAGGAATTATCAGCATAATCTTCTAAAATTTTAAGGCTATCACCCAATAGCAAGTTTGATTTCTTAATTTCTTTTTTACTACTCATATTTATTTTTTAAAAGCCACCTATTTTTCATGCAATCAAAATCGCAATAATTTTTTATTGTATCCACTAAAGATTTATCCTTTCTACTTAATAACTTCAATAAACCTTTATTATATAATTTATGAATCAACCCGCTATTGTATATCAATGATGTTGTTATTGGGTTTTCTTTTTTTCTAAACAAATCAATTATATGTTCTTTAACAATATTTTCAATATTTTTAACTTTATTCTTATCTTCAACTTGTTTAATAATTTTACTTTCCCTTGAACCCTTATAGAAAAACAATAAGCACTCCCCTTTTAAAGTTCCTTTTGGTGAATTTAATTGTTTATATGTATTTAAATTTTTTGGCACATATGTTTGTCTAATAAAATGAAATCCAATTTTATTCATCATTTCTAAGAAATCAAACCATACAGGTAACTTTGAATCATTAAAATACATAGCTAAACATGTTGAAATTTTCATTATCCTATAAATTTTTTTAAACGCCTCTTTTAACATTTTAAAATACATATCATGATTTTTTGGTTGTTTTATCCTCCTAGTAACTACAATCTCATTATTTAAATCAGATTTGAACCTTGTAAAAAATTCCCATAATTTCAAATATTCTGAATAAGCAACTTGGTCATAATATGGTGGATCGGTTAAAATAAAATCTATGGATCTATCCGGGATATCTTTCGAAAATATATTTTGAATAGGCTTTCTCACTATATAAATTGCATTGTTAGAATTTTGCAAATTGTTGTATGTATTAACAATTGGTATATCGTATTTTATCTCATCATTCACTTTTCTTTTATGATCTAAGTACTTTGATAAACGTTTTCCAAATAATAAAAGCAAATTTCTTTCTAAGATGTGTCTGGAGGGTATCCAATATGGAAATTGTGATTGAGATCTTATATCTGTAAGTTTTGCCAGATGTATCATTGAACTGTATATCAGCAATAATTCTTTTTTAATATTTTTATCTTTCACTTTAAAAATAGATTCTTTAATTTTACTCATAATTAAAAAGTTTCTATTTGTAAACAACGAAGAAATTTTCATGTCCTCTTTTATTGCAATCCTCGAATTTTGATCAAGGAATTTATCTTTTAGATTTATTTTTAATGACTGTTTATTATAATAGTTAAATGATTTAATATTTTTTTTATCAGCGTCAAAAAAAATCTTATGTTTACAATTCGGGCAATTAATCTTAATTTTCTCTAATTCAAAATCTTTACCCACTTTTCTTAAAAGTCCTTTATCATATTCAGCCTTTATCCCACATTTAGGACAAAAAGCACTATAATATTCTTCATATTTTTCCTCCAGATTTTTTATTATCGAATTAAATTCATTTAGAATTTTAGCGCTATTAATGTTTTTTCTTACAGAAGATAATGTTATTTCGATAGGCAATTCATTTATTTCTATACCGATAGCTTTAGTTTTTCTATTTAATTTTACAGCTTCTATTACATGTACTCCAGATCCCATAAATGGATCACAAAATACTCCATTTTTTGGGCATAAATTAGAAATTATTAATGATGCCAACTCTGGCGATTTTCTAGACCAATAATTGTGCCAATTATATATTATTGATTTGTTTTTAAAATGTGAATTTTGAATTTCATTAGAAATCGAATCAATTTTTATTACTATTTTTGGTAGCTTATTCATTTACTTTTATTATTCCTACTATTCTTCATCCACTCATCAATTTCTTCTCTCTTAAATCTCCATAAGTTGCCTATCTTTGAAGCTGGTATCTCTCCTTTTTGAGCTAAGCGATAGATTGAATCTTTACTAACGTTTAAATATTCAGCAACTTCTTCTAATGTCATCCATCTGTCCATTTATAACACCTCTATATAAATTATTGCGTATTATTTCATAATATTACCTAACATAGCATATTTTACATAACTTATTTTATTTGTCAAGTTATTTCACATTATTGGGAGCAGGCACACAAAGGGCATTGTGGAATCCGCCACAGGCGGATGAAACCGCCCGACTGCGACTGCTGGGCGGGCGGGTGGGGGATAAATAAAAATACTAAAGATATTCCAAAAATTTCTCGGGGCATCCCATTAGAACTGACGTCCGCCCTAGGTGGACTACTGCTAACGGGACAGGCAGATTTTAAAAAAAGATTTTAAAAGATTTTTTCGGCGACACCTTTACCTCCCCGCTTCGCGGGGAGAAAGTCCTTTTTGATTTTATGGAAAAAGCTAGTCTGCCCCCACAAAGCCCAGGCACATTGTGGATGGGCGACTGGGGGTGACGAGCGTTCAAGGGTGGGTGGCGGGTAACGGCGTCGTAGACGACGAATACGGCAAACGAAGTGAGACGAAGCGACGACTATTCCCACTTGGATATTGACCCGAGGAGGAGCGTGAATGGAGGTAATTAATATGATTAATTATTCCCTTCATTCAAATTTGATTATGGATTCAGATTTTGGTAAAATTCAGTTGGCTCCTCGGGTTGGACTCGAACCAACAATCCTCCAGTTATAAGTATCCCCAAAGATTTCACATTACTTTGTAAAAATTTTACTTCCGTTAAAGCGAAGGCTTGGTAACAGAGCGCTGGCTCTGCTATAGAGCAAGCAAAGCTTCGCTTTGCTGCTATAGGGCACATATGGAACAGAGCACAGGTGGGCGACCACAAGGGTCGCCCCTACGCGACCAGAATTATTACGGGGACAAGCCCCTACACTACGCTAGTCCTGTCCTATTGGTCGGAGTGGGGATTTTTGGAGGATTCTTCTGTTAGAATGCTATATGCTTCCTGGGCATTGATGACGGGGGTGCGGGATATCTTCTCTCTTTCATGGTTTGAGGTGGGGATGTTGACTTCCAGTCCTTTCTCTTCTGCTTCTCGATAGGTTTCTTCTATTAGATTCTGAATCTGGCTATTATCAGGGTGCTTTTCGCTTATTTTTCCATAGAGGCTGAGGAGATTATTTGCTTCCTGGTTATTTGTCAGAGGCAGTCTGTGGCACTCTTCAAGTGCTTCATTTATTCTGTTTTGAATGAGTAGAGTTTCTATAAGTTGGTATCTGTATTCTGGTCTCTCTTCAGTTAACTCCCCATAAACTTCGGAAGCCTTATCGAAAATTGAGTTCTCAACATATATTCCGGCGAGTTTAGAGAGATTGTCTGAAGTTAACTCCCTTTTCATTCGAACTTCTTCAGCAAGATTGACGAACTTCTCCTTGTGCCCATTTTCAAAATAGAGTTTAAGGAGTCTATCTTGATATTCTGGCCTTTTCTTATCGAGCCGGCTCAATTTCTCGTAGGCGCTGATGGCTCCTTCGGTGTCTTTTAGTTTCTCACAGAGTTCACCGAGAACGTTCAAATCATAGGGCTTTTCTCTAACTGCTACCATTCGCCTGAAGATATTTACCATTCTATCTTCCTGACCCAAATCGTGATATACTTGTGCTAATCTTTGTAGAATATCGTAATCATCTCCTTCTAAGGAGGATTTCTTCTCATACATCCCGGCTGCTTTTGTTAAATCTTTTGCATTCTGGTAAGAAAGCGCTGCCTCACCAAACATTTCTGCTTTCTCATAGGCTAAAGCAGAACCGGAATCGAAAATCTCCTCTTCCTTATAGTGATTGGCAAGAATGTTTACTAAATCTCTGTTTTCTGGCAGATATCCAGAGACTCTCTGGTATGTAAGGAGCTCAGTGTATCTCTTTAGAATTCTGTTATGTCTCTTTTGATAAATTAAGGCGAGGGTGAAGCTGAGAAAGAGTAAGGGAAGGAGAATTAGAAGAATTAATAAATTTGGGTAGCGCGGCCTGGCTTCTTCTATCTCTTCGGGAATAGGGGCTGGTGCGATTGCCTCCTCAGGTGGAGGGGCTGGTGCAATTGCCTTTTCAGGTATAGGGGTGGGTGGAATTGCCTTTTCAGGAGGAGGAGTTGGTTCAATTACTTCTTCGGGGATAGGGGTTGGTTCAATTTGGGGGACCTTTCTCACTAATTCCATCCTTAAGGACCTTGCTTTCTCTATGCCTTCTATGGCATTTGAGCTCTCCGGGTCTACTGACAAAACTTCCTGAAACTCAATTATGGCATCATCAAACTGTCCTTTATTAAGGTAATCGTAAGCCCGGGATAGATGGACTTCTATGAGGGGAAGAAGTTGTTTGGGCTTTTTTGTCTCTAAGAAATAGACATACGAGTCCCAGGGGGCGACGGCGAGATACTCCCCATTTCTGGTTAGTGCTACTCCCCAAACGCAATTCCCAATCCCATATTTCCATAGAAGTTCACCGCCTTGATTCAATAGATACACATTTCCTATTGCCGAACCTAATGAGATATATTTACCATCTCCGCTTAAGGAAACTGCTTTGACTTCATCCTCTATCAATTTTTTCCATAAGAGTCTTCCGTCCTTTGTAAGAAAATAGAGCCAATTCTGGCTGGCTCCTATGATATTTTCACCACTATCGCTGAGAGCTATGCTTTTAATCTCTTCATCGGTCTCATATTTGCCCACCAATCTTCCTTGACTATCCAAAAAGGAGATGTATCCTTTGCTCCCTACAGCAACGAATTGTCCAGATGCATCTATGGCGACTGCTTTGGGTCTATTTAAGAGTCTATATTTCCACAAAAGTTCACCTTTATTATTAAGAAGATATAGATAATTATCCCGGCTGGCACAAGCAATGAACTGTCCTTCCTCGCTCAGGCAGATGTCTTCAATCCAGTCTTTCATCTTATACTTCCCAAGAAATTTCAAGTTCTCACCAAAGAGATAGAACAAATCTCTCGATTTGGCTACAAGATATAGCCCATTTCCACTTAAGGAGATGGCAGTAATGTCATGTCCGATTCCATATTTGTTCAGTAGATTTCCTTTTTCATCAAAGAGATAGATAGAGCCATCCCGAGAACTTGCAGCAACTCTCTTGCCATCTTTGCTTATGGAGACATTGTAGAGTATGTCGGGAGCTTTGTAATTCCAGGAAATATTGGGAGTAAATTCTGCTTTGGCGGGGAGAACTAATCCGAGGAGAAGTATGGTAATGAGGAGTGGTTTTGTCATTCGGTAATCCCGAAGGGCGACCACAGAGTGTCGCCCCTACGCGGTCTTTTAAACCCTTCCTTTCGGAAGGAGTCCAATAGGCCAAATTAGGGATTTAGTTCTTTTTTGATTGCTTCGCTGATGTTTTTGGCTATTTTTTCTATCTTTTCTCTGTCTTTTCCTTCAACCATTACCCTGGCTACGGGCTCTGTGCCAGAATAACGAACCAGTATGCGACCTTCTTTTCCCAGTGTGGATTCTGCCTCCTGAATCAGTTTAGAAGTCAGGGGAAGAGTATTAAAGGGCTTTCTCTTTTTAACTTCCACATTTATGAGAACCTGAGGGGCTCTCTCCATAATTCCTGCCAGTTCGGATAAGGGTTTCTTCTCTTCTCTTATTATATAGAGGACTCTCAGGGCGGTAATCAATCCGTCTCCGGTCTTACCATAATCGAGAAATATAATATGGCCTGCCTGTTCGCCGCCCAACGTAGCTCCGC
>Ga0307378_10004263_pt1 | contig 20523 bp, 29 predicted proteins | sample UN1MG_FD_202238 | JGI IMG/M metagenome (GOLD analysis project Ga0307378, IMG submission 202238) | Soil microbial communities from Risofladan, Vaasa, Finland - UN-1 | ecosystem: Environmental > Terrestrial > Soil > Coastal area > Acid sulfate soil | place: Finland: Risofladan, Vaasa | collected... | reverse complement strand
TATGAGGTATCGCTTGAAAGTTGTTCTAAAAAAAAGACAGACAAAGGATTTGAAAGAAGTTATTAGATCCTTTGCGTACCATGATATTGTCATATGGGCTGCCAGCACGGGCTACGGAAAGACGGTTTGCAGTTGGAAGTTCATAGAACAGATCCTGGGAAATAAACAGGATGTCCGTATCTTGGTTTTGACCCACGGGCGCAAAGAGCTACGGCAAAACTTCACCAATTCGATAGCAGCCCAGTGTGAACACACCGTTGTCGAGGGGCCTGCTGATATCAAAAAAGCTTATTCCGCTAATTTGGTGATCACGTTGCCGCAAACGGTGAGCAATTATTTACCGTATTTAGGTCAATTTGACTTTTTAGTTTGCGACGAAGCCCACCAATACTATTCCGCTGCGACAGTAACCAACATTATCGAACAACTAAACATACAAAAACATTTGCTCTTGACCAACAGTCACTACGGAATGACGTACCCAAAAGTTTATTGTTCCAGGGAAAATCTGGTTGAAGACGGTGAGGTCGCTAACGTAGGCCTTTGTATCGTACCTACCAAATTCAGCCCGGACTTTTACCAAGACTACGTAGCGGGTTCGTTGAAAGAAGGCAAAGAGATCCCGAAATCTTTGTTGACGGCTATAAAGAAAATGATCACCAAAGACAAAACGATGATCATGTGCCATAGCGTCAAAAGCGCAGACCATTTGCAAAGTATCTTAAAGGAAACTTATGAGTGTGCGGTGAGTCACTATATCAGCGATGCTAAATGTACTCTGTTACACCATTTTAAAACTTCGAAGATGCACGTTTTGATTGTAGTAGACCGTGGCAGCATTGGCTTTGATTACCCTGAACTTGGGACGGTGATCGATCTGACCTTTTCTAAAAACATCGAAAGGTTGGAACAAATCTACGGGCGGTTGTGTCGCAAGTCCAAAAAGGATATCCCCAAGACTTACCACAAGATCGTTCCTAAGATCCACGAAGCTGAGTTTAAGGTGATTATGTCTGGGGTGTTGGCTTTGGGGGTAGACGAGATCTACCGTAGCTGGGACGGCAGGGACGCCACTTTGAGATTGGTGGAAACGGAATGGTTGTCCCAGAACGAAGGGGACAGCCTTGAGGTTGAACGTGACGGATTCTACAACAAGTACATGGAAACTTTCAGCGGCTATTGTACGATCTTTAAAAAGAGCAAAGATCAAAAACATGCCTTTATTGATTTGGCTACCGCCCTCAAACGGATACGTAACCGAACTCCTTGGATCACTTATAAAGGGTGTAAGATAACAGCTTCCGACTTTGCCAGCATCGCGGATTGGCGAAGTCAACATAGGATCAGCCACAACTTTGCTTACTACAGGCAATGGATAAGGCCTATAGCCATGCAGCTAGAATGGGAAACCAACGAGCCTTGGCTGTACGATGAATGTCTGGTAGAAGCTAAAGAGTGTTTAGATCTAAATAGGTGGGCTGTGAAGTACCCGGATAGCTATGGCTTCGCCGCCCAAGAGAGTTGGCTGGAATTCATTTCGCAAGACATGGACTGGGTGCTGTGATGAAAAAAAGAAAAACAGTACTAGAAAAAGCGCCACCGGCTTTCTTGCGTCGGGCGTGTAAACGCAGAGCCTCACAATTCAATTCTTTGCTAGCGTGGGGTGACGGTCACAGCCCTTCGTACCGGATAGCTTTAAATATGGGGGTTCAAAAAGAGATCGCTTACGAGTTAGGTTGGGAAGTTAAAGAAATCATTCCGGCTGATTATTGGACCTTTGAGATCTGCAAGGAAGGTGGCAGACCCTTTAGGTCTCTTACATCTTGGAAACAAGACGATCACGCTACGTACAGAGCGGCTTTTGATAATGGTTGGCACAAAGAGATTGCTGCCGAATTAGGCTGGAAGGTCCAAGAGCAAAGGTGTGGGGGGTATTGGAATTACGATACGATCAAAGCCGAAGCGGCCAAATTTTCGGGTTTATATTCTTGGGCTAAGGGCGAACCTAATAGCTACCGGCAAGCCCTTAAGAAAAAGAACCAAAAGCAAATTGCGAAAGAATTAGGGTGGGGATTCCAAGACCAAAAACCTAACGGCTATTGGGTCGAAAAGACCTGTAAGCGAGAAGCTAGCAAGCACTCACCTACTACTTGGAAAAAAGCACACACCGCCAGCTACCGGAAAGCGGCGGAAAACGGGTGGAAAGATAAAATCATTCTCGAACTATGGGGTGCCCCCGCTAAGGCTCCGAAAGCTGAAGAAATAATAGTACGGGTGGAAACTCAGCCAAAGACCAAGATCCGCAGACGCAAAGCGCCCTAGAAGCTAGAAGTGTTCTTCCCAGAATTGGTGCAAACACAAAGCTGGGTAGATCAGCGGTAAAGCTACTAAGACGAAGGGAATCCAGTCCATGACTGTTTGATCAGTACACAGCGTGAAGGAACAAGCCGAGACAAAGCAATAGGTACCCACCAAACACAGCTAAAATCCACATAGTACTTTCCCCGGCTTGGCTTTAGATCACGCATAAATCCGTAGTGTTTCGGTTACCGTCCCGGCACTGAACACTATTATTGCAGCGTTGATTTCTAATTTGTATTCTACCGTTTTGAATTCGGACACATCGGCCTTGCTGGGCCAGGTCAAAATCCTCAAGATCTTGTGCATCTTGTGCATCTTGTGAAATAGGTTGACGGGTTTCCGCGCTAGGGGAAGAAGCGGAAGAAGAAGAAGCAGGCACGGCAAATAAGCTGGCTAACAAAATTAGTTTCTTCATCGTAAAAATCTCTCTAAAGTTGAAATAATAAAAATATAACTTACAATACTATTTGCTTTTCACCAATCTTGATTCGTCATTGGATCTTGATTCAGAAGCCAACGTAGTTTGTAGTAGATCCTTATCGGACGCTAGATAGATGATAAAGCAGCAAAAAAGCCCTGGCGTTTCCACCAAGGCTGTACGTAGTTTTCTTCACTTCGACATACTATTACATATTACCGAAGCCCACCAGGAATTAAACTGTGTCTTTTTCCGCGTACAAAACGATTTTCGAAACGGTGGAGCGATCGACTTTCAACACAGCGAAGCCACGACTTTGAAGTAAGGTTTTGCACTGAACTTCGTCGAAGAACCACAACGGCTCGGTGGGTTGCCAATATTGAACCCCCGCAGGATTGTAGTAGTCCGGGATGTCCACGATCAAAATCCCTTGCACCGCCATCACCCGGTGAATCTCTTCTAGTTCCGCTACGGGATCGGGCAGGTATTGTAAAACATCGTGCATAGTGAAATTATCAAACTCTTGGGATTCGAAAAATTGATCGGCCAAGGTGCCCAGGTAAGAATTTTCTAGTTGAACTAAATTTTCATTTGTTTCAACCCCCCAAGCGTCTAAGCCGTATTCCCGCGCCACGTCTACAAAAGCTCCGGTAGCCGCCCCCAAGTCTAAAAGTCTGCTGCCTTTAAACCAAGAATTGTACTTGAACATCCTTTGTTCGGCGATTTCCTTATCGTAATCGTATCTTTCTTTGTAATAGTCTCCGGTATTCGGGCTAAGGCTTTGACAAAACTTATAGTACTTTTCTACCGTAAGATTAACCTTTTGATGTAACACCCCGCACCGAGGGCATTTCAAAATAGAAAGGCCGTAAATTTTGGAAAATTCAAAGGCGTAGTCTATCTTATCCCCGCACAAACACTTTTTGACTAGCATCCATACCTCTACAAGGTTTTCGCTGTGTAGACCGAACCTGATTCTGTTTTAAATTTAACCATCGACTTGTCATCCGCGATTTCTAGGATTTCGGCTACCGGGGAAGTCTGCCACCAATCTTGGTTAGCATAAGACCGCCCGTTGATCGACCCACACTTTACCCCCAAGCCAACGACAATTTGACCGTGACCGCCTTCCATCACACCCGTGTCATTTACAGGGTGCAAACGTGGCCCGGAATCCCCCCGACCTAACTCATCCCGCAAAGAGTACTTACCAGGTTTCAACGTGACATTATCCATTATCTTCCTCTTTCTTTTTTCCAATAGTTAAAAAGCACGCCCAGCACCATAAACAAAGTTAACGCCAAGACAAACTCTATTACAAAGGTGTAAAACATTCTGCCGTTGAAAAACCATACTAGACAAGCGCAAACCACCGCCAAAAAGATATCCCAACAAAAATCGCTGAAGTTGTATAGCTCAACTTTCACTCTTCAACCCCTTCACAGTATCGATCCATAATATAGCCAGGGTCTTGGCTGAAGAGCGGGATGTCGGTATCTTCCACCCACCTTTTTCGGGTACAAACAAGATCTTCGATTACTTCCTTGTGAAGATAGGACTCATTAACAATACAAGATCCACGACGGTACTTCGCCGGGTAGTCGTTCATGTTCAACCCAGTCTCTTTAAAGATAATTTCTTGGCGTTCGTCAGTAGTTTTGCCGTGTAACATTTCATCTACCGTTTTCCTTCCGTACTTTTCCCTTAGCTTGTGGATAGCTACGGACGAAACACAATTCTTAAAAGCATCCTTTTGACGCCATAGGAATTGATTCACGATCTCGGCTTCCGGGTTCACCCAAGCACGACAATCGAAAGAAGCTGATTGGCCCGAAGAGGCGCAAAAAGCTGCGGTCGCGTACCCGGCTAGGTGAGACACCAACTTTTGTACCTTATTTCCGAGGAAAGGTTCGGTGCCAAAAGTTTGATTGTTCCGCAATAGGATCGTTATTTCGTCGGATTGGGTGTAGGCTAACACCGAACCCGCAGATTTCTTTACCACCGCCGTAGCCGCATCCACCATAGCTCGGTGGAATAAGTCATCGTGGGGCTTGGTCATATTTTTGGTGAGTTTCGAAAACGAAATCCCGTCGAGCCTAGCCATCACAGGCAACCTGCGCGGTAATTTGTTAGCCCAAACCTTCTCGTAATCTTTCATACGATCGCCTAAAGACATCATCACACTTCTCCGATTGTTAAAAGCTTTGGTGCATTTTAATAAAATATGACGATCAGTCAATGTGTAATAGATTTTTTACTTGACACCCTAGGCTCCCATAAGTAAAAAGAATGTACACACTCTGTTTGAGGCCGTGGGTAGTTAAGGATTCAATCACCTGAAGCTATCTGCGGCTTTGCACGTTCAGGCCAGCCTTATTTCAAACACTGAAACATTTTAGACGCAGCACACTAAAGGAACAAGAAATTCTTGATTGCTAGGGTGAAGGCTTACGAAGCTAAAGATGGAGGTGTTGAGTGAGTAGTTGGGGTTTGTTGTTGAAAGAAGAGTTTTGGGTGAACACCGAGGCTGATTTACCGGAGCGGGTTAGGTTTGGGTTGTGTCCTTGTTGTGAAAAGCAAGCCGATCCGGTGGATGATCGGAATGATGGTTGGTATTACCGGCATCAAAAATACAGGTGTTGGGGTTGTGACTTTAGCTGGGATATAAACGAAGATTTTATATGTGGGACTTGCCGGAAGCCGGTGCCGGGGCGAATTTTGTATTGTAGCGACGAGTGTACTAAGGAGTGGGATTGAAGAAAATAAAGAAATGGAAGCGGCAAAGCACAGCCGTAGGTAAGTTTAAAAGGGGGCGGGGAATTATATGAAGAAAAGAAATAAGAAACTGGGGAAATCCGCTTGTGGTAAGGGTACGGCTGCTTTAGCGGAGGAAGAAAACCTACTTAAAACACGGTCGCAGATATCTTGCAAGACTAATTCGAATAATAGGAAGCTAGGCGCTAAATACACCTTGGACAAATGGTTTGGCGACCGACAGAACAATAGGGTGTGTGGAAAGCGGCTATCTCAACTTACACGAACACCCGGTCAAAGAGATGATCGTTACATTATAGAATTCGCAAATTTCGGTACCTGGCAGCCATCCCCAACCACGAGACTTATTAATCGCATAATCCGACAACACATCGCAATACGGATAGTAAACCAAACCGGATTTGGTCTTTAGGCAATAAAAATCCGCATTATCTAATGCAGGGTAACCTCGGGCACCTAGGCTCCCAGGGTCACCGGAACTACCCCCAGGACCTTTAGGACCTTTAGGACCTTTAGGGCCTTTGGGACCTTTAGGACCAGGATCGCCAGGTTCCCCTTTGTCTCCTTTATCCCCTTTGTCCCCTTTAGGTCCAGGATCTCCGGGATCACCGGGTTCACCGGGTTCACCGGGTTCACCAGGTTCGCCTGATCCACCAGGTTCGCCAGGACCAGGTTCGCCTGATCCACCGGGTTCGCCAGGCCCTGGCCCATCAGGCCCGGCGGGAGGCCCGTCTAAGTTTTCACCCTCTTTATCTGGGGCGACTAAATAAATTCTTTTAGCTTCCTTTTTCCCGCAACCGATTACAAAAACTAACCCCAGAAGTAAACAATATTTATTCATAGCCTATTCCTATATTCCATTAGACACTCGAATTTACATACACTGAATAATCTAAATTGAAAAGCTTCGAAGGCGGTGGTTGGGTAGCGGACACCAGCGTCACCGCCCTAGAGACGACTTCTCCCTGGGCTTCCCCGTTGGGCCAAGCAGGGTGGAAATTGGAGCAAGCGGGGAAGTTGTCGCAAGAATAGTAGATATTCTCTTTGTCTTTGGATAGCTTCAAAACCATAACCTGTTTACAGTCAGGGCATTTGATGTAGCTTTGGTTGTAAGCTTTGCCTTCTAGGTGGACCAACATTAGAAATTCCCTTTGATCTCACGAGTCGTCGTCGTCGTAATCTTTCCAATCTTCGACTTGGGCGATACCGTCGATAATAATGTCATTGGCTTCGAATTTCACGTCGGGGATTTTTTTCCAATTGTACCCACCGCCGGTTTCGTATAGCCCGTGTGGGATATCCAATCGAAAAACACCATCTTCCGTTAATATCGCCACCCAAACGTGGACTTCGTGATCGGATGATATTGTAGTAGCCGGTATTTCGTGCGGTAACACATCTAAAAAAGCGTCAGCGATTAGGTGACAAATCCCGCCTTCACCGACTTCAAAATCGTAGCCGTCTTCATCAAGTTCCCAATTGTCGTACACTTTTTGGGCGGCCTTCGCTAGCTTGGCTCGTAGCTTGTCTAACTCTTTCACGGGGACGAGGTCTTCCACCTTAATCTCATCATCACCTTCTACAACACCTTCTACAACACCTTCAGCACGAGCCCAACCTTCAGCTTGTTGCTTAAGATCTGCTAGGTCAGCATCAATGGTGACCTCATTAAGCTTTCCCAATTTGGCTTCTAACTCTGGCGGTAGCTTCATTTTAGATTACCTAATAATGTTTTGATCGATTCGATCTCTTTGGTGACACCCTCGATCTTACGAAAGACTTCTTGTTTATCCACGTCTGGGGCTTCTACGTCAAGAAATTCTTTTAACTTCTTAAATTCCTTATTTAATTTTGTCAGCGTGCTGGTAGCAGCCGAGCACAACCTAAGCTGGATTTGGTATGAGTATTTGCCTTGGAGCCCTTTATTCTTGAGCTTTCGGATGTAGTCTAAACTTTCTACGTTGTCGGGCGTTTCATCGTCCCCAGCCAAAATCGTTTTCAATACTGCGATCAAAGTGGTCATCTTTTGGCCTTTCAAAGCTTATGCAAAAAGCTAGGCGGTGCCTTTCCTTTAAGGTGATACCGTTGGTGATTCTTCTTTCTTCTTGGCCTTGGGTGCTTCAAAGAATTCAGGGTATTCTTCTTCTAGCTGACGTTCGAAGTCTTCTAAAGCGTAGGCGTCGATTTCTTTGCTGGACATCCCGTCACCAAAGGACCAATTAGGGAAATCGTAAGTCGAACTGCTATCATAAACTTCTCTATTGATAAAGTCGTCTATATCATCGATATCGCTGTATTCTTCCATAAATTCTTTGGATAAAATCTCATCCAAATAAGCTTCGAGGCTAACTTCATCGTCTAAAAAGTGATCTTCCACGATAGCTGAGAGTATACCAGCACTAAAATCTTCGATGTATTTTTTGATTGAGTTCCAAAGAGTCGCCCCGTAGTCTTGCTCCATTGTGTTGGCTACCGCCCGGAACAAAACATCATCAAATTTCTCACGGAAAAGCTCGGTGTCGTCGCCTTCGTCTTCTTCGAATTCTATTTCTTCACGGATCTTTTCCAAAGCTTGGGCGTATTGGATGTGGTGCTTGCCTTCAAAATTGCCGATTATTTCATCTTTGTCTTCGTTAGAGACGTGGCTGATATCGAGATCGTTGTTGTCTTCCAGATAACCCATCGCTTCGTCTAACCGGCCTGGGATCGCCTCGGCGAATTCTGCCCCATTTTTGTAAGTTTTTATTATAAGGGTCGGCTTGTCACCGCCGTGGGAAATCTTAGCCCCTTTTTCAAGCCAAGGCAAAGCATGGGGTAAGAACTTTTCAAGCTTGGCGTCCGCTCCGAACTTTTTGAAGTAATGACCGGCCCCGCCCAACATCGGTTTGTCAGCTATGATTTTCTTAGCGGTTTGCTCGGGTAGATCTTCTAAAGCGAAGTTGTACTCAGGCTCGTGACCACCAAACCCAAAGCCTTCGATCCGATCGTCTTCCAACAAAGGGATGATATACCGGTGTAGTCTTTGGCCGGGCTTGTTGTTCTTCACCCCTTTCATCTCGCCGAGTACCCCGTCGTTCAAGATAAAAGTAGCGTGCGGTAGGTAATAAGTCCCTTCTTCGTAGTCTTCATCGTCGGGGCCTATCTCTACCTGCTTACGCAATGAAAGAACCTTGTCCCCTTCCCTGCCATACCGATTACCGCAATGGGTCATGGAGTCAGCTTCCATGTCACAATTCATAGAGTCGATAAGGTGCCAAACCCACCCGTCGTCGAAGGTCATAAAGTCTTCAACTTTCACAGCACCGTACTCGTCTAGGTGGATTAAAGGTCGGGCTTCATCGGGTACTTTGGCTTCGTCCGCTTTTTCACGGGTCTTGAGTTCTCTAAGAATTTCTTCTTTGTCGGCGTTAGGCGGGAAGCGGTAGTCTAAGACACCTTTGAAGTTGTTGGCTTCAGCGTTGGACATATAGTGTTCTAGTTGTTGCATCAACCCGGTAAACCCGGCGACCTTGTCGTTGTTCCAATCACGGTATTGCCTGAGATACCACATCACCCTATCTTCACGCTTCAAAACAGTCATAGCGTGTTTGATAGCCGCTTTGACTTGCTGTTCCCTGGTACCGAACTTTTTGTCGGCGTAGGGGTCTTCATCGATGTACTTTTGAAACATCTGCAAATACCTAGGGTATCTACTCCCTACTACAGAATGCAGCGCAGCTATCAAAATCCGATTCATTTAGTTTCCTACATTCATCTTGAAGTTGTCGCCAAACAAGTCTCCGAACTCTTCAAAGACGTAGTCGAATTCGTTGTCGCTACCTTTAGAATTATCCCTGTGAACGGTTTCGTAAGAACCGTCTTTGACCTTGGTGATCTTGAACTTGATGGTGTCACCATCGTCCAGGTTGGTTAATGTGACGTATTGGAATACCGTGGTCTTCGTTTCCTTGAACGTGGTCTCTACGTCGATATTCAACCCTTCGTCTTGGGCGATCGTTTCGATCTTAGTATCAAATTTCTCCGCAGCTTTTTGGGCATTTTTCAAACCTTCCGGGGAAGCCGCAGCGGTGCCTGCGAAGATCCCCAACCCTAAAAGAGCGGCGATCCCTTTCTTCAGAAAGCTTTTGGTCATAGACTTCAATTTATCTTTGAACCCGCCTTCGATAAGCTCGCCTACCGCTATGGCGTATTCGAGATCTTCCTTGCGGATGTAAGACTTTCCGTCCAAGTCAAGGTAGGTCCGAACGCCTACCGCTCTTAATTCTTTTTTGAATAATTCTTTTTGAGCTATAGCGGCCATTTTCATTCCTCAGTTTCAGTTTCTTCGGTCTTTTCTTCGACGAGGTCGTCGGGATCGAACTCGGCCAACACACGGAACAAAGCTGTTACCAAAATTCGACCCATGACAACAACTCCTTTTTAGGGTTCCCCTTTAAAATAACCCTAGGCACTTAACTATAGGAGAATAAGAATGGATTTTAATGTGTATCAGGTTTTCTCCGGTAAATCACTTCGGTTTACGATTAAAGATTCTAGGGCCTTAGGACCAAAAATGCTTAAATACCCTAGGAAGAAATTTCTCTCGTTAACCATCAAAGCTGGGTGGCATTCGTCGAGGAAATTGTTTTCACACAAGTTGTTAGGGAAGTCCCAATCCAAGATTTCTTCTACGTCTTCTTTCGACAACCACCGTTCCATCAAAAAACCCACTTCAATCCGTGTTTGTATTGTTCGCTCACCTTCGCTACCCCCGGAGCCGGGTTGGTGTTGGTAGCCGAGTACCCGGTGAAGTTGTAAGCTATAGCTTGGGTGATATCAAAAGACCACCCGTAATTGATGATCGTGCGGTGTCGGGCCTTGTGGTACACATCGGGTTGGTAGTAAGCAGAAAAGTTCACGTTCACCCCCGGCAACCATTGTTGGTTGTACAACACCGCTAACGACCACCTTTCGGCTTCGTTGCGGTCACGTTCCCCTTGGTCGTTGTGGGTCAAGAGCTTTTCGTATTCGTACATGTAAGCCAAGCCCGTATAAAACGTGAAGTCGTCTTTGTCTTGCCACTTCAAAAGCGGCCCGGCCCCCATAACATCACGGGACTGGTACCCGCGAAATTCGTCCCAATCCTTTTGTACGAAGATCTCCCAAGTAAAGAAATCTGAAATGTTCCAACGGTACCGAAGATGTAAAAACTTATTATCGATAAAAGTATCCCCATCCTTTTCCCCATCTTCCTTACTGTACAAAAAGAGAACAGTCTCGGGGGTGTGGTGCCGGTACCGAAGCAACCCGCTCATTGATTTGGTTTTGATGTCGGTGTTGCCGGTGCGCCGATCCCACGACCCGGCTAACGCCCCTGAAAAGCCCGGTTCTATCTTTTTGTTGACCTCACTTTGGAGATCAACTATCTGGGCTGGCGCTTCTTGGGCGGTGAACGAAAGGAAAAACAAAAGGAAAAACAAAAGAGACAATGCGAATTTTAACATAAGTCACCCAGCGAAGTAGATCAAAAGTAAGCTTCCTATCAAACCTAAGACTAAATTCACTACGTAAACAATGTTCGGTTCGCTGACATTTTTGTTGGCATTTTTGAAAAGATAGATACCGTTGAATAACAAAGCGAAACTAAAGATAAAATTAGCTATTTTTACGTAAGAGATCGTTACACCTCGTGTCGTTAAGTGGAAATTATTCGTTAAAAGTTTCTATCAATTTGTGGCTGAAGATCAAGTTCAAAAGTAGCAAAACACACCGGATCATCATTTCGGTGGTGTGGTTGAGGTCGATCACCGAAAAGCTTTGGTTGAGTTTGTCGGAAGTCTTTCTAATGTCCAAATTAAGTGCTGAGACCTTCGCCAAAAGTTCGTAGCGCTTGCTGATGTAAGACACCGGCAAAACGTCGTGGGCTGCTTGATACCGATCACGTTCGCCCCGCAAGCCTTTCAAAGTTTCGTCGGACGCTGAAGCGGTGTCGTGAGCCCGGTCCCGGCTGGTTTCGACTCCGGTGTGCAACACGAAGAAAGAGACCACCACCAAAAAGACGAAGGTCGCTTTCATCAAAAATTGCTGGAATTTTGATTCGGCGTTGAAAATGAATAAGACGATTATGCCTAATTCTAGCAGCAAACACTTAGCCCAACCCTGCCAACTATACCCTAGTACTTCCAAACTAGAAGAAACCAAAAGCGCAGTCGCAGCGATTATGATCGCAGCCGAAATCAACATTTGGGCTGCGTTTTTGTACAACCGCAGACTTTTTATAACATCCTGTATATAGAGATGTATTCCTTTAGTCTGCGGTAAGTCTGCGGTGTCTGCGGTGTCTGCGGCGAGTCTACGCGTAGGCTTTTGCGGCTTTTGCGGCTTTTGCGGTGGCTTCTCGCAGAATTCTTCCGCTGCGGTCTTTGGGCCGAGTTCGTCAAGAATCCCCGAAGCCTGCCGAACGGCTTCAACTTCGGGTAAACCCTTTTTCAGTAAATAAGATTTTTTTGCGCGGTACCGGGCCAGCACTTTTTCACGATCAACCATTCTTCATTCTTCATTCTTCTCAGCAGCAGCAGTGGCTAGGTCCAACGTTACCTACAAACCGATACCTGACTATCAAAGAATATACCAGCAGTACTAAACAAATTCCTTTAAAGCTTCTTCGATGTCATCAAAAGCTTGTTCTAATTCTTGGTTCACAAAAATGTTATCCACAGCTTTGAACAGATTCTTGAGACAACCACCTTCGTAGGTGTCGAGGATATTGAAGTTGTACCGGATGCCCAACGACAGCTTGTCTAAGGATCTTGAAATCTCAATAATCAACTTTGAACTGAAAGGATATGAATACACCAAAATCCCCCCACCCGCTGTACCCCTAGGTGGCTCGTCTTCTTTTTTACGATTGCTCCTCCAAATCAAGTTCCCGGCTTCGGTGCTCTTGGTTAATTGCTTGACCATCTTTTCATAACGCTTTTTTTGCAAAAGTTCCCCCAATTCACCGGGGGCAAAGGTTTGGCTCCCCCGTAAGTTCTTTCCCAATTTTTGTAACCGCCCCAACAAGGAAAGCACACAAAGTAATGCTTTTGTTTTTGGGCGGTTTGGTCTAGTAGCTTTATCTTACGTCTTACCACCAAATTTTCACATAGAAAACAAACGTGTTCCCCCGTACCTTTGGTGATCTTAATTTGTTCTACGGTGTCGTACACAAAAAGGTCGTCGATGGTTTGGTAAAATTCTAATTTTTCAGCGCCCAAAAATCTTCTCCTTCTGTAGTAGAAAAATAAAAACGGGAATGATCCACTATAAGATCATTCCCGGTTGAATTTAAAAACAAAGCCCTTATACTGATCAGCATCTCCTACAACTAAATAAGCCAAGGGTAAACAAATGCTCACTTATAACTTAAGTGTTAAGAAGATCTTGTCAAGTTGTTCTTTAGATCCTGAATGGCAAAGGAACAGCAATTTGTGGCCTACCCCGGTGGTGAACCAATACCTAGACGACGTTATCGACGGCAACCCGATGGCACCTATTTTGGTTTTCAAAGACAAAAAGCTTAAGAAGCGTGTGGTGATCGACGGCAAGCAGCGCATTTCAAATTTGATGGCGTACTTGAAGCACCCGGACACCCCCGCAGAAGAAAAGGATCGCATCCAAAAATACGAATTCGCGGTGGTCGAATACCAAAATTCATACTTTGAAAAGGACAACGCTAAGAAAGGCGACCTACTAGACATCCAAAAGGTAGTAGACTTTTTCCACAAGACTAATTCCGCAGGGGTCCAGCTAAACGCCCAAGAGGTTCGCAGAGCGGTGAACCTAAACAAGCCTTATATCAAATTCGTGAAGAAAGTTAGGTTCACCGAAACCTTTGAGGACTTTTTATCTTTATTTTCTGTCAACGAAACCGAAATCGATCGGATGCAATTAAGATTTTTAGACGAAGAGTTCATCTTGAAAACGATGGCCTACCACTACATCGACAACTTTTCCTTATCTCCTTATGCGGGGAAGTTGATAGAAACCTCGGTAGCGATCCAAAAGCGTCAAGTTTTAGAAGAAGACTTCGAACATATCTTCAGGTCTTTTATCAATCTGTATTCTAATGAGGAATTAAAAGATGTCCGTTTTGCTGCGAAGTACAAAGGCATCATGCCGTTGATCGTGGGGGTGATCACCCAATACGATAAGAAAGAGCTTAAGAATCACAAAAAAGCTATCGTAGCTTTTTTGGAAGATTTTTGGAGCTTGACTTCGTTGGAGATAGCCCAAAAACACTGCTTGACTTTTAACTCCGGGTCGGGGTTCTATAGGGCTATCAGTAATTTGATTATAAACCGCATGGACGATATTTGATGAGCAAATTGACTGCTGTTGAAAAGCTATTAAGAGAAGCTATTTGTGAACGCTTTGAGCTTGTAAGGCAAAGAAGGGTTCATAATTCTTATGCTTTTCTGACAGACCGTAAGGAAATGGCAGGTCTTAGTTGCCGACCTTATTCTAAAAGAGGCCATATTTACCGAATCACAAATCAAAGCGCTAATCTTAAGCTCTATGGCCTAGGCCAAGTGGTTCCAACTTACGAACACCCCTACCACCGATTCGAACTGACTTTCCACGAATCCGAAGCGGGGGTGGTCTTCCCGTGGGTGTTAAATAGCTTGTACGGGATCAAAGGTTCGCCGGATTGGTTCTTGCCCCACCCCGAACTGGATGTTTCGGTGGGGGAACCTATCCCAGTTTATTCTTGGACTGCTAAGGGCCGCGAAATGTTTGATGCTCGTAATCAAAAGCAAAAGCTTCCGAAGCTTCGTTAATTGTAGTGAAATAAAAAATATAAGAGGGATTTTATGAATATCGAAGTTGGCACGAAATTCAAATTTGAAAATCTAGGTGAGGTCATGCACCTTTTGGAATTTGATAAAACAACAGGTGAATTTGTTGCTGCTGTGAATAGCAGTGAGGTGTGTATAGATGGCAATTGGGGTGATATCCCAAGTGATCAGATTGAGATCCTTACCGATACGGAATACCAGGCTCAACTGGTGGCATTCTGGTCTAATGGTGAATGTACTGGTAAGAGAGTCGAATATTAAATGGAGTGTAGCAGCATCCCGAGTATCCCGAGCAGCCTCCCAAGCAGCCCAACTCGGGCTGCTTGGGAGGCTGCTCGGGTTGCCTACCACAGGAAACGGGAGCTAACCGATGAAGACACTTGAAGAATTGAAGCAGGAGAGGGATACTGCTCGGGCTGCTTATAACACTGCTGACGTTGCTGCTCAGGAGGCTTATGATGCTTGGAATGCTGCTTGGGATGCTTGGGAGGCTGCTCGGGCTGCCTGCCACAAGAAACTGAAGGAGATTGAGAATGAAAACACTTGAGGAATTGAAACAGGAATTGGACGATAGCATCCTGAGCATCCCAAGCATCATCAGCATCATCAGCAGCTTCAAAAGCCGCCTAGCATCGACACAACATCTTGAAGCTGGCTGCCGAACTCAACTAAGTGCCCGTTAGCTCGGGCTACGATAAAGCCCACAAAACCTACGTAGAGCATAAACAAAACCGCACTAGTCCCAAACCCTAAAGAACTTTTGAGCATCATCAAAAAGATTACACCGGTCATCCCCAATAACAAAACCCTAAGCTCCGCTACGTTGGTGGTGTCACCGCCTATGGAAATTGTTTCCCCGGTAAGCAAACAAAACACCAATAGCGGCAATCCAAGACAGACACAAATATCAAATATGTTAGACCCCAGCGCATTAGCCACCGCGTCGTCGTATTGCCCTGCCTTAGCATCTTTGATCGAGATTATGGTGTCCGGTACCGAAGTCGCCGCCGCCGCCAAAAGCACCGCTACGAAATAAGTTTGGATCTTAAAAGCTTCGCCTAACATAAAACAAGACTCAACGAGAATATGACAAGCCCCGCCTATGAACAACGTAGCGAAGATCAACAACAACCAAGACCGGCCCGTCGTAAGTTCCCTGGCCCCTAACAAAAAATTCCTTAGGTTCAACGTGGCTAAGCTAGCTAGTCTGTTGTGGCCGTTTTCAGGTTCGTCTTCGTAAGGTTCCGCTTCGGTGAGCCCCCGGTTCATCGTGGCGAACAAAAAGCCCACGTAATTGGCGTACATCCCGCAAAGGATAGCCCCGTGGTACCACGCTAGTTCGGCACTAGTAAGAAGATAGATCAAACCGAATTCACAAAGTAAAAGTGAGATCCCGTCCCTTAAGATCACCTTACGGGACACGTTGACCTTCAAGGCTAACCCGGCAAAAAGCACCGTCCCGATCACCAAGCTCGGTATGACCGCTGAATTAAAGATCGCCGAACCGGCGGTGGTGCCGATACCGAAAGCGAAGCCGCTTTTGTCCGCGTAAAAGAGCAAAGCGACCGAAGTAGCTAGTAGCTCGGGTAAGCTCGAACCGATAGCGTTGAACGTCGCCCCACGCACCCCGTCCGATAAATGACGACCCAAATAAGCCGTAGCCGCTTCGAAGCCGTCACAAGCCCGCCAAATAACCAGCATCGAAACCAAAATGCCTATTAAAGCTAGCGCCATCCTAATACTCCCAACCTTCGCTTTGTTCGCTTGCTTCGCTTTGTTCGCTTGCTTCGCTTTGTGCGCTTGCTTCGCTTTGCCAAAAATCAGCAAGCCGGGTGAAACCACAAGACCCACAAGCGATCTCGTCACCCTTCCAAACCCAAGGCTTTTCGGTCAGGTTTCGCTTTTGACAAGACTCACAAGGACAAGTTTGTTCGTGGTCGCACGCAGGGCATCTAAGTCGCATACTATTTCCCAAAGATACGGCCTAAGAAGCTAGAGCCGCTTTTGCTGGTAAGTGGTTCGTGTTGTTTGAAGTTACCGCTCACCAAATCAGGGGTCGTAGGCCGGTCCCGCAACGTCACGTTCACGTTTTCTAACTTAGGGGTGATAGGACTGGAATTATCGAAGTGGGCTACGACACACCAATTACCTTTGTCCCTAGACGACAAAGGTACTTCGAATGATTTATCCCCTGAACTAACCACCACCGCCCCGTCGTAAGAAGCAAAGTTAGAATTTTCCTTACCGTAGATATTAGCGCAAATATAAGCGTGTTCTAAAACATCCAAAGACTTGAACCGGATGTTTTCTTCATTAGCCCCGCCTTGGTCCCCGACCCCGGAATCTTTATCAAGCTGGATAAAAGGAGATATGTTTATATCTCCCTTGTTGCCAAAGCTGATTAACCCGTCATTACCCTCTTTGGTTCGGTAAAAGCACCACAGGTCTAAGTCTACAGCTTTACGCCACCGCAACGTGGCTAAGAGATCCTTAGACGGGATCGCAGCACTTTCACCCTTTTCCCTAATAACAACTTTGTCTCGGATTTCCATAATTTCTCCTGAAAAGAAAAGGGGGCGAACCCCCTTAAAGCAAAAGTTTCGACCGCTTAGATACCTAGTTCAAGAAACTTGGTTGTCAGCTTTTCGTGAACCGAAGTGGCATTAGCTTTCACGTAAGCTAAGAGCCTTCTTTCCACGTCGTCAACTTTCCCGTCCCCGACTACCATCGAAATCAAGTAGTCAGCTTCGGCTTCGTCGATAACCCCAGGGGTAGTTTCGTCTTTGAGTACGTGGTCGGAAATCGCCGAAACGAAAAAGTCGCTCCACTCAGGCGCATTAGCTTTTCCGGTAACGTGGTTGTTGATCTCGAAAAGCATATTCGCTTCCGCCCGATCCACCACACCGTCAGCCAAAACGTGGGCGCGAAGCTTTTCGACTTCTGCCGCGTCTACTACACTATCAGCCAAAATTGCCGTTTTCAAATCTTGTAAGTTCATCATCAATTTCCTTAAAATTATTTAGCGAGCAATTTTGCGCCGGGGATCTTTTCGATAAATTCCCCGAAGCCCATAACAACATCTTCTCTTTTCAACGTCGCGCCCAAAGCTCCTGTGTTATCGATCGTAGCGATGTGGGCCACAGTACCTTGTTCCATCGCACCCAAAGGCACGTTGAAGCTGTTACCTAGCTCATCCAGAATTTGAACGTGACCGTTGTAGGTACCGAAAGAAGCTGTAACGTCTTTGGCTTTAGCCCCGGTGTAGTTCAAAGCTATGATGTAAAGCTTTGAGATATCATCCAGCTTGGTCACCCGAAGTTCTTCGCTTTCTTCACCTTCGGCAGCCTTAGCCACCCCAGCATCCCCACTCAATTGCATGAAGGGAAAAGCATTCAAATCACCTAATGACTTAGCGTCACCAGAGATCTGATCGGAAAAAACCCCACCAGCATCCCCACCATCTTTTCGTTCGTAAAATGCCATAAGGTCAAGGTCTACGCTAGAAGACCAACCTAACGTAACTTTCAAAGCTTTGACTGTAGGAAGGTTTGCTACTTCACCCTTAGCTTTCAATTCCAACTTCGGTTTGATGTCAACCATAAGGTTTCCTTTCGACGATTTGTAATAATTGAATACCCAATTTGAACCATATTACGATCCAAGAAGCAAGAACCTTAGAAGGACAAAATGAATACAATTAATGTAGTAGAATAAATAAAGTCCAGGCCTTTACCTTTAAAAGTTCAGAACACGAACTCATTTAAGGGAGAACAATATGGGCAAGATCAACGACGTGAACGACGTGAACCTCGGGGAATATTACGAAGCAATCTTTAATCTGAGGCATTGTGATAATTGTGAAGACACCGGGTGGTTAGACGAAACGCCTTGTGGACTTTGTGATATGCAAAAATTGCTTCAGTGCGAAGCAGAATATTTGACGGAACCCGGAGTCGAAGAATAGAGATTTTGATCAATGCCATAGGTGGGTTTCAGATGGTTTCGGTTGATTCGGTTCCGGGTCAGGTCGTTTTTTCACCACCACCGGAATCGAGTTTTTACCGAACATCAACCAATAAGCTAAACCCACCCACGTTAAAATGATTACACCGCCACCCACCACTATTATAATCTTCACGGTAATCCCCCTAGTCGATTTTTGGCGGCATTTTCAAATCTCGGAATACCTTATCGGAAACACCTTGCAACCGGATAGCACACACATTGTAGATCTGCTGCGCGATCCTACGTAGAAAATCCGCGCAAACAAATTGGGTCACCGAAAAAGGCCACCACGACAACCACCGGATAAAGTCAGCTTTGTGATCAATGATCTTGGGCGGGAAGTTGTAACGGTCCAACTTGTCCTGGTAGAAATTTTCCCACTTGAATCTATCTAGGTTGTGGATCGCTGTGTTCAAATTTCCCTCGGCCAAATCCCCGACTTCGTTTTGTACCTTTGTTAGATAAGCTTCTTTGTTTCTTTTATCCCTTAGGAAATCTTGTTTCCAATCTGACAGCTTTTCAAGTAGCTCAGCTTTTTTGTCGTGCGCGAAAATCCACCACTTGAAAATCCCCCACCCCAACCCGATCGGGAAATACACCGCCCCAGCGTAATAGAAAAAAGTTCGGTTAGCGATGACCCAATCTAAGCCGCCTTCGGTGTCCGGCAAAAACCACAACACCACACCAAGCAAAATAAAAGGGACCGCCGCCAAGATGCCCTTGTCGCCTACTACAAAACAAAAGGCCGTGACAAAAGTTGCTAACACCGCCCAAAACCAATAGGTACCCAAAAAAGCTAAACCTAATAACATTATAAAAACCCCCAAAATTGTTCCACGTGGAACAATTTCCTACTACATCAATTTACAGTGTAGCTTCGGTTGATAACAATTTAGAATTAGCCTCAAGGTCTAAAGTCATCGGTTCGATTTCAGCTTCTTCGATTTCAGCTTCTTCAGCTTCTTCGGCTTCGGCTTCGGCTTCGGCTACTTCGATTTCAGCTTCTTCGGCTTCCGCTTCGCAGTCTTCCCCAAATTCAGGAATCGAAGGGTGAGCTTTTTTAACGATAACGTGGTCCCCAGCTTTAGCGTCCGTCAAAGCTATCCCGTAAAGCCACCTAGGGTCTTCGGTGTCCGGCAAAGGCACCACACCCAAACCTTGGCTTTGGTGAGAGATCATCACCTTTTGGTCTTTAGCCACGTCAATCAAAACTCTTTGCGAAAGCATCCCGTCACCTTCCCAAACCGCGACTTCACTAGCAGCAAATTCTAAATTAGCTTCCGCCGCCTTAATGCCTTGGTTAGCTTTTTCCAAAGCTACTAGCGCTTGACCCTTTTGAAGCTGAGCGTGCGAAATACGGTTCTCAGCGCCCTTTAAGATCTGGATGTACCTAGACTGCTCCCGACGGTCTTGCAGCGTTTTAAGCCGGTCTATCTTGGCTGTCAGGGCACTAGCTTGCTCCTCCGGGGTCAAAGCCTCTTTGATCGAATTAGATTTCCCTTTTTTTCGCTTAGCCATAATCAAAATCCTTTTATTAAGCCTACAGACGAAATGTAGACATTCTCTGGGTGACTTCTTTAAACATTTCATCGAGTGAACTAAGAACAATAATGGGCTTGTCTAAGATTTGCAATTGAATTTCTAAGTCTTGTCGCCGAGCATAACCAGGGTGGGCTCCTACCACAATCTTCTTCCCTTGACCGTAAGACCATCTCCCTAATTCAAAAAGCGTGATAGGGCACAAAGTTTCTTTAGGGAACCAAAAAACGATAATCTCAGAAGCCTTGAGTCCTTCGTGTTCCCACCGGATCTGATCTTCAATCTCAGGTCTAGCCGAAGGCCAATCAGATCTCCTGGGATTCAAAACATTATATGTTTGTAAAGCCGCTAGGGCGGTTCCTAATTCCTCTTGCCAAGGCGGACACCCACCACACCCACCAGCAAGAAACAAACAAGAACGTGAAGAAGCTCCAAAAGTCCAATCAGGGGCCGTGTAAAGATATTGCATCGAGTTCCTTTCCATCCCATCCCATCCCATCCCATCCCATTACCAACCACCGAAAACTAATGTCGGGGATTAGATTGGAAGTTCGGGTGCTTCTAGGGGGGATTACTGAGAGAAGGCTTAATAGTCAGATCAAACTA
>Ga0307378_10004262_pt1 | contig 20528 bp, 32 predicted proteins | sample UN1MG_FD_202238 | JGI IMG/M metagenome (GOLD analysis project Ga0307378, IMG submission 202238) | Soil microbial communities from Risofladan, Vaasa, Finland - UN-1 | ecosystem: Environmental > Terrestrial > Soil > Coastal area > Acid sulfate soil | place: Finland: Risofladan, Vaasa | collected... | reverse complement strand
GGTATTGCAGGATTGGTTGAATTTGGTAAAAATAGCGCTAAAATATTTGCAGCAACTGGAATATTAATGGCCGCCTCAGTATCTCTTTCTATGTTTGCTAGAGCGTTAACTGCATTTGCAAACCTATCTGAAATGAGACCTATCATTGGTCACAAAGAAAACGGAGAACCGATATTCGGGGACAAAATTAATGTTGCCAACGTAGGAACAAACATTTCTACAACAATACACGATTTTTTAGTCGCCTTAATTTCATCCACTGATGGATTATCCAGACAAGAAGCTGGAGCCATTAAAAAAATGGGTAAGGCTCTCACGGGTAGACGAGGAATTCTTTCAGCCGTTATTGGTTTTGCAGATGCACTTAAAGTTTATGCTGAATTTGGAGAGAAGAACGAGATTGGATACATGACATACGACGACGAAGGAAATGAAATAAGAAAATTTGTTCCTGTCGATTTTGTTGTAGATAACATGATAAATTCATTCTTAACATTTACAAACAAATTATTCACCAGATCCGAAGAAGAATTTGGAGATGGAGAACCGGGTATATCTGGTCGACAAAAACGAAGAATGAAGAGGATGAGTAAAGCTCTCGTCGGAAAGAATGGTATACTTGGAGCCGTTATGCAATTCTCTGAAACTCTACAATTATTTTCTAAGTTTGGTAAGGACAATCAAATACCAATCATGGATGATGAAGGTAAACCGACTGGACAATTTCTTTCGATGGATGATATCGCAAACAATATCGTAAATGCTCTTACATCCTTCTCGGATACACTTGCAACCAAACTAGAAAAAGGAAAAGCTAAAGATGCTGGTAAAGCATTAAACAAATATGATGATATGATCAAGAAATTGAACAAACTTTCTACTTCAATGGATGGTCTATCACGAATGAGTGCAGATGTAAAAGATCTCGCTGAAAACGTTGGAACATTAGCAGTAAATCTAGATAAGTTAAACATGAACAAATTGGACGCAATTATGGATAAATCCATAGATGCATCTAGCCGCCCAGTTTATGCCAATACTGGAGGAGGCGGACTTACACCTGCCGCTTCAGCTGTTATTTCATCTTCATCAACTTCTAATAACACTTCACAACAGATGGATTGGGATAAAGTTTCGCAGATGATAGGAGAGCAAGTTGGATCACGAGTATCATCTGCTCTAAAGAATGGACAGTTTGTGTTTGAATTCGATACAACCAAATCTGGTGGCATCTATTATTGGAAACCTAGCTAACCTTCGTGTATATAATCAATAAACACTAAAATCTTTTTTACATGATCAAAAACTTATTTCATGGAGATGAATTTCCAGTGGATGACGAGCTATTGGTGGGTGAACCGCCATTTGGATTAAACGAAACTGATGACATTTATCACTCTTTAATGATACAAATTTTAAGAGAAGGTATATGGAAAGAAAACAGAACAGGAGTTAAAACACTTTCAATATTTGCACCACAAGTAACATTTTTTAATGTTGGTCAAAAATTCCCTATTCTCACAACAAAGAAGATTCATACAAAATCGATTATAGGAGAATTGCTTTGGTTCCTTAGTGGATCGACAAACAAACACGAGCTTCGTGATAAATATGGAGTTACTATTTGGGATGAATGGGGAGATGACGAAACTGGAGAGCTTGGACCGGTTTATGGACACCAATGGGTTAATTGGACGTTTTCTGTCAAAAATCGACATTATACTCCAGGGAACGCAACAGTTTCACATCTTGATTTTTCTATCAATCAAATCCAAAATCTTATTGATACACTTAAAACAAATCCAGATGATAGGAGAATGATTGTATCAGCCTGGCATGTTGATCAAATTCCACAGATGGCTTTACCTCCGTGTCATTGGAGCTTTCAATGCGATACGAGGCAGTATCCAGGAGACGATAGAAGGACTTTAAATCTGAAGATGAATATCCGTTCATGGGATATATTTCTGGGTGGTCCGTTTAACATTGCGTCTTATGCCATTCTTTTGTTGATGTTGGCACAGGAAGTAAACATGATTCCTGGAAACCTAACAATTTCAGCCGGCGATGTTCACATATATGAGAACCATTTAGAATACATATACAAACAACTTGCTAGATCATCAATGGCAGTTGAACCTTCAATGGTACTTAACAGCAAAAAGGGATTTTGGGATTTTGGACCTGAAGATTTTACTCTTCTTAATTATGACACACATCCAAATTGGAAAAACGTACCAGTAGCAATATAATGAATATGAATGATCGAATTCCTAAAGAGAGCTTATGCAGAACTATATGACTTACCGGCCTATTATATTGGTATCGAAGAAGGCTGGAGGTGTCATGTGTTTTCGATTCTCTTTCTAATAATATTGGCATCTGTATTTGTATGGCTTGTAAAGATGTCATTAGAGTTTAGGAAAAATAGTAAACAGGGAAAAAGGACTTTAAAGAACATAGAGAAATATCTTTTGAATCCTTATGATAAAAAGTTAAACGAGAAAAACAAAAATGTAAGATGAAAGTAATTGCAGCGGTTGCCTTAGATGGCGCGATTGGAAAAGATAATAAATTACTTTGGAACCTACCAGAAGATTTAAAACGATACAAAGACAGAACTTTTGGAAACATTTGCATAGTAGGAGAAAACACTTATTATTCTCTTCCTGATGTGGCACTTAAAAATAGAACACATATAGTTGTATCGGGAGATTATGGAGATAAAATGAAAAGCATAGATGCTCCAGAGGAAGAACAACCCAGGTTTAAATTGGTTGATAAAAAAGAAATTCCTGGCAGTAACGTTTATAATAGATCAACCATAAAAGAGGCCATTGATACGGCAAATGAAATTAGCAGAGAAGACCAGGAAATTTTTATAATAGGTGGAGCTCAGATTTATGAAACAATGATAGATCACGTTGATGATGTTGAAATAACATGGATAAATCAACTCTACCCTGATGCTGATAGACATTTTCCTATAGACAAATTATTTAACGAGTTTGAAATCATTGGAGACTCAAACTATATAAAAAGCGATAACGGGATTCTTTATAAGTTTACCCTTTACGAACGAATTAATAAACGATATAAACTATCAAAAGATGATTAGAAAATTAGGCTTGACAATTAACGCATTTGATGCTAGCGAGCTTTTAGAACAGTTAATCTCAGAAATTAGAGATCAAATTGATTGGGTAGCGGCAATTTACCAAAAAAGGTCGTATTGGGGAAACCCCATGTCAAAGGGTGATATGAATGAATTGGAGCGTTTAAAGGAAATGGGTCTCATTGATGAACTCGTTGAATTTAAACCCAATTTTTCTAAATATTCGCGTGAGCAAGAATGTGATAAGAGAAACATGGGGATAGATCTCGCTAAACAACGAGGAATGACTCACATTCTTAACATAGACGCAGATGAATTCTATGACAAGGACCAGTTTGAAAACGCAATAAACCTTATCAATAAAAATGGGTGGGGAATAACATATTGTTCATATGTAAATTACTATCGAGACTTCGAACACTACTTGGTTTATCCATTTAGGCCGTTTGTTCCGTTCATCCACACAACCTATTTCAACTACACCTATAATGGACCTGCTCCAGGGCCCACAGATCCCACGAGAAGGATCCAGAACCCTTCAAATCTTGGTACTTATATCTTCCCTGACGAAACACTTAGGATGGGTCATGCAGCCTGGATACGACGAGACATCCGTAAAAAATTGGTCAATTGGAGTGCCAAAAATCACTTCAAAAAAGAGTTGATCAATAAAGCGGTTGAGAGGTGGGAAAATTGGAAAGAAGGAGATGAAGCAATCATGCTCTTTAATGTTCCTGAACACAACGTTCAAGTTCGAAAATTAGAAACCAAAATACATAAGTTTGATGTTCCTTGGTTTAAATAGGATTTATTTAATGTAATGACCTTGTCCCTTCATGTACGTTTTGATTCGCTCAGACGTTGTGAAGGGATTTTCTTTTTTAACGAGTCCTTGTACAAGTTCCTTTACTATGGCTTCGTCTTTGATGAATTCGCTTAAAGCTAATGGTCTGAACAACATCTTAATATTAACGAGTTTGAAAACATCTCTGATGAATTCGTTGACATTTTCTTCTCCGTATTTTTTATGAGCATAAACAAGACTTAAATCCTTGGGTTGAAAAGTATCTTCTACTGATTCACGGAAAAATCCTGCCTTATTAAATTTCTTTTCGCGAAAATTATAACCACTTAAATCTAATTTTTTTAGTGTTGCGATTACTTGTTCGCCGGTAAATCCTTCATCAAACATTGCTTTCAGTTCTTCTTCCATTTCCAACATCCCAGCGGCAACGTAAGGTCCGAGTTCCTTTCTTAACTCATGGAATATATGATTTGTAAACTTACGAAAATTAGTATTGACTTTACTTAAATCGCCAATACTAATGAGTGCGTCAAATGCTAATGATTCTCTAACGATCATATTGTAGGATAAAAATTTTCATAAACATCACCTTCGTAATCTCCAACATCACGTGTTCCATAGTGACTCTTTCCGTGTTTATCAACGTGGCCAACTGTTGCTGGTCTTGCATCTAAATAATTTCTCCACAGTGTCTTTTCAGGGTTTCCGTATTTTGATGCATATGCGCCTTTTAACATGTTTAGATCGTGCTCGTCTTTTTTGCAATCTCCTCGATAGTATGCTGGTTCTGTTTCTCCAGTAAACTTGCTTCTTATAACGTAATCTTTTTCTCCTGCTTCTTCCGCTGGTATCTCGCAATCCATATAGTGCTCCACATCATATTTACCGGATAACATCTTTTCTTGGAATTTTAAATCACTCTTTTCTGACCTTGTTAATTTAAGGCTGTTTGTTATACCAAGTAACGGCGCAGCATTTAATAAGTTTTCTTTCATCTCAGGAAAGGTTTTCCTGTATCCTTTTCCTTTAATGTGTGTATAAAACTTAGCAAGATCCAGTTTCTCTTGGGTAAATAAACCAGGATTCAAATTTTGAAGTTCGTTGGCTATTATGGCAAAAGAATATGTACCAAATAAATCAGGATATTGATCTTTTAATTCTCTTGGATCTACGTCAAATCGAATGTAAGATTTATCGCTTTCATCAAGATTTGGATAAAACGATTCATCTACTAAATTTTCTTCTGCCATATCATCATCAATAAATGGATCTAAAAATTCTTCAGGTCGTATTAAATATGCTGATGTAGGATCGATCTTCACCTGTTTTCCAGTTTCTGGATCCAACACAAGATAGTACTTAATGTTGTTATCGTGATCCTCTTCAGCGTGTATGATTTGGCCGGTTACTTCACCTTCACCGTTCTGTATCTTTCCCCTAATCTTGGAACCGGCGTGTATGGTTTCTTCATCATCTTGAGGTGTTGCGGGCTGTTGTAAATCTTGGGTGAGTGGTTTTACACTGTATGTATACATTAGGTTTGGACCTCCACCTAAGTTTTGGGATCCACCCATTGCACCACTTCTACCGGGGTTTCCAAATCCACCACGGGTTCCACCACCATACACGGCAAAGCCAGCTCCACCGGTAATGTTTTCGTCCATTCTTTTTACGAAAATAACTAGATCGTCGTAGGAATGTATGTTATTTGCATACCACGCAGAATAAATTTCAGACCACAATTTTTTAAGTTCCCTCTTTTTTACCTTGTTCACGTGAGTGTACTTAGCAAAATCAGTCCTTAAATTGCTTTCTGAATATTTTCTTTCTTCGTAAAGTGCTTCGCTCATATTATAAATTATTTATACGAATACTAAATACTCGATTCTTACTGGGAACGTATGTGGGTTAAACACATAAAATCCATCGACCAAGTTTTTAATTGTGCAATCTGCTGGATCAGGTGTAGATGTCCAAATGTACATGTCACCAACTTTTTTCCATAATCCATTTACCTGAACATAGTTTAAGTAATCTCCTGCACTCATTAAATCATCAGTACTGCATCCACTCATTCCAACCTCTAATCTCCTTTTATGTTTTAAGTAGAATGTAGATGAATCGGTTTCCCAAGAAACTGAACAATCGATTGTCATATCTATGTCTATAAGTTGAGAATCATAAATATCAGTAGAAACATCTACAACATTATAAAGTGTACACCTAATGATAGATGAATCCTGTATGTATGAATTGTAGATGGAAGAGTCTTTTATAACAACGTTGTTTAACGATGAATCGTTAACCGTTGAGAATTGTATTTCTACCCTTGATGACGGATCGTCAATAGATAATGTTGGATCGTCAATGACCCATATGAAACTTGATGAATCAATCCAAAGTTTGTATGCATTTGTATAAATTCCTTCAATAGTTGAGTTCATAACAAACGCGCTGTTGTCTACGGCTCCTCTTAATATGGATGAATCTATTATCGTTGTGCTATAAATGTAAGAATCTTTTATCCAACTATCGTACATGTATGATAAGCTCACATCACAATTTTCCATAGTAACGGAAAGCTCACATGTAACAATAGAACTATCCTTAATTGTACCAGAATATACTGATACATCAATAAGTGAAGATGAAAAAATGTTCATGTCTCTTAATTCTCCGCCAGATATGGTTGAATAAGTTATATCGGAACCGCCTATTGAAGAATCATAAACTTCTACACAAGCCATTGAAGAATCTGCAACATAAGAATCTCTTATCCACGAAGATTGTAAGAATGATCCTGTGATAGACATTTCAGCAACTGATGAATCAGATACAAATGAATCTACAACACTAGGAAGATAATCAAACGAATCATTAAAAATATTAGATCCATAAATCGAAGATTCCCATATGATTCCGCCAGATGGAATCTTGGCATTTACAATAGCACCATAATAAAATTCCGAAGTTCCTAAAGAAGGTTCCTCTAAATATGTGTATATAATTGTTGAATTATCAATAGTTAACCCAGATGGCGGATAATTTTGGTAACTTGGATCATAATCGATTCCTGTGCTTGAACAAACAAAATCTGGAACATCAACACTTGCATCTATTATGAATGGACCCCAAACAACAGAAGGATCGTATGTAAGAATTGTTTGTGAATTTATGTTATAAATAAAGTTATCCACCTCAACAGGATCACATGTTGTAACGTAATCTGTAACGTGGTTTATCTGTACCCACTTATCTTCTTCACACAAAACAACTCCACCGCTTTCATAAGGATAAACGCCTTTTAAAACTATTCCTTGCATTGCAGTGTTTGGATACTTTGCAAATTGTATAGCAACTGAACCATCTTCAGGCAATTCGTATGTTGATGCATTTGCAAACTGAGGAAATGGTGAAGATGAATTTTCAGAAGCATCAATTATCGTTAAAACTACATTTGAAATCTCAAACTCATAACCAACTTGTCCACCTATGAAGGAGAATATGCACGGATCATAATTTGATGTAGCGTTTATTCCTTCTGCAGCAAATGCAAGATCAGCGGCAGACTGAATGTTAATGTTTTGACCATAATTTGCTGACGTATCTATGTTAGTGGTTGTATAACTAAAATTTTTATAGTAATTGATTGACAGATCTATTTTCATGAAATATGGGTTCAACGAATCATCGTCAGAAACCAAATAAGGCACCGTGAATCCTTGCGTTCTATTGCAAAGACCCTTGGTCAATCCTGGAATGAATGTAACCTCCCCAGAACCTAGGGTTTTCTGTTCTTTGCTAAATCCATTTACTGGTATAGCAAGATCACTAAAATCAATGCAAGAAATCACCGCTGATCCTCGAATTATACAAAGACCATCTGCAGTCCATTGAAGATACTGATCATCTCCAGTACCTGGACACGGTGAAAGTCCTGGGTATATGTAGTCGTTTGATGAGTTATTAAATACGTCTGTCATGTTCAAACACATTATTTTATTTATTTATTCGTATAAAAAAAGTGCAAAAGATTTTTTAGTCTCGGGAATTTTGTTTATATTTGCCAATACTCAGCGTTCTTTGAAACATTCATGTGAAAAATGTAACTCAATAACCAAAATGTTAAGATAAACTGGAGGACGGCCAGAGACCCGTTCATCAATTTTTATTTTAACTTAACATTTTTTATCATGAAAACAGAAGTTTTGAAGGAAGAGTTACGTACTCTTCAAGCGAAGGTTGAAGACCTTCAAAAGTTAGTTGCTGAAGAATCTTTAACCAGCACACGGCCTCGTGCCAAGAAAAAGATGACCAAGAATGTGGCAACACATTGGCGGGAGTCGATTATCAACGAGGTTCGTAAGAATGATGGAATCAGTCGTGAAGAACTGATACGTAGTATTTTACCCTACGCTAAGAAAGGTAGAGGAATGTATCAGAAATTGTATTGGTTTATAAGCAATATGATTCGTAACCATGAACTGGTCGTGAAGGGAAGAGGATTATCTACGTATTAATCCAAACAAGGGGGAGTTTCATACTCCCCCTTTCTTTTTTAGATAAATAAATTAAAGATTTGTAATTTATGAAGGCTAAATACGTTAATGAAGAACAAGTTTTTCAACCAAAAGATCCAAATCAGCTTTTAGGTGAATATGTAAATCAATATGTCGACTATAATTCTGGAGCCTGGTTTGAAAATTTCTTTCGTACGTTACAAGAAAAGGGGTTTTCATATGATTTCCTTCGAGAAAATAAAACTACAATTTTAAATTTGGTTTCAAAATCGATGCGAAAAGTTTTAAACGAAAAGATCAAAACAATAACTGAACCAACATCAAAATATACCTTAAGATCCGATGTAAAAAGAGAAAATATAGGTTATGGAGAAATGGCAGCTACCACTACGTGGGAATTATATGATTCTAATGGAAAATTGATTAAACGACACGAACAATTTAGTCGAGATGATAAAAGGTTTAGGGATTGGAAAGAATTTGCAAAATCTTTGGGAATCAATCCCAAAGAAGTTGAAAAAATTTAAACACCTTCATACGTTTCGCATTCCCACACTGGTGTAGTTACTCCAAATTTCTTATTGAATTCAAAAAGACTTTGGGCGACTGGGCAATTGTCCTCTTCGTTCGGCTTAAAATGTACACACTCTTGCCAACACAGGCAGTGTCCTCTGTGTTTTCCAACCAATTCTTCTTGAACTGCGAGTTCTTTACCGAACTTCTTAACTTTTGTTATCGTCACCATCTTTTATGAATTTTGATTTACTTATAAAATCTTTGATTATTTCTATTAACTCATGAGGATCATCAAATGCCCACCTGTTTGTTTTCATCACCCAATATGTTCCTCCGCCACAATTTGTTGTTTTAAATTCGAGAAAATTATAACTTCCGTCTTCTGGATTTTCATCTTCTGATTTATCACCATCTGCTTCTTGGGCGTAGGATCCTTTCAGCGCGTAATCAGGTTTCATTTCAGGTTTAAATTCTAATGAGTACCTTTTATTTTTTATATCTTGTCCCATGTTTTTCTTGGGCCTTTGTGTGGAATACCATATTTATCGATGTAAAACTCTCCATCTTGCTCTTTTGGAACTATTTTAACGTCTACAACCTCAACTCCATCTCTCGATATACTTACAGGGTCACTCGGGACGTCTGGTGTAACTTTTGCAGCTAAATCATTAGTACTTACATCCTGGTTTTTGATGTTGTCTTGTATCCTCTTAAGCAACTCCTCACCCTTGGAAGGTTTGCGAATTTCATCAACAAATTCTTCAGGGGGTCTTTCATCTTTCTTAGGGACGGGTTCACTTAATAATTCCCCCAAGTCCTTTTCCGTCCCTAAGCTTTTTTTGACGTTGGCGTCTTATTAGGATCGTTCCCTATAAACTTTCCTTTCTTGAAAACGTTGTGTTCGTCATCAACATACTCATTGGAGAAGTGCCAACCACGAATTTTATTCACTGGTTTCTTTTCGACTGGCTCTTCCGCCACTTTTTGTATTCGCTTTTTTTCTAGATCAACTAAAAGTTTTTCTGCATCTTGAATCAATTCAACACTACTTTTTCCCACCGGCGGATAAACCTCTTTTGCTTTTGGGTTATCGTCTAAATCTAAACTTTTGGTGTCTTTGATTATCCCTTCTCTTTCTTCGGTGGATAGAGCATCGCCCACTATTTCAGTGCTTTCTTTGGTTTTTTCTTCTTGATTTTTCCACCAGTCGTAAACTTCTTCTTCTGGCCTTTCATTTTCTTTTTTCTTTCTCTTCCACCAAGGAGTAACATCTCCTTTCTCTTTAATTTCTGCAAGCCTTCTCTGAACTTCATTCTCTACTATTTCATCCGCCTTTTCCTTGGATATTGAATCATCATCTTCGTCCTCACCTAGTTTTTCTCCTCTAGACATTCGTATGTTTTCTGCAACAAGCGCTGTCATACCCAATGCAACTATTGGCAACAGCGCGCCAGATATCCATGATATGATTACTTTATAAGTTTCTGGTGAATCTGCTTGAACCCCAAACAATATCGCTCGTTGCCAGTATGTCCAATCAGTAGATCCACTCATATCCATGAATTTAAACGAGGCATAAACGTTTGCTGTGATTTGTAACGCAGTTAATAAAAACATCATTGCCCACGCAAGCATTCTATTTTTATTGTCAGTCATTAAGATCGAAAATAAAACTGCCGCCTGCCCAATTTCATAAGCAGCACCAAGCAATATTGCAAGGCCAAGTGTATTTGCTAATTGGAAGAACGTAACCGCGTGTAACGTTGATACAAATGCAACCGCTAAATAAAGTGCTGTAAACGTTCCTATCAAAGCCCAATAAAGAACTTTATTCTTAACTTCTAATTTACTCATTTTTTAAATTTTCTTTAGTTGTGGTATCTCTTTCGACACCTTTGACTTGAATTGTAGTATTTGATTTCACTTTTTCTGCAGTTCTTTGAACAGCGTCTGCTCTTCTTTCAGCCGCATCAACCTTAACTCCGGCAATCTTAAGATCATTGGTAAGGTCATTTATCATAAAGTCTCTTGTTAATACTTCTTTTTCAAGTGAATCAATAATAAGTTGTTTATTAGATATGATTTCAATTTTTTCTTGGTTTAACGAATCACAAAATTCAGTAAGATTTTTTTCTTGTGTCCTAAGGGCCATCTTTCTGTTACAACTCTGTACATTTTTCAATAAAAACAATGCAAGCAAAACGATAGTAATGTATCTAAGGTTTTTCTTAAGCCATCTTTCCATAATTATTCTTTTGTTCTATATATTTGTCTTTAATTATATAAAGAAATGGGGCTTAAGTTTTACAACCAGAGCCCCATTTTTCACTTTATGTTTAACTAAATTACTCTTTTTCAGCATCCTCGGGTGCTTCCTCAACACCATCCGGAAGTTCTTCTTCTTCTTCTTCTGGTTCTACTTCAAGATAGAAACCTTGGGCCATTGCACCCCATTTTTGTTGTAGGAATTCAATTTCTTTTAGGGCTGCCCTTGCTCCCTCAAGTTGTTCACCACAGGCGGATGCAACTTTAATAAACATTTCGTTTTCTTCTTCGAAGCCTTTAGCTTGTGCAAGACCAATTCCAGCAGGATTTGATAATGCATAGAAAACAAATTCAAGGGCTTGGTATCCAAATTGAAGACCCTTTGTGTTATCGGCTTTGAACAATCCTTCTGCTGCATCCAATTCCTCTGATAACTTGATTGTTCCCATCCAAGCTTCTTTTTGCCACAAGAATCTATTTTCAATGAAATGTCTTATGTAATCGGTGAATTCTTGCGCATTTTCTGGTTTACTGATAGAATATTGCTTTATCGTGAAATTTTGTGCAGCTTTTTCAAATTCCTTTTGCGCCTCGGCAACCTCAGCATCAGAAGGTTTGTTTATGTTAAGTGAAGGATCTTTCACTAATTCGGCTATGGTTTCTCCTAAATTGGATGGATTTATTTCAATCTCTCCTTGTTTTACTTCTTCGCTCATTTTTTCTTTTTTAATTTATATCGTACGTTCCCATATATGGGGCGCATTCTTATTACCGTTAAATCTTTTTCTCCTTGTGGTGTCGTAAAGGGTGCTTTAAAAAGTATGTTTGACACTTGATCCCGAAAAACATAGAGATGTTTTAATCCATCTTTATTTAGTAAAGTTTCAAATGATTCTATACCTGCGATGTTATACGCATCCACTTTATATATTTGTGATTTTACTTCGTTGCGTACTATTTCAGTTAACGTAAAAACCGGTTGATCAACAAAAGTAACCTCATAATTTTCTTTCAAATAACGTTCTATTTCTAATTCATCAATCATTGAACAAGAAACTTTGATCATTAATATTATGCCACTCGCGGCATAAAGTTTTAAATTCTTCCTTTTCTTTTTCAAGTTCTGCTCCCTCACATACAATTTCTTGAATGAAGTTTCCTCTAGAACCAACCGCGAGTATGGTTGAGCGCTCTATCTTAACATCCCTATCATGTAATTTTTTAACAGTGTCTTCAACCGCAATAGCGTAAGCTCCAAGTTGTTTCTTATATTTGATAAGTTTTACACTGCTTTTTTCGATAGGTTTGCTTGATCCCTTAAAATCTGTTACAACTCTTCCTATTCCCTGTTCGTTATAAAATACATCAATCTTTCCTCTAAAATACCATAATGGAGAGAACACAGAAATTTCTGTACCATAAAGATTGTTGTATCTTTTTGAATGATTTGAGTAGTAAAAATTGTAAAACATTTCTCGTCCAACCTCAATCTTATCCGAAGGTATCTCTTCTTTGATTAATTGGGGAACAGAAACCGTTTGAGTGTATTGAAGTGCTGCGCCAGGATCTCCAGTTTCTGACAATTTGTTAATAAAATTTTCAATGAACAGGTGCATTGCGGTTCCACGATCCATCCCTGCTTTCATGAGCATATTTGCTTTCTCCTCACCCACCTCTTCCACAAATTTATCCCAATCAGGATCTGGAATTAAATTAAGGATAGTGGTAACACCTGGAACTTTGATATAAGTTTCATCTGGATAGTACGCATTGTACAGTCCAAATTTGTTTTTCTTCCAGTCTATTAGTGATGAATCAAAATTTTCAATCATCCAATTTATTTTATGAGTTCAACTACCATGCTAATCAAGGGCCATTTTACAAATGCCCATATGAGAGCACCTATTATAATGGATCTTGAAACTGCCCATCCAATTGACAACCTTTTAAACGCAAATCGATACACGATTCCGTAGTTGAGGGTGGGTTGGTTGTTGTCATCATAAAATTGATTGAATTCAGGAACAACGTATTCAGCAAAATTTAGATCTTCGTCAAGGTAACGATGAACTGGTGCCAAAGACTCAACAACTCTTAATCTTTTTATATTGTCCGGAAGGGCCTTATCTTCTTCAGGAAGACTCATTGGAAAATATATCACATAAAAGAAGTTGTGCTTCATACCAAACCGGTGCCAAAGAGAGTTTAGATCCTTCTTCTCATTATTGATTGTATGGATCCAGGCACGATAATTCTTAATATCTTTAAGAATCATATATAGTGCCCACTTCTTTGGCCTAAACGGATGTAGTTTAAGTTTCATTGTATGCTTCAATTAATTCTGGGTATTTCTTTGTAATACTATCAGCAATTTCTTGTTTTGCTTTTCTTAGTCGTGTTTTTACAGTATTGAGATTCCACCCTAAATCTTCTGCTATATTTTGTAATTGTTTCTTATTGATTTCTCTCTCATACATTACAATCCTGTATGGTTCATCAAGAGCACTTATCTCTCTTAGAGTTAAATCATATAAATGCGCGGTCAAATCATCACCGCTTGGACCCATACATTCAAGGTCCATGTGTACTTCTGGCGAATAAATTTTCAAAATCTTTGAATGGTTATCCGACAGTTGATCGTGCGATACGTTTCTTTTACTTTGACGCAATTGACCGAATGCTTCATTCTTTGCAATCGCGTAAACCCATGTAGAGAAACTATATTTTTGATCGTACTGATCTAGTTTTTCCCACACGCTAATAAATGTTTGGGACACGACTTCTTGAATGATGTCAGGATCCTTGATGTATTTTTTAGCGAAGTGTTCCAATCCAGGTTTAAGCCTATCAATCAAATCAGAGAAAGATTTATTGTCCTTCCTTTCAATGAATTCGAGCGCTAATATCTGGATTGATTTTGGTTTTTCAGTTTTATGCATATAACAATTTATTTTCCAACAATTAATCACAGGAATTACGTCAACAAAAAGTTGAGGATTTTACTCCTCAACTATCTGTTCTACATAGGCGTTTACATTCGTAAGAATGCCTGCCACTTCTGTGTATGGGAAGTTACCCAATACGTTAATTACCTGAGTGAGAGAGTTATGATCCATAACTTCTACGTTGATTGCGTTGATAATACCGGCAATCTGATTAAAAGGATGACGTCCGATTGCTTTTAGAACTTGATCCTTAAATTCAGGCTTAACTTTATATGTTGGAACATACGCGTTGGTCTCCACTGCCTGGGTAGCATCTACTTGAGGTGCTGGTGCTGCTACAGGTGCTGCTTGGACTTCGGGAGCTTTTTCTACTTTTGCCATAAAATTTAATTTTTAATTTACGTTTGAATTATTATTTCTATATATCATAGTATACACGAAAAGCGGTTTAGTTTTGTTAATATAATACCAAAGTGCGGTTAATTTTTGTTAAAGTGGTTAAGGAAGTGTTAAACTTCATTCCAGCCCAAATTTTTGTGCCAGGAAACCCACCCAGGCATGTCTTTCATGATTATAAAATCATCATGGACGACCTTTCCAGATTTGCTTTTATATTCAACACAATTTACAAACCATTCTTCTGGGTCTTCCGTACAGAATAAAATACTGTGTGGAGATCTCGGTTTCTTCATGCGCAGTAATTCTTTGTATCCTGCGAATTCAGAAATATCTTGTGTTTCTTTTTCTTTTTTAGCGCGTGCCATGTTTAACAAAAATATCTAGATGGGTATTCAGGTTCACTTCCCGGTTTGTTTAAATCTTTATACATAATACCACAATCGTTACAAACAAGATATTCTTCAGTTACCCATGAACGAGATCCGGGACCATAAATATTATTGCTGTCTGTTTTTTTAACATTTTGTTTATTCTTTGATTTACAAACTGGGCACTCTATGCTATCTCGCCTATTATTTTCTTCTTCCCACCATTTATCATAGGCTTCTATCCTTTCTTCATCGAGTTTTTTCCAATCTATTGGCTCAACAGGACTTTTAAATTTATTCATACCACAAAGATTTTTGTTGATAACACTTTTTACAATAGGCCGTATTTTTGTCTAATTCATTCTCATATTCATTTGGATCTACCCACTCATGATTACAAGAAGCTTTCTCAATGAAAGGTTCTAACATGTGCATGATTGCATTTTTGGAGTTCCAATCCAAATCTTGCCAGAATTGTTCTAATCTTTGATCGTGTTCTTCGATCTCTTCAGGCGTCATTTGCCGTATCATATGAGTTCCTTTCCAAGTAAAATATAATCCATGGAGCTTTTATATTTTTCAAGTACTTCTTCAGGTTTTAAGACCAACCAATCATCTGTTCCCACTGCGATAGCGCATGGTATGATTTGGCAGTTTATGCCACCATTCATTGAACTGATGTAATTATTTCTAACAGCACTCTGAAAGTCCATACTAGCTTCGTGTACGTCCTGTTTTCCTTGTAAATAATCTCTATCATCTCCTTCTCTTGCAGCCTCCAATCGCTTTCGAGTCACATCCATGGGCACATCAAAGAATATATTGAGGTCCGGATATGGAAGGTTTAAAAATCTGAATTCAAATTCAAATATCCATTCTTTCATTCTTTCTGCATCTTCGGGACTTTCCATCTTTGCACACTGGTACGCGATATTGGAATAAACATAGCGGTCAAGAAGAACCACATCGTTTTCTTCAAGGTCTTTTTCTAACTGAGGAAGGAACCTAAAACGATCCATTGCATAGATGTTTGCAACGAATAAAGGATCCACCTCGTCTGACTCGCCAAACTCGCCCCTTAAAAACCGCGCAATCACATCCGAGAATTGGTTGTGACCGTACATAGGAAAATGATAGTATGTAAAGGAGAGATTGTTATCTTCAAGATATTGTTTGACTAAATTTGTTTGTGTAGATTTGCCCGATCCGTCAGTTCCCTCGAGCACCAATAATTTGCCTCTTGACATGTGTGTGTTTTTGATTTAATTATTGTATAACACTTTTGTAAAAAAGTTTTAAATAAATAGAATATATGAAAGCAAGAAAAGTTTACGAAGCCATTGGCGATATATTTGTTGGCAAAGATATAGAAACCATAATGAAGGATTTTGATCTATCCAACTATCCACGTGAGTTTGCTGTAATGGCAAGAGCAGTGATAGAAATGGGTTACACTCCTGAATTATCTCCACTCTATGATCCTGAAGAAATGACAAAGAAAACATATTCATTCCAAGGAAAAACCATGGACTATCATATTGGTCTTTATTTTAAACTACGCGCCCAACAAGAGTTAGACGAAATGGAGCACCTCTATAACGATTCAATGTATAATGAAAATGCTCACATTGATCACACAGGATTGGGTTTATTAAAACTTCATGAAAGCGGAGAATGCGTGATGGATTTTAATATAAGGTGTGATGGATATTGGCCTTCCATGAAGAATGATGAAGGACCATATCGAAATTTTCCAATGATTTATGGTTTAAAAACAGACGAAGAAATTAAAAAAGCCGCAAGAAAACTAATTCCAATGGGCGAAAGATTCTTAAGTAAAGAAGTTAAAAAATTAAAGGAATACGCAGAAAATTGGTAATTTACTTTTTGAATGCAGTTCTAATCAACCGTGGCCATAGAGTTATGGCATGGTTAATCATAAATCCCACCGCTAAAGCACCTATAATTGTCCAATCAAGTGAAAATATGGTTTTTATTGCGAACCCATAAAGGAATGATGCTGCAAATACATCCACTACGTGGAATGTTTTACCAAGCATAAACGCCCAGAAACTCATGGTTTGGTTTTGTTGAGGATGAGGCACTCGAGGTTGCATCGGTGGTGCAGGTACTGGTTTACCTTGTTTCACCGCGTTTAATCTTTCTCCGAGTGAGTTATCATTTAACATAATTAGTCTTCTTTCTTCTTGTCCTTCTTCTCTTTCTTCTCTTTGTCTTCTTCCTCTTTGTCTTCTTTGGACTTGGCTTCTACCTTCTTTACTTCCTTTTCTTTCTTAACGGCTTCTACTTTGATGCCATTTTGTGTTTTATCATCATCATCATCGCCACCTTCTGAAGACTCCATTTTCTTACTTGTTTTATTATCTAAATCAGCTTTGGTTTTGGTGTCAGAGTCACCGGCTGAATTATCTTCTCCACCCATTCCTGGAAACTTTGTTTCAGGGAACGCAGCAGCAGTAGATTCTGGCTTATTGGATGTATTATTCTTAACATCACTGTACATCCCAGGGAAGTCCTTGGTGCTCTTTGGAGCATCCTGAAGATCATATCCGGGTTTGAATGTATGGAATGACATTTCAACCTTTACTTCGGTCTTACCTTTTTGGAATTCCTTCTTTAACCAATTATAGGCTTTGTTTTCACCGCCTTGTTGGATCAATCCGTCCTCGGCATCTCCATTTTCAGTTTCAGCTTTCTCTTCGTTTAACGCATTGTATTTATTTTCATCTACGTCGTGAAGTTTTTCCAAATAATTGTGGATATTGAATGTACCTGCTTTCATATTAAGGTATTTTATTTTATATATCTATTTATTAGAATAGGATTTTCTCACAATGGTGGATATAATATATTTACATCATCTATTTGAATATCATCATTATCAATCGATATTATTTCGGCAGGAAAATCAGAGCCTTCTACAAATCCTACTCGCGCTTTGCCCAATACGGGATAAGAATATCTGTTGTTTGAGTGCTTTTCGACTGTTTCCATATCACCATCATCATACCAACTGTTAGGTAATCCATAAATTGTAATATCCGATACACCATCATACTCCTCTTCTTCAGGTTCCCATTCATCATAGTGACCTTCATCTATAAAAATTGTTGGAGTATTATGGGTCTGAATTAACTCATCAAACTCATCTTTGGAAATAGGTTTTAGAATATCTTCAGAAGCTTCGTTTATAAATTTAGCCCTCATTTAATTGATTTTATTTATATATCAAACAGTTAATCTCCTACCCGATGAATACTTAAATTTCCATAGTCAACAGTAATATCAACAGCGCCTGGCCTATCATGTCTAAATCTTAAACTTATACTTGCATCTGCGTCAAGTTTAGCTAATCCGGTAATAGATGCAGCCCCAACGTCACCAGCTGTAGATATTTTTCTTAAAAAGTGTAATGAATTTTGTTCCTCTTCATTTACGAAAATTGCTGCCGCCAATATAGTATTATTTGTAGCTGAAGATAAAGACACCGATGCTTTCACATCATACACACCAGCGAGTTGTGGTTTCAACGTGCCATTGATTCCATCGATGGTACAATTTGTTGAAATATCTATTAGATCCCAAGGGGCAACCAAAGTATAAGCTAAACCACTTGGTATTGTAACAGTCGTAGATGAATCGTGTACTGCCATTTGACCAAAAGCTGTAGTGGTAGAAAGAGTTACTCCTGAAGCATCTGCAACTAACGTAATGTTATCTCCTGCTCTCCAAACTTGACCGCTAACATCTGCTACTTGTAAGTATCCATCAATCCAAAAATGTTGAGGACCAAGTGAAGAATCATAAATTGTATTTACATCTTTATCTTGTAGTGTATAAAATAAATTAGTAAGGTGTGTATTGGAAAATCCGCCTGGACTAGCTGTGCTTTTTATCATTCTAAGGGATTATTTTAATATTTATCCCACTCTTATTAGCGAAAAAAGCCCACACTTTCGCTGTGGGCAAGTCTCGTCGCGTTGAGTGCCCGTTTAGGCAGCCATCGCAAGTGTTCTTGTTTTTGCGCCGGTTAGGGTGCGGTTATCAAGTCCATAAACGCTACTTGCTCACTGCTGTCAAAGCCATGTCACCCCCATGGTAAAAATTTTAGTGGAGGTGCGGGGGGTCGAACCCCGGTCCAAACAGTTGCCTCTCACGGCTAGCCTTTCGGCAAACTCAATTTCTTTAATAATCTTCTTCGTCTTCTTCGTCTTCTTCGTCTTCTTCGTCTTCACTACAGGCTGTGCAATATCCATCACCCGTTAATTCGTTATCACCATCAATTTCTTCTCCACAATTATCACAGTATTCTTCATCCATTTCTCCTGGGTCATATGATTGTTCAAAATCTCCCATGTCTATTTCAAGATCACTTACTAATTCTTCAATTCCACCAGGAAATTCTTGTTCAGCAAACATTTCTTGTCTATCATCCCAAAAACGTTCCCAATTACTAACGGCCCATGATGCTACACGGGATGTAGAAATATCGAGATCTCCATTTTCATCAGGTTCTATGCCTTCTTCTTCCAAATAATCAAAAGCATCGGTTCCAGGCAGATGATTCCATCTTTCAGTCTCAAACCATGGTTTTGTAAGTTCATCGTGTTTTTCTTCCCACTTTTGAACAATATCTTCGTTTACTTTACGCGCTCTCATGGTAAATATAACAATTTATTTTTTCTTTTTTCTCTGTTCTCTCTTTTTTGCCCAAATTTTGTCAAGTCCAAAAAGTTTCCAAAAAATATAATAACCCAAGAGTATGAATATCCATAGTCCTATCGCAGTAGAATATCCAGGTTGTCCTTCTACGTCAAAGCCTTTATAAGCGATGAACAATACTAGCATGTTTACAATCTGTAACCATCCTTTTTTAATCCAAGGAACAGCGGTCTCTAATATCCACTTCTTAAATTTTGCCCAAGGATTTTTTGCCCATTCAACTACTTCTTCCCATAGTCCGACGACAAAATCTTTAATTTTTTCCCAAAGTTTTTTCATTTTTTATTGATTTTATTTTATTTATTCAAGAAAGTTTTGTATATTCGCCTCTATATGCATATATAAATTTAAAACTTAGCAACATGAACAGAAAAGAAAAAGTTGATTTACATTTGGATTTTCTTGAAACCGTTTATCTTCTTTGCGAAGATAATGGTTCATTAACGGGTTTAATCAACCTCGCGCAGGACAAAGGCATTCCCAATTACAACATTATTCCAAAGGCGATGAAAAACCTAGGAATTGTTGACCCCACTGATGGAAAAGGGAATTACAAGTGGAAATCCACTGCCGAGCCAAATCGTAGAATGGCTTCTGACCTTGTGAATGAAAAATCAAGTATGGCCAAAGCGTCTTCCAACAAAAGGAAGCAGGTTGTTAAAGAGCCTGAAAGGAAATTGGTTCCCATTGATGAGATCAAAGAAAATGCAAAAGTAGAAGCCCGTAAAAATTTAATTCGTGCCGTCCAGGCTGCGGATGTTTTGGGTATAAACTTACTCACCCAGCCTGAAGAAGTCATTGAAAAATTTATGGTGAAGTTATCGTAGATTTGTTCAATATAAACTGAAAAGG
>Ga0307378_10004259_pt1 | contig 20535 bp, 10 predicted proteins | sample UN1MG_FD_202238 | JGI IMG/M metagenome (GOLD analysis project Ga0307378, IMG submission 202238) | Soil microbial communities from Risofladan, Vaasa, Finland - UN-1 | ecosystem: Environmental > Terrestrial > Soil > Coastal area > Acid sulfate soil | place: Finland: Risofladan, Vaasa | collected... | reverse complement strand
CCAGGATGAACTGGATCATCTCTTCGATATTTACAGCTCTCCTTCCCGGCCGGTGGGTGTAGAAATGGGAAACGAAGTTGTCTTCACCTATGATTCCACATGCGGTGAAGTGCAGCGCACACTCACTCCGATAGACCGGACGCAATCACTGCAATTGTTTGAAAGGATGTTAGGTGCGGATACGGTCGAACTTGGACACAACGACTACAGTTTCAAAGCAGTCAAACCCATCATCAGCTACGAGCGGACAGTCCTGGAGCAAGCGCTCCTGATCACAACCGTCCCCGTACTCTACGGTGCCATGCCAAATTTGGGCCTTTACTATCGGCCAGAAGGCCCTGTCCAGAATCCTTCAGAGCTCATGGCCGCCGGCAAGATCGATGAGGCCAGGGAGGCTCACGAAGAGGCCATCGAATATGCGGTCAAGGATATGGTGTATGTGGCGAGCGGACTGTATGAATCGGGAGTCGACGCCATCGACTTCGATACGACAGGTTCTGCTGGAGATCCAGACTTTCTTGCCGCTTTGAAGGCCGTGGAAATCCTGAAGGAGAAGTATCCGGACCTATGTGTGGAGATGGGCATGTCGGGTGAGTTTGTTTTGGGCATGCACGGAGAATTGACTTACGATGGCGTTCGACTGGCAGGATTGTATCCTCACCAACAAGTCCAGTTGGCCGAGAAGGCAGGTGTAACCATTTTTGGACCTGTAATCAACACCAACACGAGCAAAACCTGTGCATGGAATGTCGCGCGCGTTGTGACTTTTTTGAAGTTCTGTGTGCAACAGTCAAACATCCCAATACACGCGAACATGGGAATGGGGGTGGGCGGGCTGCCTGTGACGCCTTATGTCCCCATTGACGCTGTCTCGAGAGCATCCCAAGCGGTGGTTGAAATCACACGCCTTGACGGCTTGTAGGTGGGCGTGGGAGATATTCTCGGTATGGCCGCGACTCATGCAATTGCGTCGGGCATGGGCGGGATGCGCACTGCCGGAGATCTGGTGGCGCGCATGCAAATGTCCCGGGGCATGAGAATCAAAGAAGCTAAAGAGTATGTGGCCAACAAACTAAATGTTTCACTCGTTGAACTCAGCGATCCACTCGTGATGTCTGAACGCAGAGAAGACCTCAATCTGGGATTGATCAATCCTCCTCCCGGCTATGTCATGGGGATCGAGGCCAAGTTTTACATTGCAGAGCTTCTGGGGATTGAAATCAACTCCCTCCGCCGGTTCAAAGAGAAAATCGGACTCTGATCAGTCATCGGGAATGACTGATATTTTAGTATGATGGTATTTGTGCATTCATTTGAGATCGCATGTCTTATATCGCCATGCGATAGAAAAGGAGGGAGAGTTATGCGAAAACGTCTTTTTATCTTTGGATGTCTTTTAGCTTGGAATTTTCTTTTCTTATGCTGTGGTCCTGTTAAGAAGGATTTCGACATCCTGATTGTGAAAGGGACTATAGTTGACGGTTCCGGAAAGCCAGGTTTTCAAGGAGACATTGGCATATCCGGAGATACAATTGTCGAAATTGGAGACCTGTCAGGAAAAACGGCCTCAAGGATTATCGATGCGGAAACACTCGTCGTCTCTCCTGGATTTATCGACATGCATACGCATTGCGACGGAGGCTTGGGCGAGCAGGAATCGTGCGCGAATTTGAATTATCTGATTCAGGGAACAACAACCGTTGTGACGGGCAACTGCGGAGGAGGCACCTACAATATTGCAGAGACAAAAGCTGAATGGGAGAGCCAAGGCATAGGTACAAATGCGATCCATCTCATCGGATTTGGCGACGTGCGGCAGGCCGTTTTGGGCAATGAGCCTCGCGACCCCACACCTCAGGAGCTTGAGGAAATGAAAGCTATCGTCCGTCAGGGGATGCGAGAGGGCGCCTGGGGAATGAGTACGGGCCTTGAGTATATCCCTGACATGTATTCGACAACAGAAGAAATTATCGCAGTCACGCATGTTGTCTCCGAATTTGGCGGCGTTTACGCAAGTCACCAGAGAAATGAAGTGGCCCGCGTTCCGGACGCTGCCAGAGAGACCATCAGGATTGCCAAAGAGACAGGTGTCCGGGCCAACATCTCGCATCTCAAAATCTGCGGAAAGAACAACTGGGGGATGATGAACGAAGTCATCCAGGTGATCAACGACGCTAGAAACAGCGGGATCACCATCACCGCGGACATGTATCCATACGATAAAGCCGCAACTGGACCGCTTATAGCCATCACAACGAATTCCGGCTGGTCGTGTTTCCGACTTCCCGAAGAGATGGAGCCTTTCGCAGCGCTCAGGGAAAAGATGAGAGGTAAAACGCTTACGGACGAAGAAAGGTCAGAGTTAAAACGGCAATACGTCGAAGAGCTCGAAAACGCCCTTAAAGATAAATCCAGACGGGAGGAGATCAGGAAATCGGTGCTTTTCGGCGTTCCTCACAATCCAAGCCCTGTTGCCGTATCGGGTTGGGACAGCTATGCAGTGGTCGCAGCAAAAAAAAATACACACCTGATCGATAAAATTCTTTCCGACCTGGCGCTCGAGCAGCAAAGGGATGCCTTCGATATTGCCGCCGAATTAGTCGTCGAAGAACCCGACCTGTACCTCTCCTGTGGCGCACTGTCTGAAGAGGACATGAAAAAATTGATGACATATGACTGGTTGATGTTTTCCAGCGATGGAGGTGCTTGCCCGGTACCTGAGAAAACAGACAGTCCTAGACCGGGCCATCCGCGAAGCTTCGGCAGCCAAGCAAGAGTTCTCCGCAAGTATATGCGCGAGGAGAAGGTCTTGAGCTTGGAAGAAGCCGTCAGAAAAATGACGTCCCTGCCGGCCCGATTCCTCCAGATAAAGGACAGAGGCTTACTTATAGAGGGATATAAAGCTGATATCGTTGTGTTCGATCCTCAAACCATCAAGGACAACGCCACATACGCGAATCCGCAGCTATACTGCACTGGAACCGAATATGTTATGGTGAATGGTGAGATCAGCGTTGAAAAAGGAGAATACATAGGGTCACGAAACGGGAAACTGCTGCTTTTGACAGAAAATAATTAAGCACGAATTAATACTGATTATGCCCATTCAATCGATGCGGCAATGTTGTGTTCAAACAGAATTCCTTCGTTCGCCAATCGATTGAGATGTTTACCCAAATAGTCAGATAATTCAATCATAGCAGAAGGGATAAATGAATATAAACCTCTATTTGCCAAAGAAAAGCAGGTATGATAGCGAAACAGGATATCCTCAATTGAACTCAGATATCTTTTTTTTCAGGATTTTTATCTTTTCCTCAACATCAGGTTGAAGGTCATTGATTTCCAATGATTTCTCCCACGCGGCCAGGGCTTCAGCCCATATCCCCAGGCGGTAATAACACTCTCCTATTGAATTCAGAAGGTCTAAATTTATCCCATACTGGGAGAGAGCCTTGTTGTAGAGGGCAATGGCCTGATCGAATTCCCCAAGAGCCTGATGGGATTTTCCCAAAAGAAGATAGAGTTGATAAGGAACCTCGGACACATCAGAGAAAGCCATCAGTACCTGCTTAACCTGTTGGTATTTTTTTTGAACAGAGTAGACTCGGGCCAGGTTCAGGGCAAAATCTAAGGAATCTGGCTTCTTCCGGAAAGCTTCCTCTAATTTGGCCTGTGCTTTATTGACTTCTCCCTTGCTGAACAACTGCTTTCCCAAGAGGAAGGAATAGACAGGGTGATCTGGGGGCGGCAGTGTTTTGGTGTGAATCCAGGGGCGGGGAAACTCTGAGATGGAGGAAATCCCGAAATTCTCTTCCTCAGAAAGGATTTCCTGTTCACCATCCCACAACCCAACATGAAGGCGATAGTAGTCCGGAGGAAATTCCTGGAGAGAGAATTCCTGCTTAAAATTCACCCCTCCTTCATATTGGTTGACTTTTCTGGTGGAATTAAAAAACGGCTCATCGCCTTTGAAAATTTCATATTTAAACTGACCTTTTTGCCTCAAATCAGAAGATAATCCGGTGATCTGGAAGGCCAGGAAGAGTGTATCTTGTGGACAGAAGATATTTTTAGGTTGATGAAGAAATTGAAAAGAGCCTAATTTGAAGGCCTTAAGATTCTGCGCTTCAGGAGAGGCCCGGTCCATCTTATAACCTAATATCAAAGAACTCATGCCCAGTGCAGAATTTTCCTCAGGAATGATAATATCCTTTTCTACCGTGGTGAATTCTTTAGATACTTCATTCTTTATGATCAACGAAAATTTGTAGGAGCCAGCAATCAAAGGGAACATATCATAAATAGCGAAGGGCTTGTAGGCGATGCTTTTAAGCTGGTCTTCATCCAGTTCTACAGATATGGATCCCTCATATTGGTAAATTGTTCTTCCCTCTGAATCGGAAACATTTCCGTTTATTTTCAAATGGGTGGTATATTTATCTTGAAACTGCTGCAATGAAAATTTCATGATTTCCACAATATAGTGAACAAAATAAACTCCCGGGGGATTTTGAAGGATTTTGATCGAAGAATCATTGTCTATGTAATTGGCAGAATATTCCACCTCCACCTTGTCTTTATAAGCCAAAAACTTCTGTGCATAATTGTCCTTCAATTCCTTTTGGGGAACGGTATAAATATTCTGGATCAGCATATCAGAAGCCAACGAGGGACGACCATATTGAGTTGATTCTCCGGGAAGAAGGGAAAGAGAAACTTTGGCCAGGATGGGGTTTATTTTCTTTAAAGTCTGGAAAGCTTGGACATAATCCGCCTGGTCGCCATAATAGGATGTGAGCAGAGCCTGAGGGCCATCGGCACTGGGGCTGTAAAGAACATACTCTCCCACCCCATCTTTCTGGAAAAAAACCAGATTAAATCCGGAGGGAAGACCGTATTGGGTTAAACCTTGATAAAACCAGACTTCTGTGTTGTATATCTGAGTTTCGCCGGTGTAGCGATCGATCCCCCTGGGTTCACCAAGAATGATATAAATCCTTCCCCGGTCGGTTTTCCAGCCAGGCAAGGGGGCAGTTCTCCCGAAATGAAAATTGGCATAATTGATGCGGCGATAATGCTCTTCCTTGAATTCATTCTCTGGCGTTCCAGACGTAGGATCCCTGTATTTCCAGAATGCTTCCATAAAAAGATCTCTTTCTCGATCTGTCTGAAGCTGGAGAAAAACCTCTTTCTCTAGAGGCGTGATAATATAACTTACCTCCTGTTCCAGCCATATTTTAAATCGGGGAGGAAACTCGCCTTCTGACTGGATACCGGCTGAAACCTCCAGCGGGAAAGCCAGTAAATATATGAACAGAATGACTATGATTTTTTTTATTATATTCATACTTTTATTATATTCATCCTTCCGTCACTCTATTGAGCTTATCTCACTCATATTCAAAAATCATTGTATTCCGAATTTTAGAGAAATTGCAAATACGTGAACTCCTCCAAGGGATTAGTGACGCTCTGGTCTTTTAGTTTCCTGCCAGAACTCACGATATTCAGATGGGTTGAATATTACAACCACCGCTCCTATGAGGCCATAGATAATGTCACACCCAGCTATAAAAATATTTTGGTAGGCTCCAGGAAATCCTGGCACATAGAAAAAAGACAAAAATAGAAAATCTACAAAGATAAGTCCTATATTATTGTTGACAAATTCAATTAGATGAAATATTTTTAAAAATATAAGTAAAGGATTATGATAAAGAAATCCTATTTTATCCCATAAAAAATGGGAAATATGAGACAAATTCCATCATCAATGTGTAAAAAATTAAAAGGAGGAGAATAATGAGAAGAACGATCATATCAATGATTGCTATTTTTACAGCTCTTTTACTCATGGGTAGTATGAGCTATGCTCAGATAAGAACCGGAAGCATAAAAGGGACAGTCGCAGATACAGAAGGAGAGTTTTTGCCAGGCGCCACAGTCGAACTATCAGGTGAGAAGATTATGGGGGGTGTGCGTTCTATTATAACTAATGATGAAGGGAAGTTCAGGTTTCCAAACCTTCTGCCTGGAGAATATGAGGTAACCGTTACTATGGAAGGCTTCCAGACTGCCAAAAGGACAGAACTCAAGGTAAAAATTGGTGGAACGACTACTGTGGATGTGAACTTAAATTTGGCCAGCTTAGAGGAGACCGTCACCGTATTAGCGGAATCTCCCATGGTGGATGTGCAAAAGTCGGCTCTCTCCACCAATATCAATTCAGAATTGATGGAAGTCCTCCCAATGCGCCGTTTTACCTTCTTCGATTATGTGGGAACAACGCCAGGCGTCTCGAGCTCATCAGGAGACCACTCGAATAATTGGCAATCGGCCATGGGATCTGGTACCACCCAAAACGCCTATTACTTTGAAGGGGTAGAAACCAACAGCCCAGATAACGCAGGTTCCTGGTTATGGGCGAATCCCGATCAGATCGAAGAAATAGATGTTATCGTGTCAGGAGCTCCGGCTGAATATGGGAACTTTCAGGGCATGGTTGTCAACCTCGTCAGCAAAACTGGTTCCAATACATTTAGTGGCACTCTCAATTTTTATTATCGTGCAAACTGGTTAACAGGAAATAATACACCCGACGAAGAATTTCCTTTCTATCGCGATAAGTATAGAGAGCTTACTGGGACTTTAGGGGGCCCCATAATAAAGGATAAACTTTGGTTTTTTTGGGCCGGACAGCTCATGACTGATACATCGGTTGGAGTGGGGGCCGATCCAGCTTTTCCACCTGGCCTATATCGCTATAATACTACGTTCGGGAGACTTGACTGGCAGATCAATAAAAATAATAAGTTCACCTTTTCAATTGACATGAACTTTTATAGATGGGAAGAAACACCTTATGAATTTGCACCTTATGAAACCATGACGTCTGAAGATTCCTCGAATCCTCTACCAAGCGCCTCCTGGACTTCAGTCCTCAGTCAAAATACATTCTTTGAGATCAAATATACCGGATGGTGGGTCTCTCAAATAGCGGAAGCTGCAGATGGAGACAGGGTCACTCCCGCACGTTATGATGCTGCAACTGGGATGTATTCAGATAACTCTTATTGGTGGGGTGAATGGCCCCAAGGCCAGCATCAAGTCCAGGGCACAGTTTCCCATTTTGCTGACGATTTTCTCCAGGGCGACCACGAGTTCAAATTTGGGGTTATTTACAATCACAGCTGGGCTGGATGGAAATGGGGCTACCACAGCAACGTGTATTATTACGATTGGGATGGGTATCCTTATTTTGCCTTTTTTATGGACCCTGAAGAATATGGAGGAGTTACTAACAGAATCAGTACCTTTCTCGACGATAGTTGGACTATACATAACCGCTTAACCTTGAACTTGGGTCTCAGATTTGATCACACTCGAGGCGGCTACCCCGAGTGGCCTAAACTGGATAAAGACGCAAACCCAACAGGAGAAACATTTCCGGCGGATATGGACCTTATCAGATGGGACACATGGTCACCAAGGCTGGGACTTGTTTACCAATTGACTGCGGATAGGAAAACAGTATTGAAAGCAAGCTATGGTCGGTATTATGGGCATATGCTTATGCGGGACATGTATAATGCCTCCCCATCGAAAACCGATAGATACTGGTATGAATACAACTGGGACACAGGTGAGTACGATATTCTATACGAACATATAGATCCCATATTTGATAGAGGTTTTGACCGGAATATTAAAAACCCGTATTCTGACTCATTTTCCGTAGGATTGGAAAGGGAAATACTCCCTGATTTCTCTCTTTCTTTAACGGGTATCTATAAGGAATCAAAGGATCCTATCGCCACACAGAATACTACTGCAGAATATGAGGTTCAAGATTACTATGATGAATTTGGTGACCAGACGATTCAGGTCTACAATCAGACAAATGACAGTTTTTATTTAACCACCAATCGAGGAGATAAAACTAATTATAAAGCATTAATTTTAGCTTTCAGGAAGCGCCTCTCTAACAACTGGCAGGTGGATGGGAGTTTGACCTTGTCTAAGGGAAAGCAGTACCCCGTTGGCTATTCGGATAGGAATGATTTAATCAATATGTACGGAGTCCCGGGCTCTTATGACCGAGAATATCAGTTCAAGATCAGTGGAACCTATATCTTTCCTTATGGATTTATGCTCAGCGCCTATTTTGCTTATGAGCAAGGGAGACCTTTTAACCGCGAGATAGTGTTATATCTGGATCAGGGACGTCGATCGATAGCAGCTGAAGAAAGAGGCAGCCAAAGATATCCGAACCCGACATATTTGGATCTGAGACTGGAAAAAGAGTTTAGACTCTTTAAACAAGCGAGATTAAAACTCTTGATAGACGTATGGAACCTCTTTAATTCCGACTACAACAACTACGTCGCCTCAACTAATGCAGAAAGCGACGCCTATTTGGCACCATCAGGTTACACTTTACCCAGGAGAGCTCAGTTAGGTATTCGTTTCGTTTTCTAAATAGCTCAAACCGTTTACAAACAAAGGGGAAGCCCGCAAGCTTCCCCTTTTTTCATTTCTGCGGAATGAGGTGGAGGGTTGAAGCTGTGATCAAGGGAGCCCTTGCCTAGTTGCTGGATGCGCTACCCTTCACGTACTTGCCATACCAATCCAGATAACGCTCATAGAGATCCTTGATGTAGGACGGCGTCTGGATCCCGTGAAACTCGCCGGGGTAGACGACGAGTTGTGTCGTACGTCCGAGTTGTTTGAGCGCTTGATAGAGCTGCTCCGAATTGAGGATGGGGACGTTCCAATCCTTCTCCCCTCCAACGATGAGTATTGGGGTCGTCACGTTCTCCACATAGTTGAAAGGCGAGAGCTTTTCCCAAAGCTCCCGATTCTCCTTTTTCCAGGGAACACCTAACTCAGACACCCACCACCGCTGGTACTGGTCGTGGCCGTAGTTGGCGACATACAGCGTGGAGCTGGCGCCGGTGATGGCAGCCTTGAATCGGCCGGTCTTGACGATGACGTTGTTGGTCAGCAAACCGCCATAGGACCATCCGCCTACTCCAAGCCGATCGGGATCGACATAACCTTGTTCGATGACATAGTCGACCGAGGCCAAGATGTCCTCGTAATCCTTCTCACCCCACGAATTCCAGATGCCCAAAGTAAAATCCTGGCCGTAGCCGGAAGAGCCACGCGGATTGGGAAGGACGACCACATAGCCGTCAGCGGCAAAGAGCTGGGCTTCGAAGTTGAAGCCGTAATCGTATTGGGAGACAGGCCCGCCGTGTATGCGGAGCAGAGCGGGGTAGCGAAAGCTCGGATCGAATGCCGGCGGCTTCACTACAAAGGCTTCGATTTCGGTTCCGTCCTTGCTCTTGAACTGGATCTCCTCGACGGCTCCAAGCCGTACCTCGGAAAGGAGCTTCTCATTGGCATGGGAGAGCTGCTCCAATTCACCTCTTGTGTAGATAAACACCTCAGGAGGAAGATAGGGTCCTGTAACGAGGGCGGCGATCGTACCATCCTTACCGATCTCGAATCCGTTGATGATTTGAGAGCCGGTAATGAGCCGTTCCACCGTGCCCCCTCCCACAGGAATGCGGGCCAGCTGACGCTCACCGCTGTCTTCCAGAACGAAGTAAATCGATTCTCCGTCCACGGAGAAACGGGGATTCGACATATGCCGGTCCAGCTTCTTGGTGAGCACGTTAGCTTCACCACCCTTAGAGGAGACCACCGCCAGGTGAGGCGTAGCGTACACCAAGGCGTCCGTGTCGGTGATCGAGATGTAAGCGATGGACTTAGCGTCGGGGCTCCAGGTGGGCGAGCTATCGGCCCCGGGATTCTTGGTCACCTGCAGCAGCGTTTTTCCCTGATCCGAATTGTCCGCCGCAACAATCCATATGTCGGTGTTATAGTTTTGATCGGGCTCATCGGTGCGGTTACTGACGAAGGCCACGGACTTGCCATCCGGCGACCAAACGGGCTCACTATCGTCGAAATCGCCGGATGTGATTTGAGTCGTCATCTTGGACTCAACATCGAAGACATAGAGGTGGGTACGGCAACGATCCAGATAGCCAGTGTAGTCCTGCTTGAACTGAAGGCGATCGATCACCCAGGGTTTGGGTGTTTTCTCCTCGTCTTCGCCATTGTCTTCCTCTAATTCTCCGGGCTTCGGATCCTGAAGGGTCAACAGTAACTTGCCACCGTCCGGAGACCAATCGTAGGATTTCACTCCCTGGGCGATCTCGGTGAACTGTACGGAATCTCCACCCTTTCGGAACAGCGTCCAGACTTGAGACTTGTCATCATCTCGAGCTGCGAGGAAAGACAAATATTTCCCGTCCGGACTCCACCGCGGCCGTGAGGCGGAGCTTCCCTTCGCGGTCATCGGTATCGCTTCACCACCCTCGGCCGGCACCATCCAGATGCGGCTCTCGCTCTCGTCTTCCTCAAGGTCCATCATGGATACTGCAAAGGCAACCCACTTACCATCGGGATTGATTTGCGGATCGGAGACTCGATAGATTCGGAAATAGTCGTCGACGATCAGATTTCGGGTGTCACGACTTTCCTGCCCGAATGCGGCCGCGCAAGCCAATCCCAGGACGAGAGCTAAATTTAGAAAACGCTTTGAGATTTGCTTCATTGATAACTCCCTTTTTATATGCTTTTTAGTTGATAAGGAATCCAGTCAATAATGCGTAGAATCGCATTTGAACTGCCTTTTCACGTATTTTATGTTTACGCACAGCAGAAGTCGTATCGTTACACGTAAATCACAAAATTGTCAACAATTTTGTATCCAATTTTCTATTCAAAATCAGCGTTGTGTGTGCCCTCGCGGTGATAATGGAGGGCCCCGCATCGGAGTTCGTCATCCCGGGCATCGGAGTCGTCCGTGTATTCCACGAAAAGATAGCCTGAATTTTTGTTAAAAATAATGTAAGATATGCCGAATAATGCATAATATACAAAAATGAAGGAGGATGCGATGTTAGAAACGAGGAGACCAAAGCTGGACATGCTGTCCGAATCGTTCATCGATCAGATTGTTTCTGAAGCATTGGATGTTCTGGGAAAAACGGGCGTGCTCGTCGAGAACGATGAAGCGTTACGGCTTCTAGCAGACGCAGGATGCGAATGTAAAGGGCGAACGGTGTTGTTCAAGGAAAAACTTGTCGAAGAGTCCCTGAAAACCACGCCTCATTCCATCAAAGTGTATGACCGCAACGGCGATCTGGCGATGAATCTGGAAGGGGATGAGATTCACTTTGATCCGGGCTCCGGGGCTTTGAGGATTTTGGATCCGGTTACATTGGAAGAAAGAGATCCGGTAACCGAGGATCTCATCCGTTTTGCGACATTGACCGATGCCCTCCCCAACCTTGCGGCACAGAGTACAGAGATGATTTCCTTTGATGTCCCTGAAGCCATGCAGGACAGGTATCGGTTGTACATCGGACTGCAGTTCAGCAAGAAACCGGTAGTAACTGGTACTTTTGCTTTGGAGAGTTTTGAGATCATGAAAGATATGCTGGTGGCGGTCCGGGGGAGTGAAGAATCGCTTAGAGAGAAGCCACTGGCAATTTTTGACTGCTGCCCCTCACCGCCCTTGAAATGGAGCAACTTGACCTGTCAGGATCTCATCGATGCATCCAAGGCGGGGATTCCCGCTGAACTGATATCCATGCCCATGACCGGAGCCACGTCTCCTGTAACGCTGGCCGGTGCATTGGTGCAATTGACTGCCGAAAACCTGAGTGGTATTGTCATTCACCAGTTAGCCCACCCGGGATCGCCCATCATTTTTGGGGGTTCTCCCGCGGCGTTTGATATGCGGAAAGGAACGACACCCATGGGAGCCGTGGAGACGATGATGATCAATGCGGCTCATGTTCAGATCGGGAAACATCTGGGGCTTCCCACTCATGCCTACATGGGACAGTCCGACGCAAAAATCGTCGACGGACAGGCGGGATTGGAGACAGGAATGGGCGCGCTCTCTGCAGCTTTAGCGGGTGCGAACGTCATATCCGGTCCGGGCATGCTGGATTTTGAGAGCTGTCAGAGTCTGGAAAAACTCGTTCTTGATAACGAGATCTGCGGCATGGCTCTCCGACTGGTTAGGGGAATCGAAGCCCGGGGAGATCGATTGGGTGGCGATCTGTACGGGGATATTTACGACGGCGCACATTTTTTGACTTCTAAAGAGACGCGTCAGTGGTATCGTGAGGAAATGTATCAGGCCGGTTCCGTGATTGACCGCGATACATATGATGTCTGGATGAGTCATGGGAAAAAGAGCGCATGGGATCGGGCGTGCGAGGAAGTCGAGAGAATTATGAGTTCCCACACAGTGGAACCGCTGCCGGACGATTCGTTCAAAGCACTGATGAGCATCATGAAGGACGATGCCCAGCGAATTGGCATCGATCTGCCTCCTTTGGATTGAAGGTATGGTCAGGAAATAAACTTGATTTTTGGCAGCGGGGAGTCGAACTTGCCATTTCCATCTATATCTACAAAGATAGGATTGGTTAAGGCGTAAGGGAGAGGGCGACTGTCGTAACCGTCGATTTTTAATCTTCTTTGTACGACAGGGAATAAAGTTTCGTTGCCGAGGACCTCTATAGCGATATAAGAATCACATTGAATGTTCAAACTTATCCTATCTTCAAGTTTTAAGATTTGTTCCCTCGGAGCTTTTACGGGCAATATAATTTTTCTTTCGCCGTTGATGATAACTCTAACTTCATCCACCGAGACCCAGGGAGCACTCTGGACTTTGATCCGTATGTCTAGTGTTCCATCTCTGACAGTAAATAAATCACCAGGTAAGTATTGGCGGTTGACCATGAACTGGACTACAGGTCCGTTGCTGACGAAAGATCGGCCTTTTTTTAAAGCCCGGAGCAAAGTTTCGATCTCCAATCCAGTGCCTTTTTCCCCATCATAAAAAACATATGTCCTCACATAACCCGGTTCGTCTCGATCGATTCCATGTGAATCAGAAGATCCTATAATCGGGAAGTAATAACCTCTGTTCAGGAGATGAAGCCAATCCGCAATGACTTGAGAGTTTTTACTTTTATCGTGAGAAAAGAAGGGTCCGTTCATCACTTCCAGAAGATCGAAGTACGCGTCAAAACCTTTGAGGGCGGTTGCGGCGGTTTCTGGGTCAAGCTGATAATAGGTAAAATAGCCATACCCCCTCCGTCTCGGGTGATTGACCTGGATCAGGGCCCTGGGGTCCTTTCTGCGACTTTCTCCAAAAATGGGAGTGTTGTTTTCAAAGAATCGGACGTCGATGGCGCCGTTACCCGGCTCGCCTTCTCTCATCCTGAGAGGAAACCGGTTGAACTCTGGCATGTATATCTGATTGGCATCGAGAGGGGTGACTTCCTGTCCAATGAGGACGGCTATATATTCACCCAGGCCGAGTTTTTTAAGTACAGACGGATAGTCGCTGAGGTAATTGTGATCCGCAGAAATGGCCACATCCACTCCTTCGGCGACCACAGATTTTATCCTTTCAGCAATCGTCATCGAACCGTCCGAATTCAGCGTATGCATGTGGGGATCGACAGAAATTAGGTTCGTCCCCTCGATGATTTTGTCGATCCGGAAAACGATTTCCTGCAAGCTGTCTTTCAGGACTTCCACGACTCTTTGATCCAGAGTATATTCAGGACCCCTCGATGCAGAGATCATATAAGTTCCGACAGGGAGATCGACCTCGAGTCCTTCTTCTTGGGGAAAGCAGGAATTCTTGAAGTATTCATGACTGTTATTTGTCTCTAACGGGTTTTCGGGCCTGGAGTATGGAGTCCTTGTCGGATCGAGGCCGATGAATGTCGTTTTCCCGGGGACGAAGGCTCCTGTTTTGTTTCTAATGGAAATCTTGACCTTTCCTTTGGGCGGGTCTTGGAGGAGACAGGCATTTTCTTTTTCCAAATCAACAGATAGGTGATTCTCAACGACGGCCGGAAAAAAATTAGCCCTGACGGAATAGTGCCCTTGAGGAAGCATCACTACGAGAGGCTGCGGCTTTTCGAAGAAGGAGCTGAAGAAGACTCGGGAGGACATATCTTGAATCACGACTTCCATGAGTTCTCCGTGAAAATCAGCCGTGTCGATTTTAACTTTGGCTGCACGCACACCGAGTATCTGATAAATTTTTTTAAGGAGGTCTTCAGCCTCGACATAGGCCAGAAGAACGTAGCGGGCCTCAAAACTTTTTCCGGGATCGAGATCCATGGAAACGGATTCCCAGGAAATAGGTTGAGATATAGATCGGATGGGATTCAGGTCTATCCATCCCAAATAATGCCCATTTTTGGGGTATACCCAGAAAGGAAGCCGGGATCCCCCTTCAGAAGAAGCGGATGATCCGCTCAAATCAGCGTCTTTAAAAGGACTGAAGGAATAGACTTGACCCGAATTGTTATAGAGGGAATAGTGAAAGTCTTCCAGCTTCACCGTTCCCGTATTTTTTACCGAAGACGTGATATCAATTTTTCCTGACTCGGGATTCAGGTGATACAACGTTGTTACTTCCGCCTTTTCCCCTTTATCCCCCTTGTAATGTGCGACAGCAAGGAATAGAAGGGATCCGCCTTGGGCTTTCTGAGGAATGGCGCTGAAGGAAGAATATCCCAGGTATTGGCTTTTATTTTTAATTCGGATATAAGGCGAGCCGACGACCAGATCACTCTTGTAGCCTTTCCCTTTAGGCACATATCCCAGGATAGATCCCAGTGTGTGTTCAATAGGGTATTGATAATAGGACCTCAAAACCCTATCTGTCCCTCCGAAAAGGACCAGGTTCGTGTCGTCCGAGACGAGGACATCCCCTTCTTTCCATAAGGTGTTGAACGTCTCCGGAAGATCCGCCGCGTTCTTGATTACTTTCACTTCAAATTCTGCCCCTATGAGTAGAATAGGAACGCAAAGGATCAGGATTCCAAATAGATTTCTTTTTAAACCTTTCATTCTTGACCTCCCAAAAAACTATTATGAAAAGGATGAACGCATCTTAAATGGCGACTGGCGAGGTTTGCTCGTCCACAGTTTATTTGCCGGCGGGGCTACTTCAGGGTGCGCATCAGGGCTTCGGCGCGGTCCAGTCCCTTGAGCGTCTTCTCAACACCGAAACCAAAACCGGTGCGAATGCCCTTATCCAATCCATGCTGGTCGCCAGCGGTAAGCAGGACGGACTGCTCGACGCGCAGACGGTTAATGAGTTCTGTTGAGTTGATGGGGAGTTTGTATTCACAATAAACGAAGGCTCCGGCTTCCGGACGGAAATAGGTGAAAATGTCATCACGCTTTAAGAACCATTCCTCTATTGGAGGCAGGTTTTTGCGTATGATATGGCGTGCACGAGCAAGGATGGACTCTCGTCGCTGTGGTTCCATGACAATTGTGCCCAAATGGTCACTCAACAGGCTGGGCGTACAAGTAAGATAGTCGAGACGAACCCTTAATTCCTCGATCAATTTCGGTGGCGCAACGACCCAGCCTGTACGCAGTCCACCCAAGCCAAACGCCTTCGATAATCCCGATGTAATGATAACTTTTTCATACCGTCCCCAGAAGCTCGGCGTCGTCCCACCCTGTATCTCTGCGCCGCGGTAGACTTCATCAACCACTAACCAAGCTCCAACCTTACAAGCGACATCCACAACGGCATCCATCTCGGCGGCAGTTAGTACCGCTCCGGTCGGGTTGTTGGGATTTGTGATCATTATGACATTCGTCTTGGGCGTAACGGCGTGCTTCAAGCCTTCCAGGTCAAGCGTCCAGCGGTATTGACCGGCCTCTTTTTGTTTCACAAGCAGGAAAGCATCAACGCCATCGGCGTACGCACGTCCTAATCCCCAGGCTTGCATATAGTTGGGGATCATACAGGCCAGGCGGCCACCCGGTTCAAGCAGCGTCCACAATGTCACGTAGTTCGCCTCGGAGCCGCCGTTGGTGACAGTAATATTCTCCGGCTTACAGTCCATGTAGAACTGCGCGATCCGCTCACGGAATAACTGAGAGCCTTCGGATTCTGGGTAGTAGAGTTCATTGGCGATGAAGCGCTCAACGTCATCCTCCCCATCTAGGAGTTCGGAAACCCTCATTGGCAGAACGGTTGTCTCTGAGAGGTCGAATTCGACCTCTCTCTCGTACAAACACTGCATCCGCATCATCTCAAATTTTTCGATTTTCATAATGCCTCCTATTCAACGATTCTGCCCTGGCTCTTTGCCTTAATAAACAGATGACGAAACTCTCGTATCATCTTTAACCCACGGATCTGGTAGCGAGCCTATACGCCCGAGCTGATCACCTCAGCAGTCTTGATCTTTCCAAGGGTGAAGGTAAAAGTCAAGTACTTTTCCCATCATTGTACTAAGTAGCTTTACACTATGTTTGGTCAGCAATAAACCTGCTGAAACGAAACCATCCCAGAAGCTTAGCCCAAGATGTCGTGGATAAGATCCTTGATCTTAGACAGACCCATAAACTTGGACCTGAGAGAATCACTTGGTACCTGGAACGTTATCAGAATCAGACGTTTGCAATACACGGCAATTAACGATGCCACCCGACTCAGTTAAAGCGTGTTGCGTTTATTGCTGCGGCTTCAGCCATAGCAGCCACAAGTGCAAAGCCGGAAGATGCCCGAACTTTTGGGGCCTTGTCGACCAGAAAATATGGGGTTGAATACCTTGTTTTCACTGTCGAAGGCAGCTTGTTGATTTGTGTTTACGCAATGATGCGTTTGAACAATTCCAAATCAATATTTCGTCCACAGACTACCGCGACTACTTTCTTTCCTTTGAATCGCTCTTTTCGTTTAAGCAGACCCCCAACGCCCAGGGCTCCTGAACCTTCGACCACGAGACGATGTTGCTCGAACAGAAGGCGGATGGATTCTTCTATCTCCGTTTCGGTGAGCAACACAATCTCCTCCACATATCGCTGACACAGCTCCAGAGTTATGCTGTCTAAATCCACGCCGCCAGCGCAAGTGTCTGCCAGCGTCGGGAAGGTTTCTATCTCGACCATTTTATTGGTTCGCATGGATTCATACATTACGGGAGAGTTCTCCGGCGAGACGCCATAGGCTTCCACCTCGGGGTTGTGGGATTTTAGCCAACCCGCCGACCCGGTGAGCAATCCCCCCGCCCCGCAGGCGAAAAGGGCGGCTTCCACGTCAGGAAGCTGCTTGGAAATCTCATACCCACAAGTTCCCTGCCCGCCAACCACTATGGGGTCGTTGTATGGTGACACGTAGATCATGTCTTTATCTTCGGCAACACGCCGAGCTTCTTTCTCCGCATCCCAGGCAGCTTCACCATGTATGACCAGATCCAAACCATGGGCTCTCAATAGTGCCAGACGTGATGGGTCAATATCTTTGGCCACGTAAATTGTGGCGCGACGTTTTCGAATGCGCATCGCCTCGGCAACCGCCAAGGCGTAGTTTCCAGTAGAGGCCGAGACTATCCCTTTGTCTAGTTCTGCTTCGGTGAGCGATAGGATCTTGTTGAGGGCACCCCGGAACTTAAATGAAGCCGTTCTCTGCATCGAGTCTAACTTGAGCCACACTTCACCCTCGATTTTCTCGCTGAGATACCGAGAGTATTCAAGCGGCGTAGGCGATAGGTATTCCTGGCATCTTTCGTGTGCATCCAGCACCAGCTGAGGTACATCGAGTTGTGGTTGGTTTTTAGTTGTCATGCTTGGTCTCCTGTGTGTAAGGCATAATCGACCATCTCAGCGATTATGATGTCCATTTAACTGAGTTTAGGTCTTTATCTCTTTTCTACATAAGACTGAAATAGATCTTAACAAATAAAAACTTCCCATACAAATTCCCCCCTAATACTCCACAGCCTATTCTCCTCTCTATAAAAATTTGCAATCACAAAACCTGTTGAAATTATCTTTGCGATTCTCTATATTTAGGCTGTCTTAATCCTTAAAAATATACCACTAATTTAACTTTAGAAAAATCTTAATCACAAAAGGAGTTATCATGTGTTCAGATACGATATCACTATCTCTATCAGGGCAGGTTGCCATCGTAACGGGAGGTTCACGGGGGCTGGGCAGGGCAATAGCGCTGCTGTTTGCTCAGGCGGGAGCGAATGTTGTTGTGAATTACGTAAAAAATAAGACTGCGGCTGAGGAGTTCAAGAAAAAAGCGGAAGAATACGGTGTGGAAGTTCTAGTCGAGCAGGGCAATATTGCGAATTATGCCGACTGCAAAAGGATACTGGAAAATACTCTCAGACAGTTCAACAAAGTAAATATTCTCGTCAACAATGCAGGCATATGGGAACCGGGAAATATCGGTGATATCGCACCCGATTCCTGGCAGCGGGTTATAGATGTTAACTTAACGGGAGTGTATAATTTCACCAATTTGGTGGTTCCGGTGATGAAGGAGCAAAAGCGCGGCAATATCATTAATATTTCCTCGCGATGTTCCAGGCGAGGAGAGGCAGGTTCTTCGTCCTATGTCGCTGCAAAAGCTGCTCTCAATGGCTTTACACGATCTATAGCATTAGAACTGGGAGCTTATAATATCAGAGCAAATGGTGTTGCGCCCGCATGGATTTATTCAGATATGACCTATGAGCATTTGGGAAAGGAAGGAGTTGAGGAGGAGATATTGAAGACTATTCCCCTCGGCAGGATCGGTGATCCGGAAGATGTGGCGAATCTCTGCCTCTTTCTTGCTTCGGATCTCTCAAGTTATTTAACGGGGGAAACAATATTTTTAAGCGGTGGCTCGATATAGGATTCACCACGAAGACATCAAGACAAAAGAAGAACTATGTGAATTATTTTTTATTTTTCGTGATTCTAACGCAGAATTTCATTATTATAATATATATATATCCAGATAGATCGGAGGGATAAAATTGAAAAAAAAGGGCATTCATTGGCTAGAAACCCAAAAAGGAAATTCCTATCTTTCAGATGACGTTTCACATTGTAAGGTTGGCCAGGCTATGCCTGGCGAATTGAAGGAGGCGAGAATGTTTCTTCGTGCAATCGCAGTTTTTGCTCTCGTTCTCATGACGGCAGGCACGGGTTTGGCTCAGGCCCCGGACACTCCTGAACCGGGCTCGCAAGCGGCCATCGCCGAAGCGACGACGGAAGATCGCTTCGTCTCGCCGTGGGTTTCTTACGTCCCCGATCACCCGACGGTTCCTTCGCCGACCGACCACCTGGGACACATTGCCGGTGCTCCGGGAGAGCTGTCAAATACCGAAACGATCTACGCCTACTATCGGACCTTGGCCGATACTTCGGATCGGGTTCGGGTCGAAGTCATCGGTCGCACCGAAGAGGGTCGCGACATCCTCCTGGTCATCGTGGGAGATGGGCACAGCCTGACCAAGCTCGACGCAGCCCGCGAGGCCATGGCAGCGCTCGCCGATCCGCGACGGACGGACGAGACCGCCATGGAGAAGATCGTTGCGGAGCAAAAGCCCTTCTACATGCTCAACGGTGGACTCCACTCCACGGAGACGGGAAGCCCGGAAATGCTCATGGAGCTCACCTACCGTCTGGCGGTCTCCGAGACTCCTTTGATCAAAACGATACGCGACGCAGTGGTCGTATTAATCATTCCGGTCGCTGAACCGGACGGCCGCGACCGAGCGGTCGACTGGTTTTACCGGCACCTCAAAGGTAAAACAGATTTCGACCGTCTTCCTCCCCGCTCGCCTCCCTACTGGGGGAAGTACGTTTTCCACGATAACAACCGCGACGGAATCCAGCGCAAGCTCGCTTTAACCCAGGCCACACAGGACGCTTTTTTGGAATGGCATCCCGTCGTCGTTCACGATCTTCATGAATCGATCCCTCTGCTTTGCATCTGGACCGGTACCGGACCTTATAACGTGAACCTCGACCCCATCACAACCACAGAGTGGCACACCATTGCCTTCCACGAGGTTACGACACTGACCTCCTTTGGCATGCCCGGTGTCTGGACCTGGGGTTTTGGGGAAGGCTGGGCGCACATTTACGCCGATTCAGTGGCGACCAATCACAACGCCATCGGTCGGGGCTACGAGACCTTCGGCAACGCCACCGCTGAGACAGTGCGCCGGCGTCTCGACCCGGAGCGCCAGTCCTACGCCGGAAAACCGGTGACCGAGGCGGAGTGGTATCGAACCTGGCCACCGCCCCAGACATTCGTGTGGTCGCTCCGTAACAATGTCAACTATCAACAGACAGGCGTGCTCTCGGCGCTTCAGTACGCGGCACTTCATGCCGACGATATGATGCGGAACTTTTGGCGACGCGGCCGCAACGCGGTGAAAAAGGGCAAGACCGAGCCTCCCTATGCGGTCGCCATACCGGAGGAACAACTCGACCGGAGGCGGCTGGCTGTCATGGTTAACCTCCTGCGCTCTCACGGGATCGAGGTCAGACGTTGCCACGATGCCTTCGAAGTCAAAGAGGGCAAATTCGCAGCAGGAACCTACCTGGTACGTTTGGATCAACCTTATCGAAGCTACGCTCACGATCTCTTGATTG
>Ga0307378_10004258_pt1 | contig 20543 bp, 26 predicted proteins | sample UN1MG_FD_202238 | JGI IMG/M metagenome (GOLD analysis project Ga0307378, IMG submission 202238) | Soil microbial communities from Risofladan, Vaasa, Finland - UN-1 | ecosystem: Environmental > Terrestrial > Soil > Coastal area > Acid sulfate soil | place: Finland: Risofladan, Vaasa | collected... | reverse complement strand
CAAAGGGATTTGTTACATTCAAAGATATAGAAAAAATTCCAGATGAAAAAGCAAGGGCGATAGAGGCAATAAAAGCGAATTATAAGGAAGGGAGAATTGAATTTAAACTTCATAGCAAAACAAAGACACTTGAGATGATAGGGCGACATTTGGGAATGTTTATTGATAAGTTTGATGTTGGTAGCAACCTTGAGAAAATATTATATGAGATTTCAGAGAAATTTCTTCCAAAGACGAGCAATGAGAAAAAATGAGAATAATCTTAATAGTGTTGGCTATGATAATTAATCTGAATCAACATCTGAATCCAAATCATATGGAACTTTTCCAGGCCACAGACCCAGAGCTTATTATTTATGGCGGGGCAAATGCAGGCAAAACATATTCAATCGCTGACAAGCTTTTGTGCCAATCTATTTGGCAGAGCGACAGGCCGCTTAAAGCCCTGATAATCAGAAAGACTTTTCCTGCTCTTAGGGTGTCTGCTTTAGAGGTCCTTGAAAAAAGAGCAAAGCTTTTTAAGATGCCATTTAAATTGAATGAAGCAAAATGGATTGCTAAGTGTCACAACATGACATTCATCTTCCAGAGCCTCAATAATAAAGAGGATTACGAGAAGCTAAAGTCACAAACGGATATCGATTTCATTTGGATTAACGAAATCATACAACTGAGAGAGCCAGATTACGAGGAATGTTTAAGGCGAATGCGTGGTGGCAAGTCTGAATTTGAACAGATAATTATCGATTTTAACCCCATCGGAAAGACTTCTTGGATATATCAACGGTTCTTTGAGAAGAACATAGGCAATGCCAGGAAGTTGAGATATACGATACTGGACAATCATCCTGATTATTTGGCCTTAGAGAAAACCCAAAGAGAACTCCAAAGACTTAAGGCTACGAAGAAACATAATAAGAACTATTACGATATCTATTTTCTAGGAGAATGGGGGGAATTGGAAGGCATTATTTTCAATTGGGATGTAGTTACTAAGACAAAAGAACAGGAGAAGATGTCTTGGAAAGAGATTATCAATCCCAATGAGATATTTTATGGGGGTGATTTCGGCTACAGTGTGGATCCGGCTACTGACATCCGTATCTATCGAAAGGCTGATGAGTTCTGGGTTGAAGAGGTTATATATTGGGACCCCAAAAAAGAAGACAGGGGCTTAACGAACCCTCAGCTAGCACAGAAAATTAAAGATGCGGGGGCGAATGATGCAGAATCTTACTGGGATTGCGCAGAACCCAAATCTATCCAAGAGCTTTGTGATAATGGCATAAAAGCGAAACCGTGTGAGAAGGGCCCGGATTCAGTAAGAGCAGGCATAGACTTTCTTCAGTCCAAGAAGATACACATTATTGATGGTTCTGAAAATATCATCAAAGAGCAAAAGTCATATGTTAACAAGCAGGACAAGGATGGGAATTATCTACCTGAGCCTATGAAATTTATGGACCATACGATGGATGCCATCCGGTATGGGATTTTCACCCATTGTAAACGTGAATTCGGCTATTCCGGCTGGTCGAATGAGGATTGGAGATAGATATGGGAATGCTACAATTCTTTAAAGATGCCAAGAATGTCCAAGCCATGAAAAAGGAGATGGGTCAGCTTAAGGCCAAAACACAGCATATGATCGACATCTTATCCGGTACAGAAGAGGATGATACAGGAAAATATAAAGGTAATGAGTATCGGACTTATCGAAAAGCGATAAATGCCGTAGACAGAAAATATAATGGGTTGGCCAAATGGGGTGTTTTGCAGACAGGGAATATTATAGACCTGAGAGCAGCCTTCATTATATCCAGAGGGATCAAGATATCAGCAAGAGAAAAAGGGGTTGATGCGAGCAGGGAAATCAAATGGGCTAAAAACTTTATTGAATATAACAATCTGGATAAAGAGATGGTTCAAGAGTTTGCGAAAGAAGCTGAAATTGAGGGCAAGATATTGCTGAAAATTGACATAGAGAAAACTCCAGAGATAGAGAAATTCAAGGAATATGATTATCAGATGGTAGCCGTAAGATATGTGAGTTGGCTTGATAAGAAATATACCGTAATAACCGAGAAAGACGATTATCTGAAATATAAGGAAATTACATGGGGTGCGAAAGGCGATCAGAAGGCGCAATCGCTAAAAGAGAATCAGTTTGTATATAAGAAATTTGGGGGACGCATAAACGATCCGAATACCGCGCAGTCAAAAGTTATGAAGTGTTTAACTCAAATAGACAATCTTGATAAAGCACTCAGAGATTGGAGAGAAATCAACCGAATCTTTGCCGGCCCGATATTAGCGGCTGAATGTAAAGATGGGCAAGATGTTACAAGCACAAAGGCTGCTTTAAATGATAAGAACTGGAAAATTAAGAAAGTTTTTATAAGCACTGCGAAACTTTATTATGCTCAATTTGATGTTGGAGGAGTCGAATCTCTTGAGAATGAAATCATTACTCTTGCCAAGATGATTTCTGGCACTACAGGGATTTCGGTCCAATATCTGGGGCTTGTTGATTTGCTCAAGAATCGTTCCACATCGGATGACATGAGAGAGATGTTGAGTACGGGAACAGTGAAGGAGCGAGCCACGTGGGAAGGAACATATGAAGAATTGATTGTTGATGCTATGAATCTTTTCAATGAAACTATATATAAGCAAAAATCCGACAGTAATAAACTCAATCCATATTTAATAAAAGTTACTATTCCTGTCATAACTAAGCAGCATTGGGCCAACATAAAGGATGTATGGCTTCCCGCCGTGGTAGCTGGCAAGATAACTGAGGAACTCTTCCTCGAGCAACTACCTGATGTTGACATTGATGAAGAGTTACAACGGAGAGAAGAGAAAGAGCAGAATGAACTTGAGCAGATAAAGCATGAGAATGAGGACTTGAAAGCTGATATGAATAACAAGGAAATATTTGGAGGAGGTGCTTAAAATGCCGTATCCGAATTTTCATTCATGCCGAATAAAGTCGCCCGATGCGTTTGAAAAGGGATCATTCAGAAATATTGCAAGAGGCGGATTGCAGATAATTATAGGCAAGCTCAAAGGGAAGACAACCACAACGACACAGGCAATCCGTTACCCCGTAGGTTCTTGGGGTGCAGAGAAAGCAAGGGCAGATTGTAAGGATAAAGGCGGAAATTTCGAGGCCGCCGCAAAGGCTCAAGAGTTTTCTGATGAGTATGGATTGGAATAGGAGGAATCATGATAACAACAAATGACATTAAAATCAAAGAGACTAAGCCCGAAAAATTGACAATTATTAGCACAGATAAAATCAACCCAAAGAAGTTTAATATTAAAGGCAAGCCGAAATTGAGAGATAAAACCATAATCACGACTGGCAATGTAGAGGAGTTTCAGAAGAAAGGAAAGAAGAAATGAGATTCCGAGCAACAATCCTGGAAATGGCAGCATCCGAGATATTGAGTCATATCCCTGCCAATATTTATGAAGACATAAAAACTAAAGACCTTCATCCTATTTTCAGGGCTTATGTGATAGGTCATGAAGGGCAATCCGAAGGCAAGGTGGTAGGCTCAGGAAATATCGTAAAGCATTGGTTTGCATCGGCTATATCAAAGATTGTTGAAAAACTCCAATATGGAACGAAGGTCTTTCACGAACATGCAAAAACTAATATCCATAAGGGGAGAGATGTTATTGGTTATATAGTTGGAAAGGCCAAAAAGATAATTGATGATAGGCTTTCGGCTGTAGCTATTGCATATATAAAACCTGAATATAAAGACTTACCGTTGGATGTGGCAAGCATAGAAGCAGATATTATTTTAAGTAACGATCGAGACAGAGGTATCTATGATGCTGATGTTGAAGATATTACGGGAGTTGCTTTAGGCAACTCATCGGTCAATCGACCTGGATTCCCAGGGGCTACGCTCCTGAGCCAAATCCAGGCGTTTGCCCAGTCTCAATTTAATACAGGAGGTGGAGACATGGGAATTACGATTAGTGAGGTCAGAAACTTCATTAAGTCGGAAAACCTAAAGCCATCAGATATTTATGGCTTAGGGGATTTAACTAAAGATCCGATGATTGAAGAGCATATCGAAGCAGAAAAGAAAAAAGCTACAACAGGTGAATACAAGAATAGAAAAAGAGATGAAGAGGGATATGAAAAGCTGAAAGATAAGCTTGTCAAAGATCATGAAGAAAAAATTAAGGAAAAAGACAAAGTGATTGATGGCTTGAGGACTGAGAATATTCAATCAAAAACTACAGGATGGCTTGAGACACAGAAAGAGAAACGAGAGTTAGACGAAGAGCAATTGAAGTTTATCAACCGCAACCTTTCAAAATTCAAGCCCGAAGATCATGAAAAAGCTGAAGATGAATTTAATAAGTTTCTTGATGTTCAGATTGATGACTTAACTGGAATTAAGAAGGATGTTTTCGGTAAAGAGCCAGAAGAGAAGAAGGAAAAAACAGGTGGTGGAGAAGCAAAAGATAAGAAAACTGGTGAAGACATGATCGAAGATATGGCTCTAGATTAAGGATCTTATGGGACCCGTGAAATAATCGGAAAATCTAAAAATTTAAAAACGGAGATTAAAATGGGACAAAGAGTTAGAACAGCCGCCCCAGGTGGCGACTTTCGGACATTCACAGCGGTTTGTGTTGATGCTAGCGGACATAGCCAGTATGACATTATCAAGATTGGAGGTACTGTATGCGTAGTTTATTTTGAGACAGCCGTTGTTTTGGGAGATACGTTTTATCCAATTTATCATTGCGATAAGATTGTTGTAGATAAAAAAGTTGGAACAGCATACGCCTGTGTAGCTGGAGGGAAAGCTTACTGGTCTGGTGTAAACGGTGATCCAGTTACTCCAGTCTATCAAAGCGGATTTTATTGGATTGGTATCTTTACCGAACTAGCTGCAGCAACTGATACTACGGTTGAAATTGATCTAAAAGGTGATAAGGCCACCGTGACGGAGCCTTGTTAAGGAGAACATGATGATAAAAAGCAAAATATTTAAACGATGGGATTGGAGTAAATTCGATCCAAATAATAAGGACCACAGAAAGAAGTTAACCGCACAGTTAAAGTATTTCCTTGCCATTCCAGATTTAGAGCCGAATCCTCAGTTCGCAGGAATCCAGGAATTCCAGGAAGATCGCAAAAAGCATCAAGAAATGGTTGAGAAAGTTCAAATGTTTACTGCTGCAAGTGATTTTCCAACATCAATTCTACCTGTTATTCAAAAATATGATCAGCTCACATATTATGATAATGGATACGAACAAGTATTCGATGTCAGGGATATGTCTGGTCTAAGACGAAATGGATTTGACCTTCTGGATATCGCAAATGGTGTACGATTCCTGAAAACTCCACTTGGCAAGAAAGCAAAACTGTATCAGATGTCGGGTGAAAAATCACATGTCTATTTTGATAGATATGCAGGTGGATTGAACTGGGATAGACAGCTATTCGATGATGAGGAATATCTCACAATTGAGAGCTTAACAAAGGCTTATAGAAATGCAGCCTATCAGACAAGGGCAACCGTATTTTATGCACTTATTGATGCTCTGCCTGCTGCGCAGAATATTGCTTGGCAAGCTGCTCCTGATGCACTTGTGGCTGGGACTAGAGGTTATTTAGCTCAAAGTGATGCGGCTACCATGAACTTGGCCGCACAGACAATAATCCTCAATGTTATCAATCGTGGATATGGAATCACCCCACAGAATACCACATTTATTATTCTTGCTCCTCTACAGTTGAGAGGTCGAATCAAACAAGCCCTTAGCATAAACTATGATGTTGCGGCAAACACTCCAGTTATAGATTACAAGTTCCAACATATTACTACAACCATGTTGGCAGCAGCAAATGTTTATTATGTCATTCTTCCAAAGAATAAACTGATGGCTGGATACAGAATGGATCTGACTACCTTTACGGATTTCGACATCTTATCCTATACCGATGCTCAGGTTGGTTGGATGAGATACGGTGGAGCAATTGGAGACACTCAACAGATTCAGCGTTGTGCAATCGCTTAAATAGAGATAAAGACGTGAAAAACCAGGGGGTATCAGCAAGTAGATGCCCCCTTTTTCTCTAAAGGAGATAAGGATTCAAAATGATGACAATAATGCTTGTAGGCCTCAAGACAGTTGTCGGATTTGGGGACGACGGTAAACCTAGGCCTAGCCCGTGGAAGGATGCCCATTCTTATCTCTTTTTTAGAAAAAGGAGAATAGCATGAAATCTGGAAAAGTTTGGGGAGAGACAGAAGAGATATTCAATAATGGGATCGTTTCTGTGAATCGTCTGAAAATTAACAAAGGTGGATACTGTTCAGAACATTATCATAAGAGAAAATCGAATACTTTTTTTGTTGTTATCGGCAATCTGGCGATTAAGATTTGGAGAAATGGCAGCGTAGATGAAACTGTTTTATGGCCAGGTGAATCCTCAAAAGTTGAACCTGGAGTCTATCATCAATTCAGAGCCTTAACGGATGTAGAATGCCTAGAAATATATGAAGTTGAACTGAAAGCCAAAGATATTGAGAGGCGTTCTGTTGGAGGCAAGAAATAATGAGTCAGATGATCACCACAAGAGACAGGGCTGTTACTGAGATCGTGGAAGAAATGCAGAGAAGAAGAAACGTGGAAAAGACAAAACAAGATGCAATAAGAGAGAATTGGAGAATACTCAAAGAGAAGGGATTTGGTTATTCAAAAGAGATTAGGACTCCGGCGGTTCTTGATTATGAAGATGGGAGAATGCTTTATGATGTCATGCCTGATGGGTCATGGAAAGACCAGAGATGTTTTATCGTTGGTGGGGGTGAGAGCTTAAAAGGGTTTGATTTCTCTAAACTGAAAGGCGAGCTTGTGATTGGCGTAAATAGAGCTTATGAGGCAATCGATTGCACAATTAATTTTGCTATGGATCATACGCTGTATGAATGGATAACGAAGGGGGAATTGGGTCCGAATGCAAAGGAAAAGTTTGAGGACTTCAAGGGCTTTACAGTTTGGCTTGATTCTGCCGGCTATAATTATCCTAAAGGCATATTTATACTCAATAAATCCGGCAGTCGTAATATCAGCTATTCTATGAAGAAAGGCCTTGGAGGAGAATCGAATTCAGGATTCGGAGCTTTGAATCTTGCTGTCTGTCTTGGTGCGAATCCGATATATCTTCTGGGATTCGATATGAAAGGCAGTAATGGAAAAGCATCCTGGTGGCATAACGGATATCCTGAAAGACAGGGCGATGAAGTATATAAAGTATTTAATAATGACTTCAGAAGAATCGCTCTAGGACTGAAAGAAAAGGGCTTCCAGGTGATAAATCTCAATTCGGACAGTGCCTTAAAATGCTTTGATTTTGGAAAATTCGAGAACATAAAACCGATACAGCGGCCTGTAATCACATCTTATTATACGGCGGGGACCGGATATGAATCCCAGGTAGAACATTTGAGGACTACTCTAAGGCGTTTTAATCTGGAAAATGACGTTGTGAGTGTTTCAGACAAAGGTGACTGGCATAAAAACGTATATTACAAAGCAAAGTTTATCTTGCGAATGATGAACAAGCATCCTGGCAGGGCAATTGTTTTTGTCGATGCGGATGCCAAGATACGAAGAAACCCCATATTGTTTAATAGCCTAGATTGCGATTTCGCCTGTCATTTTCATAACGGAAAAGAGCTTCTTTCCGGAACACTTTATTTCGGGAACACAAAAGGAGCTCGTTATTTGGTCAACAAGTGGATAGAAGAGGATAAATTGCATCCATTGACTCATATGCCGCAGAAGAATCTGCGGACCGTATTCGATAAACATAAGAATGAGATTAAATGGAAGGCACTCCCGGTTGAATACTGCATGATATTCGATAACCGTTCTCGAGATAAGATTATTCCGGTTATAGAGCATTTCCAACTGAGTCGGATGTATAAAGGCTCAAAAATCAAAAGATATGAATACGGGATGAAGCAATCGCTTGCTGATGTGCAGAAACTATGCAAAGGCAAGAGGATCTGCCTTATCGGAAATGCCAATTCTATTCTCAATGAGGAGAAAGTCATAGACTCATTTGACATAATCGGCAGAATGAACAGGGGAATGCCTCAAGGAAAAGAGAAATTTATCGGAAGTCGTACGGATATACTTTTCTTATCCACACATATAAGTGGCGAGAATATCCGGAAGGCATTTAATCCTAAATTCGTTGTCTGGATGACTGTCTGTCATAGGTTGGCAAGTCCCTGGGTATTGAAAAATGCCATACAGAATCCGGAAGAGGACTGGAATGTTCTATATAAAGAGCTTTCTATCAATCCTACTACTGGGCTCATGGCTCTGAATTTCATTCTCAAGCACACGAATTTTAAGAGTCTTACTATATACGGATTCGACTTTTTCGCTACTAAGACCTGGTACAACACAAGGATAGACGACGGGCAGAAACACAGTGGCGAGAAGGAGAAGGTCTTATTCATGAAAATGATAGCAGATAAGCCGAATGTAAAGCTTATATGAGGAAATTATGAAAGTAACAATAGCCATTCCCAGTTGTTCTTCTGAACGGATTCCTTTGCTTATCCAGACGGTTGAGTCGATCCAGGCTGGAGCATATAAAAACGTACATCCCGTGATAGTTGCTGATGGAAATAAGCATATATATGAGGTTGCAAGCAAGAAGTTGCATAATGTTACGGTTATTATGAATGAAAAGAGAATAGATTGGAATGCTTCTATAAATCGGGTATTGAAAGAATTTGATTCACCCTATTACATCTATGCCTCGGATGACCTCATCTTCCCGCTCGATTGCATTAGGTATGCTATGGCGACCATGCAGAGACGTTTCACTGATGGCTTTGGGGTTGTCACTATCGGCAAAAAAGGCAGATGTGCATTTGGTCTCTTCGGCCGCAAGTTTGCAGATCATTTTCCGAACCGCCAGGTATTCTGTCCTGATTTCATACACTATGGTGGGGATTCGGAATTATTACGTGTCGTCAAAAAGATAGGGAAATATGCTGTTCCTCCAGAAAGGGAGAGCCAGGTTAAGCATTTCCGAAGGAAAGATGAGACCTGGAGGTTGGCACGGGGGATAAGAACCAGAGATCATGCAATATATCGCAAGCGAGAAGAAAAAGGCTATATGTGGGGAATTGACTTTAATCTTATAACAAGACAATGACTAAAATATATTATGTCCCAAGTCGTAAAATCACTAGGGAATACCTTCTTATCAAGCAAGGACTTATGAATAATTCCAGAGTTGAACTTGTTTCTTTTGAGGAATCAAAGGATTTTATTTTTCTTTTCTATACCACTTTGAAACATAATCCTAAAATGGGAGAAATGTTTAATCCTAATGAATTGGTTTTCATTGATTATCATGATAGGCCTGATGTGGTTTTTCCTGTAGATTGTTTGGCATATTTCAAAAGAAGCTGGGTAGAACCAGTGAATCATGCCGTCAAAGCCCCTGTTTCAAGACCTTCTAATTTTTATCCTCTAACTTTTGCGATTATGGATGAATTTATAATTAATGAAAATTTGGAGAGAGACGTGGTCTTATCATGCATGATAAGACCACATGTAAGGCATCCTAATAGGCCGAAAGTCCTAAATTTTATTAAAGAGATGAATATACAAGGCAAGACACAGACAGGAGAACTCAATCAAGGAACAATGAAGAGATTCAATGATTCTGACATGAAGGAGTATTTCAGATTATTGAAAAGAAGTCGAATGGTAGTAACCTGCAATCCTAACAGATGGGAGGGTGATCATAGAACATGGGAAGCCTTTGCGAATGGAGCCCTTGTCTTTGTTGATAAAATGTATACCCCAATGACCCATCCACTTATTGATGGAAAACATTGCATATTTTATGAAGTATCAAATTCGGGACTTGAGGAACTTCGAGAGAAGATATTGTATTATTTAGATCATACGGCTCAGGCAGAAGCTATTGCCAAAAAGGGCTTCGATTTTACTATGAAATATCATAGGGCATCAAACAGGATAGATGAAATATTGGAGAGAATAACATGAACTTAGAGCTTTTTAATAAACTTTATGTAAAAAGGAATAACCCATCTCAAAGTTCGCATGAGTTCCGAATGTTTTTAGAGATTTGCGATATGTACCTGAAAAAGCATGGGATTAAAAATCCTGTTGCTGTGGAGTTGGGTGTATGGAAAAACAGACAGAAAAAGTTTTATGAACAGATTTTAGGAGCGGAGCATATAGGCATTGATTTTTCTAATACACGAAGTACCCCTGATATTATTGGGAATACTCATGCTCCGGAGACAATGAAGGCACTCAAAGAGAAACTCAATGGAAGGCCAATAAACATCCTTTTTATAGATGCCTCTCATTTTTATAAGAATGTGAGTAAGGATTTCAAGCTGTATTCGCCATTATGCAGCGACATTATTGCATTCCATGATGTGGAAAGCTGCCGATATCTCAACAAAAGGCCAAAAATGCAAGTCTGGAAATTCTGGGATGACCTGAAAGCAAAGGCAGCTAAAGGCGCAAAAGAATATAAGGATATGTTGTTCCTTTCGATATATAAAGGAGCAAGCAATATGGGAATAGGAATGATGATAAAAAAATGAAAAAATTCGTTCTCTATACAGCAATTTTTGGAAAGACTGGAAGGTTTAATATTCCTAAAATCTCAATCCCAGACGTGGATAGATTTTGCTATACAGACCTGGATGTTAAAAGCCATTTTTATAAAGTGAGAGAAATAAATTTGAATCGCCTTGATAAAATCAGAAGGCAGCGATGGATTAAAATCTGTATCCCTGATGAGATTTTCAATAATTACGAATATAGCGTTTATGTAGATTGCAAGCGTCCGATGTCTATTGATTTTAATGACCTACTGAGTCATATGGAAGTCGGCTCTGACTTCCTAACAAGACGACATCGAAGAAGAAGCTGTATCTATGATGAGGGAGAATTCTGTATCAAGAAAAAGAAAGACAACAAAGCTTTTATCTCAAAACAATTAGATTTTTATAGGAGTGAAAATTATCCAGCCCATAATGGACTTCATGCTTCTGGACTTCTTTTGAGACGACATACTCAGAAATTAAAAGAATTCTCAAGGATGTGGTGGGAACAGGTTTGGAAATATTCTTATAGAGACCAGATAAGTCTTCCTTATGTGGCCTGGAAATATGGAATGAAAATATCTTTATGCAGTGGGAGGCCTAAATGAAAGTCGTTATCTTAACTTGTAACAAATATACGTGGATGATTCCAATCGCTTTACATTTTTATAAGAAATATTGGCCGGATAATCCATACCAAACTGAAATAGTAACTGAGACTGAACATATAGATGGCAAGGTTTTTTATATTAACGATACATCATGGAGCAGCAGGTTAATCAAATATTTAAAGCAATCCAAAGAGAATAAATTCATGTTGATTATGGAAGAACATTTCATTGAAAAAAAAGTGAACACTAAAAGGGTTAAGGTGGCAGAAAAACTCTGTGAAGGCAATGTGGGTTGCGTGAGGTTGAATCATACAGATAAATGGTTTAGGGGCTATGCGATTAGGGTAGGTATCAGAAGTTTTAGGGAATATCCTCTTGATAAGCGATATTCTATGTCAATGCAGACTGCAATTTGGCAGAAGCGATATCTTCTTGATGTTTTGCGTGCTAATGAGGATATCTGGCAGACTGAAATTGATGGCTCGAATCGCCTTAAAGGATTGAAATCCAAATGGCGAATTCTCTGGGCGAGTATCCCGATTATCAATTATACGGCTGGTGGTCTCATGAAGAAAGGAAGGCCACGACTGGAAGTTGTGAAATGGGCTTTATCGGATTTAGTGAAATGAGAGATACGGAGGCTTAAATGTCATTAGGATACTTTGACGACTTAACCGATGCGAAAGCTTATTTTACGGATGAGCGATTGATAACAACAGCTTGGGATGATTTGGCTGATGATGCAACTAAAACCAAAGCCATAACGAATGCCTATAACCGCATTTATTATGACCCCAGATACAGCGTGCCGACTTATGCCGATGCCACAGCCGCACAGTTGGTGATACTCAAAAAAGTCAATGGCGAGATGGCTTATTATCTGGCTTTGCATCTGGCAGACGAAGACAGACGCAAGGGATTGGAAGCACAGGGCGTTGTGGAGGCTGGAATAGTAAAGGAAGTATACAGCAAGGATGATTTAATGAGCTTGCCTATCCCTCCATTCGTTGAAGCGTTATTAGAGGCAGAAGGATTCACGACTGAGAAGGTGTTTGGGATGGTCGACATAGATAGAGACGAAGACGAATCTGTAGATGAAGATGTGGTGGATTTGTGAGAAATGGCAAACAAATTAGGACGCATCCCCCTGAGAGATAGGACGAATGAGATTAAAAGGATATATGGAATGGCAGAGAAAGAGATTGCAAGGGAGCTTTCTTCTTTCAATATCGGAGATTATCAGGAAATGAAGGCAATAAAAGTCCAGGAAAAGGTTAATAGCACAGTAAGACAGCTCAATCGGATGGCTGTAAAGTGGGCGAAAGTCTCCGTTCCTGAGGCATATAAGAAAGGATACGATGTGTCCAGGACAAGGCTTGAGATACTAGGCAAAGAAAAAGATAGAGAATTCAATGTCAATAAGCATAGATATTCTATTGATGAATATACAGACGTGACAATGAACGACCTAATCAAGGCAAACTTGAGTATAAAACAGAATGTGGCAACCTTTCTCTATCTAGCAAGACAGGCAAATTTTGGACTTCAGCAAATCCAGGAATTTGATTTAAGGAACGAGGAAATAATCGCTGGTCTTTTGGATGAGGCTATCGAGGAAGGGGCATCCAGAGGGAATCTTGAGCAGTTGATTCGGATCCACTTCAAGCGAGAGCTCTATGAGAAGAAATTCATAAACATAAACGGCCGAAACTACAACATGATTAAGTATTCCAAAATGGTTGCAAGAACAAGATTGCGTCATGTTCAATCAGAGGCCGTGAAAAATTCTTGTGAACAGTTTGATAACGATTTGGTGGAAATATCTGCTCATGGGACAACCTGCCTGATATGTATTCCTTATGAGGGCAATGTTTATTCGATATCGGGGAAAAGTTCCATATATCCTTATTTGGATGATTGGCCAGCTTTCCACCCGAACTGTGAACATTCTGCCAGCCCAACTTCAGAAATAGCCCTCGAGGCACGGGAGAGATGGGGATGATTAACGCATATCTTGTTGATTCGATAACCATTATAAAATCAGGCGGTTATGATGAGTGGGGAGAACCATTGGCAACAACTGAAATAAACGTAAAAGGAAAAATCGAATATAGGACAAAATTAATCAAAAGTTTAGCAGGAGAAGATGTTGTTTCAAATGCGCTTGTTTATCTTGAGGACAGAGAATTGAGTCATGAAGATAAGATAAAATTCGATGACAAGGAGCATATAATATTAAGAATAGATAAACCAAAAGCCTTTAGTGGTCCTCACCTTGAGGTGCATTTAACTTATGAGTATAAACCAATAAAATGAGTAAATCAGGCTTTTTTCTTGACACAAAGGAATTTGATGCGAAATTCAAAAAAGTGACAAACAATACTATCCCTTCATCGGCTTCGAAAGGATTATCCAAAGCAATAGATGAACTTTTAGCTGATTCAATAAATTTACCACCTCAAGCACCTAAAGATATTGGTGATTTATGGGGTTCTAGAATTAAAGAGAAAGTAAAAACTAGTCATAATGATACTTCAGTAAAAGGTGGTTTTAATATCAAATATGCTCATCGGCATCATGAAGTGCCACCAGGAACATTTCATTATACAACGACAAAAGGAGCTTCGCAACCCGGGCCAAAATTCATGGAATCAAAAATGATTAAATATAAAGATAAATATATGTGGATGGTTGCAGAAGAAATTAAGAGGAAAGGCAAGTGATTAAAGAGATTGCTAAATTTATTGTCAGTAAAATAGGTTGGGAACTTGATTTTGATGCTGGCATGAATGAACCAAATGTTGGAGATAAAGTCAGCACTCCTAGCGATGCCAATTTCTTTATCGTGAATTATGCACTTACAAGCGGAGTTTGGGGTGCTTTAGGTAAAGGCAAACTCTGGATAAAAAAGCCTGGAGATGCCATCTGTGGATGGTTGGATAATGATATTATCACAAATAATACTTTAATCAATCAGCTTGCCACATGTGAATTCACAGTCGGAGCTCTCACTACAAGCTTAATAATAGGCGATACGCTCCAAGTGGGCCACAGGCCTCAGGATGCACCTGATGCTTGTGATACTATTTTAGAATCTTCTGGAGGCTCAATTATATTCGACCTTCCGGAGAGAGCCGATTTGGCTATTCAAGTATTGAGTAGAGCTAAAACATACTTTACAGCCAGGGCTCGGGCTTGGGCTATTTACGATGCTATTTTTAGAGATTGGATATATGGTTCGGCTGGTTGGACATTGCCTATAGTAACAGTAGGAGAGGAATATGAGGCGATGATAATAGAGCCGATGGCAACACCTCAATATATAGGTACTGATGAAAAAAATCGGGCGGAATTTAGTTGCAATTACATTTTTAAGACAAGGAAGATTTAGCATGAAATTTAGAAAAATATAAATAAGTAGTCGGGGGAGGACACGCATCCTCCCCCAGGCTCTTACAATCGGAGGTAACTTGGTAGTTATAGAGAACCCAATTTTATCGAGCCGTTCTTATTCTAACTCAAGTTGCCTCCGAAATTCAAATATTTTAGGAGGCAAAAATGACAGCTCCAAATCGTAATCTAGGCCCGTGTGTAGTTATTTGGGATTTGAAGGGAGACAATGTCACATTCGACAAGACAAATGGCGGGGTATATTTCCGCTATGAAGAGTTGCAGGCCCCGCTTAAACGAGATCAAGCAGGCTTGACGGATGTAAGCGATGTGACTACAGGAGCTACTAATCCAGAGCTAGAACTTCCACTAAGTGAGGAAGAGGTTGCTAAGCTCCAGACGGTCTTTGCGAATTCAGTAGTAGGGGCAAATTTTCTCAAGGTCAAAAATCCGGTTGGTGTTGATGTTTTCCCCATTTCCAAACAAGTCATTGTTAAACCTATTGTGAACGGAGTTATTTCCACAACCGAAGCTGAATGGCTATATATCCACAGGGCTTTCCCAAGAGTAACTATGGAAAATGTTTATGACAATGCTGGACAACGAGGAATCAAGACAATCTTCAAGGGATACCCAGATGACATCAGTGGCAGACAGACTGAGATGTGGAGATTTGGTCCCACTGCATAATTGAGGAGGGACCATGAATGAAGACAGATTTGTATTAAATACACAGAAAAGCCTTTATGAATCGTTCAAGATTGAGGTTGATGGGCAGGTTTATCAATGTATAAAGACAACCCGTTCTGTATTAGCTGAAGTAGATAAGCTCGATAAGCAAATTGTTCCTGGTAGTGATGATGCGCTTTATAAAGTAGTGCAGATTCTATTCGGTGTTGACACAAAGATACTTGATAAGCTCGATAAACGTGAAGTTGAAGACATCTATCTTTATGCCAAAAGGAAATTTACTGAGATTGAAAAAGAGCGATTAAATCTGATTGCTAAGACATTTGGAAACGTTCTGAACGAAAAAGGAAAGCAGGCAAAGAGAATAATCCCAAACCGGAAGAGGCCTGGAAGCAAGGCATAATCATTATTGCGAGGGAGTTTCCAGGCCAGTTTCCAGGGGAGGAGCTCTATAATCTGGACAGGAGGGATGAACTTCGATGGATGATAGAGGCAAAACGAAAGCAATTGCTTCGGGATATGTCTCAATTACAGATGGTCAACTTGGCTATGGCTGGAGGACAGAAAGCGAAAGAAATGTATGACAATTTGCTGAATGAATATAGCGCACTCGAAGGTATAGACAGGAGGCGTGAACAGATTGAGGCAAACTGGAAGAGCTTAAAAATGATAGGGAGAGGATGATATGGCATTCGATGTTGGTGCAATTCACGGAAGTATAAAATTAGATACTTCTCAGTTCGTACAAGCTAAAAACATAGTTACTAAAGGCCAGACATCTATGACAACGGGTGCCACTGGTGCTGGGGGTGCTTTCAAGAGCCTATGGAAACAGATGGCTATGGGACTTGGTGTGGGTGCTGGCGTGGCAATGGCCGTAAGGTCTATTGTAACACAATTCAAGGATGTGATTCAGAAAGGTCGGGAGTTCGAGAGGGAATGGGCAAATACGACTACGATGCTGACAATTTCTGCCCAAGAAACGGATAAACTAAAACGTGAATTAATGAATCTCTCTCCGACGCTTGGGGACACGACTGAACTTGCCAAAGGAATGTATCAGGTTCTTTCAGCATCCATAGAGCCAGCGAAGGCAATCGAATTTCTGGGAGTGGCAGCAAAGGCGGCTAAGGCTGGACTGACGGATGTTTATACTTCTGTTGATGCCTTGACTACGGTCATAAATGCCTATGGAATGCAGGCTGAAGAGGCAACCAAAGTCTCTGACATCATGTTCCAGACCGTCAAGCGGGGCAAACTGACTTATGGAGAATTGGCTGGTGCTTTGGGGACTGTTGTACCTGTGGCTGCTACTGTTGGGATAGAATTCGAGGAAGTTGCTGCCGCATTAGCTTCTCTTACACGGCAAGGTATCAATGTTCAAACGGCAACCATGCAGTTGAGACAGGTCTTTATGGCTGTGCTTAAACCTGGAAAAGATGCAAAAGACCTTGCAGAAAAGTTAGGTCTTGAATTCAGTATAACTGCTCTCAAAGCAAAAGGATTAGGTGCATTTTTAGAGGATGTAAGAATAAAAACAGGTGGCAGCGCAGAAGCTTATTCAGTTCTTTTTAAGAATGTTCGTGCCATGACTCCTGTTATGGCTCTTGCGGGTCGTGCCGCTAAAGGATTCGCAGATGATATTGGTCTTATGGGAAAAGCCTCTGGCTCTACAGAGGAAGCCTTCCAGAAACAGATGAAAACGTCTGATTTTTGGATTAAGACTCTTGAAAATTCCATAAACAAATTCAAAATTTCTTTTTATACGGGTTTCGTTGACCCTCTGAAGACTGGGATATCGACTTCAAAAGACCTTGAAGATAGAACAAAAGAATTAACAGCTACTTTCGAGGATTTGGGTAAGGTAGTAGGCATTGGTGTTATGGGCTTTTTTGGTGAATGGATAAATAAGTATAAAGAGACTAAAGGATTATTAACCGTTTTTACTAGTCTGATTGAAGGAAGCACTCTTGCCATAAAGAATGGTCAAATACCAACTATAAAGAATGCAGTTAAGGCATGGGGTGAACATCAAAATGTACTCAATAAAAATATAGAAGCGGCAAAAAAAGCTCAAGACCCATATTTTGGATTAGCTGGAGCTATAACAAAAAATGTTGAGGCAATCAGAGAACACATCGGATGGATTCTCGAGGATTCAAAAACATCAGAAGAGGCGTCTAAAAGAATTGATGAATATAGAGATTCTCTGAAAGAAACATCTGAAGAAATTAAGGTTGTTACTGAATTAACTGATACAGAAATAACGGCAACAAAAGGGATAATCGTTCAAACCACCTGGTGGCAGGGAGAGCTTATAACATTAAATAAAATCTTGGAAAATACTCAAGAAGAATTAAAGGATATGTATGAAACGGCCGTCCCAGCTTTTCGTAATATGTCTGGAGTAGTTGAGCAGGCAACAGATGAAATGGGAAGTGATTTTTTTGTTGCTTCTGAAGCAATTAAAGAAAGCACAAAAGATGCTGAACAAGTTGTTGAAAAAACCTGGGATGAACTTCATCCATTCTGGAGCAATCTATGTGCTGATTTAGGTGGTTCTTTCGGCAATTTCGCAGAAAGCATATTAACGACTGGTTCTAATATGAGCGATGCTTTACAAGGGTTGTGGGGTGATATCAAGAGTTCATTTACAAGAATGATAGGTGATATGATTGCTGAATGGATGACCAAGTTTATTAGAAAGATACTTTCTAGCACATCAGATGAATTAGTTCCTGGAATTACAAGTGCTCTTAATAAGATTACAGGTAGCGCCTCTTCGGCAGGAACATCGGCGGGCACATCCCTTACTGCCTCATTCGCTTCTGCTCTGGGGGTAGAAGCTGTAGTCTTCACTGCCTTTATTGCGGCTGTGAGTTTTTTAGATAAACTTTTCCCCAAGCATGTCAAAACAATGGCAGAATTGGCGGCTATAGAAGCGAAAAAGGCTTTCGATAAAGCAGCAAAGGAATACGCTCTTCCAGGAGAGTGGGGTAAAGAGGGAATATCTACAGGGGATGAAGAAGAAGAGACAGGATATGAAGAACCAGAACCTGGTTTTCAAACTGGTGGGCTTGTTCCAAAAACAGGGCTTGCTATGGTCCATCAGGGAGAGTTTATAATACCAAAAATATCTGTGCCATCATTTCCATCGATGAGCTTCCCAGGGCAAACGAATTTTCAACCATCACCAACATTAGCATCAACGAAAACAAATACTGTTACTGTTCATATTAACGGACCGCTTGTTTCTACTTCAGGACTCTCAAGAAGTGATTTAGAGAGAGCAGGTGAAGAATTATACAGCATTGTAAAGAGGCAGGCACAGCGTGCAGGGGGGCAAATCTGATGGCAACCATAAAGCTCGGATTGACTGAAGGAACTGCAATAACTTTGCCCACTCTGAAATGGATGGGAGGCAATCAACCGGATCTCCCTGTTTCTGTATCCAAGCAGATTGAAGAGAAGCGTATGAGCGATGGCAGTCTACGCTGGGGATTTTATAAGAATCATCGGCAATGGAATCTGGAATGGGGTTATATAACTAAGACTGAATTGGACAGCATCGAAACTTTATATGATGAAACCCAGGTTCTAAAGTTTCAGAATAATAATGAAGATGCTACTTGGTATGATGTGGTATTCGTATTTTTTGAATATGAGCCAGTTAGAACTGACATTTTACAACTTGAGCGATATTCCTGCCGAATTGTTTTGAGAGAGGCATAACCATAAATTAGGAGGCTAAAATGGCAGAATGTGTATGCAATGAAATATTTGATGATGGGGTCAATATCATCCGTGCAGACGGGCAGCCGACATATAGGGGGAGAGCTGCACCTGGATATGGGACTGATGAGGTTAAGTGGCAAATTGCAAAGTTTTTCTATAGCGATGCTGATGAGGTGGTGAAAATCATTTATGCCAATGGGGATGCTGGATTTAATTTTGAATATGATGAGCGTGCTAGTTATACATATACATTTACAGGCTCATAAGGAGGAAGGACAATGATTATAGGTTATCTTACACAAAGAATTTCTTATAATGATTCTGGAAATGATGAATATATTGGATATGCAGAACCTGGAAAAAAGGAGACAGAAAATAAATGGCAAATACGAAAAATGATTTATGATGATTCCAAAAGATTTATCTCAATATTTTATGCTGAAGGTAGTTATCTTTTTGATTATAAATGGTCAGAAAGAACCACTTATAATTATAAATAAAAATGGAGGGAATATAAAATGAGAATAAAAAAGATATTAATTATTATATTTTCTTTCTTTATCCTGGCTGGATTTTTACAAGCTCAAGGCAAATGGCGATACAATCCTTTCACAGGAGAGAGGGATTATTATGTTGAGGGATTAAGTCTCAGTACGGCCGCCGCTGGGGACATTATTTACTATAATGGAACAATCTGGACTAGGCTTGCTAAAGGCGATAATGACCAGGTTTTGACTTTAGCAGCAGGCCTTCCCTCTTGGGCTGCTGGTGATGCCTTTACCGTTAAAATTGACGCTGGAGCGACTGCTGGATATTTTGGAGTTGCTGGTGGTGATGGGATATTCCGATTCACTGCAAATCACTTCACGATGGCAGATGGGGGGGATTTTGTCACCCTGAGTCTTGCCGACCATGCAACAGCTAGAGCAGCCCTGGGCTTAGCTATCGGGACTGATGTCGTAGCTTGGGATGCAGATTTAGATACATATGCGGGGATTACCCCATCTGCTAATGCACAGACTCTTCTTGCAGAAACATTTGCTCAGATGCTAGCCTCTATTGGAGGGCAAGCTTCCGACGCCAGCCTTACAAGTATTGCAGGACTTACTTATGTTTCTGGTAGTTTCATAGCCTTAACTGCTGAAGATACCTATACTGTCAGAACCTATGCACAAACTTTATCAGACATTGGTGGACAGGCGAGCGATGCAGGATTAACAAGTTTAGCTGGATTAACTTATGCCTCAGATAGCTTTATCAAAGTGACTGCGGAAGATACTTATGCTATTAGAACATTGACAGAAACGGCAAGCGACCTCGAAGCCTCTATAGAACCAGCGATTGACACTCTGGCAAATCTGACTTCTGTTCAAGGCCATACTTTTACGCTGGCAGGTAATTTCGTAACCCAGAATAATAATGTGACCATCAATGCTGTGACCGCAGCCAG
>Ga0307378_10004256_pt1 | contig 20550 bp, 20 predicted proteins | sample UN1MG_FD_202238 | JGI IMG/M metagenome (GOLD analysis project Ga0307378, IMG submission 202238) | Soil microbial communities from Risofladan, Vaasa, Finland - UN-1 | ecosystem: Environmental > Terrestrial > Soil > Coastal area > Acid sulfate soil | place: Finland: Risofladan, Vaasa | collected... | reverse complement strand
ATCATTTTGGGCGTGGGGGCTGCGGCTTTCCTCGCCCTTTACTTCGCTTTGCCGGTGGCCTTTGTCTACGATGAGAGCAAGGTGCTCATCGCCCAGTCTGCTATTCTGGCGTCCATTCTGGCGGGCTTCACCTTCATCCTCTGCTATGTGTTCTCGGATTCGCGGCACCTGGGTTTCAGCACGGGGCTGTGGATGACGGTCGCGTTCCTGTTGAACTTGGTTGGATTCTTCATGTACTTGATTTACTCCGCCGCCAAGACAGGCGAATGGAAGCGGGCGACGATTCCCATTGCGTATATTGTCGAGCTGATTCTGGTAGGCGTGATGCTCTTGTTCCCACTCATTTATACGGAAGCGCTTCCCAGAGCCCAGTTGATGACCTTCCTGGTGGCCCCGCCTCCGCCGCCTCCGCCGCCTCCGCCCGCTGCCCCGGCCCCGGCCCGGGTTGTCAAGAGGGTGACCGCGGAAGACATCATGAAAGCTCCTACCGTCATCCCCAAGACGATCGCTCAAATCAAGGACCGGCCTGATGTACCCCAGGCCGCGGCTGTGGGCGTGGTGGGTGGCGTGCCCGGCGGGATGTTTGGAGGGACTCCGGGAGGAGTTCTGGGGAGCATCATCTCCGGCGCCGCTGCGGGGCCCCCGCCCCCGCCTCCTCCGCAGGCCACAACACCCAGGCGCATTCGCGTGGGAGGCCAAGTGGAAGCGGCCAAAGGCATCTTCCAGCCCACCCCGGAGTATCCCCCGCTGGCCAAGATGGCACGCATCCAAGGGATGGTCCGGCTGGAGGCGATTATCAGCCGCGACGGAACGATTCAAGATTTGAAGGTGTTGAGCGGCCACCCGCTCCTCGTCAAGTCCGCCCTCGAGGCGGTGCAGCGCTGGCGCTATCAGCCCACGCTGCTCAACGGGGAACCGGTGGAAGTCATTACAGAGATCGACGTGAACTTTACACTCGCACAATAGTCGTTTGTTTGCGAGAAAACTTCGAGGAGGAATGACAAAACTATGCTTGGGGTAAAACTGCTCGTCCTCAATTTGCTGCTGTTTCAAGAAGAGGTTGTCGGGTGGGACCCGATCAGTATGTGGCGCGCGATGGGCTGGCCGGCGCGACTCGTGGTGATCCTGATGTTCTTCATGTCCGCCTGGTCCATCGGCGTGATGATCGATCGCTGGATCGCTTTCCGGGCGGCGCGCAAGCAGTCCCGGATTTTTGCGCCCGCCGTGGCCGGCGCTCTGAAAGACGGCAAAATCGACGAGGCCATCGCGATCGCAGAACAGAACAAACGCAGCCATCTGGCCAAAGTGGTGACCGCCGGATTGCAGGAATTTCAGGCGCACCAGGTCTCCAGCGACATATCTGGAGAGACCATTGAGGCTTCGAAACGCGCCCTGGAGCGGGCCGCCGCCATTGTGCACGCGGAGCTGAAGCGCGGCATTTCGAGCCTGGCGACGATCGGATCCACCGCACCGTTCGTCGGTCTGTTCGGAACCGTGCTGGGGATCATCAACGCGTTCCAGGGAATTTCCCAGGCGAAATCCACCGGCTTGGCCGCGGTGGCGGGTGGGATCGCCGAGGCCCTGGTCGCCACCGCCATCGGTCTGTTCGTGGCCGTGCCGGCGGTGTGGATGTTCAACTACTTTACCGGCAAGATCGAGGCCTTTGACGTGGAAATGGACAACTCCTCTTCGGAGTTGATCGATTACTTCATCAAGCGCTCTTCGCGGGGGAAGAGATAATGGCTCTGAAACGCCAGGTGGCTGGTCCCCTTTCCGACATCAACGTGACTCCCATGGCGGATGTCATGCTGGTGCTGCTGATCATCTTCATGGTCATAACCCCCATGCTCCAAAAGGGGGTCAGCGTCGACATGCACAAGGCGGATAATCCCCGGAATATGCCCGACGCCGACAAGGAAGACGCCGTCGTATTGGCGGTCACTCGGGATGGAAAGGTCTATCTCGGGTCCGATCCGGTCTCCATCCCGGACATTACGCCCAAGGTGAAGGACTGGATTTCGAGCAAGCTCGATAAGACAGTCTACGTCAAGAGCGATGATCGGGCTAAGTACGGCGACGTGGTGGAAGTGATCGAAGCCGTCCGGGCTGCGGGAGTTGATTCGCTGGGGCTGCTGACCGAGAAGATCGAACGGCGCACCCCGGGAGCTCCCGTGGCGGGGGCCGCGGCCTTGCCGGCGGCACCTTAAGGTGACGGGACGAAGACGGAGATTAACGCCCTCAGGAGGGTAGTACTATGGCTATGGCCGTCGGGGGGAAGAAGGGTGTCATGGTCGACATCAACATTACCCCCCTCATCGATGTTCTACTGGTGTTGATCATCATCTTCATGGTCATCACACCTCTCATCCCCAAGGGACTGGATACCCTGGTCCCCCAGCCCAATCCCAATGCCGAGCCCAACGAAGAGCTGCTCCGCCGGACGGTAGTCGTCTCTATCGACGCCACACGGCGGATCCAGATCAACATAGAGCTTGTCGATTTGCGAACTCTGGGCCCCAGGCTGGAGGATATCTTCAAGACGCGCAGTGACCGCGTCATGTTCATCAAGGGAGATCCAACCCTGCCTTTCGGCGAGATCGCTCAGATAGTGGACATCGCCAAAGGGGCGGGGATTGACAAGATTGGGTTGATCACTAAGGAATTGGGACAACAGAGCCAATAACACCCACTGCTTGGGTCGAGGGAGGAACCCGAATGAAACCCGACAAGCTTGCTCTGCTCGGCGCGGTCCTTATTCTGGCGCTTACGGCGGGGGGATGCAACAAGCTTAAGGCGCGCGACCACTTGAACAAGGGCGTGGCTGCGTTCCGCAATGCACAGTTCCAGCAGTCCATCATGCACTTCAAAACCGCTGTCGACCTGGATCCCACGCTACTCAACGCCCGCCTCTACCTGGCGACGGCTTATGCTCAGCAGTACATTCCCGGCGGCGATTCCGAAGATAACCTCCAGATTGCTCATCAGGCGATCCAGTCGTTCGAAGACGTCCTGAAGATGGACCCCGAAAACCTCACCGCCATCTCCAGCATCGCGCAGACTTATTACAATATGAAGAAATTCGACGAGGCGAAGGAGTATCAGCGGCGGCGCATGCGAATTACGCCCAACGACCCTGAGCCTTACTATTGGATCGGCGTCATCGACTGGGCGACCGTTTACCCCAAGCGAATGCAGGTGCGGAAAGACCTGAATATTGCCTACCCCTCGGACCCGTCCAAGCCCGGCATCCTGACGCCCATTCCCGCGAAAGCTCGCGCCGAACTGGCTGAAGAGAACAGCGAATTGGTGGAGGAAGGCCTGCAGGTTCTCCAGAAGGCGATCGAGTTGAAACCCAACGATGCCGACGCCATGGCCTACCTGAACCTGATGTACCGCGAGAGGTCTGATCTTCAAGCGGACGCGGAAGCACGCGAAGCGGACCTGAAGCTCGCGGATGAGTGGGTTGAGAAGGCGCTCAACGTCAAGAGGGGCGCGACTCAGGCGACCGCCGGAGGCCAGTAGAGGGGATCGCTGTCCGCGCGCGCCGCTCCGGCGGCGGGCGGCTCGTCGAGTGAAATTGCAGGCCCTGCCCCAGCGGGCAGGGCTTTTTCTTTCTAGAGCGGCGCGCGCCTTGTGGCCTCGGCGGCCCGAAATGCTTCCAGGTTACTGGTGTCAATTACCGCGGTTCCGGTATCCACTCTGGTGGGCAGCGGTGAGGTGGGCGCGGTCCGCCAGTCCTTGAATTGATGTACAACGTTGTGGTGCAAATCATCGAGGAACTTCAGACCATAGAAGCTCATCGTGTAGGATTTCTGGGCGACGGTCGCGGAGATGACGCCGCGTGAGATCCAGTCCAATGTCTCCGGGTTTCTGTCCATGGCCACGATGGTGATCTTGCCGCCCATGTTCAGGCGGTGCAGCGCCTCGGCGGCCCCGGGCCCTCCCGAAGCCTCCAGGCACAGGATGCCATCGATTTTCTCTCCGCCTTCAAGCAGTGCGGAGATGTGGTCGTTGGCAATGCGGGGGTCGCCCTTGTCATCGAATGTCCGGACCACCTTGATGCCGGGATACTTCGTGAGAACGTCATTCACGCCGCGCAGGCGTTCTTCGAGATTCAACTGGCCGGGAATGGTAATCAGGGCGATTCTCCCCTTCCCCTGAAGGAGTTCCGCGATGCGCCGGGCGCCCTCTATCCCTGCCTGATAATTGTCGGTTCCGATAAACAGGATGCGCTTGGAATCCGGCGCGTCGGAGTCGACGCAGATCACGGGGATTCCGGCCGCGACCGCGGCGTTGATGTCGTTGTTGAAGAGCGCCGGACGAGTGGGAGCGACAAGAATTCCAGCCGGCCGAGCCGCCACGGCTTTGCGGAAAGCGTCCAACTGTTCTTCCGGGTCGTACGATGTCGGTCCGGTAAATTCCACCTTCACGCCCAGCACGCGACCCGAATCGAGGAAGCCCGCCTGGGCTTCCTGCCAGTAGGGCAGGGAGATGTTGGCCGCCACAAAAAAGTAGCGCTCGGTCTCCTCATGAAATGGCTTCTGACATGACACCAGGAGTCCCGCCACCAGAACGATTGACGCGCTGCCAATCCGAGTTTTCCGCGCGCTCATAAGCCCTCCCTTCATGGGGTGGATGCCACCCCCTTCTCACTTTGGGGTTGAGAAAAGATTATGGCCTTCCACTTGCGGCTTTTCGATGCGCAAGATTACCACAATACTGGCCGCTAGAGGACAGCTAGACTCTCAGATCATCGCACCGACTCCCCCGGCGGCGCCGGCCAGGGATAGGGCTGGAATTGCCGCCCCGAAAGAGGTAGATTCTACGTCGTCCCCGGAGTCAGGTCTTTATCGGGCAGATCGGAACGGAGGTGAAAGCCCATGATTTCTCCTTTCAGGACTTTGCTGGTGATGTCCGCCGTTGCCGCGGTGTGTCTGGGGGCGGTCGCCACTCAGGCCCCGAAGAAACCCTCTATTGCCTATCCCACCGGCTACCGAAAATGGACGCACGTCAAGACCATGGTGATTTTCAGCAAGGAGCACAAACTCTTTGATCGGTTCGGAGGACTGCACAACGTGTACGTCAATGACATCGGCTGGCCGGCGCTGCAGCACGGCAGGGCTTACCCGGACGGCTCGATGTTCGCTTTCGAGCTTCATGACATCCGCACCTTCCAGGGGGCGATCGAGGCTCGTGCGCGGAAGTTTCTGGCGGTGATGAAGAAGAATTCCAAGCTTTACCCGAAGACGGGCGGCTGGGGATTCGAAGTCTTCCAGGGTTACCAAGCAGCCGGGTCTCTCAAGGATATGAAAGAGTGTTTCGACTGCCACGCTGCGCGGGAGGGTCGGGACTACGTCTATTCGGATTACGTGGAATAGATCCCGGTGCCGAGGAAGATCGATGCCTTCGCTCCACCTTTGTCTCCCCGGACTGGGTGCTGCGTGATTTCTGAGCCCGGGGCCAGGCGGTTTCCGCCTTGGGCGAGTTGCCGGAAAGGGCGAGACAAAGAGCGCGAGGAAGGCGCGGGCCCTTCCCTCTCGTGCTGAAGATCTTTTCCATCTCCCCTCTGCCTGCTGCACTGCCCAGCGTGGAGGGGCAAGACATGCCCTCTGCGTGTGTGCCGCTTGAACCCCCTCCATCGCTGCCCTAGAATGGTCATACGGGTATGGTTCAGTTTGAAGAGCTCGTGCAGAAGGTCCAGCAGTATCGTCCCAGCGACGATCTCGACCTGCTGCGCCGAGCTTATGAATTCAGTGCCTCGGAGCACCGCGCGCAGAAGCGCATCTCCGGCGAACCGTTTGTTTCCCACCCCCTGGAAGTGGCCAATGTCTTGGCGGATATGAAGCTCGACGTGGTGTGCCTGGCAGGAGGCATGCTCCACGACGTGGTCGAGGACACACCCACCACCATCGATCGGGTGCGAGAGGAATTCGGTTCCGAGGTGGCGCAAATTGTCGAGGGCGTCACCAAGATCGGCCGAATTCAGTTGCTCAGTCCGGAGGAACGCCAGGCCGAGACCCTGCGCAAAATGGTCCTGGCCATGGTGGACGATATCCGTGTCGTCCTGGTGAAGCTGGCCGACCGCCTGCACAATATGCGGACGCTCGAGTACCTTCCGCCCGACAAACGCGAACGCATCGCCCGTGAGACGATTGAAATCTACGCTCCCATCGCCCACCGCCTGGGCATGGGAAAGATTCGCGGCGAGCTCGAGGACCTGGGCTTCCGATTTCTCGAGCCGGAAGCATTTGAGGAAATCAAAAAGGCCGTCGAAAGCCGCCGCAAGGTCAACGAGGAATTCCTGGCGGAAGTCTGCGCGCTCGTGGAAGCCAAGATGAAGGAGCAGGGAATTCCGGCACGGATCGAAGGACGAATTAAAAGGCTTTACAGCATCTGGAGAAAACTCAAGCGCCAGCACATAACCGTCGAGCAGGTCTACGATCTGTTGGCGGTTCGCATCATCACCGACACCGTGAAGAACTGTTACGCCGCGCTGGGCACCATTCACAATACTTGGCGGCCGGTTCCGGGGCGCATCAAGGATTTCATCGCCATCCCGCGCCCCAATCTCTACCAGTCGCTGCACACTTCGGTGATCGGGCCGCACGGCCAGCCCTTCGAGGTGCAAATCCGTACGGAGGAGATGCATCGCGTGGCGGAGGAAGGCATCGCCTCGCACTGGAAGTATAAGGACGCGCGGCCACTCGCCGAGCAGGACGAGGAGCGCTTCGCCTGGCTGCGTCATCTTGTGGAGTGGCAGCAGGAAATGCGCGATCCCAGCGAGTTCCTCTCCACCTTGAAGATCGACCTATATCCCGAGGAGGTCTATACTTTCACGCCCAAGGGCAAGGTCATCGTGCTGCCGCGCGAGGCGACGCCAATCGATTTTGCCTATGCCATTCACACCGAGGTCGGCCACCGATGCGTAGGATCGAAGGTGAACGGCCGCATTGTCCCCTTGAAATACAAGCTTCGCAACGGCGACATCGTGGAGATTACTACCCAGACCAACCACACGCCCAGCCGCGACTGGCTGGCGTTAGTGAAGACCTCGCGGGCGCGTAACAAGATCAAGCACTGGATCAACGTCACCCAGCGGCAGGAGGCCGTGGAGATCGGCAAGAAGCTCATCGAGAAGGAAGCGCGGAAATACGACATCGTCTTGAAGAGAATTCCCGACGAGGACTTTCAGCGTGTATCGCGCGATTACGGCTGCACGCAGCCGGACGATCTCTATGCCGGCGTCGGCTACGGGAAGTTCGCCGCGCGGCAGGTCCTGGGGCGGCTCTCGCCCGCCGTGCCTTCCGAGAGCGAACCGGCGCAGCGTCTCTCGGGCGGCGCGAAGCGCTCGCTGGGATTGTCCCGCGACCTGGCGATTCAGGTGCACGGACACGGCGACCTGATGGTCTATCGCGCCAAGTGCTGCAGTCCCATTCGCGGTGAACCGATTGTGGGCTACGTGACGCGCGGAAAGGGAATAGCCGTTCACTCGAAGAGCTGTCCCAACGTCGAGAAACTCCTCTACGACGCGGAGCGCCGCATTGAGGTGCAATGGGCCGGTCCCAAGTACAGCCTGTATCCCGTCAAGCTGACGCTGTTTACCGCGGACCGGCAAGGCCTACTGGCCGACGTCACCTCGGTGATCAGCGGTGTGCAGTCGAACATTCAGAATATCGAGGCCCGCACCGGCGATAATCACGCCAATATCGACGTCACGCTGGACATCGTGGATGTGGAGCACCTCGAGAAGATCATCTCGTCCCTGCGAAAAATCGACGGCGTTTACCAGGTTGAGCGAGTCATGCACACATGAAGACCGCTTGAGGCGCAGGTGGAATTCGGCCTCATCGCGGAAGCGTGGACTGATTGGCGGCGAGGTCGGCCGGCGCAGGTCAATTGCGAGATCGCGCCCGCGATTACGAATGAAGAGTTTTCTCTTGGAGGAAATCCGGGGCGGGAACTCAGCCGGCTTTCACGACTTTTCCGGCGCGAATGCAGGCCGTGCAAACGCGCAGGGTCTTATGGGCGCCGTTGACCACCGCGCGGACGCGGCGCAGGTTGGGATTCCAGCGGCGCCGGGTGACGTTGTGGGCGTGGCTGATTCGATTACCGTACACGGGACCTTTGCCGCAGATGTCGCAAGCGCGAGCCATGTTGATGCCCCTCGGAATGGTCAAGATCAGAGAACCCGAACACACAATTATACCAGAGATTTCGACCTTTGCCCACGAGGCTGCAATGCCAAAACTCCCCTTCGAGTTCTTTCCCCAGGCAAGATACAATAGTCTCCATGAGAAGATGCCGTAAGGTTTTCCGGTCCGCTCCGGTCTTCGCCGCCGGCCTGGCCGCGGCGTTACTCGCCTTTCTCCCTGCCTGTTCCCGCAAGGAAGCGCCCGACCCCGACGTCTGGGCGGACATCGACGGCAAGGAGATTCGTCGCCAAGCCGTAGAGAGGTATTATCGCAGCCGGATGTCTACCACCGCGGACGCCAGCAGCCCGGAGCAGGCCCTCAGTTTCAAGCTGAATATTCTGAACGAGCTCATCAACAACGAAATCCTGGTGGCGCGGGCTTCGCGCACCGGAATCACCGTCTCCGAGGCGGAAGTGGATACGAAGATCTCGGAGATTCAGAGCCCGTATTCCAAGGAGGAGTTCCAGCAGAAGTTGAAGGAACAGGGCCTCGGGAACAGCGAACTGCGTGACGAAGTTCGTCAGAATCTTATTATTACAAAGCTGCTTAATAAGGATATTGTTTCGAAAATCTCGGTCAGCGACGCGGATATTCGGGAGTACTACGAGCGAAACAAGGCCAGCTTCAACGTGCCCGAACTGCAGTACCACCTCGCCCAGATTGAGGTCACGCCCGTGGACGACCCGGAGGTCCGGAACCTGAAGAACGACGACGCCAAGACGCCGATGGCCTCACAGCGCAAGATCCAGGCGCTGTACGCCCGCCTGCGGTCCAGCGAGGATTTTGCCACCGTAGCCCAGGAATACTCCGAGGACCCGCGTACGGCCTCCGGGGGAGGCGATATGGGTTTCATCCCGGTCTCCGTGCTGGACGCCAACCCTGCGCTCAAGCGGGCGGTTGACTCGCTCCAGGTGGGGCAGATTTCGGGCATCATCCAATCCAAAAGCGGCTATCACATTCTCAAGCTGCTCGGCCGGGAGCCTGCCGGCCAGCGCGATATCAGCGATCCCCAGGTGCAGTCGGCGATCCGCCGCACGCTGATGAACGAAAAAGAGCAACTGCTCAAGGCCGCCTACATTGAAAGCCTGCGCAACGCGGCTCGTGTCACCAATTACCTGGCGGACCGCATCGTCGCGGCGGGTGGCGACCCGTCGGCGCATCCCTAGACGGCCCGGCTAAATCAGCCGCATCAGCTTTGACCCGGTTTCCACGCCCGTCGCTTCGCGGACGTAGATCTTTTCCACCCGCCCGGAGCGCGGGGCGCGGAGTTCGTTTTGCATCTTCATGGCCTCGATGACCAACAGCCCCGTGCCCTGGGCCACCTCTTGATTCTCCTTCACCAAGACCTTAACGATCCTCCCCGGCATGGGCGCCAGGATCTCCTGCGGCCCTTCGAGGCCCGTGCCGGCTGCGCCCCGCCGGCGGCGTCGGGGGTCGCGCACCGTGATCACGTAATTCCTCGTGCCCACGCTTACCGCCCAACGGTTGTCGTTGTGGGCGCCGTCGGCCGAAGCCGTGGTCACGTGCACTTCGTGTGACTGGCCGTTCATGAGGATGGAATAAACCCCGGCCGCAACCTCAATACAGTCGGCTTCCCGCTCCTCGCCGTCGAGCCGAAAGGTAATCCGGCCAATCGCATTTTTCGTCGGCGCACCGGAAGGAAACTCGAGTTGATGATCCTCGGCCCGCAGACCGGCTTGAAGCTGGATGTCGAGTTTCATTTTCGCTCTGTGCAGCGCGCGTCCCTGTAGCGGCGCTCTATGAGCGCCGTATTGTGCATCTTCTCTGCGATCCCCGCCGAGGGGGGCTCAGGCCACCGCCACAGCCATCGCGCGGCTCAATCGCCGGGCGGCCAGCGGTGGAGCAGGGCATCCCGCCCCGCGACTTTCCAGTTACTGTGATTCGAAGCCGCAAGTGCCGGGGTGGAACGTGAACAGCGTCCCGCTTCCAGCGCCGCGGCCAGGATCGCCACGCCTTCCAATTCAGGGCAGGCTTCGTCTTCCGCCATTAGCCCCCCGGCCAAAACGCGGTCAATGAACCCGGTATCGAACTCTCCCGCCGCGAAATCCGGACGCTCGAGGATGCGGCGGAAGAGCGGGATGTTGGTCTGCACGCCGAAAACCTCGTACTCGGCGAGCGCCCGGCGCATGCGCGCCACCGCCTCGGCGCGATCCTCGCCCCACGCCACGAGTTTGGCGAGCAACGGATCGTACTCCAACGGCACCGTCCAACCCTCGAAGACCCCGCTGTCGGAACGGATGCCCGGCCCGCGAGGCACATGCAACCGGCGGATGAGGCCGGGAGAAGGGAAGAAGTTGTTCGCTGGGTCTTCGGCGTAGATGCGGCACTCGAGCGCCGCGCCGCGCAACTTGACATCTTCCTGGCGCCACCGCAGGGGCTCGCCCGCGGCAATCCGCATCTGCTCTTTTACCAGGTCGAGGCCCACCACCATTTCCGTAACTGGGTGCTCCACTTGGAGGCGTGTATTCATCTCCAGGAAATAGAAATTCTTCTCGCGGTCGACGAGGAATTCCACGGTGCCGGCATTGGCGTAGCCGGCGAGCTTGCCGATGCGGACCGCCGTCTCGCCCATGGCGCGGCGCATCGCCTCGTCGAGGATTGGCGAAGGACACTCTTCCACAACCTTTTGATGGCGGCGCTGCAAGGTGCACTCGCGTTCCCCGAGGTGGATGAGATTCCCACTCAGGTCGCCAAGGATTTGAATCTCCACGTGGCGCGGACGCTCGATGTATTTCTCAATGTAGATCGAGCCGTCGTTGAAGGCGTTCTGGGCCTCGGAACGCGCGTTGCGGTAAGCGGACTCGAGCTCCTCGGCGGAACCAACCAACCGCAAGCCCTTGCCGCCTCCACCCGCCGAGGCTTTGAGCATCAGAGGAAAACCGATTTGCTCAACGACGGCTCGCACTTCGTCGAGGGATTCGAGATTGCGGTCGGTCCCGGGGACTACAGGCAGGCCTGCATTTATGAGTGTGCGCCGCGACGCGGTCTTCGAGCCCATCAATTCCATGGCCGCAGCCGGCGGACCAATGAACACCACGCCCGCCCGCTCACACGCTCGCGCGAATTCGGGATTCTCGGCGAGAAAACCGTAGCCGGGATGAACAGCTTGAGCGCCGCAGCGCTGGGCGATCTCGAGAATGCGGTCGATGCGCAAGTAGCTTTCCGTGGAAGGCGCGGGACCCAGCAGATAGGCTTCGTCGGCGTAGCGGACGTGCAGCGCCCCGCGGTCGACTTCCGAATAGACCGCCACGGTGCGCACGCCCATCTCCCGGCAAGCGCGCATCACGCGCACGGCAATCTCGCCGCGATTGGCAATCAGGACCTTGCTGAACATGGAGATTCCCCTGGGTGCCTTCGCCTTGGCGACCTCCTCCCCGTGACGCGCTCGGGAGTCTGACGTTCCGGCTGGCCCCTTGATTATACACATTGCTTCCCCCGGCGCGGGGCGGATGCCGGCTCAAGGGCCCTTTCAGGGCATGGCGGGCTCCCGGGGTGGGATCTGCGGTTCTCGGGCTTCGGGGGCTAAACCTTACCACGCTGACCGCGCTCATCATGATGGTCGTCGTAATCAACGTGACGCATTCAAAGAGGTCGTAGTCGCAGTTACGGAGGGGTTGGTGGTGGTGATGATGGCGATGATGATGGCGGGCGCAGCGAGGGCAGTGGGCATGTTTGTTCCACGCCCTGTTCTGGCGAGAGAATATCCTGGAATTTTCACCACATGCTCTGCAAAATGTGTGCTCAAATTCTAAAGACTTTGGAATATCTGCACACAAAATGAAAGAATTCCAAGGCAAGCCCGACCACGACGAGCTATACCGTAGCGCGGAGCTGCAGGCGGGTTACTTCACGTCCCGGCAGGCGGCTCGGGCTGGCTTTCAAAGCAAACTTCTATGGCACTACGAAAAGACTGGGCAATTTCTGCGCGTGGCCCACGGAATCTACCGTCTGGCACGATTTCCCGCGTCTCCGCTTGAGGACCTCTTCGTCGCTTGGCTGAGGTGTGGCCCCAAGTCTGCCATCTCCCATGAAAGTGCCCTCGCTGTTTACGACCTCTCCGACGTCATGCCTGGCGAGATTCACGTGACGGTGCCCAGAACGGCCTCGCGTCGCCGAGCGGGGATGCGCCAGCACACCCGGCCCCTACGTCTTGGCGACGTCAAGATACGTGAAGGACTTCCCGTGACTTCGGTTCCCGGAACCGTCGCCGACGTAGCCAAGGCGGGGCTTGCCGAAGACCTGGTCCGGGGAGCTATCCGGGAAGCTCTGCGACACGGCCTCACCAACAAAAGATCTCTGATGAGGGAGGCCAAACGGTACGGCGGAAGGGCGGCACGCCTGATCACAAAGCATGTGGCCGAATCGGGGGAGCATTCGTGAGGTACAGGACGCCTGGGGCCTTCCGTCACGCTCTGGAAGCTCGCCTGCGTAACGAGAGTCTAAGAACGAACACCCCCATCGCCCGTCTCAGGAAAATGGTTGCGTTCGACCGGGTCCTGGCGCGATTGGTAAATCAATATCCATGAGATTGGATCATCAAAGGCGGATTCGCGCCGCAGCTCCGGCTGGGAGACGCGGCGCGCATGACGAAGGAAATCGACGCGACCATGGCGCAGCCCATGACACGCGAAAAAACTGCAGCCCGACTTCGGGGCGCCTTGTCTCTCGATCTGGGAGATTGGTTCGAGTTCGAAGTGGGCGAGCCGGCGGCAGTGTCAACGGGAGCCGCGCAGGGCGGTTTTCGGTTTCCCATTCGTTGCCTTCTCGAGGGGCGGACTTTCGAAAACCTCCACCTGGATCTTGGCCAGGGCGACCCGGTGGTGGGGAAGCCGGATAAGCTGACGGGCCCGCCACTTTTACAGTTCGCCGGCATCCCGCCACCGGTGGTGTACTGCTGCCCTCGGGCGACGCAGATTGCGGAGAAGGTCCATGCCTATACGAGGGCCTACTCGGGAGGCGAGAGCAGCCGCGTCCGAGACCTTGTGGACATTCTATTGATGGCGTCAATCGGCGGTCTGAGCAGTCTGATGCTCCGGCGCGCCCTTAAGGCAACTTTCGAAGCCGGAGCCACGCACCAGCTTCCGGAGGAATTTCCCAAGCCCCGACAGGCTGGTCCGGTCCGTACAAGAAGCTGGCGCGCGAACTGGGCCTCCGCTGGCCATCCGTTGGCGAGGCTGGAGAGGCAGCCGGCCAATTGCTCAATCCGGTCCTCAGAGGCTCCGCTCAGGGCCGATGGCACTCGAAAAACTGGCGCTGGAGGGCCTGATCCAGCGCCGGGATGAAGGTGTCACGGCGATGCCGGTCGGGGGAGGCGGAGGAGCGTCGCGGCGTTTTCGTAGAGGATGCGACGCAGAGCGGCGGAGTCGTGGAGATGAGTTCGCAGCGCGGCGAGGGAGCGCTCGGCCAGGCAGTAGCCGCGCGTCGAACCTCCTCCTTTGCCGTCGTGGCACTCGCAGTCGCTTCCCCAAAGCAGCTTGTGGCTGTGGCGCGCCAGGAACTGATGAGTGAAGTCGGGATCGCGCGTGAGGGCATTGAGCCCCGAGTATGCCGAGAGGTCGCCGTACATATTGGAATAATCCCCGAGCAACCGGTCGGCGAGCCCGCCGGGCAAGACGCGGCCCTCGGGGTACATCACCTGCGGGTTCCCTTCGGCGCTGATGTTGGCCCACCAAGTCTGCGCGTGGCCGATGAAGTTCACCTGCGGAAACTCTTTCAGTACGCGATCGAATCGCTCCAACCCGGTGTTGTACATTTCGAATTCGAAATGCAGGAGCACGGGCACTCCGAGTTCATCCGCCAGTTTGTACACGGCGTACATCTCGGGCGAGTCCACGGCGACGTGATACTTCAGTTCGCCGAACCCGATGGCGCCGCGGCTGACGTTGCCGCGCAGCACATCCGCCGTTCTCGATTCTGCCGGGTCCGAACTGGCAAAGCGAACGAATTTATCGGCGCAGACTTCCGCCGTCTCCTCGCACTCCGCGTTGCCACCCACTTCCTTGCGCATCCAGCCCTCACCGGCCAAGAGCACCGTGGTGGTGACGCCGTGGGCGGCTTGGTGTGCGAGAAGCTGTTCGCGCGTGCGGTCGAAGTACAGATCGTGTTGGTGAAGATCGATGACGGGCTCCCCGGCTGGCGGGCCTTGCCGGCCGGCGGCCGCCCCGAAACCTCGCGGCCACGGTCCCGCAGCCGATAGCGCCATCGCACGGAGGAATTCCCGCCGGCTCAGTCTGCCCATGGCGCAAGTCTAACGCATCCTGCGGTCAACAGGAGTTCTTATTGGGCGGAATTCCAGGGTGGGTAGCTCCTGTTTGGCTTACGAAGGAATTAGAGCGGAATATTCCCGTGCTTCTTGGGCGGGTTGGTGTCGCGTTTGGTGTCGAGCATGCGCAGGGCGGAGATGAGTTTGGGACGGGTGTCGCGCGGCTGGATGACGGCGTCCACCCATCCGCGTTCGGCGGCGATGTAAGGATTGGCGAAGCGCTCGCGGAATTCCTCCACCTTTTCCCGGCGGAGCTTTTCCGCATCCGCGGCTTTTTGGAACTCACGGCGATAGACGATGTTGACGGCACCCTCGGGCCCCATGACGGCAATCTCCGCCGTGGGGTAAGCGAGGTTCACGTCCGTGCGGATGTGTTTGGACGCCATCACACAGTACGCACCGCCGTACGCCTTGCGGGTAATGACGGTGACCTTGGGGACCGTGGCTTCGGCGAAGGCGTAAAGAAGTTTGGCGCCGTGGCGGATGATGCCGCCCAATTCCTGCTGCGTGCCGGGGAGGAATCCCGGAACGTCTTCGAAGGTGACCAGCGGTATGTTGAACGCGTCGCAGAAGCGCACGAAGCGCGCGCCCTTGGTCGACGCGTTGATGTCCAGGCATCCGGCAAGTATAGCGGGCTGGTTGGCGACAATGCCCACGCTCTGCCCGCCCAGCCGCGCAAAGCCCACCACCAGGTTCTTGGCGAAGTGCTCGTGGACTTCCAGGAAGTAGCCTTCGTCGACGACGCGGTGAATGATGTCCTTGATGTCGTAGGGTTTGTCGGATTCGGCGGGAACCAGATTGTCGAGCGTTTCGTCGCGCCGGTCGGGCGGGTCGCTCGATTCCAGGCGCGGTGGGCCCTCGCGGTTATTCTGCGGCATGAAGGTGAGCATCTCGCGGATGAGCGCCATCGCGTCAGGATCATCGCGGGCGACGAAGTGCGCGACGCCGCTCACCGAATTGTGGGTCATCGCCCCGCCCAGGTCCTGCTTGGAGACGTCCTCGTGCATCACCGTCTTGATGACGTCGGGACCGGTCACGAACATGTAGCTCGATCCCTCGACCATAACCGTGAAGTCGGTGATGGCGGGCGAATACACGGCGCCGCCCGCGCAGGGCCCGAGAATGGCGGAAATCTGCGGGATCACGCCGGAAGCGATGGTGTTGCGAAGGAAGATATCCGCATAGCCGGCGAGCGAAGCCACGCCCTCCTGAATCCGCGCCCCGCCGGAATCGTTCAGCCCGATGACCGGTGCACCCACCTTCATGGCCAGGTCCATGATCTTGCAGATTTTGGCGGCGTTGGCTTCGCTGAGCGAGCCGCCGAAGATGGTGAAGTCCTGGGCGAAGGCGTAGGCCAGGCGACCGTTGATGCGCCCGTAGCCCGAAACTACACCGTCGCCGGGGATGCGCTGCTCGGCCATTCCGAAGTCCTGGCAGCGGTGCTCGACGAGCTTGTCGATTTCCTCGAAGGTGGACTCGTCAAACAACAGTTCCAGCCGCTCGCGGGCCGAGAGCTTGCCCTCGGCGTGCTGGCGCGCGCGACGCTCTTCCCCGCCTCCCGCCTCGGCCTGGGCTTGACGCCGCCGCAATTCTTCGAGTTTTTCTTGAAGGGTCATCTCAGATCGGGGGATCGGGTCATGGATCCATTGATTCATTGTTTCATTGAATCATTCCGGGCCCAACAGGACACTCCGAGGGTGGGCTTCTGGCAATGAATCAATGATTCAATCAGTTAATGAACTGATTGCAAGAATTCCGCTCCAGTCTTCGCAGGCGATGATGGAATTTGTCGGCCGTTTCGGGTCGTATTTAACACTGGCCGTCTGCCCCCCCAAGCTGTGCGCCGAAGCGAAAATCTCCGGCAGCATCGAAACATCCTGAGCGACTTCGTAGGTCACGCCCGCGACTTGGTACTTGTAGACGATCAAGCAGGGCGAAGTCCCCGCACGCTCGGATTCGATCAAATCCACAACGTGCCCGGCGGTGATTCTTCCCCGGCGGCTGATGTCCAGGCGGCGAAGTCTTTCGATCTCCTCCGGAGATTTCTTTCGCCAGCTTCGGATCCGAGCGACAATCCACGTGCCAGAGGTCACCGCCACAGCCGAGGCGGCGAGGGTGATGGCCAGGCGCTCTCCAGGATTCACCGGTTTTTCGCCTTCTCCCAATCCTTCAGGAACTGCGCTTGCCCTTTGTCGGTCAAGGGATGATTCAGGAGTTGCGAGAAGACTTTGTAGGGCATGGTGGCCACGTCGGCGCCCGCCTTGGCGGCATCCACCACGTGCAGCGGGTGGCGAAGCGATGCGGCCAGCACTTGCGTCTTGAACGAATAGTTGCGGTAAATGGTGACGATGTCGCGGATGAGGTCCATGCCAACATGAGCAATGTCGTCGAGCCGGCCGAGGAAGGGGCTGACGTAGGTGGCGCCCGTCTTCGCCACCAGCAGCGCCTGAGCGGGAGAAAAGCACAGCGTGACGTTTACTTTGATGCCGTCGCTCACCAGACACTTGGCGGCCTTCAATCCGGCCGCGGTGGTGGGGACTTTCACCACTACCCACTTGTGAAGCTTGGCCAGCTCGCGTCCCTGGCGGCACATCTCCTCGGTCTCGGTGGAAGTGACTTCGGCGCTGACCGGCCCCTGGACGATTTCGCAAATTTCCACTACCCGCTGCTCGAACTTGGCGTTTTCTTTGGCGATGAGGCTCGGGTTGGTGGTGACGCCGTCCAAAACGCCGAGACTTACGGCTTCGCGAATCTCATCCAAATTGGCTGTGTCGAGAAAAAACTTCACGGCAGACTCCTTCCCAGCAAGTTGCCCCGGAGGACTTTGTCTATTATAGCATTCAGCTTCCGGATGTATGAAGCGGCCGCCGAGTCCGGGGCTGGAAGTTCCGGATAACGGGTCTCGATGCTGAATTCCTCCGAGGGAGAACTCTCGTTGCCCGTCAGGTCCGAGGCCGTCACGCGATAGAAATAGGATCGGCCCGCCTGGGTCGAGGAATCGCGGAAGACTTGAGTAATCAGCAGCTCCGGGTTGATCTTCTGGAAGGAGCCATTCCCTTCGCGACGATAGACGTTATACCCGGCGAGGTCAGCCTCGACGTCGGCCGCCCAGATGAGCTCCACACCTTCCCCCGTGTAAATCCCGCTCAGCCCCCTGGGGACGGCGGGCGGATAGATGTCGTGCGGCGTAATCGGCACCACCAGGGAGTCTTCGCTCTCGGCAACCTGGCCATTCTCCCTGAAGACGGCGCGAACCTTGTAGAAAAGGGGTCGATCGAACTCGAAATCCGGGTCGGCATAACTCACCGAAGCAGTCTCGCCCAGGAGCTCGTACGAGCCAGGCTCGCCGGTCTGGCTGCGGTAGATCCGGTAAGCCGAAGGCTCGGGCGCCTCCGCCTCATTCGCGCCGCGCTGGGGCGGAGACCAGGTCAAGTCGAGCGCATTCTCTCCTGGAATAACTCGAAGGTTTTCGACCGGTCCGGACACTCCCAGAAGCGTCGCCGTGACTGCATTCGATGGGGTGCTTTCCACCGGGCGGTGCCGGAAGCCCCGGGTGAGGGTGCTGACTGAAAACCGAAATGTTGCGCCCCGCCACTGCCTGAACTCCTGATCCGAGAGGGCAACAGGGTAAACCAACCTTCCATCCCGTGCGTAGCGCTGGACGTCGTCGGGCTGCAGGACCTTCCAAAGCTCCTCAGCGGGGGATGCAACCGCATTCTGGCCGGATGGATGGACGACGCGAGAAATTCGCACTTCTATCGGTTTGGTAAGGCGCTCGCTGTCGGTGGTGAGTTGGGGAAGGGCAAAGGTGAAGCGAAGCGTCCTGCCGACTTGGGAAACCGCCAGGTCCTTGACGGGCTCCGGCCGCTCGACCCGCGGCGGCTGGGGAGGTCCTTGCACGCCGCAGGACTGAAACCACAAGCTGCAGCACAGGAAGAGAGCGAGCAAGAACAATCTGGCGTCGCGGCGATGCCGCCCGCCAGAAATGGCAGGGACGACCAGATTGGGTGCGGATAATTTGGCGGTGCGCGCGGCTCCCGGATGACAGCTCACAGAATGTACCGGCTGAGGTCCTGATTCTTGACGATATCGGCCAACTGTTTTTGCACGTAATCGGCTTCGATTCGGACAGTCTTCTTTTTCAGGTCGGGGCCTTCAAAGGAAATTTCGTCGAGCAGCTTCTCCATGATGGTGTGCAGGCGCCGGGCGCCAATGTTCTCCGTCTGCTCGTTGACCAGAGCGGCGTAGCGGGCGATTTCCACCAGCGATTCTTCAGCGAATGAAAGCTTGATCCCCTCGGTTTCGAGCAGCGCCGCGTATTGCTTCACCAGCGCGCTCTTGGGCTCTTTCAGGATGCGAATGAAATCCTCGAGGCTGAGTGTGTGCAGCTCGACGCGGATGGGGAAGCGGCCCTGGAGCTCGGGGATCAAGTCGGAAGGCTTGCTGACGTGGAAGGCTCCGGCGGCGATAAAGAGGATGTGGTCCGTGCGGACCATGCCGTAGCGGGTGTTCACCGTTGTGCCCTCGACGATGGGGAGGATATCGCGCTGCACGCCCTCCCGGCTGACGTCAGGCCCGTGGCCGCGCTCGCGGCCTGCGATCTTGTCAATCTCGTCGATAAAAATGATGCCCGATTGCTCCGCTCGGTCCACCGCGGTGCGAGTGACCTGGTCCATGTCGATCAGCCGGTTTTCTTCCTCCTGGATCAAGTAATCCGCCGCCTCGGCAACGCGCATGCGACGCTTCTTGGTCCGCTGGCCGAAAAGGCCGGGCATCAGATCCTTGATGTTGATGTCCATCTCTTCGACGCCCTGCGGGGTGATAATCTCGAAAGAGGGAAAGTTCCGCTCGCGGACGTCCACTTCCACGTTGCGGTCGTCGAGCTTGCCCTCGCGGAGCTGGGCGCGGAGCTTCTCGCGCGTGCGCTGGAACTGCTCGCGCTGGCGTTCTTCCTCCTCGGTGGAAGGACGGTCACCGCGGGCAGCTGCCAGCGGGGGCAGGAGGAGATCGAGTAATCTCTCCTCGGCATTTTGCTCGGCCTTCTCCGCGACCTCTTCAATCTTCTCTTCGCGGACCATCTCGATGGAGATCTCCACCAAGTCACGCACCATCGATTCCACATCGCGGCCCACGTAGCCCACCTCCGTAAACCGGGAGGCTTCCACCTTCAGAAACGGAGCGTTGGCCAGCCGGGCCAGGCGGCGGGCGATTTCTGTTTTGCCCACCCCCGTGGGGCCGATCATGATGATGTTTTTGGGGAGGATCTCCTCGGCTAGTTCCGGGGCGAGTTTCTGGCGGCGCATGCGGTTCCGCAAGGCGACGGCCACGGAGCGTTTCGCCGCCGCCTGACCCACCACGTATTTGTCGAGCTCGGTCACGATCTGGCGCGGTGTCAGGTCATCCAGCGATGTGGTGGTTTCGAGAGTTTCCGGAAGATAAAAGACCATGGGGATTCGGCCCGAGCCTCGGGCCTAGAGCTCCTCGATGAAGATCTGGTTGTTGGTGAAGATGCAGATTTCTCCGGCCAGCGACATCGCTTCTTGCACGATCTCCCTGGCTCCGAGCGAGGAGTGTTTGGTGAGGGCGCGGGCGGCCGCCAGCGCATACGGCCCACCCGACCCGATGGCGACGATGCCGTCATCGGGTTCGATCACGTCCCCGTTGCCGCTCACCAGGAACGTGCTCTTCTTGTCGGCGACCACCAGCAACGCTTCCAGGTGGCGCAGCGCCCGGTCGGTTCGCCAGTCCTTGGCCAGCTCGACGACGGCGCGGCTCAGGTTGCCGTGGTATTCCTCCAGCTTCTGCTCGAACCGGGTGAAAAGCGAAAGCGCGTCCGCAGTGCTTCCCGCGAACCCGGCGAGAACCTTGTCGCCCGCCAGGCGGCGGATCTTGCGCGCTTTCTGCTTGACGATGCTCTCGCCCATGGTCACCTGACCGTCACCGCCCATGGCCAGGCGGTCTCCTTGCCGCACACAGAGTATCGTCGTCCCGTGAAATGCCGCCGGCTTACTCACACAACCTCCAAACGTCTATTATAGCAGACGGCTGCTTCCTCATCCCCCCGGAGTGAAATAG
>Ga0307378_10004255_pt1 | contig 20550 bp, 16 predicted proteins | sample UN1MG_FD_202238 | JGI IMG/M metagenome (GOLD analysis project Ga0307378, IMG submission 202238) | Soil microbial communities from Risofladan, Vaasa, Finland - UN-1 | ecosystem: Environmental > Terrestrial > Soil > Coastal area > Acid sulfate soil | place: Finland: Risofladan, Vaasa | collected... | reverse complement strand
AACGAGGGATCGCGCACCTTGTGGCGCGTGACCCTTCCATCGTGGACGTGCAGTACGTGCATCAGCTCCCCTCGAGGCGCTTCCACCAGACCCACGTACATGCCATCGTCGAGATCGTTGAGCTTGAGAGAGGATTCCCCCATGGGCATTCTGTCCAGAGCCTCCATTACAAGGCTGATCGATTCCTTGACCTCCTCGAACTTGACGTTCATTCTGGCAAGCACGTCCCCGTCCTTTTCCACCGGGACCTTGAAATTGAGCTTGCCATACATTTCGTAAGAATGGTCCCGGCGCACGTCGACGTTCAGTCCGCTGGCCCTGGCCAACGGTCCAACCAGTCTCAGTTCCCTGGCAGCCTTTTCTTTGACAATCCCAGTGGTCTCAACCCGGTCCATGAAGGAAGGGGTGCCAATCATCCTTTGCACGGTCGTGTGGAGCATGTTGCCGACCTCCATCAGGGTGCTTTGCACGTCATTGATGGCCTTTTCGTGGAAAACGTCCCGGGTCCCACCCAATTTTACGGTCCCCCAAAGCAATCGGTGCCCGGTCAATCTCGAGTTCAGACCCAACATCATCTCTCTCAAGGAGTATATCCTGGCTGCCGGCACGGAGAAGGCCGTGTCCAATGCCAGCCCGGCGATGTCTCCCAGATGATCGTATATCCTTTCCAGTTCAGCCAATGCGCACCGGGCGTATCGCGCCCGGACCGGAACCTCGGACCCGAATTCAATGGCCTGGCAGTATGCTAAGGCGTGGGCTACGCCGTTGTCTCCGGATATCCTCTCAACCATCCTAAGGGCTTTGGCCGAGGACGCGTCCTCCAACGACTTTTCCACTCCACGATGCACGTAGCCCAGTCGGATCTCCAGGTTTAGTATCGGCTCCCCAGCGATGGAGAAACGGAAGTGCCCGGGTTCAATGACCCCGGCGTGCACCGGACCGACCGGCACCTCGAACACCCCATCCCCTTCGATCGTCTTGAACTCATACGCGGAAGGCGTTCTAGGTACGTCCGTTCGGAGATCGAAGTCCTTTCGCAGCGGGTGATTTCCTTCCGGCCAACGATCGTATAGGACCAGTGGGCGGGGGTCGGGATGACCTAGGGGCTTGATGCCGTACATGTCCTGGATCTCACGCTCGTACCAATTCGCATAGTATATCGAGGGGGAGAGAGAAGGGAAGGAATCGCGCACCTTGCTCGTCAGGGTCATGAGCTGGCCCTGCCCTTCGAGAGATAGTATGCAATGCAGTGTGAACGTCCCCTGGGAAGCCCGGTCGTCCGTGGCGTGCAGGGAAAGCATGACCGCTCCATGCTTACCGCACATGGCCTTAGCGACATCGGCGAAGCTCTGTCCCTGCACCTCGCAGATGACCCCCCTGTGCCCCGGTGAGATGGAGATCGTGGCGTCCCCGAACTCTTGTTCCCATCCCGCCTTTACCCCAGCAAAACCATCTGTGTTCATACCTGACCCCCGAACAGCGCGACGATATCACGCAGAGCATCGCTCAGACCATCCGGTATGAATATCCCCATGACCAGTATGATGACGACCAATGCTATCATCGGGATCAGTCCTGCCTTGTTGACCTCTCCCTTCTCCATTCCCTCCGGAGGGTCCCCGAAGATCATTCTGACCACGTGACCCATGAATGCGGCGAATATTATCACGATCATACCGGCGTAGAGCAGCGCGGGCAGGATATTACCCTGGTCGATGCCGCCGGTGAGCACCATAATCTCGCTCGTGAATACGCTGAAGGGCGGGGACCCGGTAATAGCTAAGGCGCCCATGAGCAGCAGGATCGAGGTAACTGGCATGGTCCTGCTCAATCCTCTGACCCCGTCGATGCTCTTGGTCTTGTACTTCTGGAGCACGTTTCCAGCACCGAAGAACAGCAGTGCTTTGGTCATGGAGTGGTTGAACATGTGCAACAATGCACCGAAGATGCCCCAGAAGCCTCCGAACCCGAACCCTATGGCTATGATGCCCATGTGTTCGATGCTCGAGTACGCCAGGAGACGCTTGTAGTCCTTCTGGGTGATTATGAACGCGGCGGCTATGCCCAGCGATAATAGGCCGAAGAGCAGGAGCAGGCCACTGCTGAAAGCCCCACCGATCGAGGAATGGGTCATCAATATGTGATACCTTAGGACCGCGTACATGGCACAGTTCAACAGCACCCCCGACAGCAGGGCGCTCACCGGGCTGGGCGCCTGGGAGTGCGCGTCGGGAAGCCAAGTGTGCATGGGGGCCAGTCCGACCTTGGTACCGTAACCTATCAGAACGAGAACGAACCCGATCTTCAGGAAGGCCGGATCGAGCTGCCCGGCCACTGCCATCAACGAGGTCCAGTGCAGATCGCTGTTCTCCCCCAGAACATCGATCGAGGAGGCGTAGACGAATATGGTGCCCAGCAGTGCCAGGGAGATGCCTATCGAACAGATGATGAGATATTTCCAGGCCGCTTCCAGGGATGTGCCTTTGTTATAGAACCCCACCAAAAAGGCCGAGACCAGCGTTGTGCCCTCCACCGCTATCCACACTATGCCGAGGTTGTTGGAGACCACCACCAGCACCATGGTGAATATGAACAGGAATAGGAAGGTGTAGTAAAGACCGAGCATGTTTGAGCTGACTTCCCCACTCTCGTGCTCGTGCCGCATATAGGGAACGGAATAGAGAATGGCCAGGAACCCTATCAGGACGATGATGAGCAGCATGAAGGCGCCCAGTTGGTCCAAGTACCACATGCCCTCATCGATGATCCCTTCCTCAAATACGTGGAGCACCAGGACCGATCCTAGAAGGAGCAGCAGCCCTGCCCCCAGGACGCTGGCCGTCTCAACCAGCTTGGTGTATCGATTGAGCAGCAGGCAGACCAAGGCCACGGCCACTGGTAAAAGAAGGAGCGTGATGATCAATCCTTCAACCCCCTCAAGATGCTGGCGTCAATGGAATCAAATGTGCGGTTGATGCGGAAGGCGAAGAGCCCCATTATGATGACGCCCACCAGCACATCGAAGAACACTCCCAGCTCGACGATCATCGGCATGCTGTAGGTGGTAGATATGGCCGCTAAGAACACTCCGTTCTCGACCACCAACAGGCCGATGACCTCGGTGATGGCCTTCCTTCTGGAGACCATGAGGAACATGCCGATCAGCACAGAGGCGAACGATATCGCCAGACAGTTGCTGGTGATGGCCGTGCCTTGCTGCATCAATGGTTCGGTCACAAAGTACGCCAGCAGGGTTATGGCCGCGCATATCAGGAGGGATCCAGGTATCTTCACTAAAGGCTCCACTTCCCTCTTCACCTGGATCTTGGTCGTCGCGTAATTGATGAACCGGGGGATGATCACGGCCTTCAGCACTATGCTCAGGACGGCCACGATGTAAATGTGCTCCGCCCCGGTCTCGAAGGCCACCACCGCGGCCAAAGCCCCCAGAGCCAGAGATTGAATGGCGAATATACGGGTCAGGGACCTCATCCGGCTACTGGCCACCAGCATGAAATCTGTTAACAATATTATGGCGGCCAGGGTGTTGATGGCGTCGAGGCTAAGTGAGTTTAACATGGGGGGTCCCTCATAGAATATAGAACGACATCACCGCCAGCAATGACAGCGAGAACGATACGGTCAACAGGTTGGGCAGGCGGAACAGGCGCATTTTAGCCATGGACGACTCAATGATCGCTATGGCCAGGCTGAACAGGGTTATCTTCAGGATCACGGCGAGAATGCCGATGACCAGGGCCATGGGCGTTACTTCCGTGGCGATGCCCCATGGCAGGAAGGTGTTGGCCATGATGACCAGGTAGAGCAGCAACTTGGTCATGCTGGACCACTCCATGAGCGCCAGCTGCTTCCCGGAATGCTCCAGTATCATAGCCTCGTGTATCATTGTCAGTTCCAGATGGGTGGCCGGATTGTCCACCGGAACGCGGGCGTTCTCGGCCAAGGTGGATATGAAGAAGGCGGCCAATGCCAGGAACAGAGCGGGAGGGACCAGGTCCAAACCGGTGGTGGCCAAGTTGAAGGATATCTCCCCCAGACGGGTGGTGCCCGAGATCAATGCCATGGTGAATATCGAGAGCAGTATGGTCGGTTCGACCATGGCCGATATGGTCATCTCGCGGCTGCTTCCCATACCGCCGAACGCGGAGCCCGCGTCCAGACCGGCCAGGGCCATGAAGAAGCGCATCATGCCGAAGAGATAGACCACCACGATGATGTCCCCGATGAAATTGATCGAGCTGGTTGTGAAGAAGGGGATCATCAATGCCGCGGTGATTACCGCGGTCATGCAAATGTAGGGCGTCGCCGTGAACAGCCATGAGGCGTCCTTGGAGATCACGGAATCCTTATGGAACAGTTTGGTCAGATCACGATACGGCTGTAATACCGAGGGGCCTTGCCTTCCCTGAAAGAATGCCTTGAACTTGCGGATGAGCCCGGTGAACAGCGGGGCGAGGGCCAATAGGAACAGGGTCTGGATCATGGCAAGCAACATCATTTCACCTCAGGACGACCAGGAGCAGGATCAACACGACAAATATGTACCCCAGATAGGTCTGTATGCTCCCGGTCTGGATCACGCTCACCTTTCTAGCCAGCCATCTTACCCCGACTTCCATAGGCTCATAGAAGTACCTCTCGAACACCGGTTCGATGGTGCTGGTATACCTCATATCGCTCTTGACATATGGGGAGATGTGTGAAGTGGACCTGAATACCCTTAGAGGATGGTACACCCATGAGAACATGCGGTTAATGGGGTTCGAGAAGCCCCTGCCAGAGTATTCAGTGCGGGATGTCAGGGGCGTTCCGCAGTCCCATGTGTCCGCCCTGACCACCTTTCTCCGCCCGCCATAGAGATGGGTGATAGCCAATACCCCCACGAATACCGATGTTAGCAGGACGCCGATCAGCAGGGGTGACATCTGTGAGAACTCACCTACGGTTGGCACGATCAGGAATCCGCTGATAAGATGCTCCCCGATCGACACGCCGACAAGCGGGGAGGTGACATCGTCCATTACGGGAAGGATCATGAAGGACAGGACACCGGCCAGGATGCACAGGGCAGACAGTATGCCCATTCCCACGAGCATGGTCCTAGGCACTTCCTCGGCCCGCTCCGCCTCTTCACTGCGCGGCCTGGCCAAGAACGTGATGCCGTAGGCCTTGAGGAAGGCCGCGGCGGCCAGGGCTCCGGTGATGGCCAATGTGCCCAATGCTACTGGGATCAGTATCTTGACTATCGCATCCGGGATGTTGAACGATTGCAACATGGATTGAAAGATCAACCACTCGCTGACGAACCCGGTCAATGGTGGTATGGCCGCTATAGAGAGCACACCGATGAAGAACATCAGGCTGGTATACGGCATCCGCTTGGCCAGTCCCCCCAACTTCTCCATGTTCCTGGTATGAGCGGCATAGAGCACGCTTCCCGCCCCCATGAACAGTAAGGATTTGAACAGGGCGTGGCTCAGAACATGCATCAGGGCAGCTATGAGCGCCAGCGCGGCCAGTTCCTTCAGCCCATAGGACTGGAATATCATGGCCACCCCCAGCGCCATCAGGATGATGCCGATGTTCTCGACAGTGGAGAACGCCAGCATACGTTTTATATCGCTCTCTATCAGCGCATACATAACTCCGAGCAGGGCAGAGACGCAGGCGACCGCTAGAACGATCACGCCCCACCAGGCGTCCTGGACGCCGAGGAAGCCGAAGTAGCAGCGTATGAGCATGTAGATGGCCGTCTTTACCATCACAGCGGACATCAGGGAGGATATGTTGGAAGGTGCGGCGGGATGGGCCATGGGCAGCCAAGTGTGGAACGGGATTATCCCCGCCTTGGTCCCAAAGCCGACCAACCAAAGAGCGAACACGGATGAACGTAGAAGGTCTGACATCCCGAGGGCCGCTCCGTGGAAGGAGGAGAACTCGAACGATCCAGATTCCGAGTACATCAATATGAAGCCGATCGTGATGGCCGCCGTTCCTATGTGCGTCATGATCAGGTAAAAGAGACCGGAAGCGACCGTTCCCTTCTCCCTGCTTTCGAATATCACCAGAAAATAGGAGGAAAGGGACATCGTCTCCCACATTATCAGGAACAGGATGGCATTGGATGATGAGACGACCATTATCATCGAGACATAGAAGATGTTGAACAGGGACCCCATCAAGCCGACCGGGTATTTGCCGTAATAATGCCTAACGTAGCCGAGCGAATATATGGATACGGCGAAGGTGACCAGCGAGATTATGATAATGAATAGCGCGCTGAGACCGTCAACCGCGAAGGCGAACGTTCCGAACGGGGAGGAGAACGGAAAATCTAATCGCATCGGACCGTTCAAGAGAACGTCCGCACCGATGATGAGCCCCACCAGAGAGGCCATCGCCGAAGCCCCGAATGCCACTGCTGCGCTGATCTTGGGCCTATTGTTCAATGCTGCGGCAAGAGGAGCGCCGAACAACGCCAGTGCGAGAAGGATATAAAATAGATTGTTACTGTCCATAAAGACACCGTTCGATCCTTGAGACAGTGAAGAGCTCTTTCCCCGCACGATGCATAATCGTTACCAAGATCGTTCTAATGACCTGCCTACGGAAGCCCGCAAATCAGATGCACCCTTTAAATATTTCTATGCGACCGAATCAAATTTAAGAACACCAAACAAGGGCTTCGCCCCCTTTCTCGGACTTGTCGTTCATACATCTCTACGGCCTACGCTAGCGGATCACGGAACAACGGACATGATCAGAGATAATTATTATAGCTCAGACCATGCCTAGGATAGAGGGGGTTCAATGAACGGAAAGGGCTTGGAGGGCGAGGACAAGGTCTTGTCGATCTTGGCATCAGCGCTGAGGATAGAGGAGTTCGGGATCGAGTTCTATCGCCAGTTCAGTAAGTGCGCCAGAGAGGAGAAGGGCGCGGCATTGCTTCGCGGGCTTGCTCGAGATGAGGTTCAGCACAAGGAGCGCATCGAAAAGGAGATGAGAAGGATCGCCCCCGGAGCCGACCTGGGGAAGGTACGTCCATCTGGATCGTTACTGGGGATCGTCCCGGAGAAGGCCTTCCCATTCCCCCCGGACCGCTGTATGACCCTGGAGGACGAGATCAAGGCATTGGAGATCGGAATAAAGGTGGAGATCGGGTCGGTCGAAATGTATCGCAGCGCGGCGATCCAGGTGACCGAGCCCGGTGCCCATGACCTTTTGGAGAAATTGGCCCATGTCGAGGAGGGTCACCGAAAGCTCCTGGAAGATAACCTATACCTGCTGCAGAACGAGGGTGCCTGGTACGGTTACTCTCCGATCTTGGAAGGTTAGATATGAAGGGAGATCGACCTGTGGCCCACCTTCTTACATGATAATTATTTTAAATATATTTTTGTTTCTTATATGATTTAGCCATTACGATTGATGAGCTGAAAAAACTTTAATACAGGTTGGACATGCATACTGCACACTCTAAACAGGGTTGGTGTTCTGCCAATCTTCCTCATTTGGGCTCAGAGGTATCATAATGGTAAAATTACCGAACATAGAAAGGGAAATTCAAGCTTGCCTTCAATGCGGTTACTGCATTCGCACTTGTGAGACGTGGAACCAAACACCCTGGGAATCGGTCACACCCCGCGGGAAGGTCTATTACATCTCCCAACTGGGCAAGAGGACCGCTTTGGATAAATTATTGGGCCGTAAGGTCGTCATCGACGATGAGTTCGTAGATGCATTGTTCAGATGCACCACCTGTGCCGCTTGCTCCACTGTCTGCCATGTAGGTATTGACTTCGCTGAGTTCTGGGAGAAGGTTCGGGAATGGTGCGTCGAGAACGGTTACGGCCCCATGCCAGCCCATAAGAAGATCAAGGAACGCCTGGAGGAGGTCTGCAACCCCTACGGTGAGCCGAAAGATAAGAGAGGCGCCTGGTATCCGGCCGTGCCAAAGACGGACAACCCCGATGTGGTCTTCTTTGCCGGATGCACCGCATCCTACCGCATGCAGAACCTGGCGAAGACCAGCATTCTCTTCCTAAACCGCTGCGGGGTCTCCACCAACATATTGGAAGGGGATGAATGGTGTTGTACATCTCCCGCGCTCAGAACGGGACAGACCGGTCTGACGTACCGCTTCGCCGAGCACACCATCAATGCCGTCGACCATATGGGGGCCCAGGCCATGGTAACTGCCTGCGCGGGTTGCTATAAGACCACTATCCACGACTATGGAAAGTACTACTCCCACCCAACCTTCGAGGTGTTCCACTTCGCCCAGTTCGCCAGCAAGCTGATCAAGGAGAAGAAGGTCAAGTTCACCAAGGAGATCAATGCCAAGGTCACCTACCACGACCCGTGCCATCTAGGGCGTCACGCCAAGGTCTACGATGAGCCGCGAGAGGCTATAAAGGCCATTCCGGGAGTGGAGTTCGTGGAGATGAAGAACATCCGGGAGAGGTCCCGGTGCTGCGGTGCCGGTGGCGGTTACAAGAGCCAGTATAACGATCTGGCGATCAACATCGCCGTTGAGAGGGTAAAGGAGGCCGTGGAGACCGGAGCGGACATCCTGGCCACAACCTGCCCCTTCTGTGTGCTCAATCTGCAGCAGGCAGCCAAGAAGATCGGCGCTAAGATCAAGGTCATGGACGTGTGTGAGATGTTGGCTTTGGCAACTGAACCATTGGATGTTGCCGAGCCGGCCACGCAGTAAACTCCTTAATTAAATCCCTTTCCGATTTTTCATTTTTCGGTATGTGAGCCAACGGTCCCCATGCCACATGACCAATGATGATCCCAATCAGTCACGGACAGCGCATTTCCTTCGACGCGGGTATCAAGGCATAGTCACCGCGGATTTCAAGGACTACCTACGTAAGTGGATCCCCCTTAGCATTTTGATCGGAGTAGGCGCTGGATTTGGAGCTCTGGCCTTCCAGTGGCTCCTGCTCGCCATCTGGCATTTATCCTATGACGCGACAGAGATACCCTGGTACCTGCGGTTGTTCCTACCAGCCATAGGAGGGCTCATCGCCGGGATCGTGATCTCTCGGTTCTCACCTGAAGCGGCCGGGGGAGGGACCGGTTATGTGATAGAGGCCATCCACCACCACGGAGGGAGAGTTCGGCCCCGCTCCGGGCTCGTCAAGATATTGGCCTCCGCGGTCACCATCGGTACTGGGGGCAGTGCCGGAAGGGAAGGCCCCATCATGCACATCGGGGCGGCCATTTCCTCGTTCTTCGGCGACCGTCTGAAGTTGAAGAAGGGAGATATGCGCACCTTCGCCATCGCTGGGGCGGCGGCCGGTCTATCGGCGGTGTTCCGGGCGCCCCTGGGAGCGGCCATATACGCCATCGAGGTACCGTACAAGAACGATCTGGAGCCAGGGGCGGTCATCCCATCCATGATCGCCAGCGTGGTGTCATACCTGGTCTTCGTCCCTTTCAATGGATACGAGCCGTTGTTCGAGGCCCTCGATATTCATCTGGAGATGGACCTGGTCATCGCCGTAGGGATCATATTACTGGGCATACTGATAGGATTGGCGGGCAGGTTGTTCATTTCCAGCATGCAACTGACCGAGCGGCTGATCAAACGCAGCTCCCTGCCCCTGCCCTCCAAGATCATGTACGGAGGACTGGTGGTAGGATGCATCGGCCTGTTCGTCCCTCAGGTGCTGGGGTTGGCCGAGAACGAGATAGGGATGCTGATAAAGGGGTCCATCACCTCGATCGGGTTCCTACTGACCCTTTTCGTCATGAAAATGGTAGCTACCAGTGTCACCGTGGGCAGCGGAGGGAGCGGGGGGGTGTTCTTTCCCTCCCTTATGATGGGCGGGGCGTTAGGGTCCGCCTTCGCCCTGGTCTTGGGTCTGACGCCTATACCGCTCTTCGCCATCGCCGGGATGGGGGCCATGATGGCCGGGGTCTCCAAAACGCCCATAGCCGCGTCGGTTTTCATGGCCGAGGTGATAGGGGGTTATACCGTGCTTATTCCGGTCATGTTGGCATCCGTCGTCTCCTATATCGTCACCGGTGATCAGACCCTGTTCCGCAATCAGGTGGCCAGACGACCCTTCATCTACGACCCGGGAGTCTTGGACGATGTGCCTGTGGAATTGATCATGCGAAGGAACCCTATCGCTTTGACCCCGGAGATGAGCGTGGAGGAGGCCCGGAGGGGCACGGCCGAGGAACCGCATTACCTTTACCCGGTGGTGAACGTCGGTGGAATGGTGGTGGGAGTGATGCTCAGAGAGGTTCTGGATGAATATTCCGATCCATCCGCCAGGATAGGATATATTATGTCCAGGCATTACGAGAAGGTCAGGGCGGGAACCTCGACGTTCAAGGCCTTCGAGGACATGAACATCAAACAGATATCCCGGATGCTTGTTGTGGGGCAAGACAACGGCATTCTCCTGGGAATGCTTACCCGCATCGACATTATGGAATACCTCGAGCATAGTGATGAGGTACATCATCTCTATTGAAAGGAAGAGGACATGGTATTCGAGCTGCTGGACCCCCGCATCCGCAAGGTGCTGGAGGAAATGGACATCAGAGAGCCGACCGGGGCTCAGAACGAAGCGATACCGTCGGTGCTGGACGGAGACAATGTTCTTTTGGTTGCCCCGACCGGCATCGGTAAGACCGAGGCGGCCATGCTGCCCCTGCTGCACCATCTCATCAAAACCCCTGGAAAAGGGGTGCGGTTACTGTACATCACTCCTCTGAGAGCGCTGAACCGGGACATGCTCAAACGGCTGGAAGAGTTCGGGGAGGCTTTGGACCTGAGGGTGGCGGTGCGCCACGGCGACACCTCGCAGAGCGAGCGGACAAGGCAGTCGAAATACGCCCCGGACATCCTCATCACCACGCCGGAGACCCTGCAGGTCATGTTCACCGGCAAGAACCTCCGGGTCCACCTGGCCAATGTGAAGTACGTGGTAGTGGACGAGATACATGAACTGGCCAACGACGAGCGCGGAGCGCAACTGTCGGTCGCCTTGGAAAGGTTGGTAGAGCTAGCGGGGGAATTCCAGCGCGTCGGACTTTCGGCCACCGTCGGTTCACACCAGGAGGTGGCAAATTATCTTGGCGGCTCAGGACGCATGGTACGAATAATCCGGGCCAGAGTGATAAAGGAGATCGATATCGGAGTGCAGTGCCCGGAGGTGAAGGACGAGGACAAAGATCTTGCCGGCACCCTGCAGAGCGATCCTCAGCTCATCGCCTGCATGCGCCTGGCAAAGAAGCTGATAGAGTCGCATAACTCCACTCTGCTGTTCGTCAACACCCGTGACACGGCCGAGGCCCTGGCCGCCCGCTTTCACCTGTGGGATGAGGAGTTCAGGGTGGGAGTGCATCACGGTTCGCTCAGCAAGGAGACCCGGGTGGAGATGGAGGACGACTTCAAGAACGAGCGGTTGCAGGGTTTGATCTGCACCTCCTCGCTGGAGCTTGGTATCGATATCGGTTCCTCGGACTTCGCCATCCAGTACAACTCTCCTCGCCAGGTCTCTCGTCTGGTCCAGAGGATGGGACGAGCCGGTCACAAGATCGGCCGTAAGACGGAGGGGGCCATCGTCGCCTCCTCACCGGACGAGATCGCCGAAAGCCTGGTGGTGACCAGGATGGCCTTGGCCGAGGAGTACGAGACCATGCTGGTGAGGAAGGAGCCGCTGACCGTGCTGGCCAACCAGTTGGTCTCAATGACCGTGGCCGGCCCGGTGTCAATAGAGAGAGCGTTCCGGGTAGTGCGACGGTCCTATCCCTTCCGCGACCTGGAACGTAGCAAGTTCGATACGGTGTTGAATCAGCTGGCCGAGATAGGCCTGGTCTTCTTGAACGAGGACAAGTACAAGAGATCGGCCCGGGGTCGCAAGTACTTCTACGACAACATCTCCATGATCCCTGATGAGCGCACCTACAAGATCAGGGACATAGGGACGCGAAAGATCGTAGGCACCCTGGACGAGAGCTTCGTGATCTCTTTCGCCGAGCCGTATGCTACGTTCATCACCCGCGGGCGTTCCTGGCGCATCGTGGAGATCATGGACGATGAACTACTGGTGGAACAGGTCAAGGAGATCGGCTCCATTCCCTCATGGGTGGGCGAGGACCTGCCGGTACCGTTCGAGGTGGCCCAAGAGGTGGGTCGCATGCGTGAGGGATACGATACAGGTCTGTATCAGGGGGACGCGGTGGCCTACCAGATCCTGGACGATTACCTGAAGGAGCATCGGGACGGCTTTCCCATGCCCACCGACCGGCGTATCACACTAGAGATCGGGAATAAGCTGGCCATATTGAACATGTGCTTCGGCAGCAAGGTCAATGAGACCATATCCAAGATGATCTCGGTGCTTTTGTCCGCTCGTCTCGGAGAAAGCGTGGCAGTGACGACGGACCCTTACAGAGTAATCATAGACCTGCCGAGGGACGTGCGCCCAGCATTGATCGTGGAGACCCTTCGCTCCATCGATGCAGCCACGGTCGAAAGCCTCATCCGTCTGGTCATGAAGAACTCCAGCCACATGCGCTGGCGCTTCGTGTTCGTGGCCAAGAAGTTCGGGGCGGTGGACCGGGACGCCGATTACAAGAACGTCAGCTTCGGGCGTTTGGTGGAGGCATATGAGAACTCATCGCTGATGAAGGAGGCGGTGGACAAGGTATTGTGGGAGGACTTCGACGTCGATCGTACGGTCCAGGTCATAAAGGACATTGGGTCGGGGGCCATCGATATCGCCATATGCGGCCTTTCACCCATAGGCAAGGCCGGCCTCTCCCATTCCAAGGAACTGATCACCCCCCAGCGTGCCGATCATTCCATACTCATGGCCTTGAAGAAAAGGCTGGAGGAGGAGAGCCTGCATATGTCCTGCCTGAACTGCGGTACGCAGTGGAGGCTCAAGACCAAGGAGGCCCCCCACCACATATTGTGTCAAAAATGCGGGGGACAGATGATCGCCGCCCTCAACGGCTACAACCGCGAAAACATCCGTCTGCTCAGGAAGAAGGACCTGAAGGAAGATGAGGAGAAAGAACTGCGCCGTCTCTTCAAGAACGCCTCCCTGGTACAGAGAGACGGCAGAAAGGCCATGCTGGCATTGAGCGGGCGCGGTGTGGGTGCGGATACGGCCGCCCGTATCTTGGGCAGTTTTTTAGAGAACGAAGACGATTTTCTGCGCGAAATATTGAGCGCGGAGATCAACTACGCCCGCACCAAGCGTTTCTGGGATTAGCCGTTCCGAACCTTGTTGGTCAGGCTTCCCACCCCAGGTATGGAGGCGTATACCTCATCACCGTGCTTGATCGGTCCGACCCCGCTGGGTGTCCCGGTGGCGATTATGTCACCCCGCTCCAGGGTCATGAACCTCGATATGTAGGAGATCAGCTCCTCCGGGGCGAATATCATCTGAGCGGTGTTGCCCTTCTGCCGCAGCTCCCCGTTGACCTTCAGCTCAAGGTCCAAGGAGCGCAGGTCCCCGATCTCACGCAGGGGCATCGGATCGCTTATGGGAGCGAAGGTGTCCATGCCCTTGCAAAGGGACCATGGCAACCCTGCCTTGCGGGCAACGGACTGCATATCTCGGGCGGTCACGTCATTGAACACCGCCACAGATCGCACATACTGCAACCCTTTGTCCGCGGAGATGTTCCTTCCTGAACGACCGATGATGAGGGCGAGCTCGATCTCGTGGTGCACCGTTCCGATGTCCGGAGGGATGATTATGGTCCTTCCGTCACCGATCAAAGCGGTTGACGGCTTCAAGAACAATACTGGCTCGACCGGTTCATCCGAGCTCATCTCCTTTATGTGGGCCCGGTAGTTCTGCCCTACGCAGACGATCTTGCCACACCTCATATTGCCAGCTCAATCACAGGGGTCGTCGTTCTCACCCACGGTCTCCAATTTGAACATGGCACCGGTACCTTTCAGGGTGAGATACACCCGGTCTGCCATGTATATAGCATCGTCCAGTGTGGCCTTCTTGTCCCACTTGAACACACCATCGTAATTGCCAGTGGTGGGCTGGAAGCCCATATTGTTCAGAGCGTCAAAGACCTCCGAGGGACGGCGGCCTTCGGTATTGAACATGATCGTTATGTAGGTCAACATCGGTGGCTAAATGAGCATCGATGGATAAAAGCTTAGCTGCTCTGGCCATCCTTGCCCTTACCGAACCCCTTGGCCACGATATATATCTCTGAGCTGCTAGAGCGTGAGGCCTTTGGGGAATGCCGCTTGACCGAACCGAAGTAACGTTCCACCTGAGTTATGAATTCCTTGCTCATGTCGCCATCGAACAACTTTATGATCAATTTGCCGCCGGGGGACAATGTCTGAACGGCGAAGTCCAAGGCCATCTCGCACAGTTCTATGGAGCGGGCGTGGTCCATTGAATAATTACCCGAAATGTTAGGCGACATATCGGACATGACCAGATCGACCTTCCCATCGGTCAATTCCAGCAGTTGCTCGCGTACCTCCGCATGGCGGATATCCCCCTTTATGGTCTGCACCCCTGGCAATGGAACGATGGACTGCAGGTCCACGCCAACCACCTTGCCTTTGGGTCCGACGCGTTCCGCGGCCACCTGGAGCCAACCCCCCGGGGCGGCTCCCAGGTCCACTACGGTCATGCCCCCTTTGATCATTTCAAAACGATCGTTGATCTGAATAAGCTTGAATGAGGCACGGCTACGATAGTCCAGCTGCTTCGCTTTACGATAGTAGAAATCGCTTCGCCGTTCCTTTATCCAGTTCTTGGACATGCTGAACTGCCCAAGTCCTCGCAGGATAAAAAACCATTGCACGACCGATTATTTTTAATCGGCAGGGGTGATTCGGCATTGGGTGAGGCAATGAAGGAAAGCGAATGGACTTATGCCAAGGCGGGAGTGGACATCGACCGAAAATCGTTGGCCATATCCGCGCTGGTAGGCCATCTGAAATACCGGCGCCAGGGTGATGTCCGTATGGTGGAACTTCCCGGCCAGTTCACCGGACTGGTAGAGATGGGAGACCACATATTGACCATGGCCACCGATGGAGTGGGAACCAAGCTGCTGATCGCCGAGGCGCTGAACAAGTGGGACACTGTGGGCATAGATTGCATGGCCATGAACGTCAACGACACCATTTGCGTAGGGGCGGAGCCGCTCGCTTTCGTCGATTATATTGCCATAGACCACCCAGACGAAAAGATCACCGACCAGCTAGGTATCGGTTTGAACAAGGCCGCGGAGCTGGCCAACGTCGACATCATAGGAGGGGAGATCGCCGTCCTGCCAGAGCTCGTCAGGGGGGTCGATCTGTCCGGAACGGCATTGGGATTGGTGCGCAAGGTTGATATGGTAACCGGGGGTGATGTGCGAGAGGGAGACGCCATCATCGGACTGCGCTCTTCGGGCGTTCATTCCAACGGCATGACCCTGGCACGAAAGGTGCTGGAGTCGGCAGATGTTTCATTGGATGATCACGTCGATGGATTGGACAGGAGCATCGGCCTGGAACTGTTGACGCCTACCGATATCTACGTACGCGATGTGCTTAGACTGACCAGGGAGGTAAAGGTCACCGGAATGGTGGACGTCACCGGGGGCGGGCTGAAGAACTTCGTGCGCCTGAAGAAGGGGTTGCAGTACCAGATCACAGACCCCATCGATCCCCATCCAATTTTCAAGGTAATCCAGAGCATGGGCGGGGTCACGGACCTCGAGATGTATAAGACGTTCAACATGGGGATGGGGTACGGCATAATATTGCCTGAAGAGAACGTGGAAGAGGCGCTGTCGATCCTGGGAGAAAAGGCGAAAAAAGTAGGGCGAGTGATCAAGGGTGCCGGTTGCGGCATTCCATCGTTGAACGTGCACTACGATACCTATTGATCTATTGCATGAGATAGGGCAGGCCTATCATCAGCAGCGGGAGAGCTAAGAAACTGGTCAGGAAAACCACTCCTGGCGCCTGTGGTCCGAACCTTTTCTTATTGTTATTCCATGCTTGGAGACGATGGTCGTATGCCAGCCCCCATGTCAATGCCCCGGCCAATGATGTGGCCATGACCCCTTGCAGGAACCAGAAGTACTGGTACGATAATATCAGGCCGATCAGCACCGTTGCCACCAACGCCACCCCGTAGGTCCACCAGTTCCGTCGCAGAGGGTCCATCTTTAGGGTGGCCGTCCAGGTCAGTGCGGTCAATGCCAGGGACGCGAAGGAAATAGCTGGGACCAGTCCGTTCCCGCCCCCCCAATTCAGACCGGATATCTCCCGTATCGGTAGCAGGAGGGCGCAGACCTCGGCCCCCGCCAACGCCGCCAATGATATCGGCAGGGAAATGTCGGTTCGTGCCCCTGACAATGTCATAAGGAGCCAAAGACAGGAACAGGAAGCTATCAGACCAGGGAGCCAGAGCAGAGTTCCCAGCCCCAAGCGTTGACCGTCGACATCGATGTAGAGTCCACCCTGGAAGGTCATGATGAGGGAGATCGTTAACAGGGAGAAAGAAAGGATCGACCACCCCTTGACCCGGAACTTGAGAGCTCTGTCTTCCACGATTTTCAAACGTCCCTGAGATACCATTAAACTTCACTCCTAACGAGCCCGCAACCTGTGGGCCAGGGCGGCGGCCACCGCTCCCAGCGCCGTGCATGTCTCTAGAGAATGACCGTTGAACGTTATGTCCAGATGATGTCTGGCCAATTCGTGCACTTCCTTCGGTACGCCCTTGGGTCCAGCGCCGAATATCAGACATACGCTCTGTCCACCGAGCAACATCGAGGCTATGTCCTCTAGTTCAAGACGCTTTCGCGGGTCGGGATCGCAGGTGGTCAGCACTGGTATGCCCAACTGCGGCGGTATGCCCCGTGCGGGATAGGGGAAGTTTTGGAAGCGACCCTTGACGGCCAGTTCCCTCAAGTAAGAACCATCTTCGCCAATTGATGTGGACGCTGCCACCCATTCGGCGAGTTCCAAAGGAAGATGAAGATCGTCCGGGAAGGGGAAGCCGAAAGTAGCCAGATTAAGATCGTAGGCCAGGGCCAACGGACCCGCGCGGGCCAGGATGCGCCTGTGCGCCTCACGGAACACCCGGGGATCGTAGGAGTTATGAATAGCTATGGTAGCTCGGCCGGATCGGCGTTCCATTCGCCCTCAGAGCCCCAGAGGCACCTGTTCCGTCTTGGTCAACATATCGCCGTCCCAAGTGTACTTAAGGCGCTTGCGGTCCTTCCAAACCCCGGATTGCAATATATAGCCGACCATGAGCGAGAGGCCAATGGACGCTTCCACGTAAGCCACCGATTTGTTCGCATCGCGGTTTATCTTACCCCATGACTGCGCCTCTTCAAAGGTGCACCCGCTCAGTCCGCCCCACTGAGGGGTGTCCTGGGTGATCTGCACGGCATAGTGATGACCACCTCTGTCGTAACCGAGGGTCTCACAGATGACCTCGGTCTGCTGGATATAGTTCTTTGGCACTCCGCCACCGATGTATATCACAGCGGTCTTCTCCGATTGTATCTTGATCTGGGTTATCTCCCAGTTGTCACGGATGGGATCTAATCGCATGAACGGCTCGTTGGCCATCCTTCTCTTATAGTACAGCCCGGTGAGCCCGATGCCAATGGAAGAATCGTTCAAGGCCGGAACGATGATCGGCACCCCATATTTGACGGCGTTATAGAGTATGGATCCCTCGTCATCGATGCTGGAACCGAGTATCTCCATGAACTCCCGGCTGCTGTAGCCTTTAGGTTCCAGCTCCCCGGCGATGTCACCGATGACCTCATCGGTCTCCCTGAACTTGTCCTCATCTACCAGGGTGTCGTATATTCTATCTACGAACAGCTCCCTCAGAGCGAGGTCATCGCAGCGGGGTGAGCATTTATAATGACTGTAACCCCGGGCCTGATAGAAGTCCTGGTAGGGTATGGCACCGATGGTCACTATGGCGTCCACAAGACCGAACTTGATCATGTCGGCGATGACCTTTCTCAGACCGGCGGCCACCAGAGGTCCGGCCAATCCCAGGATGATCGTGGGACGGGCCGGGTCCTTCAGGGCCTTCTCCAAAACGATTGCGCATGTGGCCAGGGCCCGGCTCTGCACCGAGGAGTCCTTGTAGGCATCCATCAGGTCCTTCACGGTCACTATCTTATCGAAGTCGATCGGTTTGACCTTCTCCTTCAGCACGTCTTCCTTCTCTAACAATTCTAACCCTCGCATCTGTTAATTGAAACCGCTAGAACGGTATGAGCCTTAAACCCTGCCCTTGACCTTCCTTGGCCGGCTGCATATGGCATAATCATCCCCGTCGAAGAATACATCCAGCTCTGGATTTTCCGCTTGGATCTCCTCGATCTTTTTCAAGACCTCGCGTAGCGTGAAGTCGCTATTGCGATCGATCTTGATATGCACCCTCTTCTCCATTTGCAGACCCCTGGCCCAAATCTAAGTTCTTTCTTAATTGTAACGTTGCATATATATGTTTTTGTTACGTAATACTCCCCGAGAGCTTGCTGGCCAGCAAGGTTGCTGAACGGTAAAACCCGATGATTAGTATCTAAATATGCAACGCATCTGTCATTTTTAAGTTCGATGATTCGGGATTAAAAGGTTATATTAAATTTATATTATTATATTTATCTAAATATAACATCGTTCGCAAAATATTTTTTCTGACCGGTATCGACATCACGGATTCGATATCAAAAAATGAGAGTGGTCCTAAAACATTAAATATCCACCCAAAGAGTCCTCTTCCATTAATTTAATGGATATACTGGTTCATCCGAGGATGCGATTGAAGGAATGACCAAGGAAGACGATCGGGACGACCTACGGACGGTAGGAGAGCGTAGAGAGAAGGATAGTGGAGCTTCCGATTCGGCCGAAACGGAACGCCTGAGCAAATGGTTAGACGGGGAAGGACAAGGTTCTGCGCTGCTCAGCTGGTTAGGAGAAGAGGGGGAAATGGTCCCCGAGGACGAGCTGGCTGAACTAAAGGAGCGCGTGGAACGATACGAAACGGAGTTGGCGGCGGTCCGAACATTATTAGCTGGCGAGACAACGGCCAATCAGGACGAGGGAATCGCCAACCGCCTGCAGGCCTTGATCGAAGAGCGAAATCTAATTCGAGGGCGCGAGACCAAAACCCCAATATTGAACGAGGGCAACGGGCTCATGGAGAGCCAGGAGTCTGAACTGAGGGAGAGGTTCCACGCCGAGCTTAAGGAAAAGGAGGGGCAGTGGCGTCATCAGGAGGCCGAGTTCAACGAACGGAGCGTTAACCTGGAGACCGAACTAGCTAAGATCAAGATCGAACTGAAGCTAAAAGATGATGAACTTGCTGTCCTCAGAAGCAATGGTAGTACAGTAAGTGGCGACCTGATCGGAAAACTGGAGTCGCTGCAGTCCAAAGAGAGGGAGTTCCTCACCCTCAAGCAAGAGGCCGACGCGCTTCGTGTGCGCCTGAAAGACAAGGAAGAGGAACTTGACCGGATCCGAGAAGCTATCACCTACAAGGAAGACGAGCTGATCCGCCGAGAAGAGGACCTGATGTACAGGGAGAAGATCTACACCGGGGAAAGGCACAAGCTCGAGGAGATGAAGCGGGAGACCGGTGGACTGGAAGAGGCCGAGCTCATGAAGAAGCTGGAGTCCTTGAAGGCCGAGGTCGCTTCCAAGGAGGAGCAGCTGAGGGCCAAGGAGCGCTACGTCCTGGCTAAGCAGGAGGAGCTGCGCCTCCGGGAACAGGGACTCATAGAGGATGAGATCACCTATCGGGAGCAGGAGAGGGCACTGGAGATCCAGGAAAGAAAGGTCAAGACCGGAATTCCGCGTTTCGACGACCTTTTGCTCGGCGGATTGCCGATCGGAACCAACATTATGCTACATGGACCACCGTTCGTGGGGAAGGAGGTCATGGCGGACACCTTCGTCGTGGAGGGTCTACGAAAAGGGGTCCCATCAATAATCGTTCTCACCGATAAAACGGCCAAGGACGTCCGGGCGGAGATGCTTTTCATCATGTCCGGGTACGAGGAGTACGAAAAACTGGGCCTGGTGAAGTATGTTGATAACTACAGTCGGGCCATGGGGGACGACGCCGAGGACCCTTACACCACCTATGTCGATGAGCCGAACGATCACGCGAAACTGAGCGAGGTTGTGGAGGAGATAGCCCGGGAATTCAAGACCAAGCATGAGTACTATCGTCTGATATTCCGTTCCGTTTCCACGCTTATTGCGTATTCCGATCCGAACTCGGCCTTCCGATTCCTGAGCCCGTTATGCGGCAGGCGCAAGAAGGACCAGGCGGTATGCCTGTTCGTTGTGGAGAAGGGCATGCACAGCGAACCGGAGATCCAGATGCTTGGCTCAATCATGGATGGCATGGTGGACTTCAAGGTTGACCAGCTGAAGACCTTCTTCGCCATCAAAGGTATAAGTGACGTTCAGTCCCGAGCCTACATACGTTACACGGCTACCAAGAGCGCCCTGACAATAGGATC
>Ga0307378_10004254_pt1 | contig 20550 bp, 13 predicted proteins | sample UN1MG_FD_202238 | JGI IMG/M metagenome (GOLD analysis project Ga0307378, IMG submission 202238) | Soil microbial communities from Risofladan, Vaasa, Finland - UN-1 | ecosystem: Environmental > Terrestrial > Soil > Coastal area > Acid sulfate soil | place: Finland: Risofladan, Vaasa | collected... | reverse complement strand
ATATCCAGATTCGTCACATCCCATTTGGCCGGCATCATCTGGCAGGCTATGAAGCGTCGCCAGACGAGGTCGTAGAGTTTGAACTGCTCATCGGTAAGAAACGACTTTATATCGGCTGGTGTAAAGTCAACATCGGTCGGTCGAATGGCTTCGTGTGCCTGCTGGGCGGTTTTCTTTGGCGCATAAATCTTAGCTTTTTCGGGCAGGTAGTTCGGGCCGATATGCCTGCTGATATAGCTGCGTGCCTCATTGAGAGCTTCTGCGGAGAGATGTGTGCTGTCTGTTCTCATATACGTAATAAGGCCCAGATGACCCATCGAGCCTAAATCCAGACCCTCATACAATTGCTGAGCTACCCGCATAGTTCTTTTTGCAGTGAAGCCCAACCGATTTGCAGCGGTCTGCTGCAATGTGGAGGTTATAAAAGGTGCCGAAGGTTGAGAAATGGATTGCTTAGTCTGCATATCGGCGAGCTTGAAGTCCGCGTCCTTTAGCGCACCAAATACCTTGTGCGCCTGCTCCTTTGTGGAGGCTTCAAATTTCTTATCGCCTATCTTGCATAGTTGTGCCTTAAAAGCATTATGCTCGGCGAGCCATTTGTTTTGCTGCGCAATGGTAGGGGGCTTATCATCTTCGGTTTTAGGCGTTACGAAATCGAGCCACTCCTGATGATAGTCAGCCTGGAGGTTTGTTGTGAAAACGGCAGGGATAAGCCAATATTCGTCGGGCTTGAAACCACGGATTTGCCTCTCTCTTTCCACAATCATTTTCACGGCTACAGATTGCACGCGGCCGGCGGAAAGGCCCCAGGCGATTTTCTTCCACAGCAGCGGAGAAATCTGGTAGCCGACTATGCGGTCGAGGATTCGTCGGGCCTGCTGTGCCATAACTTTGTCCGTATTAATTCTGCCCGGCTCGGCAAATGCCTTTGTTACAGCGTCTTTGGTTATGGCGTTGAAGATGACGCGGTAGGTTTTTTCCTGCGGGACACCGAGGATTTGCGCGAGGTGCCAGGCGATTGCCTCACCTTCGCGGTCGAGGTCGGTGGCCAGATAGAGGTCGCGACATTCTCTGGCCGCGGCCTTTAATGATGTTACCGTCCGTTTTTTGCTGGGCGTTACCTCATAGGTCGGCTCGAAATTGTTTTCTATATCAACGTTGAGACCTTTCGAAGGCAAATCGCGGACGTGTCCCATGGAGGCCTTTACCTCAAAGTCTGAGCCGAGATATTTGTTTATTGTCTTGGCCTTGGCGGGAGATTCGACAATTACCAGAGATTTCTTAGAACTCGATTTTGCCATAAAAACTCGTGTCCAGCGAGCGTATTTCGTATTTTACAATAGATTTCACTGTTGACCGTTCGAAGTCTACTACCTCATCGGCACTTTTCACGATAAAATTTAGAAAAGGACAAATACAAGCGACTAATAAAGATGTCAAGAAAAAACAATTTTACACAAATTCCGCGTTTTTCCTGAATTTGGGAGTCGAGCAACTATGATTATTGGGCGGTTTTTGCACTATTAATCCCACGAAGTTCAAAACCAAATCGCGGATTCGGGCCTGGCAATGGCAATTTTCCCTGAATACCCGGCTTAAGTGCAGGGGAGTAACGGTGTACAACAAAAATTGAGTTTTTTCTTGAATTTTGGCCAAAGCAGCCTACAATGATGGCAGCTTTTAGCTGTTTGCATATACTGAAAAGAGGATAGGGTATGAAACGCCTTGTGTTTCAATTTCCTGCGAATTCCTGCAGCGTTAGACGCGTTCATCAATTTCCACAAAAATATTAACAATTTTTCAGAGAGGGTACGAAAATGAATCGGCACTTTATATTTATCTTAGGAATCGTAGCTGTTACTTTAGCGCCCGCGGCGGTCAGAGCGGCTTTGCCGGCCGATGATTTCAACGACAATACACAAGGGGCGATGTGGGAGCTGTATGAACAAGATGCAAATCACTGCCGGCTCGAAGAGACTAATCAGAGGCTGGAAGTGTGGGCGAGTGAAAGCGCCGATGATCTTATCGCATTATACACGTCAAACAGATGGCTGTTAGATACAACTCAAGATTTTCGGCTCAAGGTTGACTTTCATTATGAACGCGAGAGCTGGGAAGACGGGTCGGTCGCGTTTTTTCTGACACCAAGTTTGACCGGTCCCGAGGACAGGATCGTTGCAATCCGAGTCGGCTGTGACGAGTATTCCCCCTATTTCTGGTACGAAGCCACCGACGGAGCCTGGGAAGATGAGGGCTGGGGGCTGAGAGATTCCAACGATGGAACGCTTTATATATCTTATAATTCATTGACCGACAGGCTGTATTTGAGCTATACGGGATATGGGAGATTAAATTCCTGGGTAATTTTGTCAGATTTGCTGCAAGGTCGCTGGGGAGGTAAGCCGGTCTATGTCGGTATCGGCGGCGCCCCGGTGTATGGCGCTGTGGAATCCGGTGAGGCTTACCTGGACAACTTCGTAGTGGACGAGGGTGTTGTAGAGACACCGGTGTCCGACCACGTTTTCGGCGTCGAGATTACGCAGGGCTGGGATTACGGTGATCCATATGACAGTGGCGACTTAGTATACGAATTCAGCATTGAAGTCGAAACGGATGCAGATGTTAATTTCGTAGAGTTTGTTACTGCAGACGGCAATACGTTTGAAATTCCTGATCTCGTTGACAATTGGAGCGATGGTGCATGGACGACGCATGAGTACGATTCGGGGGACGGCGTATGGGTATGGGAATATAGCAGAGGAAAAGCGGACATGGCCCATCTGCAGGATTTCGGTGACGGTTGGTACACAATCAAGGTCAACTACGTCGGCGGGGGGCAAGGGCAGACGAGTGTTTGGTTTGGCAAGCCTGACGGAATCAATCCCATCCCGCAGCCAATGCAGGAGCCTTATTTAAATTATCCCTGGCACCGAAGTAGTGTAGATTCACCAGTTACATTTGATTGGTGGTGGTGCTATGATCAAGCGGCTACTTTGATATGGATGGGACTGGAAAATGAGGAAACAGGTGAAGAGATAGAAAGCACCTTTAATGTGAGTGAAACCAATTGGGGTCCGGTTGCGTTAGCAGATGGATTCTGGGAGGCTGATCTTGCTTTTGCACAATTTCACTACACGCCGGACAACGGTGATGGAATTGAGGTCAGCGTCGGCAAATACAGCGAAAGTGATTATGAGTTCGCGGTGGGAGGTTTTACCATATCCGGTCGAGTCACCGATAAAAATACCCTGGAACCGCTTGAGAACATCAGGGTAGGCTGCTGGAATGAAGATTACGAGATATGGAATGACACTTACACGGATATAAATGGTTATTATACGCTGACAAATATCCAGCCTGGCCAAGTTCAAGTCAGGGCCGAGCCGGAAACCTATTACGCCGGCATGGGGACCGAGTTCGTGTTAACGGAAGATGTTTACGGTCTGGATTTTGCACTGTCACCGGCCGCTACACTCTCGGGTAAGGTTATTGATGCCAAGACGGCTGAGCCCATAGCGGATGTTGAGGTGACGTACTCGAGCGACAGGTATTCTGTCTGGAAAAATGATTTCAGCGATTCGAATGGGGCATTTTCACTCACAAATCTTCCGTCGGGTATGGCTGAAGTAAAGGCGCGGCCCAGAGTTGATAGCGGCTACGGATGGAATTTGCCGTGGGGAGGCTGCTTGGTATCCCTGGCCGAAGGTGAGCACCGGTCAAATCGCATTATCACATTACAGAAGGGCGCAATGCTTACCGGCTATATTAAGGACGTTAATGGTGTCGCAGTAAGCGGAGCTGAATACAATTGGAACAGCAGAATGTGTGAAGGCTGGGGAGATGCGGACATCAACGGCCGGTATCAAATACGACTTCCCGTTGGGACTTATGTAATTGGGCCGGACGAAGATGACTTTGGCGCGTTGCGCATGTTAGTTACGATAACTGATATAAACCAGCCCGTGAATGTTAATGATATTATAGTTTACACTGAGGAAACCGGCGGGCAAATCTCCGGTAACGTTAATAATCCTTCCGGATATCCCAAAAGCGGCGACTTTATCATTATTGCTTTTGAAACAGGAACCGTGATTGATGCCAACACCTGGTATACAATTGAACCCATTGGTGAAACCGGGCTTAGCGATGCCGGGCCATTTACTATCAGAGCACTGCCGCCGGCAGCCAATTACGATATTTATCTGATAGTAGTAAGCGAAACCCCGGACGAAATAATGTCTCTGGCCGTACGAGATTCTGCAATAAATGTTGGTGTCGGAACGACCGGCATCAACCTGGATTACAATTCAGAAGGAAGCACTGTTAGCGGCAGAGTAATAAATACCTATGGCAGGGCTGTTCTCGGAGCTACCGTATTACTTAACGATCCCTGTACCGGCGCGTTTGCAGGTTTTTGGGAGACCGATCCCAACGGTGAGTATATTATTTATAATTTTGCAGCGGGGACGTACACTGCTACCGCTGTCCTCAGCAAATACGCCGATGCATCGGCAACAGTAGAAGTCGTTGATGATGTGCCGGCGGACATCGGTACTATTGTTATGGCTTTTGCCGGTGAAAAGGAAGGAGCCGACCTGAACGGGGACGGTTTCATCAATATGTTCGATTATGCGAAATTTGGCAGCCAATGGCGCAAATCCGGTCCGTCAGAAGCTAACTTTAATCAGGACGGCGAAGTGGAGTTTGCCGATTTGAGGCGAGTTGCAGAAAACTGGCTGTGGCAGGCAATATGGCTGCACTAACGACTCGCGGCGGTAACATCCCGTTTCGACAAAAACGAGACTGTTAAAATCGTCAAACTCTTTTTAAGAGCTTGTTGAGGAGAGGGTTTAATTTTCGTAGTGCTATGCCGCGGTGTGAGATTGCGTTTTTTTGTTCAGGTGTCAATTGGGCGATGGTCTTGCCTAATCTCGGGACAAAGAAAACCGGGTCGTAGCCGAAGCCATTTTTTCCGATTGTTCTATCGATTATAAAGCCTTCGAGTGTCCCCTGAGTCTGGACCAAGATTTCCTCAGGAGTTGCCAGACACAGGCAGCAGACAAATCTTGCTGTTCTTATTTTATGAGGCACACCTTCAAGAAGTGTCAAGACCTTTTCAATGTTTTGACGGTCTATCAGCTTTCTATTCCTGCTTTTACTGCCGCAGAATCTCGCCGATTCGATGCCGGGACCGCCCTGTAGGGCGTCGATTGCCAGGCCGGAATCATCGGCGATGGTCCACAGGCCGGTCGCTTTGGCGTAGCCGATAGCTTTTTTGCAGGCATTTGCGGTAAAAGTGAAGCCGTCCTCTTTGACTTCGGCAATGCCGGGGAAACGGGCCAGGCTAAGCCACTGAACATCGGCGTCGAGACAAGCCCTCAATTCAGCGATTTTGCCGGCATTAGTAGTAGCGACAAGAATCTTTTTTGTTATAGCCATGGTTAATGGTTTTCAATTCTGTAATCTTTTAATTTCGTTTTTAATCTCTTCAATCACTTCAGTGTTATATATTTCTTTCTTTTTGCCAGACTTTACAGAGTAGACAAAGAAAACTTTGCCCCCAAATTTCTTTTCAAATTTCTTATGATTCACCTCGTGCATTTTGTCCCACTGATATTGGTCTAATGCCAAACCCGAGGATATAGGTTTGATTTGCAGCCCTATATATTTGTCTCCCACCTGAATATAAAAATCCACATTGTAAGTTCTATCCCATTCGTCCGGAGCAGGGTGAATTTTAACCTCTAACCTCGACTCTAACTGGCCATATACTGTGTCTACTTCCGCTCTGTAGCCCTCGTAGGTCCTGTTGAGAACAAGATTATAGACGTAGTCAATACATTCCTGCTCCTCAATGGATTCTAATTCATTTTGAACTACTTCTGAGAGTTTCACATAAAGCCTTCTTCCTAAATCTGTGATATATTCTCGTGTTACCTTGACGCCATTTCTTTTCCTTTGTGTGGCATTGTTAAAATAAAAAGTATCCCATTGCTCAAATCTTTTGGGTGCACATTTTCTGATCAATTCAGAAGTAGGCCCGACACTGTGCGCCTTATTGAGCGCCCAGCGGTTCAAAGCATAATTCAGTAGAGCCTCCCTTTTGAACTTGAGATTTCTCCCTTCCCTACCTGATATCCATTCTTTGTCCACTAGTTTCTCTCTCCTGCTGTTACAAACTTCTCCTTGAATTTATAATCAAACGAAGTATCAACATCGGCCAATCCCTTTTTTATCAGATGGGCATTTAGAAACGTTTTGTTCTGCAGATATAAATAGCAAAGCAAGTTGTTATCCTGATCATGTTTTATAGCATCAAACTTCATAAAAACCTTTTGTCCACGGGTTTTATCCCTCAAAAATTGAATTGCTTTGTTACTCGTTTCGGCTTTTTCTTTCACCCCTAGCAGTCTCACTTTCAGCCCATCCCCGATAACCAATCGGTCTGGAGAAATTATGTCTTTTACAGGATAGTATTTCTCTCTCCTGGAATTTTGATTATTAATTTTCGACCCAAACTGTAACTTCCGAGGATCAACTTTCTTGTCAAATTTGACAGGGTCTTTGAAAGTGTAAGGTAATTTTTTGGCCGCTTCTTTATAGTCAGTATCTGCTTTATTCTGCCTGATTATCTCGAAATCAGCATCTTTGAAGATTGTTTTTTGGTGTATGCTGAGCTTTTCTTTAATTAGCGGCTGAAATTCGGGGTTTATCTCATATCCGATAGAGTTTCTCTCAAGTTTTCTGGCGGCCAAAGAAGTTGTGCCGCTTCCGAGGAATGGGTCAAGAACCGTGTCATTTACAAAACTGAACATTTTGATTAACCGGCGGGGTATCTCTTCAGGGAACACCGCTAAATGCTTATCTTGTTTCTCCCCCGGGATATTCCAATGGCCGGCAAAAAATTGGTTCCATTCCTTTATTGTCATTTTTGATTTTTCTTTAATTTCTTTGCTGACCCTCGGCGAGGTACCATGCTTTTTGAAAATCAGAATAAATTCATAATCAATTTTTAGGATTCCATTTCTTGGGAAAGGAAATGATCCCATTATTGTTGCGCCGCCAGTAGTGTTACAGGTCGTGACCTTTTGCCAGATAACTGCCCCCATATAGTCAAAGCCTATGGTTTCACAAAACTTTATGATTTCAGTTCTTATAGGAATAACCTTGTATCTTCCATAATAAACAGAGCGGGCAAACTGATCGCCGATATTCACACATAAACGACAACCCTTGTTTAAGACTCTGTTGCATTGGCTCCAGACAATATTGAGATTATTGATATAATCTTCATAACTATCATTGAAACCTATTTGTTCGCCATTTCCATAATCCTTTAGTTGCCAATAGGGTGGGGATGTAATAACAAGATGAATAGATTCATCAGGTACTTCTGTCATCCATCTTGAATCACCAATAATTATTTTATGATTTGTCATTGTTTAGTCAGCTTAACAGTTTCTTTAACAAGGCCCGCTGGAAGTGTAGTCGGTTTTCGGCCTGGTCGAATATAATCGAATTGGGTGACTCGACAACATCATCGGTGATTTCGAGGCCGCGATTAGCAGGTAAACAGTGCATAATTTTGGCATCAGGCGGCGCGGATTTGAGCAGCTCGGCGTTTACCTGAAAGCCTGCGAAGTCCGCACAGCGTTTCTGCTTTTCCTGCTCCTGACCCATACTGACCCAGGTGTCGGTATAAACTATATTGGCATCAGCGACAGCCCGTGCGGGGTCGCTTATCTGGGTAACGGTGTCGGCGGTAATCCGGTTAGCCTTTTGTATTGATTCTGCGTCGAGCTGGTAACCGGCTGGGGAAGCGACGACCATTTTCATACCCAGCTTTGCGCAGGCAAATGCGAGGGAGCGAGCAACGTTATTGCCATCACCGATGAAGGCGATCTTGACGCCTTCCAAATCTTCACAGTGCTCCTGAATTGTGAGTACGTCGGCCATTGCCTGGCAGGGGTGCAGCCAGTCGGTGAGGGCATTTATTACGGGCAAGGTTGCGAACTGAGCCAGTTCGGTGATAGTAGAGTGTTCGAATGTTCGTGCCATTATTCCATCCACATATCGGCTCAGGACCCTTGCCATATCCTTGATTGGCTCGCGTTTTCCGATGCCGCCGATGTCTTCGGGCTTGACGTAGATTGCACTTCCATCAAGGTCGGTCATTGCGACCTGGAAGCTGATTCTGGTTCGCAGGCTGGGTTTTTCGAAAAGCATTGCGAGGACTTTGCCGGAAAGACATAAGTCGGTTCCGCCGACGCTGTATAAACTCTTCAGTCTAACGCTTGTCCGCAGCAAGTCTTTGAGCATCTCGGTGGTATAATCACTAATAGAGAGAAAATCTTTCACTTTGGGCTCTCCGTCAAAACATTATCAAGGATATCTATGGCCTGGTCTATCTGGCTCTTATTTACAATCATTGGCGGCATAAACCGCAGTACCGTTCCCTGTGTGCAGTTTATCCGCAGGCCATTCTGCAGGCACTTATCGACTATTTGCGAACCGGAGCTTGTTAATTGAACGCCAATCATCAGGCCGACGCTGCGGACATGGTCAATAATGGAATGTTTTTGCTTTAATTGTTCGAGCTTTTCTTTAGCGTATTGGCCCATGTTTACGGCGTTTTCCAGCAGATTTTCTTCTTCTATTGCCTCGATAACTGCGACTGCCGCCGCACAGACCAAAGCGCTGCCGCCAAATGTGGTGGCGTGTTTGCCGGGGACAAGCGAGGCGGCGACTTCTTCTTTTGCCATCATAGCGCCGATAGCGACGCCGCCGCCCAGTGCCTTTGCCATTGTCATAATGTCCGGGGTGACATCGAAATGCTGATATGCGAACCATTTGCCGGTCCTGCCTATTCCCGTTGTTACTTCATCGAAAATCAGAAGAGCTCCATTTTCGTCGCAGAGCCGGCGGATCGCCTGCAGATATTCTTTGTCCGGGATATTTATACCGCCTTCGCCCTGGATTGGCTCAACCATAACAGCAGCGACTTCATCGGTGAATGCGGCTTCGAGTGCCTCAATATCATTAAACGGGACATAAATAAAACCCGGCAGCAGCGGCAGCAGGCCTTCATGATGCTTTGGCTGCGCGGTTGCCGTCAAGGTGGCAAAAGTTCGGCCGTGGAAGCTTCCCTCGGTGGTGATGAATTTATATTTTTGCTGGGGCGTGTGCAGGCGTGCCAGTTTCAGTGCCGCCTCGTTGGCCTCGGCGCCGCTGTTGCAGAAGAAGGATTTGCCGCCGAATGCGCGTTCGCTTAAAAGCTTTGCTAATTTGCCCTGGGGTTCCGAGTAGAAGGTATTGTCGATGTGCAGAAGCTCGGAAGCCTGGCTGCGGATGGCTTCTACGACCTTCGGATGACAATGGCCTATAGCGCTGACCGCCCAGCCGGGAAACATATCAAGTATCTTGTTGCCGTCGGCATCGAACATGTAGCAGCCTTGGCCTTTGATGATGACTCGCGGCAAACGGGGATAGTTGCCGATAACATATTTATCAAACAAATCAATCGTTTCCTGTGTATTCATAATTCGTATCTCGTGGTTCGTGACTTAGTGGTACGGATTCCAGACCACAGAGCGTCCCATAACACTCATTATTCTTTAATTATTTGTGTCCCTATTCCTTTATCGGTATAGATTTCCAAGAGCAGCGAATGTTGTATTCGGCCGTCGATAATATGCGCCTTTTTGACGCCTGCGTCCAGGGCCGTCAGACAAGCACCGACCTTCGGCAACATCGCGCCGGTGATTGTACCTGATTCAATCATTTCCTTAATCTGCGTTTCGTCGGCGCTCGAGACCCTGCTGTCCGGGTCTTTAAGGTCGGTCAGTATCCCGTGTGTGTCACTTACGACGACGAGCTTTTCAGCTACGACTGCCGCGGTGACCTTGCCGGCAGCACTGTCGGCGTTGACATTTAACTTGCCGCCCGCCCTGTCTTTGGCCACCGAGGCAATCACGGGTATAGTGCCATCGGCGCAGAGCGTCTTTAGCAATTTCGCGTTGACATCAACAACCTGTCCAACCAATCCGAGGTCGAGCTTGCGTCCATCTTCGCTTGTCAGTCTTAATGGCTCGGCAAACAAAACGCAACTGCTGAGCGAATGCAGGCCCATAGGCCGGCAGTCCAGTTCCGTGAGGGTCTCGCAGATGGGCGTATTGATTGTCTGTACCAGCGTATGCTCTGCTATCGTCAGTGTCCGCTGGTCGGTATATCGCCGGCCCTGGACCCAGACGGGCTCGAGGCCTGCCTCGTTCATTGCCCTTGTGATGGCCTTACCGCCGCCGTGGACGATAATCGGCTGCATTCCGACCGTGGCCATAAAGGCAACATCGGTCAGCAGCTTTTTTCGCAGGGAGATGTCGTCGAGGACGCTTCCGCCAAGCTTTACGACGACGATTCGGCCGCGAAAGCTGCGGATATACTCCATCGCCTCGATGAGGGCACCAGCTTTTGCAATAGCTTCTTCCACTGCATAATCCCTAAAAACAGCAATTAAACAAAGGAAATGAGTCTATGAAAGCTACATCTATTCGTCAAGCCAAATTTGCTGCTAATAGTGTTTAGAACAGCCGAGAGCTATCAAGTAAGAACGTTACCGGGCCGTCGTTGGTGCTGGTTACGTGCATATATTCGCCGAAGACGCCTTTTTCGACGGGTATGCCTTGCTGGGTAATCAGGTCGGCTACTTTTTCGTAAAGCTGCTGTGCTAACTGGGGCTGGGCGGCATTGTCGAAGCCGGGGCGGCGACCCTTTCGGCAATCGCCGTGCAAGGTGAAATTGCTGATGAGCAGAATTTTGCCGCCGACATCGAGGAGGCTTCGATTCATCTTGCCAGCTTCATCGGGGAAGATACGCAGGTTCACAAGCTTTTCGGCTATAAATTCAGCATCCTTTATAGTGTCATCTTTGCCGACGCCGAGATAGACCAAGAAGCCTTTATCGATTTGGCCAACCGTTTGGCTATTCACTTCAACCTGTGCCTGCAAAACCCGCTGTATTACGACTCGCATCTTTATCCTTAAATATAATGTGGGGGGATTCTAAAACCACGGTGTTGAGGCCGCCCTTCGAATGTGCAGCTCATCAATGACGGCATTTCCTTTGTGGGTGACAAGGTACAGGACCAATTCAGCTATTTCTTCCGGCTGCATAAGGTCCTGCTTTTTTATGTCCGGGCGGACATTCCGGACCAAATCGGTATCCACGCCGCCGGGGCAGAGCAAATGAACGCGAATGTTCGAATCTTTCAACTCCTCAGATAAGGATATCGTCATTCCGCGAAGGGCATGCTTTGAAGCGGTATATGCGCTTTGAAGCGGATAACCCTTGACGCCCACGACCGAGGCGATGTTGATAATGTATGCTGCTTCGGCTTTTTTCAACAGCGGCAGGGCCTCCCTGCAAAGGATGAACGGTGCGCGTGCGTTTACCTGCTGGCAGCGGTCCCAGTCTTCGGTTGCGGTCTCTTCCAGCTCTGCTGAGTGGGTGATGCCTGCGTTATTTATGAGTATATCGAGCCGGTTGAACCTTTCGCCGGTTGCCCTGACGAGGTCCTTGATGGACTGCTCATCTGTCAGTTCGGCGGGCACAATCTGGGCTTTTCCGCCGGCGGCAGTTACAAGCTGGGCGGTTTCTTTGAGCTTATCTATCGCTCTTGCAGTCAGGACGATTGTTGCGGCCTCTTTGGCCAATGCGAGACTGATAGCTCTGCCAATTCCCCTTCCGGCTCCTGTTACTATCGCGACTTTTCCTGTTAATCGTTTTTCCATTTTGCGGCCCTATTCAACAAGCTGGAGGGATTATAACTGAAAACCGTGAAAAACAAAAGGGCCTCTTTGCCGGATGCCGCCATGGGGTATCGCTACTTAGCTGATTTTCGGCCGCCTTTATCTATCACCCTGATTACATCTGTGCCCTCGAAAACGGTCCCGTCTGTCAATCGGCCGGTGATTGTCAGATCGACCTCGCCGATATCGAGTATGCTCTCAACATCTTCGCGATCGAATCTTGCTATAGCAACTTGCTGTTGCTCATCGACCTGAATGGACTTGGCTTCAATTTCATCCTCAAGAAGAACGCTGTTGGGGTCAATGTCAGCGACGTTATATTCTTCAGGCGGCCAGATATAGCAGGTAATCCATTTACCTTTGCTTGCAAGATTTATGGTTCGCGGCACAATCCTTGCCTCGGCGAGTATGGGAGGACTGTATTCGTATGCCCCCATATCGATTCTACCGCTGATTACACGGGGCCCGCCGTCTAAATCAGTCTCGTTGGGTTCTGCCACATAATTCGGATCACCGGCATCGATGCACGGCGAATCGGGCAGCAGATGATAATCGCCATCAATCCATACTCCGTTTGCATCCCAATAACCCGGCTCAATAAATGATGGATCATCGTCAATGTTGCCTTCGCCCGGCCAGCCGCCCTCTACGGTGCTGTAAGTAATCTCAATTTTTGATCCATCATCGTTCCATATTTCGTCTCCGCCATCCCAGATGATACAATTGGTTACGTAAAGTTCGTTCCTTACACCCTGACTTGTATCGCAGCTCAGAGCATTTCCATATATTGCCGAATTTGCAACGAATGTACAGTTTGTTAGGTTAACTATGTTCCGGTTGAAGTTAGCTATGCCTCCGCCAGACCGCCAAGCCGAGTTCCCCATAAATAAACAGTTGGTCAATGTAGGATTGCTATACCAACTGAAGTAGATTGCGCCCCCATTCCAGTCGGCAGAGTTGTCAGCAAAAACGCAATTCATGATCTTTGGGGAAGCAGAGTCACAACAGATGGCACCCCCATATTTAGCTGAGTTGGCTTTCAACATGCAGTTTTTAATCGTAGGGCTGCAGAATTGCCTACAATAGATAGCACCTCCATATCCATGGTAGAACGAATACGATTCGCCTTTGACGTTCCCTCCGGTAATAGTAAAGCCGTCGAGGACCGAATCAGAACCTTCAAAATTACGGAAGTGGAAAGCGCGATGCGGTTCTAATATGTTTGCCAGACAATCGATGATACAATGCTCGGGGCCATTCTCACTCATTAAAGTAATAGCTTTGCCCCTGAAGTCAATATCTCTGTTTCCGTCACCGGTGTAAATACCATCAGCAACGATTACGATATCACCGTCTACTGCGGAATCGATCGCATCCTGAATAGTTTGATATTCTTGAGGCACTCTCGATGTAGTGTTGACATGCAATACTACCGCAACGATTCGGGGACTGTTCACCGCTTGTTCGCCTACGACCCGAAACTGGCAGCTATAATCTCCATGTGTTAGACCTGCAGCATTGACCATGAGACTGACGGTATCCACCTCGCCTGTGGACACTCCCGAGATCGGCATCACTTGAAGCCAGGTACAGCTATTTTCAACCTGCCAGGCTAATTCACCCCCACCAGCATTGCGAATAGACACAATTTGGTAATTCGGACTTTCTCCAGTTTCCAGCACAAAGAATTCCAGTTCTGTTTTAGACAGAGCAATTGTTGGTCGGTTGGGATCAAATTCGTAAGCGCCCATATCCGCGAGGGCGATTCCATTTGCATCTCCATCTAGCGGTCGTGGGTTGCTATCAAAATCTACTGATAGAAGTCCTCCTTCAGGAGTATTCGTGCCAGCATCTATACAAGGGGAATCCAAGGTCAAGTGATAGTCATTGCCAAAAGCAAAGCAAGGAACTTCATTGATGTTGCCCTCTTCCCAGTTTAGCTTACAGCCATTCTCTACGTATACGCCCTCGGAACCGCCTTCAATATTGCTGTAGCTGACAGTTATTTCCGAAGGACGCTCTCTGCCAATCCAGTATAAGAAATCCAAATATATTTCCTTCCCATAGGTAGCTTTATCTCCGAAAAGAATACAGTTGCTTAGCTTGGGATTGCTTTCAGCAAAGGAATAGATACCACCTCCTTTTTCAGCTTGATTATCGGTTAAAATACAGTTGGTAACCGTTGGGCTGTTGTTACTGCAGAAGATTCCGCCTCCCGAAGCGGACTTATTGTCTGTAATCAGACAATTAGTGAACCTGGTATTGCCCGAGGAGCAAAATATGCCACCACCTCTCAATGGACTTCTGTTGCCACTGATGACACAGTTTGTAATCGAACCGTTGTTACAGATTATACCCCCGCCATCCCACGTCAACGCCGAGTTGAGAGTAATGATGCAATTGCTCAACGTAAGTGTGCTCGAGCGGCTATCCACGCCGCCGCCATCACTTTTAGCCGAGTTTCTGGTGATTATGCAATTCCGAATCGTCAGATTGCTCTCATCATTGTATATTCCGCCACCAAAATAATATGCTGAGTTTCGGGTGAAGACGCAATGACTCAACACCGGGCTGCTGTAATAGTTATACATGGCCCCTCCATATGCAGCGGAGTTGTCACTGAATTTGCAATTGGTTACCGTCGGGCTGCCAGATACAGTGTACATCCCACCACCTCTAGCGTGTGGATTAGAGATGTTGGCATTGCCGCTGCTAATGGTGAAGCCGTCCAATACTGCTGTAGGATTAGTACCGCTGCCTGTTACTACATTAAAACTGTTATCAGTCCGGGTGGGTTCTTTCCACAATTCGCCAACTGTACCGGCCTTGACATCATCATTGTCCACAAGGTCACCACTCAGGATGTTTTCAAATAGTTGGATATTGCGGGCGTTTGGGTCTGGTGTGCCTTCGCCGGCGTAGCCGCCTTTGAGAGTTACGCCGTTGATGAGCTGGAAGGTGGCTTCGCGGTCGCCGGGTGCAATCCCGGCGCCCTGGTCTGGTTTGTAGATACCCTGGGCGACGCGGATTTCATCGCCGCTATAGACGGCGGCCAAGGCGTCCTGGAGGTAGTTGAAGGCATCGGCCCAGGATGAGCCGTCATTCGCACCAGTGGCATCGTCATCAACGTAGATAATGTTTCCTGCTAAAATTGGGGCTGCCGTTATTAGTACAAATGCTACTATAACCGACCGAATTTTTAGATTTGTTCTCACACTCATTTTTTTCTCCTAATTCGTTATATACGCATAAAAGCCGTATAAGAATATTATAACATTTTTATCTGTAATTTCTGAAAAAAAATTGTTTTTTTCGGACTCAAAGAAGATTCTGCGTTTTGTAGTGGTTGTTTAACGATGTTTTGGATTGAAATCACGCCACGACAGGCAGAAACACAAAAAAAATCTCGACTTCGCCTCCGCCGTAACCACCACATCCAAATCCTTCTTCAACCTACCTTAAGCTGAACAGTTCATTCAGATTTTTTTGTGGCTGTGTTCGTAGTGCTTAGGTGCTAAGGTCTGCCTTGCTTGTAAAATTGTAGCTGTTTGCGAAGGCGAATGACAAGTTCGTCAACCTGAGCGGCAGATGCCAATTCCAGTGCTGCCTCGGCGGTTGTCACTGCTTGTTCAAATCGGCCCGCAGCTGCATAAGCTGATGCCAACGTGTCAAGGATAGGCGCGTTTTGATACTTTGTCAGTTTAGCTGCTTGCTCGGCAAGGGCAATTGCCTCACTGCTGTCCCGCATCTTTAGGTCCGGATGCATAACCAGAATCTGCGCTATATGATTTAAGGGCGTCGGCCAGTTAGGCTCCAGCCGCACTGCTTCTCGAATATGCTCAACCGCCTCATCGAGCTGACCATTCATCGCCAGAGCTTTACCCAGATTGTACCGGGCTTCAGGATTGTCTGGCATGATATCCAATGACCGACGAAAGCAACTGATCCCCTCGTCAAGCTTGTCCTGTGATTGGAGTGCGACACCCAGATTATTATGTGCTTCGGCGTAGTCGGGATCGGCCTGTGTCGCCTCACGATAATGGCTGATCGCCTCAGTTAATTTGCCCTGCAATGACAGCGCATCACCCAGTTTTTTATGCGTATAGGAATGGTTCGGTCTGATCTTCAGAGCTTGACGATAGTAGCTGATTGCCTCGTCAAGCTTGCCCTGTGATTTATAAGCGACGCCAAGCTTGTAATGCGCGAGAAAATAGTCGCCCTTGATTGATATTACCTGCCGATAGTACCTGATCGCCTCATTGGGGTCCCCCTTTGATTCAAATGCCACACCCAGCTTGTAGTACGCTTGGAAATAGTCGGCCTTGATTTGTATTGCCCGGCGATAGTGTTCGATCGCCTCGGCTAATTGGCCCTGCTCTGCCAGTGCATCACCCAGGTTTTTGTGGGCATAGAAATGGTTCGGCCTGAGCTTCAGGGCCTGACGATGATAGCTAATCGCCTCCTCATGCTTACCTACCGATTGAAGCGCACTGCCCACATTGAAATGCATATGTGCCGCATTCGGCGTTACTGTCAGAAAATGTTTTTGCAGACTCACCGTATCACGCCAGTAAACCAGGTAACGCCGTGTGGTAACTGTCTCGGCACAGGCCAATGCCAATATAATGGTTATCACCGCTACGTGGAGCCGCGCATGCTTGCTAAAACTGAAGTTACGGCAAAACCATCCAAGAAGCGACGCCAATAACATCAGTAAGCCTATTGAAGGCAGATAGACAAACTTAGTCGAGGCAATAAGATAATTGAAGGCTATAATTTGCATCGTCGGGAAAATCGCCACAAAGAAAAACAGCCAGCTTGTCAGCACCGCCCGCGTCCAGCGAAGAGAAATCAACAACAAAGGGACCATTATGCACATACCAATGACACCGGCAAGTACCATCGGATTCGACATGCCCATTGGCATGGGAAAGGCGTAGTGTGATGACAGGTTAGCCGGCCAGATAATCTTATAGAGGTAAAAAATAATGTTGTGACAAATTGTCAACGGAATCCGCTCAGGACCATACTCACGTGGCAGTGTGACTCCATACGTACTGCTTTGCGATACATACGTTATGATCGCCGAGATACCCCCAATCACAAAAAACGGCACCTTTTCCAGAACCACATGTTTCTTTAGCCGCCTGAGTGGCCAATAGTCCATTAGAAGCATCAACACCGGCAGCGGCGTGCTCGTAGGTTTGGACATCAATGCTGCCACATACATCACCATACAACCACCATACAGTCTCCAATTACCTTTACGGGCATAACGAACGTAAAGTATCAGACACCACAGCGCGAAAAACGCCGCTAATAGTGTTTTACGTTCACCAACCCAGGGAATAGGTTCCGCCATCAAGGGATGAAGCCCAAAGAGCAAACCCACACTTGCCGCTACCCACTCTTGATCAAACAGCAGGTAAAGCAGCACAATCACCAACATCGTGTTCATTACGTGCAGGGCCAGACTCGTGCGATGAAACTGACGGAGGTTGTTGGGACGCCCACCGAGCGCGTAATCAACCATCAGCGAAATCATTGTCAGCGGCTGATAGTAACCCCTCACCGTTGATGGTTTTGACACTTCAGACAGAAACCGCCCGGCCGAGGACCAGCTTGGAGTTTGTACCAAATAATTTTCAGTCAGGTACTGTTCGTCGTCAAACATCAATGCCTTCGACGATAACGATGGCCAATGTGCAAACATAACCAGCAGACCAACAAGGAAAATCAAAGCTGCCAAAAGTCCGATCCGCGAATCCGGCTCCTGTGTCAGCTCTACAGCCTCCTGACTGACTACTTCTTGCTCCGGCTCGTCACCGTCTTGTTTTTGATTACCACACCTTTCGCTCATAAAATCAGATTACTGCCAAACATACTTCAGGTCAACGGTCGGGTAGCTCTCGATAGCCCATTTTTATGGGCGATTCGGCTGTAAGGTGAGTATTTTGAATAAGTTGTCGTGCTCTCACACAGGTCATGGACAAAACAAGGGGAAAATTTCGCTGTTTGAGAACACATCAGCGGTGCATGTGGATCCTCGGGAGGCCTTCCGACGTTCTTAGCGCGTACGACCGCCCCGCTGATAACTACGAAGATAGTCAAATGTGTGCGATCTCATATCATTCACGGCGGTGATTTGCACCAGGTGGAAAAACTCGTCGCCGCTCGGATGGAGAATGTATCTCGCACCGACAGACAAAAATAAACAAAAAAACCCGCATTTGCTCACGAGCCGCGAATATCGCTTGTCTGCCGTAGCTTCAGCGAAGGCGGAAGCATCAAGCATCGAGTTTCGAGCATCGATCATCCGGCATCGAGACACGATCTAAAGTCCCCCATACCCCCTATACTAACAAAAATGTTAAAATAGAAACGGGTAAATTTTAGCAATTTTTTGACAAAAATCGCGAATTTTTGATTACTTTTGGTAAATTTTTGAAGATTTTTGGTCCATTTTTGAGCGTTTTTTCACCCCCATCTTTCCGAACAAACCGAATATCTTACCCATATTACCACATAATCGGTGATTTTTGCCCAAAAACCATCAAATTGGGCAATCTGCGGAAAATAGGCGAAAGGATCCGACGGCAAAAATCAAAAAAATTGTAATTCCCCCAATTCAATCCAATTCCAATTTTTGACTATGTTAATCTGCGCAATCTGCAGCACCGCCATTTCAACCGACAAATCTCTTTAGCAGCCGCTGGTTTTATTGCCCTTGTCCCGTGGCGTCTTATCTACTTCACCTTGCAGCCCCAGAGGCAAATGTCGTCATAGCTCCCGGGCGTTGGGCAGGATGTGATGTTACTTCGCTAATCTTCGGCTGGCTTTATTCGTCTATCGTCGGGTCCCGATTCCGCTTGGCCGACGCTCCTCGCGGCGCAACCTCCTCCTTTCCTCCAGCATTGCTTTGGCGAGTTTTCCGAGGCGTTCATGCCTGTTTACGAGCATGCCATCGATTGCCACTGTCGTCTTTGCCGCTTTTTCTTCAACAGCGATTTTTCTTGTGAACTTAAGCTCATCTGCGGCCTGCGTATATACGGCTTTTGCCAGAATTGATGAGCTTACGGCCTGGCTGCGTATCCAGCCTCGCATCTCCCTCATGCCCATCCTTTCTATGTTTTTCAACTCTTTTTCCAGGCCTTCAAAGGTCTTTAGTGCGGCTTTGACCTTGTTTGGGTCGTTAAACGGCATCTTTATGGTTACTTTTGTTGTCGACGGCCTGTTTGTCATATCATCCCGGGACCTTCTTCTGCTATCCTGCCTACCAGTATCCGGATACCTACTTCTATTATTGTAGCCGCTGTCCCTGGTGCCCGTGCGATTCATGTCCCCCGTTCGGCCCCTGGTGCTCCTTCTCGAACTTCCAGGTCTCCTTGACTCCCGCTCCTCTCGGCGTATCGTATCCTCCTGTATTTTCTCGACAATTTTGTCGAAACGCACCATTCTGCTTAAGAGGACGCCATCGAGTGCGACAGTCGTTTTATCTGCGGTTTCTTCAGCAGCCTGCTTTCTTATGAAATCAAACTCCGCTCCGACCTGCTCATAGACGGCTTTTACGATATCAGTAGTGATGCCCTCTAATCCTAGTCCGGCAATCCACTCTCTTATCTCATTATCGCTTTGCTTTGCCACGCTTTCCAATGCTTGTTCAAGGCCCTGGAATATCTTTATTCTTGCCTTGGCGGCGTTCGGATCAGCAAGCGGGTCTATATTTGCTATGGAATTGAGGTCAATTACAGCGCTGGGTTCCTGCTGCCGGGCTTCAAATGGTTTTGTTTGTTTTCCTGTATTTACAGGCCTGGTATTGCTGTTTTGCTGAGCTCCATGCCTGGTCAACAGATCAACGATTTGACTTTGGCGCCTTACTTGCGCCCACCATAATGGTGTCCGACCATCCATATCTTTAGCATTAACATCGGCCCCTTTTGTGATAAGCAATTCTGCGATATCTCGTTTGCCGGCGGTTGCTGCGAGGTGCAACGGCGTCCAGTTTGCATTGCCCCTTGCATTGACGTCTGCGCCGTTGGCAATAAGGAATTCGACCACATCCTTGTGTCCAATTTCTGCAGCCGGGTGCAGCGGTGTACTGCCGTCAACCTTTTCATTGACATTTGCACCTTTTGAAATGAGTAACTTGACCTGGGCGATGTCACCATCACGTGCCGCCTGATGCAGCGACTTATTTGGTATGTTCGCATCTTGTGCGGCATAAGAAGAATTTAGGCCGAAAGAGACAACCAATAAAATTGAAATAACCAAAGGCTTCACGATATATCCTCCACTATTGTTTTAACGTTAATAAAGACCAATCCTTGCCGTTAACCGGTCATTTAACATATGTATTAATTATACACCAAATTGTTTTGTTTCCGTTATTAAAACCTGCTAAATTCGATGTTTCGTCGATTTTTTAGACCTGCTCCACGTTTGCCAGGCCAATCGTTTCAGTGATTCTATCAAATTCGTCAAATGTGTGAAATTCTATAATTATCCTTCCTCTTTGTCCATTTTTGCGTGTTTCAATGTTTACCCTTGTGCCAATGTGGTTACTCAGTTTGCTCTCGAGGTCTATGATATGAGCCGGTTTCGAGCGGGTTGTTACTCTGGGCTGTCCAATTCCTGTAAGATATCTTCGCACTAATCTTTCAACTTCACGTACGCTAAGCCGGCCTGCCATCGCTCGGTTGGCGAGCTTTCGGCGAAGCTCGTCAGTGGGCAGGGCAAGTATCGCGCG